>Ga0164243_10013853_pt1 | contig 11297 bp, 13 predicted proteins | sample OricompcompostOP_FD_108781 | JGI IMG/M metagenome (GOLD analysis project Ga0164243, IMG submission 108781) | Organic Plus compost microbial communities from Emeryville, California, USA - Original compost - Organic plus compost (OP) | ecosystem: Engineered > Solid waste > Mixed feedstock >... | reverse complement strand
GCTTTCGGGGTTGTGCGAACGGGCTGGCCGATTAGGCCGGTTTCGCGGGGGCGGGCCGGGTGGCGTTCTTTCGCGGCGCCGGGAGGGGCGCGGGGGGCGCCCCCGGGGCGGACTTTCCGGGGGCGGGGGCTTTCGCCGCCGCCGGTTTGGCGGCTTCGAACTCCTCCGGGGCGTGGAAGATCAGGCGGTAGAGGTTCGTCAGGAGCCACCGGGCCTCGCCGGGCGGCGCGTCTTCGAAACCCGACCGGAGCCACGACGGCAGCGCGGTCGAACAGGTAAAGCTTGTCGGGGAGAACCTTGGCGGGGGGGTGTTCGACGAAGGAGTAGTATTCCGCGACGTGCTGCTTAAACCTGAGCTGCTGCTTCTCTTCGGCCTTCTTCGGGATGGGGAGGTGGCGGTTCTTGTTGACGGCCTTTTCGTAGAGGGCGTCGACCTCCTCCCGGCTCGGCCGTTCGACCGGCTTGATCCGGTGTTCCCGGGCGAGCATGTGCATCCGGACTCGGCGCTGGTCTTCGGGGAGCTTCGAGACCTCGGCCTGTTCCTGGGGGGAGAGTTTGAGCCAGACTTTGATCAGCGTCGCGAGTTCGTAGGGCGACTTCCCCCCGAAGTCGGCGACCCTGTGGATGAACGGTTCGGGCTGTTTGGCCGCCCGCTGTTCGGCGAGCAATTGGTAGACGAACGCCATCCGCTTCCCGGGCGGCAACCCGGCGAGCTGGTCCCGTTGAGACTTCGTGAGTTCGCGGAGCCAAAGGTGGTAACGCCTCAGGACGGCCTCGTAGGTCGCCCGGTTCTCCTCGGGCTCGGCGGCGATGGCGCGGTCGAGGGCGCGCACGGCTTCTTGCTCGTCGCGGCCGAGCGCGTCGAACGCCTTGAGGTTTTCGGCCAGGCGAACCCGTTCCTCGCGCGGCATCGACGTCAGGCGGAGCCAGCGCGGATCGGCCGGCCCCGGACCGGGGGCCGTCAGGGCGAGCGTGGCCAGGGAGGAGGCGGTCAGGACGGCCAGGCGGCGGGCGGGCGACATCAGGGGGCCTCGGCGTCGTCTCGTCGTTGAGGGTCGGCCCGGGGGCGGGACGGTTCAGTCGTTGGGGTCGGTCAGGAACTCGGGGGAGGCCGCGAGTTCCTTGAGGAAGTCGAACGTGCCGACGTCGCGGTATTCTTCCAGGTGCTCGGCGACCGACAGGTCGCGGGCCAAACGGGCGGTCGGGTTGGGCCAGAGCCAGTAGGTCGCGGCGTAGCCGACGCCGAGGGCGGCCGCCGCGCCCCCGAGCCAGGCGAGCGCCCGGGCGACCCGGCCGGCGGCCGTGGCGAACGCCGAATCGAGTTGTCCGCCGCGGGCGTCAAGCCGGCGAACCTCCGTGAGGGTCCGCTCGGTGAAGTCGTCGGGGGCCTGGGGGCGGGGGAGGTGTTCGAGGAGCTCCCAGGTCCGTTCGAGCGCCTCCACCTCGCGGCGGGCGGTGGGGCTTTGGGTCAGCTTGGTGGCGATCGCCCTCGACTCGGCCTCGGTCAGTTCGCCGTCGAGATAGGCGACGAGGTTCGCCCGTTCCGCGGGCGACAGTCGTTGCTGCTCCGGACCAGGCCCCATGAACCGATCGTCCTCCGCGCGCCGTGACCGGCCGCTCGCTATCGCCACCAAACCCCACGACCCGGACGTCGGATACGGACGGCTTAGCGCGGTCCGATCCCCGTGGGCATGGACGGCATGGACGGCATCCCGCCGCCGAATCCCCCTCGGGCCGAGTGGATCCGGGCCAGATTTTGGTTAGGCCCGCGGCCGGTTTTCAGGCCCGGGAAATAACGGGCCGTGCGGTTGTAGTACATGGCCGGGCCCGTCCCGCGGCTGTTGCCGTCCGGGCTGCCGTAGGAGAAGCCTTGGACCTTGGCGAGCCGTTCGTTGCCCCGCTTGCCGTAGCGGCTCAAGGGGTCGAGTTCCTCGTCCCCGTACGGGGAGATCGGGTCGTAAAGCGTCGTCCGGTCCGTTTGCGCGGTGTACTGGCGCTGGGCCGTGACCTGGTTGATCGTATCCAGCGGGGTCGGTTGGGCGGCGATGGCGGCCTGGTGCGGCAAATAGTACCCGTAGTAGAACGAGAACGGGTCTGCACCGACGCCGCCGACTCCGCCGAACTGGGCGAACGCTCGACCCGACGGCGCGAACATTACGACCGCCAGGGCTGCGGCGAAAGCCAAGAACGGACGGCGCATGATTGGCCCTCCTTGAAAGGAACGGGATGAGGCCGTACACAGGACCCGATTCGCACGCGCGAACGTCGTGGATCTGAAAACGGTTCGTCCGACCGGGTCGCGCGCAAAGGGACCGCACCGCGCACGATCCACTTACAGAGTATACACCCCCCGACTTATCGGGCAAGCGAATGCCGCCTCACGGCGGCGTGGTGCGCCCGTCGGGATTTTTAGCACCCGCCCTGCCATGCCGGTTTTGAGCCCCGGGGGGGTGGTCGGCACGATCCCCGTCGGTCGGGAAGGGTGCGTCGGGAGAAAGGCATTGGGGGGCGCGAGTCCGGTCCGGTCGACTGGCGTGGAATTCCCGGCCGGCCTGGTCCACAATAGTTCGCGGCGTCGACCTTTGGGGGCGTTTCGACGCGGGACAACTCGAACGATCATATTAGACTTATAGGAGCCCTCGTGGTGATGGCGACGATCTTGGCTGCCGCCAACGCGAAGCCCGACCTTGGCATCCTTCCCTTGATCGTCCTCGCCGTGGCCTTGGCGGTCGCCGTAACCCTGGCCTACCGCGTATACCGCGACGTGAAAGGGGAGCCGGAAGGGCCCTTAACCGAACCCGACGACCTGCTCAACTCGCTGACCGAGGCTTACGCCTCCGGCCAGATGAGCCGGGAGGAATACCTACGCGCCCGCGCCGCGGTCGACCGGACGGGGCTGGGGGAACCGCGATCGACACTTCCGATCCGGCCCAGGATCGACGGGGCCGGCGCGGGCGATGAACCCGCCGCCGACGAAACACCGACCCTACCCGGGGATGAGCCAGGGCGGGGCTAATAAGGTCGTAGGCCGTCCCGACCCTTTACCTCGACGTCATTTTTTCCCGTTCGGCCTTCCATTCAAACTCGTTCGTTTGGTCGTCGGTAGTGACCAGCACGGTACCCTTGAGGTGGTCGGCGTCGGTCGCTTCGCCGGCGTATTCGGACTTACGGTTTCCGCGGACGACCGTGAAGCGGACGGAGCGGCCTTCGAGCTTCAGCGGGTTGACACGCACGGGCTGCTCGTCGTCGAAAATCTCTCGGGCGGCGAGCTTCGTCCCCTTCCCCTCAACCTTCAAGACGTGTCGGTGGGTCGCCCCGTTCCGGTCTTTCCACGTCCACGTCCAGGTCCCTTCCAACTCGACCGGAGCCGCTTTCGGTCGTTCGGGTGGGGCGCCGGCCGTCGCCTGGAACGCCGCGGCGGCGAGGCAGGCGACGGTAAAGAGACTTTGCGAAAGGCGGGGCTTGATCATGGCGCGTCTCGCGTGAAACGAGCGGCCGCCGAAGGGTCCCACGTCGGGACCCTCGGCGGCGGCTGTGGTCACGGGAGTTCGTTGCAAGAAACGCGCCGGGGCCGGGACGCTTGCGGCGGACGTCGGGTCGGCGGGCTCGACCCGAGGGGACGGCCTCCGTGCCGATGGCCGCCGCGCGGCGTCGTCCGCTTAGTAGGTCCGGCGTTGCCGTTCGCCGGAGCGGGCGGGGTTGATCCCGAGGGTCGACCCGCGCACGAACGTGACGAACTCGTCGACTTCGGGGAATTGGCCGAGGTCGGCGGCGATCCGGTCGAGGGCCAGCCGGAGGGTGCGCCCTTCCTTGTAAAGGATGCGGAAGGCTTCGCGGAGGGCGGCGATCGCCTCCGAGGAGAATCCCGCCCGGCGCAGCCCGATGATGTTCAGCCCGGTGACGCAGTTGTAGCCCTGCTGGAGGACGAACGGCGGGACGTCTTTCGTCGTCGAGCCGAGGCCGCTGATCATCGCCAGCCTGCCGATCCGGACCCGCTGCTGGACGGCGGCGTGGCCCGAGAGGATGCAGGAGTCGTCGAGCGTGACGTGGCCGGCGACGAGCGCGCCGTTGACCAGCGTGCAGCCGTTACCGACCCGGCAGTCGTGGCCGATGTGGCAACCGATCATGAACATGTTGTGGTCGCCGATCCGGGTCTCGCCCCCCCCTTGGAGCGTGCCGCGGTGGACGGTCACGTGTTCGCGGAAGACGTTGCCGTCGCCGACCCACAACGAGGTCGACTCGCCGCGGTAGCCCTTGTGCTGCGGGCTCTTGCCCAGCACCGCGCCGTGGCCGACGAAGTTGTCCTGGCCGAGGGTCATCGGTCCGCTGAGGCAGGCGTGAGACTCGATCACGCACCCGGGGCCGATCCGGACCGGACCTTCGATGATCGCGTAGGGACCGATCCGGACGTCGGCGGCGATGTCCGCCTCGGGGTCGATCACGGCCGACGGGTGGATCAATTCCGTCTCAGTTAGCGGCATCACCCTCACCTCCTGTGCCAGTGATTCGAGGCAGACATCCTGTCGCCTCTGACGGCATCGGAACGGACTTCACTCGACCTTGAGAAGAATTCCGTTCGCCCCTCGGATTCCGGCGCTGTCGACGCGCGGGAGGACCGTCTCCGGCCTTCGGACCGTTGCAGAAAGGTGTGCGGCGTGGGGGAGGTCGAAGGGACCGGATGGAAAAGATCGGCGGAACACGTCCGACGGCTGGAAGCGCCGCCGGCCCGAAATCGCGGCTGAAAAGAGAGAGAAGGATACGGGGCAGTCCTTGCCCCGCTGCCCTCAATTGATCGCGACGGGTTTCCCGGTTTTCACGCTCTCCACCTCCGCCTGGCAGATCACGAGCGCCTGCCTGGCCAGTTCGCCGGAAAGTTGCGGCAAGGCCACCCCCTGCTCGACCGACGCGACGGCGACCCCCAGTTCGTCCGCGAAGGCGTCGAGCGGGTCGCCCGAGCCGAGTTCGGGGCGTTCCACCGTGCCGTCGGGTAGGATCACCGCGAGCGGCGACACCTGCCCTTCCCCGGCGAGGTTCGCGAACGAGAACGAGAGTGTCGCCTTTTCCAGATAGAACTCGAAGCCGTGCGTGAACGGCCGGCCCGCCTGGCTCAAGGCCCCCGAGACGGCCGAGACGGCGAGGTTGGGGTCGTCGTAGAGGTACTGGGTGCTCAGGTGGACCACGGCGTCGCCCTCGACCACCCCGCGCGAGTGGACCGCCTTCGGGACCCCGCAGACCAGGCCGATGTAGTGCGTGTCGTGGATGTGCAGGTCGATCGCCGGGCCGCCGCTACGGTCGGCGCTGGCGATGCCGGACGACCATTCGGGTTTGGTGATGACGCGGGTCAGGTGCGCGGCCTTCAGCTTACCGTACCGGCCCGAGCGCACGGCCTCGGCCGCGAACTTGAACTCGGGGAAGAACGGCAGCACCTGCGCCACCAGGAGCAACCGGCCGGTCGCCTTCGAAGCGGCGACCATCGCGTCGGCGTCGGCCGCCGTGAGCGCGATCGGCTTCTCGACGAGGACGTGTTTACCCGCCTCCATCGCCCGGATCGCCAGTCGGGCGTGTTCATCGTTGGGGACACAGAGGTCGACGACGTCGACTTTCGGGTCGGCGAGGAGGTCTTCGAACTCGGCGTATCGGGAGAGCGCCGAGAGGTCCATCTGCGTCCCTTTCGGGCCGAAATTCCCCTGAATCCCGGTCCAATCCCCGGCCAGCTTTTTGGGGTCGCGCGAGCAGACGGCCACCACCCCGGCCCCGGCGAGCTTGCGCGCGGCCAGGTAGTGGATCATCCCCATGAACCCGATGCCAACGATTCCGATGCCGACCATTTCTGAGTCCTTAGTCGCGGGGCGTTTTTTAAATGGAATGTCCCAGATGTTTGCCTTTGCGGTCTCTGCCCTGTGCGCTTCCGTGGCGATTCTCGCGGCCTTCTTGGCGGGCGGCTCTCGCGGGCATGAGGGGCATCCGTGAGCCATAAACCGCCACGCCGCGGATGCTGGCGAGATTTTGCCGTGCGGGCGGAATTCGGGCAAGGGCAGAGTCCGGGAGGCCACGGGGTCCCGGCCGGGTCCGACCGGATGGGCTGCAACCCGGTATGCCAGGGATGGTTGAGATCCCCGTGTAGGTCGGCCACATTAGGCCGTTGTCGGGCCGTTTTGAGGGCGACGGGGTGTCCGATCCGACGGGTTTCCCGTCTCGAAACGCCGTTCTGGGGCGCCGCGGTTCGGCCGACGCACGTCCCGGCGTATCAGAGCCACCCGGTCGGCTATGTGGCCGCCGTCGGCGAGTTTTTTCCGAGCCCCTGGGCCGTTGACCCGCCGCGCCGGCCGGCGTTCGAACGAAGAACGGCCGGAACCGGGGGCTCCCGGAATCCGGCCGTGGTCGTGTTTCGCGTTCGCCGTCTGACGCGACGGCGTCGGGCGGTTGGGATCCCGGATCAGGGACCGAGGCCGCCGTGGGTCCGGAAGGGCGTCAGGTGCGACGGCTGGTCGAGGAACCAGAAGCGCTCCCAGTCGTCGCCGGCCAGTCGGAGGTTTTCCGAGTCCACGAGCAATTCTTCGACCCGCTTGGGCCCGTAGGCCGCGTAGTGCGGCAACGGGACCGGGGCGCACCCTTCGCCGATGGCAAGGGCTGCCACCACGAGGGCCAGGGCCGCCAGGGATTTCTTCATTCGGGCTCCTCCCGCCAACGGTTTCCGCACGGACCAGCCGGCCGCGCGGTCCGTCGCGCGGGGGTGACCCGAGGGGGCTCGGCACCGGGGGTCCTCCCGCGGTCACGAGCCAGCGTCCTTCGCCGTCGACGGGACGAGACCTGGGGTCAGTCACTCGGCCGGTTTGAACCCGGCCGACGACTGCACCCGAGGTCCGGCGTCCGGATCGACGGGTCCGTTGGACTCTTCATCGGCATCCGAGGCGTCGTCCAATAAGGGAAGATTTTCCGGATTCATCTTCCGGACGAGTTCTTCCATTTCTTTGCCCGGCTTGAAGGTGACCACGTTCTTCGACGGGACGTAAACTTTGTCGCCGGTCCGGGGGTTCCTCGCCTTCCGGGGGGCCCGCCGCTTCACCTCGAAGACGCCGAAGTTACGGAGCTCGATCCGGCCTTCCGAGACCAGTGTGTGGATGATCGCGTCCAGAGTCCGCTGGACGATGTCCTTGGTCTTGAGCTGGGTCAGACCGATATCCTCGGAGATCTTCTTGACAATTTCCTTTTTCGTCACGTTGGCGGTCTCCATGGAGCGGGTCGGCCCGTGCCGAGCGTTGATTGGGCTCAACTGTATTGGTGGCTTGGAGTAGTGTCAAGTCAAAAACGCCCTAAACCTTTCCCTAAGTGGCGTGAGGGGGCGTGATTGACGGCCGTCATACCGGCCTCGGGGGGGCGGGAAACCGGCCGTCCTCCGCCGCCCGCCTCAGGTGGTGGTGTAACGGGGCGTAGTTCCAAGGCCATTCGGTCGCTTCCGACAGCCGTTTGAGCTTCGCGACGAATTCTTCCGAGAGGGCCGGCGCGTGCGGCTGGTAAGCCGGGTCACAGAAGTACACGCGACAACCTAGGGGGCGGGCCTCTCGGGCCGTGCAGCGGTTCTGTTCATCCTGCCAGGGGCAGGTCGCGCCGCCGTCCAGGGGCCGCGCCGGGGGCGGGGCTTCGGCCAGTAACAGGGCCGCCTCCGCCTCACAAAGGAACAGTGTATGGTCGTATTCGACGAAGCGACAGCACCGCCCGCTTACGGCGCAGACGGGGGCGAGTCGCGAGACGGCGTCGTCGAGTTCGGCATAAAGGGCATGCAGGGCGTCCCGGACCTGTTCCACCCCCCGGGCGGGAGGGGGTTCGGTCCCATCAGGGGTGCTCATGTGTGAACCCTGGCCGCGGACGCACGGATCTCCTCGACGCTGAACAAACGGCCTTTGCCCGAACCGGGGCAGACGCTCGTCACGTGCTCCCAGTCGTCGGGCGTCGCGATGTTTTCCGGCCAGAAGGGCCAGGTCTGGCATTGGACCGGCCGGGCGGGGTAGACCGTGCAGCCCGACGACTTGTCCCAGAAAATGCAGTCGCCGCCCGGCTTTTCGATCAAACTGTAGCGGTCGCCCACCCGCCGGACGAACCGGCGCCCGAATTCTTCGACGGTTTCGCCCCGGTGTTCGGCCAACCGGGCGACCTCTTCCGCGTTGACCCAGACGTAACCCGGCGCCCCGGTGCAGCAGGACCCGCACCGGGTGCATTCGAATGACAGCCCGTCCTCATACCAAACGGGCTCGGCGTTGGGGACAGTCATCGCAGACCTTTATGTTGACGTGGCTCCGGCTCTCGCCCCCCGCGAGTCTACCAGAGGCGCGCCGGGGGCGACAATCCCCATCGGATCTCAACTCATGTCCGAGACGGGGGTTGTGTGAAGACCTAGGGTTGACTCAAGGGCCGCCCGTGCGGCGCGGGGTTCGCTCCCGAAAAGGGCCGTACGGGCCCGCTCGGGCGGCGTCTTGCCGGTCTGCGCCGGCTGGGGCATGATGGAGATCGGTGGCGCGGAGGGCTTCGCGATGACGGGAGTGATCGAGCGAGTCAGCCTGACCCATCTTCAAATCCCTCTTAAAGAACCGTTCCGCATCTCGGGCGGGGAAGTGGCCGTCAAGGACGCGGTCCTGGTGACGGTCGAGACCGCGAGCGGCCTCGGACACGGTGAGAGTTCGCCGATGGCCGCGTCGTTCGGCTATTCGAACGACTCGCCCGAAGAGTGTTGGCAGGCCCTGACCCGCCAGATCGCGCCGAGCCTTCTCGGCCGCCGGTTCTCCACGACCGAGGACATCGCCTCCCTGTGGTCGACTTGGACCGGTTCCCGCTCCGCCGCGGCCGGCGCGGAGAGCGCCTGCTGGGACCTCCTCGGCCGCGCCCGGCACGCCACGATCGCCGACCTCCTCGGCGCCTCGCCCGACCAGGCCGCCATCGGCGTGGAGTCGGGCCTGGCCGTGGGGCTTTATCCGACCGTCGTCCAACTCCTCAAGACGATCGAGACGCACCTGGAGGAGGGTTACCGCCGGGTGAAGATCAAGATCAAGCCCGGCCAAGACGTCGAACTCGTCCGCGCCGTCCGGCAGCACTTCGGCGAAGACCTCCCCTTGATGGTGGACGCCAACGCCGCCTACACGGTGACCGACATCGACGTCTTTAAAGCCCTCGACGAGTTCGACCTCCTGATGGTCGAGCAGCCGATGGCGGCGACCGACCTGTTCGGCCTCGCGGCCCTACAGGACGCGATCTCGACGCCGGTCTGTCTCGACGAGTCGGCCGACTCGATCGAACACACGGCCGAGGCGATCCGCCGCGGGGCCTGCCGGATCGTGAACCTGAAAATCCAGCGCGTCGGCGGGCTCGGGCCGGCCCAGGCGCTGCACGACCTTTGCCTTCAGCACGGGGTCGCCTGTTGGGTCGGTACGATGCCCGAACTAGGCGTCGGCCAGGCCCACGGCATCCACCTCGCCGCCCTGGCCAACTGCAAGTACCCTAGCGACATCGAGCCGAGCGCCCGCTGGTTCGTCGACGACTACTCTTCGCCCCTCATCGAACTGGCCGCGCCGGGTCTTCTGGCCGTCCCCACCCGGCCCGGCCTCGGGTACGAGGTCGACCACGCCAAGGTCCGCCGCTATCAAGTCCGCCAGGAGGAGTTCGTCACGCGGACCGTCGGGTGAACGGTTGCGCCCGGCGAGAGAGTGACCTCATCTCGCGTGAGAGAGGGGGTTAAGGTTTTTGCTTTGCGGTGCAAAGTTTTTTTTGTAGGAACCGGCGCAGGCGTCCGGTATGATCGGCCGACCGTGGGGCGAGGGCGTGGCCCCGAACGCCCGTCTTGCGGGCCCGGATTCCGGTCGAGGACTTTTTTGATGCCCCAGACTTCGTTGACGAACCGACGCCGTTTCTTGAAGCAAGCGGCCGCCCTCCCCGCGGTCTGGACGGCCGCGGGCGGTTTCCGGGCATCGGGGGCCGACCCGGCGGTGATCCCCGTTATCGACACGCACCAGCACCTGTGGGACCTCTCCAAGCTCCGGCTCGCGTGGCTCGCGTCGGCAACGAAGCTGAATCGGAGCTTTCTCCCCGAGGACTATCGGAAGGCGACCGAGGGGTTGAATATCGTTAAATCAGTCTACATGGAAGTGGACGTCGAACCGTCGCAGCAGTCCGAAGAGGCGCAGTGGATCGTCGACCTGATCCGGAGCGGTAAGACACCCACGGTCGCGGCGGTGGTCTCGGGGCGGCCGTCGTCGGACGGGTTCAAGGCGTACCTCGACCGTTTCAAGGGCGTGCCCGAGATCAAAGGTCTCCGGCAAGTCCTCCACGGCGCTACGACCCCGCCGGGCTACTGCCTAGACCCGGCGTTCATCCGGGGGATCCGGTTGCTCGGCGAGGCCGGCTGGTCGTACGACATTTGCCTGCGGCCCGGCGAGTTGCGGGACGGGGCGAAGTTGATCGACGCCTGTCCCGACACGTCGTTCGTCCTGGACCACTGCGGCAACGCGGCCGTTTTCGGCGGCGACCGCGCGGCGTGGAAGGCGGGCATCGCGGAGGTTGCGAAGCGCGACCGGGTCGTCTGCAAGGTGTCGGGGATCGTCGCCTCGACGGAAGGGAAGTCTTGGACGGTCGACGACCTCGCGCCGATCATTAACCACGTGCTCGACGTGTTCGGACCCGACCGCGTGATGTTCGGCGGCGACTGGCCGGTCTGCACCCTCGGGGCGACGTACCGGCAGTGGTTCGACGCGCTCAAGACCGTGGTGCGGGACCGGCCCGCGGCCGACCAGAGGAAGCTCTTCCACGACAACGCCGAACGGGTCTATCGGTTGCCGAAGGTCTGACGCGAAGGAGGGACGTCATGATCCGTCTGCCGCAGGCGATCGTTTCTGTGATGGCGTGTACGATGGCGTCGGGGTTGGCGGGGGGTGTCGTCGGCGCGACGGTCGGCCGCTTCGCGCCGACGTTCGTCCGGTGGCTCGCCTCACCCAGCGGCTTTGGCGGCGCGGGGCTGATCGACCCGACCGAGTTCGGGTTCGGCCTCGGCTCCGTCTGCGGCCTGTTCCTCGGGGCCGGGACCGGGCTGTTTCTTGTGGTCGTTCTGACCTTGCGCGACGCGTGGCTCGCCCGCGTCGGGGTCAAGATCGGGCGGGTTGAGTACGAGTCGGTCCTCGATTAACGTCTTTATCTGGGTCGGAGGGCGTCGCGATGGAACGGGTTCCCACGCTCCGCCTGGGTCAACTCCGGGAGCGGTCGGCCAAGGGGTTTCGCGTCTGGCACCTGTCGCTGTTAGTCCTGTTCGTGGCGGT
>Ga0164243_10013852_pt1 | contig 11298 bp, 8 predicted proteins | sample OricompcompostOP_FD_108781 | JGI IMG/M metagenome (GOLD analysis project Ga0164243, IMG submission 108781) | Organic Plus compost microbial communities from Emeryville, California, USA - Original compost - Organic plus compost (OP) | ecosystem: Engineered > Solid waste > Mixed feedstock >... | reverse complement strand
GGTGTCGACCGGCGGGAAGTGCGTGAAGACGCGGGTGCCGTCGATGCCCTCCCACCAGAACGTGTGGTGGGGGAAGCGGTTGGTCTGGTTCCACGAGATCTTCTGGGTGAGGAACCAGCGCGATCCGCTGAGCCGGACGAGTTGGGGGAGCGCGGCGGAGTAGCCGAACGAGTCGGGCAGCCACACCTCCCGGGTCTCGATGCCGAACCGGTCGAGGAACCAGCGTTTGCCGTGGACGAACTGGCGGGCCATCGCCTCGGCGCCCGGCAGGTTGGTGTCGGACTCGACCCACATGCCGCCGACCGGCACGAACCGCCCGCCGCGGACGTGGTCGGCGACCCGCGTGAACACCTCGGGCCGGTGCTCCTCCAGCCAGGCAAGCTGCTGGGCCGACGACATCGCGAACACGAGATCGGGCAGGGTGTCGAGAAGATCGACCACATTGGAGACGGTACGGGCGACCTTGCGCACCGTCTCCCGCGTCGGCCACAGCCAGGCGGTGTCGATGTGGGCGTGGCCGACGGCGCTGATCCGGTGGGCGCTGGCGTGGGCGGGCTTGGCGAGGGCCTCGGCGAGGACGGTTCGTGCCGCGGCGGCGGTGGCCGACAGGTCGTCGGGATCGAGGGCGTCCATCGCCCGGGCCAGGGCGCGGCGGATCTCGTGACCGCGGGGCTCACCGTCGCGCAGGACGGCGGCGAGTTGGCCGAGCACCTCGAAGTCGTGAACCAACTCCGAGACCGGCTCGTCGAGGACCGCGACGTCGGCCCGGACCAGCCGGTAGAGCGGGGCGTCGCCGGCCGTGTCACGGTCACCGAGCGGCGTCGGGTGGAACGGGGCGGCGTCGTCGAAGACCATCGGGTTGGCGGCCGCCTCGACGTAGAGGTCGACGACCGGCCCGTCGAGCGGGATCCAGTCGTTGCGCGGGTGGAGGCCTTTGACGACGGTGCCGTCCGGGCGGTAGACGAGCCCTTCGGCCTGGAACCCCGGCATCGCCGCCTGCCAGCCGAGGTCGACGAGCGCCTCCATGCGGCCGCCGTGGGACGGCACCGTGCCGGTCAGATGGAACCAGGTCGTGCCCCACGGCGGCCCCCACAAGCCGCCGACCGGGAACGGGACGTAGCCGCCGTCACGCAGAGCGACGGCCGGCGGCACGGGCTCGCCCGGAACGTGCCAGGCCGCGACGTCGAGCCCGCCCACGACACGGTGGGTCGCCGGCCGCAGCCGGTCACGCAGCAGCCGCGCCAGCCGCTCCTCCAGGGCCGTCCGGTCGTCATGCACGCTCCGCCTCCAGAGTCCTCACCGTCACCGAGCCGAACGGTCCGACGGTAGCCGGTCGGCCCCTGGGGGGCGGCCGCGGTGCGCCACCTGGGTGTCATGGCCGTGGGATCCGGTGTGGACGTCGGCGTGGTGGTTCTCGTGGAGCGGCTGTCATCCGGACACGACGGAGCCGACCGGCAGTTCAGCGGCAGCTCCGTGCTTGACGCGTGGGCCTGGCACCCGGCGTCCGGCATCGTCGAATCGCACGCCAGCCGGTCGTGCGTCGACGGAAGGAAGGAAACAACGTTGAAATCGGCCCGCACCAAGGGTGTCCGCGTTCTCGGTCTGGTCGGGGCTACGGTGGTTGCCGCTGGCGCCGCGTTCGCAGCGTCGCTCGCCTCGCCGGCGAGCGCCGCGACACCGCCCGAGGTCTTCAGCACCTGGGACAACTCGGCGATCCTCAACGGATCGACGCCGTACGTCGCGAACCTGCAGGTCCCGGCGGGTAGCTACTTCGCCACGTCGAAGCTGTCCGCCTCTGTCGGTCCGGTCGGCAGCAACGTCCTGCCGTTCCAGGTTTTCTGCAAGCTCAGTGCCGGAGCGTCGTTCGACAACAGCACCACGCGGATCGCCCCGCCGAGTGGCGTCGCGATGGTGACCAACCAGGTCGTGCAGACCTTCGCCGGCCCGGGCACGATCCGGCTGGAGTGCAACGACTCCACCGGTGAGAACCTGTCCACCCTGTTGGAGCACGTGAAGATCACCGCTATCCGGGTGAACTCGCTCAGCAACGTGCCCCTGCCGTGACACTGGCGGGACCGCGGAGACGGCTCCGCGGTCCCGCCCACTCAACCGTGCGGATCGATCCGCACGCAGAGCGCCGCGAGATCCTCGATGCCGAGCGCGGCGCCCGCCAGGTTGCGACGGTCGAACAGGGCCGTGCCCAGTGCGTCCCGCGCGGCGGCGACGGCATGGTCGCGGATGTCGCGCATGGCGGGGGCGATCGGCCGGCGGCGTACCCGGTCACCGGCGCCGAGCAGCGCGGCGGCGCTCTCCGGATCGGTGCGCGCGAGATAGGCGGCGTGCCCCTGCAGCGCGTCGGCGACCGCGTCGCGGTCGCGACTGGTCTGGTCGAGCCCGGTGCGCACCGCGTCGCGCAACGCCTGCGCCGCCACGGCCGGCTGGCCCGCGGCGTGTTGCACCACGCTGCAACGCAGCCGCACGACGGCCGCCGTACGCCGGTCGTCGCCGCCGTCGTCGCGCAGGAGCCCCAACGCGCGCTCGACCGCCGCGACGGCGGGTCCGGGACCGTGGCGCCGCAGGACGGCGAGTGCGGCGGTCGCCTCGGCGAGGGCCGCCAGCCGCGAGAACCCACCAACCAGCAGCAGGGGTACGGCCTCGGCCGCGCGTGCGACGACGCTGTCGGTGTGGCCCAGGTCGAGGGCGATCTCGGCGAGGTTGAAGAGCGTGCGACCGAGCTCGACCGGACCTGCTCCCGATCGGCGTTTGGCCGTCAGAGCCGCGCGCATCTGGCGTTCGGCGTCACGCAACCGGCCATGCTCGACCGACACGGAGGCCAGGTTGTTGAGGACCCGGCCGAGCAGCGCGACATCTCCCGCACGCCGCGCGGCCACGAGGGCGGCGCGCAGGTAGGTGCGGCCGGTCGCCGGGTCGCCGCGCTCGACGGCGACCTGTGCGAGCAGGTTGAGCGCCGACACCCGGACCGCGTGATCGCTGCCGGCGGCCCGTAGCGCGCGCGTGCCCAGCTCGACGGCGGTGTCGACGTTGCCGCGGAGCGCCGCGAGCTGGCCCGCCCCGACCCAGCCGCCGGCCGTCCCCAGGAGGAGCAGGAGACTCTGGCCTTCCGCGAGGCGTCCCGTGGCTTCGTAGAAGCGCGTGAGCGTCGCCTCCTCGACCAGCGTCGGCTCGTGGGCGACGGCCCAGCGGACGGCGCCCCGAACGTTGGGCGCGTCCTGGACGGCGAGGGTCCCCAACCGGGTGAGGATCCGCGTGGCGACGGCGCGCTCGACACGGAGCCGGTCGGTGTCGGTCTCGAGCTGCTCGGCCGCCAGCTCCGCGATTGGGTCCGGCAACACATAACGCGAGGTCGCGCCGGCGGTCGTGACGCGTACGAGGTTGATGTCGACGAGCTCCGCCAGCGCGGCCAGCAGCCACTCCCGGCCGTAGCCGAGGCCGTCCGCGACGGCCTCGATGTCGCCGAGCCGAGCACCGCCGGTGAGCGCGCCGAACCAACGGAACACGGTGCGGGCGTCGGCCGCCACGACCTCGAGGGTGGACTCGATCGCCGCGCGCAGCGACCGGTGGCGTCGCGGCAGGTCACGGGCGCCACCGGCGAGCAACGGCAGCTGGCGGTCGAGCCGGTCGTAGAGCTCGAGAGGATGCATCAGCCGGGCCTGGGCGGCCGCGAGCTCGATCGCGAGCGGCAGGTGGCCGATCCGGGCGCATATGGCCTCGGCCGCGGGCATGCTCCTGCCGTCGGCGACGAGCGTGCCGCCGGCCGCCTGGGCGCGCCGCGTGAAGAGGGTCGCCGCGGCGGCCGGTGACAGCACCGGCAACACGACGACACGCTCGTCACGCACCTGGAGGCGTCGCTGGCTGGTGACCACGACACGGAGGCCGGGACAGCGCCGGACCATGAGCACGAGCTCGGACGCGGCGCCGACGAGGTGTTCGAAACGGTCGACGACGAGCACCACGCGCCGGTCGCCCAGGTGGGCCGCGACCCGCGGCACCGCGGCCAGCCGCGACGGCCCGCACCCCAACGCGGCGGCGACGAGCTCGCCGACCAGGTCCGGCTCGCGGACGGCCGACAGGTCGAGCGTGTGCACGTCGACGTCGGTGCGGTGGGCCAGCAGTGTGGCGAGCGCGGCCACGATCCGCGACTTGCCGATCCCCGCCGGCCCTGTCACGGTCACCAACCGGTGCCGGCCACCGACGACCAGGTCGAAGAGCGCGCGCAACTCGTCGTCGCGCCCAACGAGGTCGTCGGACGGCATCGACACGCCCGCCTCGGAGCGCCACTCGCCGCCGCCCGGGGCGGAGCGGCCGGCGGCGAGGAACGTCGTCAGGTCGTCACGGTCGAGCGCGAGCGCGCCGGCGAGCAGACGGGCCGACTGCGGCCGGGGAGTGCGGAGACCGCGCTCCAGATCGCGGATGGCACGTTCGCTGAGACCGCTGGCCCGGGCCAGCTGGCGCTGGCTGAGGCCGGCTGCTGTGCGGTGACGCCGGAGCAACTCGGCTAGCCGGCCGGCCGCCATGCTGCCCATCGCGTCCGGCCGGCTCCGCATGTCAGTGCGTGGTGTCGGGGTGGAGAAGGGGGGCCGGCCGGTAGTCGGTGGTGATGCTGGTGATCGGGGCGTCGAGCGTGACCGGGTTGCGTTGGGCGACGACCCGTACGTAGCCGAGGGTGCGGCCCGCGTCGGTGTTGATCGCGTCGATCTCGACGGTGTTGCCGGGGTTGACGAGGTGTTGCCAGTCCAGCCAGCGCCGCCAGCCGTCCGGCATGGTGTCGGCGGTCGAGACCGTGACGATGCCGGTGCGATCCCAGTGGTGGCGCCACCATTCGGCGCTGTGCAGGCACCACAGGCTCGGTTCCCACCAGTTCCGCAGATGGTCGGGGACGCCGGTGGTGAGCTCTCCGGTCAGGCCGGCGCCGGCGATGGCGATCGTGCCGCCGGGCCGCACGAAGCGGGCGACGTCGGCGAGGTAGAGGTCGTCGGTGCCGTAGTAGAAGTAGGAGTCGATCGACACGATGGCGTCGAAGAAGCCGTCGGCGTACGGGAGGTGGCGGGCGTCGGCGTGGATGGGGTACACGTCGTGGTCGACGCCGGCGTCGCGGACGCGTCGCAGGTTCTCCGTGGGGGAGAACCAGAGGTCGGTGGCCCAGACCCGCACGCCGAACTCACGATGGAGGAAGATCGACGAGGCGGCCCGTCCGCAGCCGAGGTCGAGGACCCGCATGCCGGGGCGCAGGCCCAGGTCGGCGGTCAGCCATTCGGTGAGCCACAGCGGGTTCGCGCCGCCGCTGGTGGCGGCGCGTAGCCAGTCCGGTGAGTAGGCGTCCGATCGGGGGAAGGTCAGCTCTGTCATGCCGTGCCTTCAGCGGTCGGGGTGAACGCGGCGGCGAAGTCGCGGGCGAAGTCGGTGACGCCGCGGGCCGGGTGTCCGCTGATGGTCGGCACGTGGCCGGTCGTGGCGGCGAAGCCGTTGTCGCGGATGACGCCGAAGACGCCGGCGAGGTGCTCGGCGAGCCAGTCGGGGTGGCCGGCGCCCGCGAAGCGGGGGCGGGCTTCCTCCTCGCTCAGGTCGATGTACGCCACGGGACGGCCGGTGGCGGCGCCGATGGCCCGGGCCACGTCGGCGAAGGTGACGGCCTCCGGGCCGGTGAGCTCGTAGACCTGCTTGTCATGGCCGTCCGTGGTGAGCGTGACCGCGGCGACCGCGGCGACGTCCCGGATGTCGATCATCGCGACCGGACGGCCGGCCGTCGGTGCGAAGAGGGTGCCGGTGGCGGCGACGCCGCCGGCCACCATGAGCAGGTTGGTCATGAAGAACGCGGGGCGCAGCACGACGGCCGGCACGCCGCTGGCGAGCAGGTGGGCCTCGATCTCGCCGTGCCAGCGGAACGCCGGCAGCCGCGAGCCGGGGTCGGCGTGCATCGCCGAGAGTTTGACGATCCGCTCGACGCCGGCGTCGGCCGCGGCGTCGATGAGCGCGGTCTCGTGGGAGACCTTGCGGGGCCCGTCGGCGGCGCAGAGGTACACCCGGTCCGCGCCGGCCACCGCGCGCCGCAGCGACGCGGCATCCTCGAAGTCGCCGGCGACGAGGTCGACGTCGCCGAGTGTGGCCGCCGCCTTCCGCGGGTCGCGCACCAGCGCGCGGACGTGCGCGCCGCGGGCCCGTAGCTCGCGGACGACGTGCGCGCCGACGTTGCCGGTCGCGCCGGACACCAGAACCGTAGTCATGTCGTACCTTCCATGGTTGGCGGGATGTTGTGGTTGAGATGGAAGACGTTGCCCGGGTCCCAGGTCCGTTTGACGGCGGCGAGCCGGGCGTAGTTGGCGTCGGTGAACGCGGTGCGGGTCCTGCGGCGGTCGGTGAGCAGCGTCAGGAACGAGCCGCCGGTCGCATGGCGCGCGAGGCGGCCGGCGAGCCGGTCGAGGTGCGCGTCGGTCGCGGTCCGGTCGGAGGTCGGATACGGGGCCACGGCCAGGACCGAGAACGGCACGTCGCGGTGGCCGGCGGGGCCGGCGTCCGGCGGCGGGTCGGCCATGGCGCCGCCCCAGTGCCGCACCTCGACGAAGGCCAGCGGCGAGTCGGCGGCGCCCGCCTCGACGACGGCGTCGACGGCGTCGTCGGGCAGCGAGCGGAACAGCTCGACCTCCTGCCGGTGCGCCATCGGCGGCGCGTCCGGACCGTTGGTGGCGCTCGCCGCGTCCGGGAAGGTCCGCATCGCGAACGCGTCGAGCAGCGGCGGCCCGGCCACGTCGAGCAGCGGCGCCAGCGCACGGCGCCCGTCGTCGGCGTCACCGTGGTGGAACACGCGGATCGCCAGGACGCGCCGGCCGCGGAACGGCTCGGGCACCTGCGGGGCCGACGGCAGGCGCGGCAGCAGCACCGCCGTGTTCATCCCGGCGGGCTCGTCGAGGGCCCACCGCCGGTAGGCGCTCAGCGTGTCGGCGGCCCGCTCCAACGGGTACAGCGACATCCCGGCGAACACGCGCGGGACCGGGTACAGCCGGAACTCCAGCGACGTGACGACGCCGAAGTTGCCCCCGCCCCCGCGCAGCGCCCAGAACAGGTCCGGATGCTGGCGAGCGGTGGCGGTGAGCGCCGTGCCGTCGGCGGTGACCACGTCGGCGCTCACCACGCTGTCGGCGGCGAACCCGAACGTGCGTGACAGCCAGGACTGGCCGCCGCCCAGCGTGTAGCCGGTGACACCGACTGTGCCGCACCGCCCGGCCAGCCCGGCCAGCCCGAACCTCGCGGCGGCGCGGTTCACGTCGTCCCAGGTCGCGCCCGGACCGACCCGGGCGACCCAGCGGTGGGGATCGATCTCCACGCCGGCCATCGACGAGGTCTTGAGCAGCAGCGCGCCGTCGGCGGCGACGACCGCGCCGTGGCCCGTCGCCTGGATCGCCAGAGGCACGTCGTGCTCCCGGGCGGCCCGGACGGCGTGCTGGATGTCGGCGGCGCCGGTGGCGGCGGCCACGACCGCCGGCCGCGACTCGACCGTGCGGTTCCAGCCGAGCCGGTGCCGGTCGTACCCCGGGTCGCCCGGCGCGGACAGCTCGCCGTCGAACCGCCCTTTCAAGGCGGCGAGCAGGTCAAACCTCGTCATGGGTACGACGGTAGGAGCGGCCCAGCCTGGCCCTGACGTGTTCTGGATGTGGTCCGGATGTGCTCCTATCCTGAGTCCGTGATCGTCCAGGTGTTGGGAACGGCGACCGTCAGCGCCGCGGCGGCCCGGCCGGAGCCGGCCCGTCTGGAGCGCAAGGCGCGTGAGGTGCTGAGCATCCTGGCCGTGCGGGCACCGGCCGCCGTGACGCTGGACGAGCTCGCGACGCTGCTCTGGGACGACCCACCACCGTCCGCCGTCAAGACGATCCGCGCGCACCTGTCCCGGATCCGGGCCGCCTTGTCGGCCGCCTCGGCCGGCGCCGCCGACGTCGAACGCGTCGGACGGGACGGCTACCGGCTGGCGATCGACCCCGCGCTCGTCGACGTGGGCCGCGTCGCCGCCGCGCGGGCCCGCGCCCGCCGGCTGCTGTCCGACGGACGCCCCGACAGCGCCGCGCTCGTCCTGTCCGAGGCCCGCGCGCTGTGGCGCGGCGACCCGGAGCTTCCCGACACCGTCGCCGCGGCCGCGCTCGCCCAGGGCTGGCGGCGGGAACGCCGCCTCCTCGTGCAGGAACACCTCGCCTGCCTCGTCGCGGGCACCGACCCGGCGCAGGCGATCGCCGAACTCGAGCACCGCACCGCCGCCGACCCGCTCGACGAGCCCTTGTGGGTCCTCTACATCCGCGCGCTGCACCGGGCCGGCCGGCAGGCCGAGGCGCTCCGGGCCGCCTCCGCCGCCCGCGCGGCGCTCGTCGAGGTCGGGCTCGACCCGGGCCAGGCCCTACGCGACGCGCAGGCCGCCGTCCTGACGCCCGCCGCGACGCGGGTGACGCCGCCGCGACCCGCGACGGCGCCGCCGACCACCGTGGCGGTCCACTACGCGAGCGGCGACAACGGCTCGACCGCCTACACACGCCTGTCCGAGCACGGCCCGGACCTCGTCGTGCTCAACCCGGCCATGCTCACCATCGACGGACTGCTCGACGAACCGCACGCCCGGGCGGCCCTGACCCGCGTCGGCGAGCACGCCCGTGTCGTCTGCCTCGACCGGCACGGCATCGGCCTGTCCGACCCGCTCGACGAGCGACGCGCCCCGCTCGACCAGTGGGTCGCCGACGTGGGGCAGGTTCTCGACACGCTCGACATCGAACGGACCGACCTGTTCGCCAACTTCGACACCGGCCTGATCGCGCTGGAGTTCGCCGCACGGCACCCCGACCGCGTCCGATCGCTCGTCCTCGCCCAGTGCTTCGCCACCTACATCCGCACGCCCGACTACCCGTACGGACGCGACGAGACCACCACCGAGGCCATGATCCGGGACTCGGTCACGCCGGCCGCGCCCACGCAGGCCGTGGACACGGTGGCCCAGGCCGCCCCGAGCGTCGCCACCGACGACGGCTTCCGCCGCTGGTGGAACCGGATCGGCCAGCGCGCCGCCAGCCCCACGGTGGCCACCACCATCCGCACCGTCGCGACCCGCACCGACGTGCGACACCGGCTGAGCGCCGTCACGGCGCCGACGCTCGTGCTGCACCGCCGCAACTGCGTCAACGTCGACATCGGACACGCCCGCTACCTTGCCGCCCACCTGCCCGACGCCCGCCTGCAGGCCGTCGCCGGCACCGACGCGCTGTGGTTCACGGACACGACCGAACTCGTCGACCACGTCCTGGACTTCATCGCCGCGAACCACGACTGACCACAAAGACCAGCCCTCCCGTCGGTCCGTAAGGGCCTCCCCAGGCGTTGGCTCGACACGAGCAGTTAGGTGACCTCGGCCAGCCATGTCTCGGTCTGAGCGGCACCGCTGACGCCGCCGGCGTCGGGTCGGGTGCCGATCTCGCCAGTAGGGCGTTCAGCATGGCGGCGCTGTCGGCCTGCTCCGGGGCGGTCAGGGGCGTACGCGGATGACGGTCTTGCCCTTGCGTCGTTCGGTCGGGTTGAGCGCGGCGATGGCGTCGTCGAGAGTGGCGACTGTTCCGATGTGGGTGTGAAGGCGTCCGTCCCTCACCCGGTCGGCGATCTCCACCAGCTGACTCGGAACGGACTCGACGACGAAGTCGACCGCGAGGCCGTCGACGGGGCGGGCCTCAACGGGTCCGACCACCGACACGAGTGTCCCGCCGGGCCGGATCACGCGCGCCGAGCGCCGTTGGATATCACCGCCGATGACGTCGAAGACCAGGTCGACCCCGCCGATGTCGTCGAGGTCGTCGTGGTCGAGGTCGAGGAACTCGTTCGCGCCGAAGTCGAGCGCCGCTTGGCGGTCCGCCGCCCGACCGGTGCCGATGACGTAGGCGCCGAACTCCCGGGCGAGCTGCGTCACCACTGACCCGACGGCGCCGGCGGCGCCGTGTGCCAGGACGCTCTGCCCTGCCTGAAGGCGACCGTGCTGGAGCAGGCCCTGCCATGCGGTCAGGCCGGAGATCGGCAGGCTCGCGCCCACAGTGAAGTCGACGTTCCCCGGCAGCGGCGCGAGGTTGCGTGCCTCCACGGCCGCATACTCGGCCAGCGTGCCGTCGCGGTGCCAGTCGGTGATCCCGAAGACTCGCTGCCCCAGCGAGAGTCCCGTCGTGCCGTAGCCGAGGGAGGAGACCACCCCGGCGAACTCGTGGCCGATGATCGCCGGGGCGCGATCGTGACCGGAGCGATCGACCCACGTCGAAGGCCACTCCCACTCCGCGGGGACGAAGCCCGACGCGTGGACCGCAACGACGACGTCGTTGAGCGCCGGCGTCGGCTCGGGCCGCTCCGCGAGTGTGATCCCGGCCGCTTCCGCGGCCTGATCCATCGCAACGATCGCCTTCATGGATGCCCCCATATAGCTCGTGTGTGCCGCTTTTTGGGCCTGCTGGCCCACTACTGGCAGTCAACACGACCTGAATGTGGGCTGTCAAGCCCAATCTGGGTTATCGTGTGTGTCATGGAAGCCGCAACGGAAGCTCGCGCGCCGCGGAAGCTCACGGACAAGGGGCAGGCGACCCGAGCCCGCATCCTCGAGCGCGCCGCGGAGCTCATCTACACCAAGGGCGTCCACGCGACGAACAACGAGCAGCTCCGTCGCGCGGCAGGCATCAGCGGGTCACAGCTCAACCACTACTTCCCGACCAAGGAGAGCCTTGTCGTCGCGGTCATCGAGTGGCAGGCCGAGCGCGTCCTCTCGTTCCATCGCAGTGAGCGGTTCACCCGCTTCGAAAGCCTTGACTCTCTTCGGGAATGGGCGGGCTTCTACATCGCCTACGAGCACTCCTACCAGGAAGGCTGCAGCCTCGGCTCGCTCGCCAGCGAGATCATCAAGACCGACCTTGACGTTCGCACGGAGCTCGCGAACGCGTTCGAGCAGTGGAGAGACATCTTCCGGGATGGACTCGAACGGATGCAGAGGCTCGGCCGCATCAGCGTCGAGGCCGATCCCACCCGACTCGCCTATCTCCTGCTCTCCGCTTTCCAGGGCGGCATGCTCCTCGCCCAGGTCGCCCGCGACATCACACCGCTGAAAGACGCCCTGGGGGCAGCCATCGACTACGTGCAGACATTCGCGATCGTCCACCTTCAGTAGGGTCGGCGGGACTCGAACCCGCACTGGAACGGACCTAAACCGTTTGCCTCCTGCCAGTTGGGCTACGACCCCATGGTTGACATTCTGGCGTACGAACGTACGGCTTGCCCCAGGACCCC
>Ga0164243_10013849_pt1 | contig 11300 bp, 7 predicted proteins | sample OricompcompostOP_FD_108781 | JGI IMG/M metagenome (GOLD analysis project Ga0164243, IMG submission 108781) | Organic Plus compost microbial communities from Emeryville, California, USA - Original compost - Organic plus compost (OP) | ecosystem: Engineered > Solid waste > Mixed feedstock >... | reverse complement strand
GTGCTGGTTGCGATGAGCGGGGGAGTGGATTCCTCCGTTACGGCCGTGCTGCTGCGGGAGCAGGGCTACGAAGTCGTCGGCATTACGATGAAGACGTGGGACTATGCATCCAGTGGCGGACGGTCGGGAAAAGAAGTCGGCTGCTGTTCCCTTGAGTCTATGAACGACGCGCGTTCCGTCGCGCTCACATACGACTTCACTCACTTCATCGTAGACATTCGCGAGGAATTCGGGGACTGGGTCATCGAGCGCTTCACCTCCGAATACCTTGCCGGACGTACGCCGAATCCGTGTGTTCTCTGCAATACGCACATCAAGTGGGCTGCGCTGCTCCGGCGTGCAGACGATCTCGGGTGTGAGTTCATCGCTACGGGCCACTATGCAAGGCTCCGGCACGATGAGGTGCTGGACCGAGTGGTGCTCATGAAGGGGTTGGACACCCGTAAGGACCAGAGTTACGCTCTCTGGGGGCTCCCACAGCACCATCTCGCGCGCTCCATCTTCCCACTCGGGACCTATACGAAGCCGGAAATCCGCCAGATGGCCGCTGACTTCGGCCTGCTCCGTGTCGCGAACAAGCCGGACTCCTACGAGATCTGCTTCGTGCCGGATAACGACTACCGGCGTTTTCTGAAGGACCGGGTACCGGGGTTAGGTGAGCAGGTGCAAGGTGGTCCATTCGTTCTGAAAGATGGGACTGTAGTAGGCCATCACGAGGGATATCCCTTCTATACCATCGGCCAGCGACATGGCCTTGGACTGGCGATGGGCTACCCGGCTTACGTGACGCATATCGATGCTGCGACGAACACCATAACCGTAGGTCCCAGGGAAGAACTGCTTCAGCAGACCCTGGTTGCGCGGCAGTTGAATCTGATCAAGTACCCGGATCTACGTGAGGAGCGCCCTGCCGTCGGGAAAGTGCGCTATAAGGATGAAGGGGAGCAGTGTCTCGTATGGCAGAGTGGCGAAGATGAACTCCGGGTGGCCTTTGCGCAGGAGCGCCGCGCGATAACTCCCGGCCAGTCGCTCGTGCTCTATGAGGGGGACGACGTCCTGGGCGGTGGCTGGATCCACGAGGTAGGCCGGCCCTACGAGGAGGCCGACCCCGGTGCGTCCACGGTCTCGTATACGCAATCCTGAGTATCCGTCGCACCTACGGACAGCCTTCGCTGACCTGGCACACTGGAAGCATTGACGGCTTCAGGCCACAGCCGATTCCGGATCGACGAATTCAATCTCGCACATGGCATGGAGACGCGATGTGGTGCGCGTGAACTTCTCCGCGATCCCTTTCTCGAGTGTGCTGTGCACGTCAGAGGGACGGAGCCAGGCGTCTGGAGGAGTTTCCGACGTGAAGTAGAGTACCGGCGGGGCAGGCATCTGGTAGAGGTCATCGACCACGCGCAAGAGCCGGAGGGCGTCGTTGGCATCCTGAATCCGGATGTCCGCCAAGTACAGCGTATCGTAGCCTGCCAGGCGCTGCACGAGGCGGGTATGTTCCGTTGATATGGAACTCGCGAGGAAGGCCTCGAACTCCATCCAGTACTTCTTTCGGTGGTCCGCCTCGTAGCTCCGGCGCATGGCGAGGCGCGTCACAGATGGATCGCCCACCCAGGCGAAGCCGGGCTTGCTCAGACGCCTGCGGTAATCATCTCCGCCGACGAAGACCACCTTGTATTGCTTACGAAACTCCTCATTGAGAAACCGGCGGAACCGATCGTTACCGTATTCGGCGGACAAGAACTTCTCCGGTTCGACGTTGCTCGTTGCGAGCAACACGACCCCCGAAGCCTCGAGTGCTTTCAGGGCTACGATCAGGCGGGCTTCGTTCGCAGGATCGTCCAACTCGATCTCATCCAGGCAGAGTACTTGGTAGGTTCTGGCCAGGCGCCGTGCGAATGCTTCCGGATGTTCAGGGATGCGGAAGAACTCGCTGGAATGCAGAAACGCGCAGGGGATATCCGGTTGTAGCGCATGATACATGCTGGATAACAGGTGCGTCTTACCTGTTCCAACCGGTCCCACGAGGTACAGTCCTTTCCAGTTCGGCGCAGCAGAGCGGCTGAACAGGGTTTTCACCTTCCTCCGCAAGCCAGTGGGGCGTTTCCGGATATACTCCACGAAGTCCCGAGCATCTTCTAGTGCCTTGAACTGGCTGGATTCCTGGATTTTATAGGTATCGAACGTGGCGGACGAAAAACGATCGGGAAGGTGCATTCCTGTACAAAAAGGAAAAGGCTAGCAATGGGAGACTACATCCGGAATGGACGATCCTATTACAACGGCGGGCCTAAAGGGACGGAGCCGGTAATACGTTTTACGGTATACCTCAATGTACCCTGTTTACAGGGCCTGTCCGATTAGAAACGTGAGTGTAAAGCTCCTGTTTGCTAAAGTTTCCGTTTCAAACCATTTACAGTCCTGTCCTAACTGATTGTTTAAGCTTAGGTAGAGGGCTACCCACCCCAGGTAGTCCTCTAACAGATTCAGGGGATATCATGAGTTGGTACTGCGTAGATATCACGGAGGATAGCGAGCTTGGTGGAGATTACCACCGGCTGTGCCGAAAATTCCAGCAGGCATTCATTGCCGCTGGAGCGCCTCCGGATATGGCACTTTTCGCCCAGATAACATCGCAAGATAGTGTCCGGAAGGTGTACTTCTCGCCAGGCAGCCTTCGATACGTAAAGCCACTCATCGATGCCCATCAAGGAAAAGCGTGTGTTGGACCGGACAGAACGACGGTGACACTCGTTTTTGGGGTACCGGATGCGGGCTGGTCGCTCTTGAGTGAGGCGGAAACGGAAGCCGGTAATGGAACGGACGAGGCATATTCTGTGTCTTATTCGGTATCGGAAGAAGTGGCTCCGGTACGAATAGTACGGCCAGTAGCTGTGGCTTCATAAGCGAAAAACATGCATCGCATAACGTAGATAAGTAGTCAGGTTTTCGCCTATACTTATGATCAGGGGCTGTCTCCTGAGCCCGTCCATGTAATGCAATTCAGTGATGGAGGATCATTTAGTGAAGAGGATTAACTCGGCAGGCTTCAATGCACAGCCTCTCACATCCGATAAATCCAGCATGAAACCTTCATTTACTGACACACTCATTATGCGTGAAAATAACGATCGGACCACGGGGCAGCGCCTACTCGTTGTCGAGGATGATCCCCAACTAAGTACCGGTCTGCTGCTTTATCTGGAATCTCAAGGCTATGACGTTACACTTGAGAACGAGGGTACGAAAGGACTTCAGCAGGCGGTTGCCCTGCCGGGCTTCGATCTCCTCGTTTTAGACGCCAAGCTTCCCGGTATCAGCGGCTTTGATATTCTGCGTGAAGTCAGATCGCGGGGTGTTCATACACCTGTTCTGATGCTGACTGGTCTCGGCGCGCACGAGGATAAGATGCGCGGCTTCGAACTCGGTGCAGACGACTATATCACAAAGCCGTTCTCCACGGAGGAACTGCTGGCCCGGGTGCAGGCCATTTTGCGCCGGAGTTCATCCAATCCGGAAGAACCCGGGGGGGTATTCCAGGTCGGGGGACTGACGGTGGACCTCGACAATGAAAAGGTCACCCGTGACGGACAGCCTGTAGAACTGACGGATCTCGAGTTCCGTTTGCTACGCTACCTCATCTTGCATAGAGGGCGTACCGTATCTCGGAAACAACTGCTCCGCGACGTGTGGGAACTGCCCAGCGACGTGGAGACTCGTACCATTGACCGCCATGTGAACGCGCTCCGGAAGGTGATGGACGGGGAGGATGAAGAGACGTGGCCCATCCAGAGCGTCTACGGTATCGGGTACAAACTGGTGGGCGCCGAACGCATCACGCCCTGACGGGACCCCTGATCGTATCTGATCGATATTAGATCAGAAAAAGCGCGGGGCACGGATCCGCTCGAATTCGTGTCTACGCGCTTTTTTCTGGGCGCTCCGGGGCGTTCATCGTGTTTGCCTCTGGCGTGTACCGTTTGTCTCGAATGCTTCTCATGCACTCGGTCCTGGCGAGTCGCGGCATTCCGAAGACCGGATTCGATGCTGTCCGCGGGGCAGGGATATGTAGCCTATAGTACTCGGATGTAGCATTGGGTCATGAGACTGAAGGGATGTCGCTCGTGGGCTCCGGATAATCTTCGGATATGAGGATGATCTCGAGTGGATTGATGCGGCCTTGAGGCGTGAACGAACGCCCCACGAGGTATCCAAGCAAAAATGCAACGAGACCAGCGAGCAGCCAGAACCACCAGTGGCGGTAAAGCGGCCGCCGTTGAGTTTCTACCATAACGTATCAAACAGTGAAGGCGAAAGCATGCGCCTGTGCAGGGGCTCAGGTACTGAGCGGCTGCATAATAATAAAAAAGGGCCATCAACGATGGCCCTACTCGCATTCTGGTGTTACGTTGGATGAGACGTACGCAGGATGCATGCGTTCCCGAGATTCATCTCGCGGGTCGCGCCCCATTCAAGAGCGGACCCTGTGACTCCAGTGCGGCACCAGGATTCGAGTGTGCTGGACGGGTCCGCGACTCGCCCGTGAATACAAGCGGCGTTGTACCCGCTTGGGTTCTGGTGATGGTGGTAGAATCGGCAGCGGCGGGTTCGGGTCGGGAGGTGGAGGGGGTTCGTCCGAACCTTTGTCGTTGCTCTTCTTCATCATCCTGATCGCGTAGATGCCGACCAGGAACGGCATAGCGCCAATGACAAGGACTATAATTTCAAACATCGCTGTAGAAGTCTCATTTTGTAGGGGTTCGGAGTTTGTATTCGACAGCGAAGAGGGAGGATTCTCCGGGGTTGTTTCGTTCTTCTAACGATTGGATGAGCTATTGCATCTTATCGGAGAAGTAATACGAAGCACACATTCTTGCGAACACATCTTCACATGGGGGCTGTGGCCGGGCGGCTGGAGGGGTCGCTTCAGATACGGAGGGTGTGCCGGCTCGGAAAGGCTTCGAGGAGGTGCGAAGCAGCCGTATCCCGTTACTCCTTTACTCAGGGGGTGATGTCGTGCTCAGAAGGGACCTGACCGGTATCATCTGGATGGGGCGGGCACATACGTCCCTGTCCCTTCGCTGCAATGGATCTCCTATCTCACCGGGTCGGTATGCGCAGCGGAGATGCGATTCCCTTCGACGAGCATATCGGGCACGGCCCTGTAGCACGAGTGTCAGAAAGGCCTGGCCGGCAGGCAAGCCTTACGGGATTCGGAACGCGGTAAGAGGTCTGCCACCCGCCTCATTTTCGAGGTTCACGGCGGTTACGGCGTGCCATTCCGGGGCATGAGCAGCAGGCACCGCGCACGTTGCCGGATGCTGTGGCACGCATCGCCATGAAATAGGAAAGAGCCCGGAAGAAGTGGTTACACGGGGGGCGAAACGTATCTGAGATCGTCTGCCGCGAGCACAGAGGCGCTTCCGCCCGGAGGCGGATCGTTCGTCTCGTGACACGAGTCGATGAACGAGATGATCACGAGGATCGTCGCGATCGCGAGGACAACAGTAATGATTCTTCCTTTCGGCATAAGGCCAGCATACTGGTGTGCGGCCCTATGGTAGCCCCGCTCGCCATGCGGAGTTGCAGGCAGGCGGGGCATTTCACTAGATCATTACTCCACTTCGCGTACGGCGCATGAGGAGTAGAACACGAGGATCATTTCCCGTATAAGACTTCCACGAGCACGTCGCCCACCTGCTGCAGGCTGGCCGCGCTGACTTTGTCCGGCGTGTCCTGCGTGGTATGCCAGTAGGCAGGAAATGGGGTCTGGATGAGGTCGATGACCGGAATGCCGCGCCTCAGGAAGGGGATGTGGTCATCGTATACCGCCAGGCCACGCTCCTGGACGAAGGCATCCGCTCCTACCCGTTGAGCAGCCTGCCAAACCCGGTTTACGAGGGCTGGTGCATTCGTTGCGGAATACACTTCCTGCGGGATGCGGAGGTTTGCATCGCCGACCATGTCGACCAGAATGCCGTATGCGGGGCGGTAGCCGCCGCTGTTTGCCACGAAGTAATCGGACCCAAGGGCGAAGGGGACCACGACGCGGACTGTGTCGCCATCTTGATACTCTTCTCCGATATCCTCCAGGTCGAAGAAGATGATGTCCACGCCCTCATCGGGCGGATGCTGCTTGAAGATCCGAGCCATTTCGAGGAGCACTGCGACACCGGAGGCGCCGTCGTTCGCGCCGGGAACGGGCTGCGTCCGTTTGGCCGGATCCGGATCCTGGTCCGCAACGGGGCGGGTATCCCAGTGCGCGGCCAGCATCACCCGCTGCTTTGCATTCAGGTTGAACGAAGCCATGATGTTCGTTCCCTGATAGACCCGGGAGGAGTCTTCCGGATGCTGGAACGTGAACGACTGTTCGGCAACCCGCTCGCTGTACTTCCGGAGCTCTTCGACGAGGAACTGGCGCGTCCGGTCGTGCGCCTCCGAGCCCGGCACACGCGGCCCGAACTCGACCTGGCGGATGACATCCTCATAGGCACGTGTGCCGTCGAAGTCAGGTTTTACATCTCGCATGAGCAACCAGAGGACGATGCCGCCGGCGATCAGAACCGCGGCAACGACGATCCACCTGAGATTGGACTGGAGAAATGAATGCGAACCACTTTGCCGGGCTCGGGCGGCACGACGGGACTTTCCCTGGGTGCGTCCGGTGCTGCGGCGAGGTGCTTTCGTGCTGGTGCTCTGGCTCATTGTCGATGTACTCCCGATCCAAAATCGAAAAACGTTACCTGTTGTGCGTTCTGAGATAGGTAGACTCCTGAAAGGCGTGCCTGTACTCATCCAGCAATTTCACACCCAGCTTCGGGCGGACGCGCCCGGCGCGGACGTTTTGCAAAATGAGATCGTTCATGCGCCGCTCCAGGTCGTTCGAAAAGTACTGGACCTGAGCGAGTTGCTCCTCGACGGTCGCTCCCGAGAGGATTTTTTCGATGTAGAAGTTACCGGGCTCCTCCGGGTCGGCATAGACATGGGCTTCGGTGACGCGTCCGAAGAGGTTATGCATGTCACCCATGATATCTTGATACGCGCCGTGCAGGAAGCAGCCCAGGTAATACGGTTCGCCCGGACGCAGTGCGTGTAGTTCCAGGTGACGTTTGTCTTGCTCCGGTGAGATGAATCGCTTCACCTGGCCGTCCGAGTCGCACGTGAGATCGACCAGCGTGCCCCGGTTGAGCGGAGGTTCATCCAGGCGGTGCAGCGGCATGATCGGGAAACGCTGACCGATGGCCCAGTAATCCGCCAGAGACCGGAAGATGGAGAAGTTGCACAGGTAGTGATCCGCCAGTTGCGGACCGATCCGTGCCAGTGTTTCCGGCAATGCGTCCGGACTGTACGGCTGAAGCAGGTCGTTTATTCGCCCGCAGGCAGACCAGTACAGCCGCTCCGCATACGCCTTCTGTTCCAGTTCCAGTTCGCCCCGCCGGAATAGTAGGACAATCTGGTCGCGGAGGTTATTCAGTGTTCGATACGACTTTTCGAGGGCATCCAGGTTTGCTTCATCCTCGCCGATGGTGTCATGTATGTAGGCCAGCGCCTGCAGGACGGGATGTTCTGCTCCGGTGCTGAGTGCACCGTCGGCGCTGCCCTTGGTTCGTGCATTGACGACCTCTACGACAAGGATGGAATGGAATGCCGCCACAGCACGCCCGCTTTCGGAGACGATGACCGGATGCGGTACTTTTTCCTCATCACAGACATCCCTCATAGCCTCGATTACGGTGCGGGTGTAGTCGTCCAGCGTATAGTTGATGGTGCCGAGTGCATCCGGGTTGCCGGCCTCATAGCTCACGCCGAGACCGCCACCGATATCCACATACTGAAGGGGAAATCCTCGCCGGAGGAGCCGGGCGTAGATGCGCCCGGCCTCCTCCACCGCCTGCCGAACGTTTTGCAGATCAGCGATCTGGCTGCCCAGGTGAAAATGGAGCAGCTTGAAGGCGGCGGGGTGTTCTTCATCGCGAAGCTCGTCCACGAGCTTGAGTAGTTCCGAAAGGGAGATGCCGAATTTCGACGTCTCTCCGCCGGACTCGGACCAGAGGCCGGCTCCCGCTGTGGAGAGGCGAATGCGCACGCCGAACTGAGTCGGCACACCCATGTCGCGTGCTTCTTGTAGCAGCATGCCATACTCCTCGTAGCGTTCGAGGACGGGGAGGATGTTCTTGCCGAGTTGTTGTCCGGCGAGCATGAGGCGCATCATGACGGCATCCTTGCAGCCGTTGCAGACGAGCAGCATGCTGTCGGTTTCGAGATAGGGGAGGGCGGCGACGAGTTCCGCCTTGGAACCGCACTCCAGGCCGAAGTTGTACGGTTTCCCGGCCTCTACGATCTCCTCGACCACTTCCCGAAGCTGGTTGACTTTGATCGGGAAGACGCCCTGGTAGACGTTCTCGTATCCGGTATCGCGGATCGCTTTGCGAAACGATTCGTTGATGCGGATGACACGTGTCTTGAGCAGGTCCTGCAGGCGGATGAGTGCCGGAAAGCGAACTCCGAGCGCCTTCAAGGCGTCGACGACCTCGTAGAGATCGATGGCGAGGCCGCTATCCGAGAGCGGTCTCGCCGCGACATGCCCAAGCTCATTGACAAAGAAATAGCCGTTGCCCCAGTCGGGTACGTGGTAGAGGGCGTCTGCCTGTTGTGGCGTCCACGCGCCGTTCCAGTCCGCAATGGACGTGCGTGAAATCCCCGCTTCGATGTGTTCAGTCAATCGTCGTTTCGGTGTGGGTGGGGTAAGCGTTGTCAGTCCGGTTTTCCGGCGGGTGCGGAACGCTTAGTAGGGCGTGGTGTTTCGCGAATCATCGTTGCATACCGGACTTGCTGAGAACTCATATACTCGGTTCTCGGAGCATGTACCGGAGAAGATGCGCTACAGGGGCGCCACGCGGCACTGACTCGTTACCTGGAATCCGGGTTTCGCGGTAATCCGGATTCGGCATGGGTGCTCATACCGGTGTGCCGTTGATCCTCTTTGTCGGCTCGTGTTGCCGAGTGCGCCTGCTTGAAGCTGCCCGACACCAGACTGGCGAATGTTACAGCGCCCAGGGTGTCCGGTACGTTTTCGAGACGAAGTCGTTGGCTTCGGGATCCTCGATGACCACCTCATTCGCGGCATCCCAGTTGATCCGCCGCCCGGTGCGGAAGGCGACATTGCCGAGCATCGTAGCAGAACTGGCCCGGTGACCGGATTCGATATCGGAAATCGGGCGGGTACGGGCTTTGACGGCTTCAAGGAAATCGTGCATATGCTGGGCGTGTGCATTCCCATTGCCTTCCACTACTTCCGGCTTCAGGTCGCTCCCGTTTTCCGGGATGATCTCATACCGGCTGCGGTCCACGATGAGGGTGCCGTTCGTGCCGTGGAACGCGATGCCATAGCCACGCCCTTCCAGCGGATTCGCGTTCAGGAAACGCGTCTCATATGCGACCACGAAGCCGGGGTATTCATATGTGGCGACCATAGTATCCGGGGTCTCGCGGTTATCTCGGATGTGTAGCTTGCCACCGACGGCAGTGATGGAGCGGGGAGCCTCTACGTCCATAGCCCAGTGCACGATATCGAAGTGATGCGTGCCCCAGTCCGTGATATTGCCACCGGCATAGTCCCAGAACCAGCGCCAGTGTTCATACCGGTTGGGATTGTAGGTCGCCTGCGGAGCCGGTCCGAGCCACATATCCCAGTCGAGTCCGGCGGGCGGCGGGCCATCCGGGTCCATGCCGATGCCATCCGGGTAGTTGTTGCCGTAGTTCCAGGTCCGGATGAACGAGATAGGACCGAGTGCACCGCTTCGGACGACGTCGCGGACGCGCTGGTAGAGTTCCGCCGTGCGCTGCTGCGTACCGACCTGCACGATGCGGTCGTAACGGTTTGTAGCCTCTACCATGGCGCGGCCTTCGGCGATCGTGAGTGCGATCGGCTTTTCCACATACACATCTTTGCCGGCTTCCATAGCGAGGATGGCCTGTAAGGCGTGCCAGTGGTCGGGCGAGGCAACGACAACGGCATCGACATCGCTGCGTTCGAGCAGCTGCCGGAAATCTTTGTGCGTGGCAGCTTGCGGCGCCTTTTCGCGGGCTTTTGCGAGCCGTTCCTCGTACACGTCCGAGAGTGCGGTCACCTGCGCATTCTCCAGCTTGAGCAGGTTGTTCAAGTGCCCGCCGCCCATACCACCGACGCCGATCACACCGACTCCGACACGTTCGTTAGAGCCGATGATACGTGCGTAACTGGCAGCGGGTGAGAAGAGGGCAGCCGAGGTACCGGCAGCTATCGTTTTGAGGAAGGTGCGGCGGGAGGCGGAAGCGTGCGGCATGGCGGATCTGAGACTGGTTCCCGGAAGAAGATCCCAGTGCAAGAAACGAGCAACGATGGTAAGCTGCAAGCGCTTCCGGGAGAAGTTTGTCTACGGGAGGACGAGTCTCGATGGATGTGCAGGGCAGGCTTGAATGGTTCATCTGGTATGTCCTTCATCTGTCATTCCGAACTTGTCGCATAGGCGTCAAGGAAATGGTCCATAGTCCTAGTTTGATCTGATTTTGGCCTTTACGGGGGTGCTCACGCCAGCGGGTAGGTAGTTCTTCAGGTTGAGCTGCCTGGATTTACTTTGTCGGTCGCTCCGCTCGCGTCCGCCTTCGCGGGAATGACGTTTGTGGGGAGGTTTTGGTTTGCTCGGGGCATCGGGTATTGCTTTGCGTGGCTGACATCCTCCTGCCTTGCTCCGCTGGACGCGTTCGCAAGGCTGTCCTCCTTCCAAGGATGATTTTGTTTTAGCGGCCCGTGTCCAAGGAGGATTTTTCTGGCAGGGTCAGATGAGTGGGCATGACCTGCCTGTACGAGAGGAGTGGACGTACTGGCGGTATGTCTCTACACGGGCGGGTTGGGATGTGGGGCATTGGTGCTCGTGACAGGCTTCGTAGGAGCCGGTCAGGTTGTGTTGACTGGATACCCGGTCGGGGCGGGGCATGACGTTGTGGGGGCGATTGTGCTGATGGGGGGAAGGTTGAGCATTGAAGTATGCCGTATCGCCCTGTTTGGAGGAGTTAACGGGCTTTCTTGATGTCTATGCGAACTTGTCGGGGACACGAGGCAGAGCTGACGGTCGTAGCAGTCCCATACATGAGCACAGCAGTGCTGTGTTGTGGGGTTCTCCGGCTCCGCTCAGAATGACACATGCGGGGAGGAGCGGTATACAGGTGGCTTCATGTTCCGCTGAACGTATCACGGTGGACACTTTTCTACGGGGCAGGTTGTCTTTGTGCGGGCTTGGCGTTCGGGCGGTGATCGG
>Ga0164243_10013848_pt1 | contig 11300 bp, 8 predicted proteins | sample OricompcompostOP_FD_108781 | JGI IMG/M metagenome (GOLD analysis project Ga0164243, IMG submission 108781) | Organic Plus compost microbial communities from Emeryville, California, USA - Original compost - Organic plus compost (OP) | ecosystem: Engineered > Solid waste > Mixed feedstock >... | reverse complement strand
TGTTCATCCCTTCAAAAAAAGCCCTTCCCCCTCCGCTTCAGCGTCGAATCAGCCATGATTCGGGTGCATCCGGCAGAGGGCTCAGGGCGTTCTCGCGGTTTCACTTATCCAGTTATACAGACACCTTCGCTAGCGGCAATGAAGGTTCCGGCTCAAAGGGGACCTGTTTTGGGGGCTCGTCTTCAAGTCCTGCCAACCCTTCAGACGCCCGGGACCCTAATCGTTCTTGGGCTTCCCGAGAGGCAGAGATCTCCTCGCCGGATCCGGAAGGACCGTTTCCTTGTTCTTCCAAACGATCCTCCAGCGCAAAAATCTGCGTAAACAGCTCCAGCGCTTTCGTGCCTTGACTTTCGCCAGCCAGCTCCTTGATCCGATTAATCGGATCATGCAGCATTTGGTTCAAAATGCTCTTGGTGAGACGACGAATCACCTTACGTTGCCGTTCATCCAGTTCCGGCAGCTTGTTAAAGAGACTGTCCAACGTATTCTGGTGAATGTCAGAAGCCTTCTCCTGCAGCGCGCGAATGACCGGCTTCACCCCCAGCGTCTGCAGCCATGTTCCGAAGGCGGCGATTTCGTCCTCGATCATCGATTCAATCTTGACCGCTTCTGCGCGGCGCATCTCCATGTTGCTCTCTACGATACCTTCGAGATCGTCGATGTCATATAGGAATACCTGATCCAACTCACCGATTGCCGGTTCGATATCCCGCGGCACAGCGATATCGATCATAAACAACGGGCGGTCCATTCGCCGCTTCATACTGCGGGCAACCTGTGCCGAAGTGATCACATACCCTTCCGCACCGGTCGAGCTGATCAGAATGTCCACCTCTTCCAACCGCTCCATCGCTTCCTGCATGGTGCACGGCACGCCATGAAACTTCGCAGCAAGCTCCTGAGCCCGGGCGAAGGTCCGGTTGGCCACCAGCACTTCTTCCGCACCCGCACCGCTCAAGTGCTTGGCCGTCAATTCACTCATCTTGCCGGCGCCAAGGATCAGCACGCGTTTGCCTTCAAAGCTGCCAAATATCCGCTTGCCCAGCTCCACGGCAGCATAGCTGATCGAAACAGCACTTTCCCCGATGGCGGTTTCGGAATGGGCACGTTTGCCCAGTGTGACCGCTTGTTTAAACAACATATTAAACCATGTTCCGGTGCATTTCTCCCTTTGCGAGAGCAAGAACGCATTTTTGACCTGGCCGAGAATTTGGGTTTCCCCTAACACCATCGAATCCAGACCACACGCAACGCGGAACAGATGGCGAATCGCTTGTTCATCTTCATATATATATAAATGGCGGGTAAATTCTTCGCGAGGAACCCCAAACCAGCGTTCCATAAAACTGCGAACGAAGGACCCGCACATGTGCAGTTGATCAACTACGGCATAGATTTCCGTACGATTGCAGGTGGCAATAATTACGCCTTCCAATACACTCTTGGTACGTAAGAGCTCCTGCAGCGCTTGCGGCATGTCCGTATCTGATAAAGAAAAGCGTTCCCTGACTTCCACAGGCGCCGTGCGATAGTTTAACCCAACTACGACGATGTGCATTGCAAGTTCACCTGCCTTGAAAGAAGTATCTATAGCATGTATCACAAACAAACTATGTTAATTATATCACAGTAGCCTTCGGCTCCCCTGGGATTTCTATGAGTTTTTTATGAATTATTTATGAATTTCATTCATTCAAAACAAATAACCATGGATGACCCATGGTTAAGTTATTTTTCCCAATTTTTTAGAATATCTAACCCAGCTTAAACAAATTCAGCGCGATTCGAATCCGCTTCAGCTACTTCCAGCTCGCCTACGCCCCGAATCAGCTTCTTCGCGTACGTTTTCTCCGGATTCAAGACGGACACCAGGTAATCAATTGCCAGCTGCGGATCTACAAATTCCCCGCAGGTGTAACAATCAATCGCAGCAAACCCTCTCTCAGGATACGTGTGAATCGAGAGGTGGCTTTCCGACAACATCACAAGCACAGTGGCTCCTTGCGGTTCGAACTGTCTGGACTGAATCGACAAAATGGTGGCTCCGCAAGCTTCCGCCGCTTCAACCAAGTGAGCTTCCAACAACCCGGCGTTGTTCAGCACCTCATAGTCGATTCCCCAAGCATCAACCGCAACGTGTCTTCCGAAAGTTGAATATTCCATCTTTCGGCTCCCCCTTCCTAGGAATAAAATGTTTGAAAAAATTTCATCCGCTAGGACCTACGTCATTCACTTCTCGAGGGAAACATCTCTCGCAACATCTCCATGTCCTGAGTGAATCCTGGTTCCTATATTCTTTTCAACGAGATTAAAAATAACATCTCTTGCGGACAAATGCAACCTATTTTTTCAGCAAAAACCTACATCCGTTCGCGGTTCAGGCATAAAAAAACTACCCTGTAACAGGGTAGTTATCATTAGTACATTATGTTGTCGCCCTCACTCTGGTGACACCAGTGGTCGGGCCTTAATGATCTTGATTTAAGCCTCCAGCACAAACAGTCTTCGCGAGCATTGACGCAGCTCATTATCGATGCGTTCCACATCCGCCTCATCGGCGATAAACCGCTGGTCAAGCAGCGCATTGATGTCCTTGCGGATCCGGGCGATCTCCAGCTCAATATCGTTATTCCGATATATCTGCTGCAGCTCCGCCGCCGCATCCTTGTATTCAAACACAAGCTTGTAAGAATCCCGGGAATATTCGACGATTTTGCGAACCCGGCCTTCCTGATAATAATACATCATCATGAATCCATTATAAATTCGGGTGACCATGCCGGAGCCTTTAAAGGCGGCGAACAACAGTCTCATCACGTTGGTTAAATGGGGTTTTTCCAAGCGGAAAGACATTTCACAGACATAGAACCCGTCAACACGTTCAAATGGAAGATGTACTTCCTCGCCGCCATCATCCTCCAGTACGACCTCTTGCCCGCCGTTGTCCAGCACCTTGACTCGCTGGCGCACATGGGGATCGTAGACTTTGTGAATAAACTGCGACATTTGGACTTCCGTTAAACGCATACTTGCATTGACATACTCTGTGGCTAACCGCTGAGCCATACAAATCTCCTCAATTCTTCATCGCTTTATTATAATTATACACTACGATTCCAACCGTACGCTCAGCGGCCAAAACGTGAATTCTTGCCATTTTCCAGAAAAAACGGCATTAAGCCGTTTTTAACCCGAACAATTTCGCTGCATGCTCACTTTCCTGCCGAAACTGCTCCAAATCCCTTTCGTATTCACCGAATTCTTAGCTTTTCCCATTTTCTGTATCGGAGGTGTCCAGGCTTGCAGCCTCGGTTCCTTCCGTCAGCCCCGCATACCGCTCGATTTGTGCCCACAGCTCATCTTTGCCAATCCCCTCTTCCGAAGAGAACAGGATCAACGGATCCCCGCCCCGCAGCACCAGCGCTTCCTTGATGATTTTCAGGTGCTTCTGCCAACGCGATTTCGGTACCTTGTCGGCTTTGGTGGCCACGACGCAGACCGGAAGCTCGTACGCCTTCAGCCAGTCATACATCAGCTCGTCGTCCTTGGTCGGCGGATGGCGCAAATCGATGATCTGCAGCACCAGCTTCAGCGTCTCCCGCTCCTGCAGGTATTTCTCAATCATTTTACCCCAGACCTCGCGTTGCGACTTGGATACTTTGGCATACCCATAGCCTGGTACGTCAACAAAATAGAGCTGATCATTCACCCGGTAATAATTCAGATGTTGCGTTTTTCCGGGGGTTGAGCTGGTACGCGCTAAGTTTTTGCGGTTAATCATCCGATTGATCAGCGACGATTTGCCCACATTGGAACGCCCTGCCAGAGCGATCTCTGGCAAGGCGTCCTCAGGATATTGATTGGGGCCAACGGCGCTGATAATAAATTCAGCCTTGGTTACCTTCATCGTTCAATTCCTCTCTTGAGCGTTGACGCACCTCTGCGCCACGCTTTAACATGCTAGTGCATCCCTGGACGCTCGACGAGCGCATGCTCGAGCACTTGGTCCATATGTGACACCGGTACGAACTCCAGGTCCTCCTTCACGCTGTCCGGAATATCGCGCAGATCGCGCTCATTGTCCTTCGGCATGAGGACTTTACGGTAGCCCGCCCGATGCGCGGCAAGTGACTTCTCCTTCAAGCCGCCGATTGGCAGTACACGACCTCGCAGCGTAATTTCGCCAGTCATAGCGACGTCCTTCGAGACGTGGGTGTTCGTCAACGCTGAGATCAGCGCGGTTGCAATCGTAATGCCCGCCGACGGACCGTCCTTCGGAATCGCTCCTTCGGGAATATGGATATGAATATCGTTCTTCTCGTGAAAATCCAGCGGAATCCCCAGCTCCGCCGCCTTGGAGCGAGTATAGCTGAAGGCAGCTTGCGCCGATTCCTTCATCACGTCGCCCAGCTTACCGGTCAGCGTCAACTTCCCAGATCCCGGTACGACGGTCACCTCGATGACGAGCGTCTCCCCGCCGACCTCGGTCCAGGCAAGTCCCGTGACGGTACCAATCTGATCTTCCAGTTCGGCCACCCCATATCGGAATTTCGCCGGACCAAGGAAGTCCTTGAGATTGTCCGCTGTAATGATAATTTTCTCCTTGTTCTCGGACACGATCTGCTTCGCCGCTTTGCGGCATAATGCAGCCACTTGCTGTTCCAGATTCCGCACGCCGGATTCGCGGGTATATTCGCGGACCACTTGCAGCAGCACGTCTTCGCCGACCTCTAGCTGTTCCGGCTCGAGCCCGTGCTCGCGTTTTTGCTTAGGCAGCAAGTAACGGTTGGCGATCTGCAGCTTCTCCAGCTCTGTGTAACCAGGAATAAACAATGTCTCCATCCGGTCAAGCAGCGGCCGCGGAATATTATGTACCGCATTCGCAGTCGTAATGAACATCACGTTGGACAGATCAAACGGAACTTCAATAAAATGATCGGAGAATGTATTGTTTTGTTCCGGATCCAACACCTCAAGCAACGCCGCAGAAGGATCGCCGCGGAAATCCGAAGCCATCTTGTCGATCTCATCCAGCAAGAACACCGGGTTCAGCGTGCCTGCCGTTTTCATGCCTTGAATAATTCTTCCTGGCATCGCGCCGACATAGGTGCGGCGGTGTCCCCGAATCTCTGCTTCATCCCGCACGCCGCCCAGCGAAATACGGACGAATTGGCGTCCCAACGAACGGGCGATGGAGCGAGCCAGCGACGTTTTCCCGACCCCTGGCGGTCCGACCAGGCACAGGATGGGGCCTTTCAGCTTCTTGACCAGCTTCTGCACAGCCAAGTATTCCAGCACCCGTTCCTTTGGCTTATCGAGGCCGTAATGGTCCTCATTTAGCACTTGCTCCGCTTTGGCTAGGTCAAGGTCGTCTTCCGTCTTGTTGTTCCACGGCAGACTAAGCAGCCAGTCCACATAGTTGCGGATAACGCCGCCTTCTGCCGAGCTGGCTGGCATTTTCTCCAGGCGATCGATTTCCTTCTCGACCTTCTCCCGAACGTTCTCAGGCAACCCTTTCTCTTCGAGCTGCGCCCGCAGCTCTTCCGCTTCACCGGCCCGGCCTTCCTTCTCGCCAAGTTCCTTCTGGATCGCCTTCATCTGCTCGCGCAAATAATATTCCTTCTGCGTCTTCTCCATCTGCTTCTTGACGCGTTGGTTGATTTTGCGCTCCAGTTCCAGCACTTCGCGCTCATTATTTAAGATGTCGAGCAGCTTCTCCAATCGTTTGCGGACATCGATGGTTTCCAAAATTTCTTGTTTATCCTTGATCTTCAAGGACAAATGGCTGGTGATGACGTCCGCCAAACGCCCGGCTTCTTCAATGTCTGATACAGCTGCCAGCGTCTCCGGCGTGACCTTCTTAGATAAATTGATATAATGTTCGAATTGGGTTAGTACCGTACGCATTAGTGCGTCCACTTCCGGATCCACCGTTTCTTCCTCTGGACGCTCTTCGGCGATAACCTCATAATATTCGTCATTATCCAAATATTCGATAATTTCAGCGCGTTCCATGCCTTCCACCAGCACGCGAATCGTGCCGTTAGGCAGTTTCAACATCTGGCGCACCTTTGCGACGGTGCCGATGCGAAAGATATCTTCTTGGGTTGGTTCTTCTATGTTCACTTCCGATTGAGAACAGAGGAGAATCAGATTATCTTCGACCATAGCTTTTTCCAGCGCTTTCACCGACTTCTCTCGTCCCACGTCCAAGTGCAGCACCATGCTTGGATAGACGAGCAGACCACGCAGCGGCAGCAGCGGGAATCGCCGGCCTTTGGATTTATGGGGTCCCATCGCGTATGCACCTCCAAACGTTCTCTGTTGATTTCATTGATATTTTAGCAAATGTTACATAAAAACACCAACGAGGAGCGACCGCCTCAAGCAGCCGCTCCCCGGAATGTGTACGAGCATGACGCTTAGTAACCTCTGCCGGCCCGGCTTACATCGCCCCGCCTTGTGAAGGTGACTCTGCGTGCAGAAAAGGCGCGGGAGCTGTTGCCGGAGCAAACAGGTCGCCGCCGATCGGCAGCTCCAGATTCTTCTCGGCCTCGGGTCCAAAGACGTGGCGGAACACTTCACCTAACGTCTCGACCGGGATCACCCGCAAGCCTTCCAAGCCTTCAAACAACGATTGCCAGTTGTCCTTCGGAATCAGCACCGTCGTCGCGCCGGCTTGGAATGCCGCCTCCACCTTCGCCACGACGCCGCCAACCGGCTTCACCTTGCCGTGAATCCCCAGTTCGCCGGTCATGGCGATCTGATTGTTCACCGGCACCTGCTTAATTGCTGAGGCGATTGCCGTCGCGATAGCTAACCCGGCGGAAGGACCATCGATGGGGGTGCCTCCCGGGAAATTGATATGAAGGTGATAGTTCGACGGATTCAGACCGATCCGCTGCAGGACGGTCAGGACGTTTTCCACCGAACCTTTGGCCATGCTCTTGCGGCGCAGCGTTCGGCTGCCTCCGCCAATTTCCTCTTCGTCTACGACACCGGTGATGTTGTAGGTGCCTTTGCCTTTCTCGGCTGGGACCGCCGTCGCTTCAATCTCCAGCAGCGTGCCCATGTTTGCCCCGTATACGGCCAGGCCGTTGACGACGCCAACTGCAGGGTGATCCGGTACTTTGCGATCCGGACGCGGCGCCAGCTGACTGCTCGTCGCCACCCATTCCAAATCCGAGGCCAGCAGATGATCGCGCTTCTCGGTGAGGGCCAGACCGGCAGCTAGTTGCACCATATTGACGGCTTCCCGGCCGTTCGTCGCATATTTCTTGATCACTTCAACGGCTTCAGGACATGGTTGGAAGCCAATCCGCTTCACCGCATCCTCTGCGATCTGGGCAATTTCCTCCGGCAACAGGGGCCGGAAATAAATCTCCATGCACCGCGAGCGTAAAGCTGCCGGGATCTCCTGCGGCGAGCGGGTTGTTGCACCTACCAAGCGGAAATCCGCCGGCAAGCCATTTTGGAAAATATCGTGGATATACGCCGGTGTGTTGGAATCTTCAGAGTTATAATACGCGCTCTCCAAAAACACCTTGCGATCCTCTAAGACCTTCAACAGTTTATTCATTTGGATCGAATGCAATTCACCGATCTCATCAATAAACAAGATCCCGCCATGCGCCTTCGTTACGGCACCGGGCTTCGGCTGCGGAATGCCGGCAACCCCCATCGCCCCCGCCCCTTGGTAAATCGGATCATGCACAGAACCAATCAGCGGGTCAGCGATGCCGCGCTCATCGAAGCGGGCGATCGTTGCATCAATTTCAACAAATTTGGCATCGGATTTAAAGGGAGATACCGGATTTTTCTTCGCTTCCTCCATCACAACGCGTGCTGCCGCCGTCTTCCCTACACCCGGCGGACCGTAAATAATCACATGCTGCGGGTTGGCGCTGCAAAGCGCCGCTTTCAGCGCACGCAAACCGTCCTTTTGCCCAACGATGTCGTTCATCGAAGCCGGACGGGTACGCTCCGCAAGCGGCTTGGTGAGCGAGACGGCCCTAAGCTTGCGCAATTTCTCCATTTCTTTGCGCGATTCCCGGTCTACCGCCAGCCGGTTGCCTTTTTGACTGCGCAGTTGATTCCAGAAATAAAGCCCAATCACGACGGCAAAAAACATTTGGACCGCCATCAGGATAACATTTAGATCCATACGCGTTACGCCTCCCACTCTTATACTGATACTTGGTAGTATAGCCTTTTCGCTCCAAGGTAAAACAAGGATTTTACAATTGGATATGGTCAGGGGGTGAAAGGCGCAAAGGGGGCTTAGGGCCGCTTACTTCGTCAACAAAAAAACCGCAGCCTGCATCCAAGCAGACTGCGGTATGGATCTATCAATCAAGACTTCACACGGGCCCGGTGCTCCTTGCGTCCCGGGATTTCTCCGGTCGCTTCGTACACCTCCACGATATGGTCAATTTCTTTCTTTAATTCGCTTAACAGCTCGGCTTCCGGAACTTTCCGGATCATTTCCCCATAACGGAACAGTAACCCTTCCCCGCGAGCCCCGGCGATCCCGATATCAGCTTCGCGTGCTTCACCCGGGCCGTTGACGGCACAGCCAAGCACGGATACCTTAATCGGCACCTTCAGGTTGGCGATATACGCCTCTACCTCGTTGGCGATGGAGAACAGGTCAATATCCAGCCGACCGCAGGTCGGACAGGAGACAAGCGTCGCTGCATTCGTGATCAATCCAAACGTCTTCAGCAGTTCGCGCGCCACCTTCACTTCCTCGACCGGATCCGCACTCAGCGAAATCCGTACCGTTGAACCGATGCCCATCGACAAGAGGGCGCCGATCCCGGCTGCGCTCTTGACCGTACCGGAGAACAAGGTTCCGGCTTCCGTAATGCCCAAATGTAATGGGTAAGGAATGACCTCGGCCGCTTTGGTGTATGCTGCAATAGCCATTGGCACGTCTGAAGCCTTCAACGACACGATAATGTCATGGAAGTCCAGATCTTCCAAGATTCCAATATGGTACAAGGCGCTTTCGACCATTGCTTCAGGCGTTGGGTAGCCGTATTTCTCCAATAGGTGGTTCTCCAGCGAACCGGCGTTCACGCCAATCCGAATCGGTATGCCGCGTTCCTTGCACGCTTTGACTACGGCTTCAACCTTTTCCCGGCGACCGATATTTCCCGGATTAATCCGGACTTTATCGATGCCGTTCTCGATCGCCAGCAAAGCCAGCTTGTAGTTAAAGTGAATGTCAGCGACCAGCGGGATATGAATCCGTTTCTTGATCTCCTTGATCGCCGCAGCCGCTTCCTCGTTATTCACCGTCACGCGTACCAGTTGGCAACCCGCTTCCTCCAACCGGAGGATCTCGGCCACCGTTGCCTCGACATCTGCCGTTTTTGTCGTACACATGCTTTGGATGATGACTTCGTTGCTGCCGCCGATCGTCAGATTTCCGACTTTAACCGGCCGCGTATCTTGTCTCAAGAATGTCATGTCTGGTCTCTCCCATAACGATCAAAGCTCCACCCCCGCGGGCGCGTCCCAAATAGAGGGCATGACAACCGCAAAGGTGGAGAACCTTGACCTTTATTTTAGCGCACCCGGCGGTTGTCCGCTTACGCGCTTTCTTCTTGTTTCTTGTTCGGCTTAGAAGCCAATTCCGGCACCGTCTTCTCCAAAACGACCTTCTCGGTGATCACGCAATCCGTAATATCGTCACGGGACGGTACTTCATACATCACGTCAAGCATAATGCCTTCAATGATGGCGCGAAGTCCGCGGGCTCCGGTATTCCGCTTGATCGCTTCCCGAGCGATCGCTTCCAGCGCCTTCGGTTCAAACTGCAGGTTCACGTTGTCCAGCTCCAGCAGCTTCTGGTATTGCTTCACCAAAGCGTTCTTCGGCTCGGACAAAATGCGCACCAGCGTCTTCTCATCCAGCGGCTCGAGGGTCGAGATGACCGGCAGACGGCCTACGAATTCTGGAATCAATCCGAATTTCAGCAGGTCCTCCGGCAATACCATCGACAGGTATTCGCCCGGCTTGAGCTCTTTTTGCCCGTCGTTCGCCGCGTTAAACCCGATAACCTTCTTACCAATCCGACGCTTGATCATTTGCTCCAGGCCGTCAAACGCCCCGCCGCAGATGAACAAAATGTTCGTCGTATCGATTTGGATAAATTCTTGATGCGGATGTTTGCGTCCGCCTTGCGGAGGAACGGAAGCCACCGTACCTTCCAAAATTTTCAACAGCGCTTGCTGCACGCCTTCGCCAGAGACGTCACGGGTAATCGAAGGATTCTCCGATTTACGCGCCACTTTATCGATCTCGTCGATGTAAATGATGCCGCGTTCCGCTTTTTCCACGTCATAATCGGCAGCTTGAATCAGTTTCAGCAGAATGTTCTCTACGTCTTCACCGACATAGCCGGCTTCCGTTAAGGAAGTCGCATCGGCGATCGCAAATGGAACGTTCAAGATTTTGGCCATTGTTTGGGCAAGGAGTGTTTTCCCCGAACCGGTAGGGCCTAACAGCAGGATGTTACTCTTCTGCAGTTCAACATCCTCGATCTTGTTCTGCGTATTGATCCGCTTGTAGTGATTATACACTGCAACGGACAGCGATTTCTTCGCTTGTTCCTGACCGATGACGTACTGGTCCAAAATATCGCGGATTTCCTTTGGCTTCGGAATTTCCTTCAGATCCAGCTCTTCCTCATGGCCAAGTTCCTCCTCCACGATTTCCGTGCACAGTTCAATGCATTCGTCGCATATATAAACGCCGGGTCCGGCAACCAGCTTGCGTACTTGTTCTTGCGATTTGCCGCAGAACGAGCATTTAAGTTGGCCTTTTTCATCGTTAAACTTAAACATGTAAACACCCCTTTATAGATTAGTGGGCTTGGAGATCACCTGATCGATAATCCCATAGGCCTTAGCCTCTTCCGCGCTCATGAAGAAGTCGCGGTCTGTATCGCGCTCGATTTTTTCAAGGGGTTGACCCGTCCGCTCTACATAAATCTGATTCAGCTTTTGCTTCGTCTTGATGATCCAGTCGGCATGAATTTTAATATCCGTAGCCTGACCGCGAACGCCGCCAAGCGGTTGGTGAATCATCACTTCGCTGTTCGGAAGCGCATAACGTTTGCCAGGGGCCCCTGCTGTTAGCAGCAATGATCCCATGCTGGCCGCCATCCCAACACAGATGGTGGACACATCGGGCTTGATATATTGCATCGTATCATATATACCCATCCCCGCGGTAACAGAACCCCCCGGAGAATTGATGTACAGGTGAATATCTTTCTCAGGATCTTCAGC
>Ga0164243_10013847_pt1 | contig 11301 bp, 18 predicted proteins | sample OricompcompostOP_FD_108781 | JGI IMG/M metagenome (GOLD analysis project Ga0164243, IMG submission 108781) | Organic Plus compost microbial communities from Emeryville, California, USA - Original compost - Organic plus compost (OP) | ecosystem: Engineered > Solid waste > Mixed feedstock >... | reverse complement strand
GAAGCGGCGAAGGCATGGCGGCGGGCGGCGAACGGCATCGAGCGTATGCATCTGGCCCGATGGATTCGGGAAGAGCGGTACGACGAGGATCCGAAGGGCGAGCGGAAGGTGAAGGCCAGCAAGTCCATGGTGCCGGCAAACGATAATGACAGCGCGGTCTGCGCGCGCCGTCTTTTGGATTCCCGTCGCGGGGTGATTACGTCGACCGAGATGGCTGGAGGTATCCTGTCGCTATCCTTGTCGGCCCCGGAAGGTGATTGGAAATCGTTCATCGTCGTGGAGTCCGACAGATTGCAGGACCAGCAAGACGGCCAGCGACTTCTAACCGAAGTTTGGGCCGCGGGCGGCAAGATTGGTCCATTGGAAAACCCCGAAGACCTGCATGGCATCAGCGTCGAACTGCGGCGCTACGAAGGCGATTATTACGAGTGGCGAGGGGCGCCACTATCTGCCAACGACGACGAGGCAGCATGAGCCGGCGCGGAGGGAGACGCGCCACACCCGGCCTCACCAGCCGGTCACCACATTGAGGAACGGAGCACATGACATCATCATATGCCGCCCTGACGGGCGGGCTGCCCACGGCTGACAATGACAATCAACGCGGCGGCTACCGATACCGCCAACGCCTCGCCTATCCCGCGCTGCGATGGCTCATCAAGCATGATCCGGAGGCGGCGCTTGCCGTCTTCCATCACATTCGCAATGTGTCCTGCACATACGGCGAGCATGCGCCATCGCCTTCCTACTTCGACCCGCGCGAGTACAGCGCGAACGATGCGGAAACGCACGAAGCCCCGAGAAAGCCGTGGGCATCTCTGGATGACATGATTGCATCGGGCGATGGCATTGACGGGGCGAACCTCGATCGGTTGCATGAGGTGCGGCCGGAACTGCATGAGCTTCTGCGCAGCGCTGGCGGCATCGCGTGGCCGTGGTGCGGTGTTCGGAGGAAGCGCGACGGGAAAATCAGGTGGTTCGGCGAGCCGTGGGCATACCAGTGGACTGAGGTCCAGCGTCGTGCCGATCCGAATAGGCGCGGCGTGCACATCATCACGCTGGGCGGGCTGACATATTATACTCGCCCCGCAACGGAGGAGAACCCCGTCCGGCGGCGTCATCCCGGCGGCATGCTGGTGACGTATGCCGATGATACTGGTCGGCTCCAGCGCCCGGCGTATCGGGCGACAAAGCCCCGCGGCGGGAAAAACCCGCACCGCACTCCCGCGCAGGCTGACCTTTATCTGTCTTATCCTCCCGCGCTGTCGTCACCGATGGCAGCTGACGGGTTACGGACGACGATGTCCGGCAAACCGGCTCTTGGTGATTTCTACCATCCGCTTGGCCGGCGGGAACCGGGTGCATTCATGGACTGGAAGTCCGGCAAGATAGACGAGGAAGGCCGCTTCGGCGTCAAGGAAGCGCGCAACGAACTGGCCGCAATGGGTGTCGACGGCTCCGTTCCATTTGATGATCTGCCGTTCCCGGCAACGAAGTGCCCCACCAAGCACGCGAAGGGCGCTCGATTCTTCGCCGGCATCACCGCGAACAAGGAAACAAAATCGGTTCCCGCCATCGGCGTGCCATGGACGCCTGAACTGACGCTGACACATACGACGGCAACCGTAATCGACGAGATTGCGGGGCGTGGCAATCTGACGGGGGTCGGAACCCGCCTCGGTAAGTCCAAGGGATATGCCGACAGGTACGCGAAGAAAGTTATCCTCGAAGCGGCAAGAGAACTTATGGCTGCAAACGACAACTATTTGATTGAAAATAGGAAATCAGCATGAGTTGCAACTAACGCGCACTCAACTCCCCTATAACGGGGAAGGCTAAAACAAATTGTGGGGTCGCTTCGGCGGCCCCTTTTTCTTGAGGCGACACTGAAAAAGTTGCCGCTCAGCGTGCCATTTCGTGCCCGCTGGGCGCGTATATAGTAGGGCCGCGCCTACAGCCCTCCATTTCGCGTAGCAGTTCTTCTCCGTTCGGCTGCGCCTGCTGGTTGCTGCCCCTCACGGCAACCGGCACCCCATCCTCGTCCGCCCATTTCACCGCCCGGCCTCGCCGCCGGGCTTTTCTTTCACCCTTAATTCGAAATCCCACAAAAATTGGAGGCGACCATGCGTTTGTCGGAGGTCGTACAAATCCTTGCTCGCCGTCTCGACGTGCGACCGGGCCGCGTTTCAGCAATCGCTTCGCGGCTGCAGCACGCCGGACTGCTTCCTATAACCGAGGGCAGCCGGCGATACCCCCCGGAGATCGAAATAGGTCATGCAGCCACGTTGCTACTAGCCGTTATCGGCGACCGTGGCCTCGGCTGTGTGCCTGATACTGCCGAGGCAGTTGGCGATTACCGCAGCCAGGACGGGGGGCGCCTCGCCGACGCCCTACTAGCCGTTCTCCGCGGCCAGGCTCAGCCCGGCGACCTGATAGTCAAGGATGGCGGCGCGTCCGCGACGTTCAACGGCCACCACATCGTATTCGGCAATCCCGCCGAAGACGGCCCGGCGAGGTTCGTAACCGGCCCAACTCTCGCGGCCATTGCTGCGGAGCTTGCTGGGGCGGCACCGGCCCACGCCGATGCCGTGGCGGCAATCGCTAGAATTAGGAACTGCTGATGGATATAGATAAACTAATCGACGCTGCCGCGCGAGCGGCGGTTGAACACGACCGCTCGCCGTTTGCGAGCGTCGATCCTGCGGACGACGTCCGCCTTTCGGCCGCTATCCACGATGCCAGGCAAGCCTTGGCCTCCCAGGGCATCAACGATGACCGAATGGCAGCGGCCATCTCACTGGCGAAACTCGAAACCCGAGTCGAGGCCGGCACCGCAACGCCGGCCATCCAAAATGAAATCAAACTTTTGAAGGAATTTCTGAATGCCTAACCTTGCATCGATGATCGCCGAGCTTGGCGAGACTTTCAAATCGACTACCGGCGATCTCGCTTCCCGCCTTTCTGAACTTGAAAAGCGCGCCGCACGTGAGCCGGAAGGCGATTATGTCGCGGCTAACGACGATCTCCCGCTTGCCGCCGCACTGCTCGACAGTAAGGACGTCCAAAACCTTAATCGCGATTTCCGCGGCAAGGCCGTCGTCAAGCTGACTGGCGAGCGCGCCGCGATTACGTCGGCACCCACGACGGTCGGTAGCAATACCTCCGCGGGAACGTCGCTGGTTCCGGCCCATCGCGTTCCGGGAATTATCACGCCGTATGAACGGGAATTGCGCGTCCGCGACGTTATCGGCTCGGCCCGCACCACGTCTAACAACGTGGAATATCCGCGCGAAACCAAATTTGATAATAAGGCCGCACCTGTCTCGGAGGGCACGCTCAAGCCGCAGTCCGATCTGGAATTCGAGCTGTTCAATGCGCCGGTCAGGACGATCGCTCACACGTTCAAAATATCTCGCCAGATGCTCGATGACGTACCGGCGCTCGCCGCCTATGTCGGCCGCCGTGGTACGTACGGGTTGAAGTTCGTAGAAGATCAGCAGTTGCTGTTCGGCGACGGAACCGGGCAGAATATTCTTGGCATCGTCCCCCAGGCTACGGCGTTCGCTCCGGAGTTCTCTGACGCTGCTGACACGGCTTTTGATCGCGTCAATCAAGCTATTTCGCAAGCCGAGGATGCGGAAATCCCCGTCAACGCGATCGTGCTGAACCGCCGCGATTGGCGCCGAATGCTTGGAATCAAGGATGGCGACGAACGATATATCTCCAGCCAGTCGCCTTTCGGGTCGCAGGCTCAACAGCTTTGGAACCTGCCTGTAGTTGCCACCAACGCGATGCCGGCCGGTGAATTCGTCGTAGGCGCATTCCAGGACGGCGCCACTATCTTTGACCGGCTCGATGTCGAGGTGTTGCTGTCGACCGAGAACGAGGACGATTTTGTTCGCAATCTCGCCACTGTAAGGGTCGAGTCAAGATTGGCCCTCGCGGTATTCAGGCCTGAAGCTTTCGTGGCGGGCGATCTGGAGCCCGCAGTCAGCAGCTAACGAATAAGGCGGCACCTCCGGGCGTTAAGCGCGCGCCTTACAAGCTGTGGCGGCGCCGCCGCCGTTTCGGTCATGGCCGCCACAGCAGCGCACCTCGCCGCGCCGGGCTAATCACATCCGGCCCCTAGGGGCGGCTACCGGCAGGCCACTTCCCGCGCCCGAGAGACCCCAACGTCATCTTGGCGTTGCTCGCGGCGCGGGCTTTTCTTCCATGGGGGGGCCTTCTGGAAGTCTAGTGACGTGGGGTTCCGGACCGCCCGGCCCCCCGCGCGTTCATGCGGCTTGCCCCGGTTCAAACAAAAATCTGAAAGCGTTCAATAATGGTGAACAATGCAAGACCACCGGGCCATCTCCGGGCGGCAACGCGGCGCTGGTTCGCATCTGTCGTGTCCGATTACGACTTAGATCCTCATCATGTGCGGCTGCTCACCCTCGCCGCCGAGGCGTGGGACCGCGGCCAGCAGGCGCGCGAGATCATCGACCGCGACGGCATGACCTTCTCCGACCGCTTCGGGCAGCCAAAAGCCCGACCGGAAATCGCCATCGAGCGTGACAGCCGCATTGGGTTCGCCCGGCTCATTCGCGAGCTGGGACTCGACGTCGAGCCGCCACCGGAAGCACCGCGCATGGCTCGTACGCGCGATTACGGGAGTCGAGCCTGATGCCGGTGCGCACCCGTAGAAACAGGCGCGCCACCCGCGCCGAGTTCAACGTGACGCCGGAGATTCGCGAGGCGTTCCGCGCTTACATCGAAAGCGATCCTCCGGGCGGAGGTTTCCACCCCTGGCCCGAACACTGGCGGCTCCACGACCTCCTCGACGAGGCGGGCGCGCTGGCCATGCCGCTGTGTCCGCCTTGCTGTTACCACCCGCGGCTTTTTGGGATTCGGTGGGAATACCTGCCCAAAGCGATGGCAATCTATCGCAGTTTGGAGGCGCGGCATGCCCGTTCGTAGGCGCAAGGACCGGCGGCGCCATGCGGTGCCCGACTGGAAAACCGAGATTGACCTAGACATTGGATGGCTTTCCGACCGCAGCGACGACGAGATGCGCGCGGCACGGGAAACCTACCGCGACTACATGATGGCGCTCCCCCGCCCGGCAGGCACCCGACCTGTCGCCTGGTGGGTGTTCGAGCGCGACGTGGACGCCCCGCCATCGGGACCGGCTGAAGCCCAGGCACTGTTTGAGATGGGCGAACTAGACGACGACGAGGTCGCCGAGCTTCGCCGTGATTGGTCGAGTATGCCGGTTGAGCATCGGCCGCGTTTTCTCGATGCTGGCAAGGAGTAGCCATGGATCCAGTTCTAGAATTACAGGGCGCCATCATCGCGCGTCTGCGTGCCGATGCCGACGTTGCCGCAATTGTCGGCTCGCGAGTGTACGACATTCCGCCCGCCAAAGCGCCGCTGCCGCTCATTAGCATCGGGCCGTCCAGCTATCAGTCTGACGATGCGGACTGCCTGACGAGCGGCGAAATCATGGTCCAGATCGATGCATGGTCAGAAGCGCGCGCGCTGTCTGAGGTGCGGCGCATGGCCGACGCCATCCGCTCAGCGCTGCGAGATTGGCAGCCATCGCTGGCCGTGAACGCCGTTGTAACCTTCGACCACTGGCGCACCGACTACATCAACGAAGGCGAAATTCAGCACGCCTCCATTCGATATAACGCAATCGTCGAGCAGCCAGGCGCTACTGCCCATTACTAGGAGGCAATCATGGCTCAATCATCCGGCGCTGGCGCTTTGCGCGAGCGTTTCACCATCCGCCGCGCCACTCTCGTTGATGACGGCTATGGCGGCCAGACCGAAACATGGACCGATTACCTCACGTTGCCCGCCGCTATCACATACAGTCGCGGCGGCGAGACCGTTATTGCGGCACGCCTACAGGCGCAGCAGCCCGCAATCCTGCGCGTCAGGAACTTCGCGGCCTCGCGCGACATCAAGCCGACCGACAAGGCAGTGAACGCGCGCACGGGCGAGGTGTTCAATATCCGTGAGTATCCGCGCGAGGCTCGGGACAACAAGGGGTATCTTGAGTTTCTGGTGCAGGCGGGGACGCCCTGATGAAGAACAGCGTCAAAGTCTCCGGCCTGAAGGAACTCGACGCCGCACTTGCGCAGTTCAAGAAATCCACGGCACGCGGCGTCATGAACCGCGCTCTGAAGAAGGCTGCGAAGCCCATTGCCGATCAGGCGAAGGCGGACGCCCCCTTCAAAACCGGCGAACTGCGCGACAGCATCAACATCCGCGTGAAAGGCGCGGGCGGCAGTGCTGGCAAGGCCGCCTTCGCCGCTGCGATGCGCGCCGGCGCCAGCCGCAGCGAGGCGGCGAAGGCAGCTCGTGAGGCCAATAGGGAAGCCGGTAGCCAGCCCATGTCGGCGACGGTGTCGATCGCTGCCGATGCGCCTCATGCCGTCTTCGCTGAGTTCGGCGCTCGCGGGAAGCCCGGCAATGCCTTCTTGTCTACAGCAATGACCAGCCGCGCCGACGACGCGCTCGCCTTGGTCAAAACCGAACTCGGAACAGAGATTGAAAAGACCGCGAAAAGGGTTGCGGCCCGCGCGGCGAAGAAAAGGACAACGACATGACTGATCCCGTCGACCTTCAACTGAGGTTCACCGTAAACACGCTTTGCCTAGCCGAGGCATCGCTGTGCAAGCCGCTGGCCGCCATCTTCGAGGAGGTGCAGTCGGACGATGGCGCCGAGCTGCGCACGATTCGGGCACTGGTTGCCGCCGGGCGTGTGCATCTCGAACCGATGGCGCGTGCTGCGGAGGTTTCCGGATATAGTTTTTCTCTCTCTCCCTACTATGATGAAAACCGCGCCGGCCAGTTGATCGAGAAGCACGGCATCGCCGTCGTTGCCGAGCAGGTCGGCAAGGCGCTGGCGGCGTTCGTGGCAAGGATTTCGGGAGCCGCCTGATGTCCACACGCATTGGCGCTATCCACGTCGACCTTGGTCTGTCGACGGCGCAGTTTCAGAAAGGCGTCCAGAGCGCCAAAAAGGAGGCTGCCGGTCTCGGCGCCTCGCTGAAATCCAGCCTTGGCGGGATCGCGAAGAACTTCGGCGCAGGGCTGCTTGCCGGTGTTACGGCCGGCGGCATCGCTGGCATCGCCAGCCAGTTCGCCGTGGTTGCCGACAATATCGCATCGATCGGCGACGAGGCGGCGAAGGCGGGTGTCTCGACCAAGGTGTTCCAGGAGTGGCGATACCTGGCCGAGCAGGCGCGTATCCCGATTGACAGCCTCGTGGATGGATTCAAGGAATTATCGATCCGGGCAGATGAGTTCGCGACGACCGGCAAAGGCAGCGCCGCGGAGGCCTTCGCCCGTCTCGGCTTGAAGCCGGCCGAGGTGAAGGAACGCCTGAAGGACCCTGCCGAGTTCATGTTGTTGCTTATCGAGCGCACAAGGCAGCTTGGCGACACGGCCGCCGGTATCCGTATCTTTGACGAGCTTTTCGGCGGCACGGGCGGCGAGCGCATGGTGTCACTGCTGCAAATGTCCGACGATGAGTTGCGGAACATCGCGAGCAGCGCACAGGCCGCCGGACGTGTTCTTGATGACGATCTAATCAAGAAAGCCGCCGAGCTCGACAAGGCGTTCAAGGGTGTTTCGGGAACGGTCTCGACTTACCTTCAGGGCGCCATCATCCGAGCAGCCGATGACCTGTGGTCGTTCATCGAACTATTCCAGAAATGGGAGAATGTCCGCCGCTCGACCGTCGACGAGCGGCTGGCAGCAATCGGCAAGGAGCGCCTCGCGCTCGAAAAGCAGATTCTCGAGACGAAGCACGAGCAGTCCAACATCACCGGCAACGCCAGCGACCTCGGCTTCGACGCCCCCACGGCTGGTGTTTACAGCGGGCAGGCCGAAGAGGTGGCGAGGCTCCAGCAGCAGATGGCAGCTCTCGCCGCGGAGGAGGAACGAATCCTTGCCGCTCGCAAGGGCATCGATGACCTGCCGCCGAAGCCGTCCGCAAGCACTGCATGGACACCGTCGATCGTTCCGGACGGGAAGCGCGACAAGGCAGCCGAGGCAGCGGGGCGCGAGGCGGAAGCTGTCCGCAGGCTCATATCCGAACTAGAGCAGGAACTGACCCTTGTTGGCGCATCGAACACCGAGAAGGAGATAGCGAATACGCTTCGCCGCGCCGGCGTGGACGCCGCTTCTGCGGAGGGGCAGCGCATCGCTGAACTGGTGACCGCTATCGAGAGGGAAACCGAAGCCCGCCAGAAGCAGGCCGAGGCAGTTGCGAAGCAGCAGCAGGCCACTGAAAACCTGTTTCAGATGGGCGCGGATGCGCTGACATCCATGGTTGACGGCTCCATGAAAGCCGAGGAAGCCGTGAAGCGGCTGGCGGTACAACTCGCCCTCGCGGCGGCCCAGGCGGCGTTGCTGGGATCTGGGCCTCTCGCCGGACTGTTCGGGGGCGGCGGTGGTGGGGCGTTGCTCGGATCGTCATTTTCACTCAATCTTAGGAGCGCCGCATGAGCGCGTTCTATGCACTAGCTTTCGATGACCGCGTTGAGCTTCTCACCGACGGCGCAATTTACGCCGACGACGGCACGCTGCTCGACATCCGCCGCAAGGTTTGGACCAGCGACAGGTTGCCGCTTGCCATTACCGGCCGAGGGAACTCCGGCATGGTTGAGGCAATGGCGACAGCGATGCTGTTCGCCGCGTCCATCGGAACGTTCGACGAGGCCGCTGAGCGGATCGATGGCATGCTACGCCGCCGCGCCGAGAAGGGAGCACCAGCCGATTTCGAGATGGTGCTCGTCGGCATCTCCGAAACCCGTGGGCCGGTCATCTACTATGCCGCGTCCCTTGATGCGTACGGTCGCGGCATCGGGCCGTGGCAACTGCATGACGCTGGCCGGGAATTTGGCGGCGGGAATGTTGTCGATGTATCGGACCTCTATGCCGGTGATGGCCTGCTCAACAGCGGCGTAGAACTATTCGAGCGTATGCGCGCCGTGCCGGGGCCGAATCCGACACGACCCGACTTGCCGGACCTCTACGGCATCGGCGGCCACGTCGACTGGACCGTCGTCGCCTCCACCGGCGCGGAGACGCTGCGCATCTGGGAATGGCCCGACGTCATCGGCGAGCCGATCGATCCAGCACGCGAGGGGCGGGAGCCGCGATGGCTGGAGGCGGCATAGAAATGCGGCCAGTATTGAACACGATCCACGGGAGGCGCCTGGCTATGCGCCTCCCTATGGCCGGGCTTTTCGCCATCGAGGAGGAAACGGGCAGCCCAGCGTGGGAAGCGCTGCGCGAACTAATCAGCGGCAGCTTCCGCATCGAGCATGTGGAGTCGGTGCTTTTCCACGCCATTCGCTTCGGCAGCGGTGAGGATGAGGCGCTCGACTTTATCGAACGGGCGCGCACGGGCCGCCTCCCGCTGCTACGGTATGTCGGCCCGGCCGTTGAGATTCTCGCGGCAGCCCTGATCGCCCCGGAGCGGAAAGCCGGTGGCGCGGCGGGCAGCAGCGCTGAGGGCGGTGGCGTGAGCGGTGGCGACCCGCTCACCCGCGCGACATGCTATCGCACGGGTCTCGCCATGGGCCTGCGTCCGCAGGATGTCGACGCCCTTACCTTGTGGGAGTTCATGACGGCCGTCGAGGCGTTCATGTCGAACACGCCGGGCCGGATGTCGGAGACCGAGAAGGACGAAATCTGGGACTGGCTGAAGGCGGGTTAGCGGCGCGGGCGCTTAGGCGCTCTCCTCGATGGCGCGCTGAAGGCGTTTGGGTAGAAATATTGGAGATGGAAATGATTGAAAACCCACACCCGCGAATTGTCGCGGCGGATTTCGAATCGTGGTGCATTCAATGCGATTGCAATCCCGGTGATCCAGGATTTCAGCCTTCGCTGGCTGCCGCAATACAGAACGCAATCATCGGTTACATACGGGGTCTGGAGGCCCTGAATGGCCAACTTGTAGACGATCTGACTGGTTCATCTTTTGATGCGCCTGCGCAGGAAGGTTTGGAGGCGCAAGTGAGGGGATACCTCGTCTAACTCCGCTACGCAGGAAGACCAAGTGCGATAGCGACGGCCTTCAGGGCGGTTCCCCCAAGAGCAGATACCCCATCTTTACCCGCCGACGAAGCGGCATCCTTGGACCAGTTTGCAATAGACCGTCCGAGGCTCGTCTTGGGATCAAGGGGATTAGGCTTGTCGAGTGCCGCCCAAGATTGTGCGTTGAGTCTCAACTCCTCATACTCGCCTGCCGGCTCCGCGTTTACATAGCCATTTTCGACGAGATATCGAATCGTAGCTTCGGCAAATTCAATCTCGTCGTCATCGGCGTCCCGCCCATAGATAAACAGTGGATCTATGTAAACACCGCGCGGATGCTTCAGGTACAACTCGCCAAATATCTTCACCACCTGAGTGTGAAACAAGGCGATGTTATCAGGTGCCGACATCTTTCCCCCTCCCATATTCCCGCGCCGATGATGGCATGGGCGGGAGGGGAGTCAAGATCGTGGGTGGTAGGTGCTGCGATGATGAGCGCGGGCACTACCCCTGCCGATCCCGCAACCTCACCACGCCGTCGCCACGCTCGTCGTTGATGAACTCTACGCCGGCGGCTTCGAGGGCGGTGCGGATGGCCTGCACTGTGCGCGGCATAAGTTCTTCCCCGCGTTCGAGGCGGGTGATTGTGGCGGGAGACACATCTGCTAGCGCAGCGAGTTCTCTCACGCCCAGTCCTGTGGCCGCTCTAGCCATCTTGCATTGCACTGCATTCATTTGATTACCCTGTGCGCTTTTGCGCTTGACGTGCTTACTGCGCAATCGTATAAGCACACTGTAATCATTTTAGCGCCACGACGCAAACGGAGCCTGCATCATGCTTAACAAAGTCTCAGTGCCAACGCCGAAGGCCAAACCCAAGGCACTCGAAATCGAAGCCCAGTTCGACACTCTCCAAAAGTCCGTTGAAATACTGTGCTGGCTTGGCGAGGAGGTTGAAAAGAATGTCGCCGCCATGAAGCGGGGGAGCTTCATTCCTGCCGGGTGCACGATGCTAGACGATCTGGCTGGCGAGCAAGCTTACATCGTCAGGCGGATGCTCGCGGACCTTCGCGGGGCTTGGAGCCGGTATGCCGACGAGGTGGAGGCATGACCACGAACAAGTTCGCAACTGATCGACTCGAGGCTGCACGTGACTGCCTGCTCGCGGCAGGCGAGTTGAATGATACGGCGTCCGACGTGGCCGGGAGGTTCAGTCACCGCGCCTATCAATTGGTCACGGCAGCGCTCTTTTCGCTTAAGGGCGAG
>Ga0164243_10013845_pt1 | contig 11303 bp, 12 predicted proteins | sample OricompcompostOP_FD_108781 | JGI IMG/M metagenome (GOLD analysis project Ga0164243, IMG submission 108781) | Organic Plus compost microbial communities from Emeryville, California, USA - Original compost - Organic plus compost (OP) | ecosystem: Engineered > Solid waste > Mixed feedstock >... | reverse complement strand
TTTTTTTTTTTTTTTTTTTTTGTTTTTTTTTTTTTTTTTTTTTTTTTTTTTTTTTTTTAGGCCTATAGAAGAGTTGGCGAAAGGGAAGGAATAAGGGTTAACGGCGGCGGCGCTTCCGAGGAATACCTTGACGCGTGGCACTCCGATTTTATGTGTGTCATTTTAATCATGTTAATTCCTATTTTCTTATGGGACCGTTCATCGTGGGCGACATTGAACGTGGCCAGAGTTGCAGACTGTCGGGGCTTTGTTGGTCAAATCGTCTGTGGCACTATTTAACAAAAAGACTGTAATAACGGACCTCCCCGCAGGGTCAGCATTGATTCGTCTCGATTTCAAGTTCCCGGCACAGAGAATTTCTTACAAATTAGAATTCTGATATCCCAAGAAAGAGTTGATGAGTCGGGGGTCGACGAACCCCGCCTACCAGTGCCAGTGACTCTCGAGATTCGATGCAAGGATTACCATGTGAACCAAGGATTGTTTCCGATGTTGCTTTCCTCCTCGATATCCCTATGAGCAGTCTTACCTCCTTCCGATGGAAGTGCCTTTGTCAACAAGGCCAGACCTTCGACTCTTTGTGAACCTTTGCGGCAAAATTCCTCATCGGTTTGCTGTCCAACCTCGGATGTAACTACTAAGATGCTGTCCGCCGTGTTACACTCCCCTCGGCCCCACCAAGGACGATAACCAGGAGTTTCAGGATTTATCACTGCTCTAATACGATTTCCTTTTCGTATTCCTTCTTTCTCCAGCGCGGCTTAGACTGGCCCCTGTTACTTTCAGTCATTTGAGCCCCCTTCACTGCTAACTCTGATGGGGCTCTTCTGTGTGTGGTATCGGATGTTCCAGTCTCCACACGTTTGTAGATGAGCATTTTCATGGTTCTCATTCTCTTACATGACCTCATTCTATGTTATTTCTCGAGCATGCCAAAATTGCTAGCCAAAGAGGACTCTCGATACTATCAGCGACCAGAGACAACTTCCAGGACCTACGGCCCTGCAGGACAATATGCTTTACAAGCATGCTGTTGATAGAGACAAAGAAGGTGCTGGTTATAAAGTAACCCATGATCAGCATAACGCGACCGCAGTTATGTTAGTAGGCATTTTTGACCGGAACTCATTGGAGCTTAATTCCAGTAGTCGTTGAGAGTTTGATGACCGACGAGATCTTTGTGTCTCTTCGACCTCCTCCAGATTCGTGGTTAAACTTCCTTGCATGGATACAAGTTCGAGCCATCAAGCCAACGTCACCAAATTGAATTAGCCAAAAGCCACAGCAGTCTTCATGCCGGGGAATGCAAGTTTGGCAAGACCGTATGCCATACTTCCTTCTTGACAAATCACACAACGTTGTCTTGTCTTGTGAGAAGATGTCTTTTTCTCCGGTAATGACATTTCAGTCTAAACACGCCGGGGTAGTATCCCGCCCTCCTCCCCTCCTCCTTGGGGAGCAAGGGCGGAAACATCCTCCTACTACTTCTAGGCCCAGTGGCCGTTCAGCCTGTTCCGTCCAGCTACGCTCTCCCCCTCCACCCACGATCCCTGGAGCCGCACGTCCAGAATAGCTGGGATGCCCTTCCGCACCTGCGCTACCGCCTCCGGGAGCAATTTCGCGAGTTCCCCGACACTGGACACAGTCGCAGCCCACGCGTTCCCACCAGCTGCGGCCTTAGCGATACCGGCATAGTCTGGCGAGGGGTCAAATGAGATGTGGAGGCCTTTGTTGTCTAACTTTGAGGCATACCCCGTGGGGTGGACTAAAGTCAAAGAATTGCGGGGTGCATTCCAACCTATTCTTTCACTATTAGCGAAGGCCGTTTCACTTGCCTAGATGTCCGATTTCCTGTCGCTGGTCATTGATCTTGTGGTAAAATTTACCCTTATTGTTTAAGACCACGGTTAGCGTGGCAAGCCCGTATCTCCCAGCAATCCAGTACGCCGCGCTCGGGGCCCCGAATACGAAGGTGCCGTCGCCCACGATCTCGCAGACAAAGTGACCCTTGTTTGTTCCTCCGGCTAGCCAATCTGTTGCAAGTTTCACGCCGAGCGTGCCCCCGCCCGACCAGCCGAGCCCGCCAGCGCCGCAATTAAGCAGGTGGCCTGGTTCGTCCACCTGGAGCTGATCGTAGATGAAGGGTGCGTTTGTTACTGCCTCGACGCAGTAGATGGTGTCCTGCGGACACGTCTTGCGCAGGTTCGCGCACAGAAGCGAAGTGCTTGGCGGCTCGGCATCGTCGGCCGGGGGCATGGCACGCAGTGCGTACTCCTCGAGGCGTTTGCGATGAGCGTCAGCAAGAGCGGCCCAGCGCGACGCGTATGGCTCCCGGGACACGAGATCACGGTACTCTGGGTGGCCAGTGATGTACTTGTTCAGCTGGCGCAGAGCTGTCTCGGCGTCGGCTCGATACCGTCGGGATGCCGGTATGTAATACAATGGCATGTTCTGCTTCAGCGGGTCGACGTCAATATGCATGATCTGGGCGTCAGGGCGCGGCCGACACCGCGTCGGGATCCAGGTGACGTCGCAATCGAGTACGAGGATGACGTCGGCAGTCTCGATGCTTGGGTCAGCGCCCACGCGTACGCCCAGCGATGCGCGGTGACTGTAAGGGAAGCACACGTCGCTTCCCAGCACGTCGAGGACCCCTACCCCCGGAATATTTTCAGCTAGTTTGACGAGCTCCGGCACGGTTGCATGGTTACGACCGGAGTAGCCTGTGATGATGAGCGGCTGCTCGGCCGCTGCCAGTACCGACACGATCGTCTCAACTCCCTGCGGAGGTAGAGCGACAGGTGAGATGCTCTCCCAAACGGACTGGTCGAGAGAGTAGGGGGGGATGTCCTCTTCCATGACCTCGCGTGCCCCGACGAGATAGACGGGACCCTTGGGGTCGCTCGTAGCGAACTGGATGGCTCGATTGACCATCTGCTTGATGTTGCGGCCAGTCTTGAACTCAGCCGTGTACCGGCAGAACTGCGACACAATTTGCTTCTGATCCGGCGCATCCTGCAGCCAGTGGATGTACTCGGTGCGGGACCCGCGGACCTCGCCGTCTAGGGTGAAGGGCGAGAGGCCGGCAAAGACGATGACGGGGCAGCGCCCAACCGAGGCATTATGCATGGCGCAGCCTAACATCTGGGTGCCAACATCAACGTGTACGAGCACGCACTGCGGCTGGCCAGTGACACGTGCGAATCCATCAGCCATGCACATGGCCACCATCTGCCCGAGACGTCCATGTCAGTTTGTGTGGGTTTCGCAACGTGCATTTAGGGGAAACCATACCTCGTGAGGAGACGTGATGACGCGGGGGAACTTGACTCCCTTTAGGTGGGCACCGTGGGCCAATGCCTCCATTATGGCCGGGTGGTCCGACCCAAGATTGACAAAGACATGGCTGACACCGGCCTAGACAGGGGGTTGGGCACATGGAGAGAGTGGTTAGTATCCGAGGAGTCGGAGCGCTTCGAGTTGGGCCGAAGGAAGAACTCCCTCCTCGGCCAGCTCCCGGTTGGGCTCGGCGGAGGTAAGGACACGACAGTCCTTCTCCTCCTATATGAACATACGTACCTCTGCAAGGGCCTCAAAAAAGGCAAAAGAAGCGGAATATTTTTCTCTGTGGATTGTCGAAGCATTTAGCCCACCCACAATTCTGCAACCGCATGGGTCTTACGATATGAAACCGTGGGAAGAAGAACTTACAACTGATGCATTATCTATTACTGACCGATTTGTACCGTTTCGCCGGAGAAGGGACCAAGAGAGTATCATTCAATAGTAGAAGGTGGGCGAGGGGCAGTGGATTGAATTGGCGGTGCACACGTCTCTAGACGGTGATATATGAAAATGGATCTGAAATTGCCATAGTCTTTCGAGCCTTGACTGCTCGTAGACATACATCTAGTTCCTCCGAAGCGCGATTTAATCAGCGCCAAGTTCAGAATTACAGAATCTGGCTCCATCGGAACTGACTAAATCGGAATGCCTTCATTAGTTGCAACGGAATATTCCCGAAACCGGGTTTCTAGCCGGTCGAGTTATTTCGACCGGCATAGAATCCGGAGAATAGGTTCGGTGCCCACCGGATCGGCCTCCGATGGTAGGTCCGCCTACGAGCTGGAGATACCTCATGCTGACATCCACCACGAAGACGTCTCTCGGGTAGCACTAAATAGGTCCGCGGAGTCTAGATCTGTAGGGTCACGTCAGCAAGCTTGTAGTAAATGTCCACACCCGGTGTAAATGATGACGTCAAGCTACGTCTAGGTCGAGATATGCGACAAAATTGATAGCCGTGTCTTCCCATTACGTGATGCAAATTAACCTCCCTTATACGCGTCGGTGGGCCTCAATACATCGGGAAGTGACAACATATCGGCGGGCAACATGGCAATTTCGACCTAAGGTTTTGCAGGGGCAATTTCTCCCAGACGGTGTCGCCGTCAGACTGCACTTAAACGAAGGTCGTTGATATAGACGACTGCCTTCATCGCAGAAGCAATACCACCCTGGAGTTGGCTGGGCCCGTACATGACTTGAGAAGCGACCGGCCAGTACCACTCCCCGCTGCACCTGTTACTATTGCCAGCGCTTGAGCACAGCAGGTAACCCAAGAACTCCTCCCGGGCCGGCAAACATTGGTATCAGCGTCTCTCTATACACAATCTCTATTCTCACATGTATATTAAGGTTTATTGCGAATCCCCAGAAGATGTGGCCATCAAAATCCCAGGTAGGTAAGTGAAGCCGCATGCATTAATAAGAGGGTGAGCCTGTGGGGAAACAGTCGGATTCTAGGCTGTGCCGGAAGATTCCCTTGAAGATAAGAAGTGCCTGTGTCCGAAATGGCGATAATGGGGGGCATTAACTTCTCATGTTATCTGCGAGGTGTAAAGATCCGCCCCTTGACTCGAAAAAGAGACCGGAGCAGGTGCAGGCACAACGCACCGAAGCCAGATGCAGGTCGGTATAATGTGGGGCCCTTTCCGAAGGTCTTCCAGACAATGGAGATTTTCAACTAAGAACGCGGGGAAATTATGGAGACTAGTTCCGAAATTCCTAAACAATTTGAATGAATGTGATTCAAGATACACCAGGTACCAAGTATATGGAGCTGCACGAAGCTATCCTAAAAGGGTAATTTGGATGTTCGATGTAACTGGAATCTAGGAATCGTGGTTTGGCCACTAGCACTGCTCCGGAAACTACGGAATGAATGAAACGTCGAGACCGAGGCCACGAATTTCAAATCCCTGACCTGGGCAGTCACAAATATGTACTTTGCACCAGGGTCCACAGGCTTAGCTCAAGGAGTCACTAATCTCCTAAATTAAATTGGATCTTCTCTTGTAGTAATTAATCCTAACCTTCCTCTAGCTTGTGAATCCCATATCGCGCCAAGCCGCTTTGATCTTGTCCTTTACATGGGCGGGGTATGACGTCTCAAAGTCCACCTTCCGGAACGTCCTCTCTCCGGCGTACTCCATCGGAAGTAGACAGTCGGAGATAAGCTTGCCACCCTTCCGTGGGTCCGACCCTGGTCCATGCGACATGTACGGCGTCAGGTAGAACCCAGGGAGGTCCTCGAACAAGTGGTCCCCAATGCCGGGGCGGCATCGAGTGACGAAAGCCCACATGACGTCTCGGAAGTTGTAGACGTCTACATCCTCGCCTACAAGCAGGATGCGGTTGATAAGCATGCAGCTCTTGTCACGGAAAACCACTTCGCCAAGTTGACGGCAAAAGTCTCGCGAATTGGTCCCCAAGCGACGTAGTGCCTCGCCGTCGACCTGGAGGGCGCACCAGGTAGCCATAGTTTCAAGTGACGCGCAGGCCTCCTTGATGGGGAAGCCATGGTCATGGCAGAGTGTCAGGAGCTCCGAGGCGGCCAGGGCAGCGGTGGTATGCTGGAAGGAGTAAAGAAATGGGATGCTTAGTATTAAAAGACAGAATGATATAATGAATCAACAAATATGTTGCTAAGAAAAACTCACCGACTCATCTGTGATTCTACCTGGTACAGAAACAGGGAGAATCGCGTCGTCTCGGTAGGTAATCGCATCTACTCTGAACAAGGGGCTCATGCGCTGGTCATTGTCGAACACGAGCCCAAGATAGTCCCCGAAAGGGCCCTCGGGCGCCGTCTGTGTTAACGAGAACACGCCCTCGAGGACGATCTCGCTGTTAGCTGGAACAAGGAGGTCGCTGAGCTCGCACCGGACCAAGTCCAGCGGCTTACCCACAACAGCCCCGACGTACTCACTCTCGGAGACGCCCTCTGGCACCGGCATAGCCGCCACAATACTCGCTGCCGGCGGCACCCCAAGGGCCAGCGCCCACGGAATCTCCGTCTTGCCCGCATCCAGCCATTTCTGCCGAATGATTGAGTTGTGCTGACCTGGCCCCACGAGGCAAACGAGGTGGTTCCGGTCGTAGACCATTCCGCGGAAGATGGACCAGTTGGTCCACGAACCGTCAGGTGTCTGGAGGATGTGTATCCCGTATGTCTGAAGGTACTTGCCGCCGTCGCCCTCATGTAGCAGGGGTGCGGGCAGGCTGTCGAGGTCGATCTGGTCCCCCACGAGCTTGTTCTGTTTGCAGAGCCCCGTTGGCAGGATGTTGGGCGGCAGAGGGGTTGCCTGCTTGATATTCCTGAAACGGTCGGAGATGGCCTTCCAGCTAGCATTGGCGGGGAGCCCTAGGTTCCTGGCCACTCTCCCATACTTCTCAGCGTCGTGGTTCCTAAGGCTCGCTGCGTTGCCAAACATGCGCCAGAGGCCTCCTTTCTTCGCACCTTTGACGTTGTTGAAGAGTGGTGCTTTGTCATTAAACTCGCTAACGCGCCTCACGATAGCGCCTACTTCGAGATGTGGGTCGACCTCGACGTCTATCTCGGCTAAGTCGTCGTCCCGGCGAAGCACGTCGACGAATGTGCGGAAGTCGAGCTGCGCGTCGGCTGCGGCGTGGAAGTCTTCTGCGGACGACGGCGAGGATTGCTTTGTATACGCCCTTGATAAGGGGTTCGGGTTCGGTCGGGAACTTGAAGCCATCCTGCCAAGGAGAACAGGGGACAGCAAATTTCGTAGGTGGTGCTGGCGGAGGCGCGACATCACAACTTCGTCTCGAGAAGGGATTCGAACTACAGCCTAAAGGAATCTGAGCCCAAGAATCGAACTCGCGGTTGTGATTAAGTAATAAACGTGTTCATATTTAAAGAGGGAATCCGAAGCGACAATTCTAAAAGGCAGAGGTTATTAGAGGCATCTTTGTCAAGAATCGGCCGCTGGCAAACCTACGGAAGCGGTTCCGTCCACCCGGAACTGTATTACCAAGCAAGGACCGAGCCGTATGTGGGTCAATATCCATTTTTTTCCAGGCTTCCGTAGGTTTTGAGTATCCACACTTCGGCAGGTCGTCGTGCCGATCGTGCTACTCGGATGCAAGCTTGTGAAAGGAGTCATCGACTTCTTGTTACTGTAGGCTCACTCTATTATCCTTATACGTCTAAGTTGCCGACACAAGTTTCCATCCGGTGCGCTCAGTGTGTAGTAAGGAAAAAGCCTGGATTCATTCTTCAGATCTATACTAACATTTCTGCCCAGCTCTTCGGCGTAACTGGAAGGACAATATCCAGACACGTCGCCTTCATAGAAGGGAAGAAGAAGAATCCTAGATTGGAGACGTTTAATTTTTTCTTTTTTTTGGGGGAGTTTTTTTCCTCACTCGCCATGTCTACGTGCTTCATTCGATTGCCTGGATGTCAATCGGGGAAAACTTGGCAGCTATATCGGTCGAAAACAATTGGAGCCCCGATGCTCTGCCGACGGAGTAGCTGCGGTTCCCGTCCACCACACCCTCCATCACCCAGCTCTCTAGATCCCAATCATACATGCACATTTGCTGGTTCGAAAACGGCCACGAGGCCCCGCGTGAGCCGGATTCCTCCGCAGCCACAGCGCATCATCGTCGGCATGACGGGTGCCACAGGCGCCATATACGCCATTCGCCTCCTCACTGTTCTCCGCGACCTTGGTGTTGAGACACACCTCATTATGAGTAAGTGGGCGCTCGCTACTCTCAAGTACGAGACCCGGCTCACGGAGGCTGAGATCCGATCCCTCGCGCACGCCAACTACGCTGCACGGGATCTCTCGGCACCCTTCGCCTCGGGTTCCTTCCCGCACGACGGAATGGCCGTGGTTCCCTGCAGCATGAAGACCCTAGCGGCTGTGCGGTCAGGCTATACAAACGACCTCCTATCCCGCGCCGCTGATGTTTGTCTCAAGGAGAACCGACGCCTGCTACTAGCAGTGCGCGAGACGCCGCTCAGTGACGTGCATCTTGACAACATGCTGTTTCTGCGGCGCGCTGGCGCTGTCATCTTCCCTCCTGTGCCGGCCTTCTACACCCGCCCGGGGAGCCTCGACGACATCGTAGACCAGAGCGTTGGGAGGATGTTGGACGCACTGAACATTTATACGGCTGGGTTCGAACGATGGCACGGGTTCCGAAAAAACTGAGGTCCAGAACGGAGCTAGGGAACGGAACACCTGGGAATTGAAGGAAATGGGGCCAAGAGGGCGGTTTCATAATTGGACTGTCGCCAAAAACCAAGTCGTATATACAGTCATAACCTGGTGGTCGATTTGCTATAAAGGAAATTTAATGGCATTTTTGTTCTCAATTATTTTTGCTCTGTTTACAACGTCGCGATGTTATGTTGCCCTTCAATTTCTTCACGGTCCCCGATCCGAAAAAAAGTTGTTTACTTCAGTCCAGGGCCAATCATGCAGTGTCGTCCCGGTCCAAGCTGTCGACGAGACAGCGGTGTTATCGGCAGCCAACCCTATCGATTCCATTATGTCCAGTGGCTGGCAAGTGGCCTGCAACGGCGATTCTTCCACGGCATGGGTTGCCACTCCAGCTGGGCCGCCCGATGACTTGCCAGGCCCCTTGCCGCCATTGAGGCGTAGATTGCCGACACCCCCCAGAGGATTTATCGACAACGGAGCTACTGCCGGAAGAGAAGAAAAATATACCGAAGATGGAGGGAAGCTGCGGTCTGGGATTGGGGCGACGACAGTTCGAGAAGCAATGTCGTTCTCCATAATCGTCATCTCATCTTGTGGGAGGATACCTAGCCGTGAGAGTGGCTCCGCTAGCATAAGAAGGCGGTTCCACAGTCGGCGCGACGCTCGCGACGAGTTGCTGTACGCTGCCGCTAAAGAGAATGCCTTCCGGAAGTTCCGTTTAACTACTCCAGCGAAGTCCTCGGGCAAGCTAGTCGTGAGGCCCACGCGGTTCTGCTCAACAAACGCGACGATGAGGAAGAGGAGAGCACAGGCTGAGGCCAGAAGGTGCTGGAAGTGAGGGTGTTGCCGACGATAGAGGTCCGTCGTACGGTCGAGGGTGGAGAGCATGTTGATGGTGTCTGATACGAGCTCAAGTCCGGGTGAGATATTTCGTTTACCGGCCTCAGCAGCATTGCTGTTCGCGGATCCCGAAGATACTGTAGAGTTGGAGGAAGAGGATGAGGAGGCAGATGAAGAACGACTGGGGAAGAAGAAGGGACGTAGCAGGAGACCGCGGACGGAGTTGGCACGGAGGTATAGAACAATAGTCCACCATGGAGGTCGGGTCGAAGGTGCGGCCTGCCAGGCGGTGGGCTGTGAAAAGTTGAATGTAGAGACAGCTTTCTGCCGCCACTGCTCGATCTGGAAATTCATGATGTTAAAATCGTCGTCGTCCTCGTATGAGCCCCCTTTGGCGACACGTGTACTCGGCTCGCTAAATTTATCACTAATGAGAATGAAGGAGATCATGGCTTTTAGATAAGGTGTCTTGGCTTGCTAGAGTTTTGCATAATGTCAGCAGTGTCGTTCCCTTTGTGCTTGGTGTATAGTATAAGAAAGGAGATGCTCTCGAAGAACTGGCGAGAGCACAATAGCTGAGCAGCTAGTCTTACACTTAGAAATGTGTTGGGATCAAAGGGTGAGTCTTGAAAATTCGACGGCAGTCCGGTGGAAGCACTCCACTGACGGTCTAAGATGATGATGCTGCAGGTAAGAGTTATGATCTCCTCTCGCTGTCGCCTAGACCGCAACACATGATCCGACACATCCCGGTTGTGGAGGCCAAGCTCTAACAACATGCGGCCAGCCACGCCGCACATTCGCCATGAAACTTGTGTCATGTCTTTGAAAAAATGATAGATTCCCTGTATTTACGTGTCAGCAGGAAACATCCTTCTTCCGTACCTTAGCCAATACTTTGTTTCCCTCCTCCATCTCCTAAAATTATTCCACAAACATAGGGCGAAGGAAGAAGCGAACACTACTCACCATTAATAATGTGATTACGGCATGATTAACTGTTATTGTTGGTGACGTAATGATTGACTTGACGATATCTCGACATGACGAGTAGATCGTCAGCTCCATCTCCGGCGTAGACGCCGAATCGGCGCATATAGCGGTACACAATGCAAGGTTGGCAATTATCAAGCTGCACTCGTCTATCGCCGAGTCCACCGCGCGGTACCATCCCTCTACCTGGTCGACTAGGTTCTCGATATCGAAGACGGGGTGCAGGTCCCCAATCACCTCTTGGTACACGAATAGTAGCCGTACAGCCTCACGCATCGGCAGTATCGTCTTGAAGTGCAGAAGCTGCTGCAGCAATAGTTGTTTTCCAGGGCCTCCAGTCGACAGGCCGTTCGCGGCAGACATGGCGCCCTCGCCGCGGTGATCGCGGTTGTTTGGGCCGCCAGCGACCACTGGTGACCTGCCATCTTCGGAGTCCGACTGGTCATCGTCGATACTCGGCAATTTGGAGCCCTCGTTGGGCTCTGCGCTCGCGAAGCTGGCCTTGTACATGCTCATCTGTGCAACGTTGAGGCTGTAATCCGGGCTCGTCGGCCCGTAGAAGCGATGTGTTACCGACTTGGATGAGGAGGAAGGTTCAGTAGTATTAATGGTACCACCAGCCGTGTCCAGAGCACTGCGCGAGGGAGGGGTGCTGGTGGAAGTTTCAGCAGACGGCGGGCGCGACGTCCGTCGTCGAGAATGTTCATATGCCTGCGACTGCGACTGCGGAGGAAGTGGTGGGATGGTTACCTCCCCCTGTAGTGGTAGCACCGAGGACAGCGCATCTGCACTTGACTCTTCGCCCTGATTCGGAAGCGATCGCTGGCTCACGGCGGATCCGCTGCCCACGCTGGTCTGCCTCACGCGGGCGACGAGGTTGTTCAGTTGGTCTTGCAGGTTCATAATGAGTTGGTTCAGGTCCCCGGATTG
>Ga0164243_10013844_pt1 | contig 11303 bp, 8 predicted proteins | sample OricompcompostOP_FD_108781 | JGI IMG/M metagenome (GOLD analysis project Ga0164243, IMG submission 108781) | Organic Plus compost microbial communities from Emeryville, California, USA - Original compost - Organic plus compost (OP) | ecosystem: Engineered > Solid waste > Mixed feedstock >... | reverse complement strand
TCGTGCGTTCGAATTTCGTGTTGCGCCGCGCTGGGCGTCTGAGCCGCGGCGCGGTGTTGCTCGTGCTCGCCCCGACGCTGTCGACGCTGGCGGCGCAGCAGCGGTGCCCCGCCGCGAGCGGCGAGAAGATGCCGCTCACCTATCGAGGTGGTCCGACGGTCGCGGACATCACTGCGTGCGACCTCATGACGCGCCTCTACATCTATGCGGCGGACTCGATGCGCGGCCGCGAAGCTGGATCGCCGGACGCGATTCGTGCGACCGAGTACATCGAGCGCGAAGTCCGTCGCCTCGGACTCCAGCCCGCCGGCGACAAGGGCACCTACTTCCAGTGGATGCCGGTGACGGCGCGCAGTGTGTCGCCGGCGTCCACGTTGTCGGCCAACGGGAAGACCTTTCACGAGGGAGTGGATTTCGTCGCCAATGCTGCCGCGGACGCGAAGGCGTCGGGCGGCGTGGTGTTCGGCGGAACGATGGGCGACTCCACGAAGGCACTTTCGCCGGAGCAGGCACCCGGCAAGGTCGTCGTGATGCTGGGCGGCGCCGCCGGTGGCCGCGGCTTCGGCTTCGGAGGACGTGGCGTCGCCGGCGCGGGGAACGCGCTCGCCGAGGCCGCGGCGATCCTCACCGTGGTGCCGCGGCTTCCGCGGCCGCGCTTTCAACCGACGTTGAACGACACCGTGCAGAGCGAGGGCGCCGCGGCGTACGCGGCATCGCATCCCGCCGCTGGTGGACGCAGCGGTCGAGGTGGACGCGGAGGGTTCGGCCCGGCGCCGCTTTCCGCGAGCATCACGCCGGCGGTCGCGAACACGCTGCTCGGCAAGCCGGTCGATCGGGCGGCGGTCGGCGATGCGGGCCCGCAGGCGACGCTCGACGTGCGCGTGGAGAACGTCGCCGCACCGACGCGCAACGTCGTCGCGATTCTTCCCGGAACCGATCCTGTCTTGAAGAACGAGTACGTCGTGATCGGAGCGCACGCCGACCACGTCGGGGCGAACGGCGTACCCGTCGAGCACGACTCGCTCAAGGCATACAACATGGTCGCGCGCGTCGAGGGCGCCGACTCGCGCGGCGCCCCGGCGCCGTCCGCCGAGCAGTGGGCGCGCATCAACGCGATCAAGGATTCGCTGCGGAAGATCGATCCCGCCAGACTCGACTCGATCAGCAACGGCGCGGACGACGACGGGTCGGGCTCAGTGTCGATCCTCGAGATCGCCGAAGCCTTCGCGAAGGGCCCCGTCAAGCCCAGGCGGTCGCTGATCTTCATCTGGCAGATGGGTGAGGAGAAGGGGCTGTGGGGGTCGCAGTACTTCACGAACCATCCGACCGTGCCGCGCGATTCGATCGTCGCGGACCTCAATCTCGACATGGTGGGCCGCGGCGCGGCGACCGACGTGACAGGCCGCGACAAGGAGAACGACGAGCTCGTCGGCGCGTCGAACTACCTGCAGCTCGTCGGATCGCGCCGTCTGTCGACGGAACTCGGTGACATCGCCGAACAGGTGAACCAGAAGCAGCCCGTCCCGTTCAAGTTCGACTATTCGATGGACGCCAACGGCCATCCGCAGAACATCTATTGCCGGAGCGACCACGCGAATTACGCACGGTACGGAATCCCGGTGATCTTTTTCACGACCGGCGGCCACGCCGACTATCACCAGGTGACGGACGAACCGCAGTACATCCAGTACGACCACATGGCGCGGGTAGACCGGCTGGTGTTCGACATCGCCGTGCGGGTGGCGGACCTCGACCATCGCGTCGTCGTCGACAAGCAGAAGGCGGACAGTCCGTTCGCGCGCTGTCAGCAGTAAGCCCGACGCGAGCGACCAGAGGCGGGTCAGCATGAATCGGTCGTCGCGCTTCCGCGAATGGCGCGGAACGCGACGACCGGACTAGATTCTCGAAAGCCGCCAGGGGTATTCCGCTTCGCGTTTGCGGAATTGAGACAGTCCCTTGGAACCTGATCCGGATCACACCGGCGTAGGGAGCGCGGCACTTCGCAACGAGGGTGTCCGGGGAACGCCGGGACATCCGTGCCCTCCGCGGGCTCGTCGCGATCGCGCACCCGTCCGGATCTCCACCTGGTCGTTGACAGGACGAGATCATGCTCGATAGGGAGTGCGCTTCACCAGAGATCGCCGGCGCGGACTACGGGACAGCGTTCCCGAACTCGCGAAAGGTGTACATCGACGGGCCCGGTGGTGTCCGCGTGCCTTTCCGCGAGATCAGCCTTTCGGGAGGCGAGCCTCCGCTCCGCGTGTACGACACCAGTGGGCCGCGAGGCCATGACGTCCGTGTGGGACTGCCGCCGCTGCGCAAGGAGTGGATCGGCGCGCGAGGCAACGGACCAGTGACGCAGATGTACCATGCGCGGCGCGGAGAGATCACGCCGGAAATGGAATTCGTCGCCATACGCGAGGGGCTGCCCGCCACCCTCGTCCGCGACGAGGTCGCGCGCGGACGCGCCATCATCCCCGCGAACATCAAGCACCCCGAGCTCGAGCCGATGATCATCGGGCGCGCGTTCAAGGTGAAGATCAACGCGAACATCGGAAACTCCGCGATCCACTCGTCGATCGAGGACGAGGTCGAGAAGCTCCAGTGGGCGACGCTGTGGGGCGCCGACACGGTCATGGACCTGTCCACCGGCCGCGACATCCACGAGACCCGCGAGTGGATCATCCGCAACTCGGCGGTGCCGATCGGCACGGTTCCGATCTATCAGGCGCTGGAGAAGGTGGGCGGCGTGCCAGAAGAGCTCTCCTGGGACGTCTATCGCGACACGCTGATCGAGCAGGCCGAGCAGGGCGTCGATTACTTCACGGTGCACGCGGGGGTGCTCCTGCGCTACGTGCCGCTCACCGCGCGCCGCCTCACGGGGATCGTGTCGCGCGGCGGCTCGATCATGGCGAAGTGGTGCCTCGCACACCATAAAGAGAGTTTTCTCTACACGCACTTCCGCGAGATCTGCGAGATCATGCGCGCCTACGACGTCTCCTTCTCGTTGGGCGACGGCCTCCGCCCCGGATCGCTGCACGACGCCAACGACGAGGCGCAGTTCGCCGAGCTGCGCACCCAGGGGGAACTGACGAGGATCGCGTGGGAGTTCGACGTTCAGACCATGAACGAGGGCCCCGGCCATGTCCCGATGCATCTCATCCAGGAGAACATGTACCGGCAACTCGAGTGGTGCAGCGAAGCGCCGTTCTACACCCTCGGCCCGCTGACCACGGATATCGCGCCCGGCTACGATCACATCACGAGCGCCATCGGCGCGGCGCAGATCGGCTGGTACGGAACCGCCATGCTCTGCTACGTCACGCCGAAGGAGCATCTCGGGCTTCCCAATCGCGACGACGTGAAGGCGGGGGTCATCGCCTACCGGATCGCCGCGCATGCGGCCGATATCGCCAAGGGACATCCGCGCGCACGCCAGTGGGACGACGCGCTCAGCAAGGCGCGCTTCGACTTCCGCTGGCGCGACCAGTTCAATCTCGCGCTCGACCCGGTAACGGCGCTCGCCTATCACGACGAGACGCTCCCGGCCGAGGGCGCCAAGGTCGCGCACTTCTGCTCGATGTGCGGACCGAAGTTCTGTTCGATGAACATCACTCGCGACGTCCGCGACTACGCCCGGGGGCAGGCAGGATGACGACTACACACGCGCACGACACGGTGGCCATCGATCCGTCCACCTGCCTGGCTCGCGTTCGCGACGGCGCGCCGCTCGTGCACAACATCACGAACTACGTCGTGATGAACACCACCGCGAACGCGCTCCTGGCGATCGGCGCGGCGCCGGCGATGGTGCATGCGGTCGAGGAGGTCGAGGAGTTCGCAGCGATCGCCCGCGCTCTGGTGATCAACATCGGCACTCTGTCGCCGTCGTGGGTCGACGCGATGCGTCTCGCCGCGACCCGCGCCGCGAGCGCCGGGATTCCATGGGTGCTCGACCCCGTCGGCGCTGGCGCGACCAGCTATCGTCGCCAGGTGAGCGCGGAGCTTGCCCGACTCGGGCCGACGGTCATTCGCGGCAACGCGTCGGAGATCATGGTGCTGGCCGGCTCGGTCGCCGCCGCCGGCAAGGGCGTCGACAGCGCACACTCCACGCAGACGGCACTCGGTCCCGCGCAGGCGCTGGCCCGGGACACCGGCGCCTGCGTCGCGATGACGGGCGAGATCGACTACGTGACGGACGGTGAGCGGGTCGTCGCCATCAGCAACGGCCACCCGATGATGGCGCGCGTCACCGGCCTGGGGTGCACCGCCTCGGCGGTCGTCGGCGCGTTCCTCGGGGCCAACGAGGATCGTCTGGCCGCCGCCGTGTCGGCGCTCGTATCGCTCGGTGTCGCCGGCGAGCTCGCCGCCGAGCGATCCCCTGGCCCCGGATCGATGCAGCTGCACCTGCTCGATGCGCTCTACCAGCTCGACCGCGATACGCTCGACCGTCGCGCGCGCATGAGAGAACACGCATGATCCACCGGGGCGCCGTCGATCTGTCGCTCTATCTGGTCATCGGCCCTGATGACACGCGCGGACGGTCCATGGTGGACGTCGCGCTCCGCGCGGTCGAGGGCGGAGTGACCGCGATCCAGCTTCGGGTCAAACACGGACCGACGCGTGCGTTCGTCGAAGATGCGCGCCGGCTCGTCGCCGCGCTTCGGCCGATCGGCATCCCGCTGATCGTCAACGATCGCGTCGACGTTGCCCTCGCGGCCGGCGCGGACGGCGTGCACGTCGGGCAGGACGATCTGAACCCGTCCGACACGCGCCGGCTGATCGGCCCGGCCCTCACCCTCGGCGTTTCCGTCTCGACTCTGCTCGAGGCGGAGCGCGTCGACCCGGCGATCGTCGATTACGTCGGGGTCGGACCGGTGTTCGCCACGCCCACCAAACCTGACGCGGCCGACCCACTCGGTCTCTCGGGAACGGAGGGGGTCTGCGCGGCGTTGTCCGTGCCAGCCGTCGGTATCGGAGGAATCGATCGCTCGAACGCGGCAGCGGTGCGCGCCGCCGGCGCGCAGGGGGTCGCTGTCGTCTCGGCCATCTGCTGGGCCGACGATCCCGCTCATGCCGCGCGCGAGCTGACGCTCGCCATGGACCCGGCATCGCTCGCGCCTGCGCGATGACAGCCGGTGTTCCGAATGTGCTCAGCATTGCCGGCTCCGATCCCAGCGGCGGGGCGGGCATCCAGGCGGACCTGAAGACCTTCGCCGCGCTCGGTGCGTATGGCTGCGCGGTTCCGAGCGTGTTGACCGCGCAGAACACGACCGCCGTCACCGGCGTCCATCCGATTCCCGCGGGCTTTCTTCGCGCGCAGCTCGACGCCGTGTTCAGCGACGTTCGGATCGACGCCGTGAAGGTCGGCATGCTCGGATCGCGCGATGCCGTAGGGATTGTCGCCGACCTGATCGCCGAGGTGCGCCCCGCGGTCGTGGTGGTCGACCCCGTCCTCCGTTCGACCACCGGCCGCGCGCTGATCGACGACGACGCGCTCGCCTTGCTGCGCGATCGCTTACTCCCGCTGGCGACGGTCACCACGCCGAATGCCGTCGAAGCGGCGCGGCTGCTCGACCTCGAGGCGTCCGGGTCGTTCGTCGCGCCCGCGACCGCCGCCAGGGCACTGGTTCGCGCGGGCGTCCGAGCAGCGCTGGTCACCGGCGGCCACACCGACACACCGGGCGTCGTGACGGATGTCCTCTGCGACGGCGATGCCCTCGTGGAGTTCCGCGCGCCGCGCGTCGTCGCCCGGGCGACGCACGGCACCGGTTGCACCCTGTCGTCCGCGATCGCGGCCCTCATGGCGCACGGAGCTTCGCTGCACGACGCCTGCGCTCGCGCCCAGCGGTTCGTCGGCGCGTCGATCGCGCATGGTGCGTCTCTACGCGTAGGGCGCGGCGCGGGCCCGGTGCATCAACTGGGGGAGCTCTGGACACGCGCCGGACCCCTCGTGTGATTCGCCCGGCGCCCCCGTCTTTCCCTCGGCGATCGCCCTCGGGGAGGAGGTCGGGGAGTCGCTGACGTGCCGCTCGGGCGGCGAATGCGGCAGGTCGTTCACCTGTCACCTTTCCAGTTTCCGAAGGCCGCCGCGAAACGAGCATTCCGATCGGGATAGTTCAGTTGCAGATGTTGGATCTGCACCTGTCGTGACGCATCGAATCAGATATCTTCCGGGTCGTGGCGGGAGCGTCGTCGAGGACATCCGACGCTGGACGACGCCGATGGTTCGGTGATTTGGTGACGACGAACACACAGGGCCGCGGTCTTTTGCCGTAGACGTGAGGAACGCGTGCGCGGATGCAGCGCTCGCGGAAGGTCCGACGTACTGATGCCGAGACCTCGCGCGCGACGCCGTGCGCGATGCTGACGGACGAGTTCGCATCCCTCAGCAACCTGTCCAGGCCGCATCTGGCACGGGTGATGCCTCATCAACACCTGACGCTTCCCAGTACACCATGACTGACGTCGGTAGCGAACGGACAACAGTGGACGACCAGCGCGATGCGGATCTCAATGGCAGGGTCGTCTCGCTCTGGCTGATCGTCGGAGCAGCGCTCATCGCAACGTCAGTCGTCGCCCTCGGCTGGCAGTTGACCGCGGAGCTCTGGGTCGGCTCGGCGGCGATTCTCGCGCTCATCGCGGTCACCGAGCGTGTCTGGCGCGGGCCTCTCAACGCGCTCTCGAGAGTCACCCGGTTGAACTGAACGCCGGTCGCCGGCTCGCGGTGAGCCCGACGTGACCGGGATCGAGGAAATTTTCCCGCCAGGGCGGCGCCATCCGGCGTCGCCGCTTCCATATTTCCGCCGTGCCCATCGCCGGTGACGCCCCCCAGACCGTCAACGCCGAGCGCCAGCGCATCGCCGAGATGGATGGAGGCGAGCAGCCGTGGCGCCTCTGGGGTTCGTACCTCGCCGCGCGTGGCTGGGGTACGGTGCGCGAGGACTACAGCGCGAACGGCGATCCGTGGCGCTACTTCCCCTACGATCACGCCGCGAGCCGCGCCTACCGCTGGAGCGACGACGGGCTCCTCGGGATCTGCGATGAAGAGCAGCGCCTCTGCTTCGCACTCGCACTGTGGAATGGCAACGACGCGACGCTGAAGGAGCGTGTGTTCGGGCTCTCGGGGCACGAAGGCAACCACGGCGAGGACGCGAAGGACTACTGGTTCTACCTCGACAACGTCCCGTCGCATTCGTACATGAAGGCGTTGTACAAGTATCCGCACGCGGCCTTCCCGTACGACCGCCTGCGCGCCGAGAACGCCGCGCGCGACCGCGACGCGCCGGAGTTCGAGCTGCTCGACACGGGCATCTTCGCGGACCAGCGGTACTTCGACGTGACCGTCGAGTATGCGAAGGGCTCGCCGACCGATCTGCTGATTCGCATCAGCGTCGCGAACCGCGGCCCCGAGGCGCATGCGATCGACGTTCTGCCCACGCTCTGGTTTCGCAACACGTGGAGCTGGGGCGTCGACGGATACCGGCCGTCGGTCACAGCCCTCGATACCACCGACGGATCGAGCCAGGTGCTCGTGGACCACGAAACGCTCGGCCGGTATCACCTGACCTGCGAGGACAGTCCGGAGCTCCTCTTCACCGACAACGAGACGAACGCGGAGCTCCTCTTCGGCTCACCGAACGCGCGGCCGTACGCGAAGGACGCGTTCCACGACTACGTCGTGCGCGGCCGGCACGCCGCCGTCAACCCGAACCGCGAAGGCACGAAGGCGGCCGCTCGCTATCGTCGAACCGTCGCCTCTGGCGAGACGATCGTCCTCCGTCTCCGCCTGTCGACCGAGGTGAGCGGAGCGGCGGCCTTCGACCCCGACTTCGACGCTCTGTTTGCCCGGCGCATCGAGGAAGCCGACGCGTTCTATCGACCGTATGCGTCGGAGGAGGCGTCGCGCGACGAGCGCGTGATCCAGCGACAGGCTTTTGCCGGCCTGCTCTGGTGCAAGCAGTTCTATCACTACGACGTGCGGCGCTGGCTGCACGGCGACACCGCGTTTCCACCACCGCCGCCGGAGCGCCTGCAGGGCCGCAATCACACGTGGACGCACCTCAACAACCACGACGTGATCTCGATGCCCGATAGTTGGGAATATCCGTGGTATGCGTCGTGGGATCTCGCCTTCCACACCATTCCGCTGTCGATGATCGACCCGCGGTTCGCGAAGGAGCAGCTCGTGCTTCTCCTGCGCGAATGGTACATGCACCCCAATGGGCAGCTGCCCGCCTACGAGTGGGCGTTCGACGATGTGAATCCGCCCGTCCACGCCTGGGCGGCGATGCGGGTCTACCAGATCGACCGGCGGATCTCGGGCAGGGGCGACACGGTCTTCCTCGAGCGCGTCTTTCACAAGCTGCTCATCAACTTCACCTGGTGGGTCAACCGGAAGGACGTCGACGGCCGCAACGTCTTTCAGGGCTGCTTTCTCGGGCTCGACAACATCGGGAACTTCAATCGCAGCGAGCCGCTGCCGAACGGCGCGCGCCTCGACCAGAGCGACGGCACGAGCTGGATGGCGATGTACTGCCTGAACATGCTGGCCATCGCGCTCGAGCTGGCTCGCGACGACCGCTCGTACGAGGACGTGGCCACCAAGTTCCTCGAGCACTTCTTCTACATCGCGAACGCGGTGAACACGCGCGCGGCGCTCGACGGCGGCGCCGAGGATCTGTGGGACGAGCAGGACGAGTTCTACTATGACCTGCTCCGTCTCGCCGACGGCACCACGGCATTCGTGCGTCTGCGCTCGCTCGTCGGGCTCATCCCGCTGCTGGCCGTCGAGACGATGGACGCCGAGACGCTCGATCGACTGCCCGACTTCCGAGCACGCCTCGAGTGGTTCTTTCGCTGGCGCGCCGATCTCGTTGGCGACGCGGCGTCGATCACGCGAAGCGGCGAGGCGGACCGCCGGCTCTTCGCGATCGTGAGCGAGCCGCGGCTGCGCGCGCTGCTCCGCCGGATGCTCGACGAATCGGAGTTTCTCTCGCCCCACGGCCTGCGCTCGGTCTCACGCTGGCATGCCGAGCACCCGTTCTGTCTGCGCGTGAACGGCACCAACTTCGGCGAGGTGGCATACGAGCCGGCCGAGTCGCGCAGCGGACTGTTCGGGGGCAACTCGAACTGGCGCGGTCCGGTGTGGTTTCCGATCAACTTCCTGATCATCGAAGCGCTGCAGAAGTTCGACTGGTATTACGGCGACACGTTCCGCGTCGAGCACCCGGTAGGCTCGGGGCGCTTGCTCACGCTCTGGGAGGTGTCGGTCGAGCTGTCGCGCCGTCTGATCGGGCTCTTCGTGCTGCACGGCGGCCAGCGCGCGTTTCATGGGGCGGACGCGGCGCTGTCGCGCGACCCGCACTGGCGCGACCTGCTGCTCTTTCACGAGTACTTCGACGGCGACACGGGCAAGGGGCTCGGCGCCTCGCATCAGACCGGATGGACGGCGCTGGTCGCCAAGCTCATTCACCAGAGCGGCGTGCCCGCGGTCACCTAGCACATTCGAGATCGCTCATGAAGACTCTCGTCATCGACGTCGGCGGCACGCACGTGAAGGCCCTCGTGACGGGGCGCCGGGTGCCGGTCAAGATCGACTCCGGGCCGGACATGACCCCGCGCCAGATGGTGAAGCAGGTGCGCGCCGCGACCGAGACCTGGACGTACGATCGCATCTCGATCGGTTTTCCCGGCCCGGTGCGCGACGGCCGCGCGCTCCAGGAACCGTGGAACCTCGGCCCGGGGTGGGTCGGGTTCAACTTCCGGCGCGCGTTCGGCAAACCGGTGCGCGTGCTCAACGACGCCGCCATGCAGGCACTCGGCAGCTATCGCGGCGGCCGCATGCTCTTTCTCGGACTCGGGACCGGACTTGGCAGCGCGATGGTGATGGCGCATCTGCTCATTCCACTCGAGTTGGCGCACCTGCCCTATCGCGCGGGCAAGAGCTACGAGGCCTGGCTCGGCGACGCATCGATGAAGCGGCTCGGCAAGCATCGCTGGCGTGCGCACGTCCTGCGCGTCGCCGACCTGTTCACCGCCGCGTTCCAGGTCGACTACGTCGTACTCGGGGGCGGCAACGCGCGACACATGAAATCTCTACCGGCCCACGTTCGACTGGGCAGCAACGCGAATGCGTTCACCGGTGGCTTTCGGATGTGGGACCGCGAGTTGGGGCTGCGGACGCCGCGCTGATCATACTCTCGGCCCACTGCTCGCCGCGGCGGTTGGCGTTTGTGCGGCGAACGGTCCGGTCGGACGGATGCGTGATCGGTCGATCATCGAGCGTGCGTCTGGTGACTTCTCGGTCACCATCGATTTCGAACGGATGGACGCCGGCGCTCCGCTTGTGGAGATTGAAGTCGCGAGCGCGACGGCGCGCTCCCGGCTCTGATCTTCCTTCATGATTCGCTTATACCGCACAACCGCCGGTCTCTGGGTCGAGCGTGACAACGGCGTATTCGCGCTCGACGAAAATTTTGATTCGCTGATCGCGATGGATGATCCCGCGACCTATCTCGCACAGTCGACGGATCGGCGTCCTGACGCCGAGCACGTTCCTGGACTCGTGCTCGCGCCGATCGAATCGCAGGAGGTCTGGGGCGCGGGGGTGACATACACGCGCAGCAGGCATGCACGCGTCGCCGAGTCGAAGGAGTCTGGGGCGTCGGCGTTCTACGACCGTGTCTCCGACGCCGAGCGGCCGGAGCTCTTCTTCAAGTGCGCCGGCTGGCGGGTCTGCCGTCCCGGCGAGGACGTCCGCGTGCGCAGCGACGCGAGGTGGAGCGTGCCGGAGCCGGAGATCGCGCTCTACGTCAATCCCCACGGCCGCATCGTCGGATGGACGATCGGCAACGACATGAGCGCGCGCGACATCGAAGGCGAGAATCCGCTGTATATCCCGCAAGCGAAGATCTACAACGGTGCGTGCGCGCTCGGCCCGGCGATGGTCCTTGCTCCGGCGATGCCGTCCCCTGAGACGACGATCCGCCTCATCGTGCGGCGCGACGAGGCGGTCATCTTCGAGGGAGACACGCCGTTCTCGCGCATGCGGCGGGATCCGGCCGAGCTGGTCGAGCACCTCTATCGAGAGACGCTCTTCCCGGCGGGGTGCGTGCTGCTCACCGGAACGGGGATCGTACCGCCCGACGAGCTCTCACTGCGCTCCGGCGACGAGATCAGCATCTATGTGGATGAGGTGGGGATACTGAGAAACCGCGTTGGGTGGTAAGGAGTGAGGAGCAGGGGGGCGAAGTGGTACGGGGTGAGGAGCAGGGAGATGGGAGTGCCTGGGGGTTGGAGGC
>Ga0164243_10013843_pt1 | contig 11305 bp, 11 predicted proteins | sample OricompcompostOP_FD_108781 | JGI IMG/M metagenome (GOLD analysis project Ga0164243, IMG submission 108781) | Organic Plus compost microbial communities from Emeryville, California, USA - Original compost - Organic plus compost (OP) | ecosystem: Engineered > Solid waste > Mixed feedstock >... | reverse complement strand
TACCTCGACGGCCGGCTCGACCCGCAGGGGCGGTTCGCGGTCGGCATGATGTACCCCTCGCAGGACCAGTGGGGCAAGGGCGCCCGCGAGCTGCGCTGCGGCATCCAGGAGAACGGGCCCGACGGCCTGCCCGCGCAGTTCTCCGGCCGCGTCGCCGACCAGAACCAGTCGTTCGTGTGGCCGGAGGGCACCTGCATCGGCATCGATCCCGAGGATCGCTCACCGACCGGCTTCCCGGTGAACTGCGCCGAGCCCCACGCATTCCAGACCACCGGCATCGTCGACCTCGCGGTCCGCTTCGGCGACCGGATGTCGGACAAGCCGTGGCCGCCGACCGGCGCGCAGAACAGCTACCTGGAGTCGATCTGCCCCAAGCAGGCCGAACGCTTCGCGGGCGGCGCGGACAAGCTCGACCAGACCACCCTCAACGTGCAGTGGTCGGTGCTCTCGGAGCCGAGCTGGCTGGCCGGCAGCCGCAAGGTGGTCTGCTACCTGGGCCTGCCCGACAAGCGCGGCGGTTTCGCCACCCTCGTCGGCGACGCCAAGGAGGGCACGCTGCTCATCAACGGCAAGGCCCCGGTCCCGCCGCCGGCCGCCCCGCCCGGTCGCGCGCTGCCCACGCCGGTGCCGCTGCCGCCGGGTATCGCGCCGAACCCGGCCGAAGTCCCCGCGCCGGCGGGCTGACCCATGCCGGTCAGGATGTCCGACGACGAGTTCGACGGGCTGGTCTCGGATGCGCTCGACACCATCCCGTCGGAACTCACCGACGAGATGAACAACGTGGTGATCCTCGTGGAGCCGCGCAACCCGGAGGAGCCCGACATCCTCGGGCTGTACCAGGGCATCGCGCTCACCCTGCGCGACCACGACTACGGCGGGTACCTGCCCGACACGATCACCATCTATCGCGAACCGATCCTCGCCATGTGCGATTCGCGCGAGGAGGTGGTGCACGAGGTGGCGGTGACCGTCATGCACGAGATCGCCCACCACTTCGGCATCGACGACGAGTGGCTGCACGCCAACGGCTGGGGCTGACCGGCGCGTCGATCCGCCCGCGGCAGGTTTGGCCCCGGGGCGTACGAGGAATACGGGGGCACCGGTTCAGCCCACCGTAGGAGCACACCCATGTCGACCGACGCCATCGTCATCCTCAAGGACGAACACAAGGAGATCCGCAAGCTGTTCCGCGACTTCCGGTCCGCGGGAGACAACGCCGTCAAGACCAAGGGCAAGATCGTCGACAAGATCATCGAGGCCCTGACGGTGCACACCTACATCGAGAACGAGGTGATGTACCCCGAGATCCGCAGGCGGGTCCCCGAACTCGAGGACGACATCCTCGAGTCCTACGAGGAACACCACGTCGCGGATGTGCTCGTCGTCGAACTGGCCGGGATGAGCCCGGACGCCGAGCGATTCGACGCCAAGACCACGGTCCTCATCGAGAACGTCGAGCACCACATCGAAGAGGAAGAGGACGAGTGGTTCCCCAAGGTGCGGGAAGCGCTCGGCCGCAAGGAGCTCCGGGAGATCGGCGAGGAGATGCTCGCGCGCCGCGAGAAGGCCCCGCGGCGCCCCTCCCAGCCGTCGGCGCTCAAGAAGACGGTGGACGCGATCATCAAGTAGCCGGCCCGGGGAAATCGCCCGGCCAGGCCTCGGGCCGTGGGCGACAGGTCAGCCCATGGGGTCGTCGACGAGCGGTTCGTCGACGCGCCCGAACGGCGCGGTCGTCGCACCCCACCGATGGCAGGCCCACACCCCGTCGACGTACTCGAGCTCGATGGAGCCGGTGTTGCCCAGGTGCGTCGCCGCGGCGAAGCGCGAGTCGATACCGGCCAGTCGTGCGGCGATGAGGCGGATGGCCGCACCGTGGCTGACCAGGAACACCTCCCGCCGGCGGGTACCGGTCAGGTACTGCGCGGCCAGGTCCTCGATCGTCGGGATGTAGCGCTCGTAGACCATCTCCAGCGATTCGCCGCCGGGGATGCGGACGTCGAGGTCGCCGGCGTGCCACCGCTCCATCACCTGGTGGAAGGTGTCGTGGGCCTCGCGGTCGGAACGGTCCTCGAGGTCGCCGGCCTGGACCTCGTGCACTCCGTCGATCGCCTCGGTCTCGACGTCCCACACCGAGCCGATGAGCTCTGCGGTCTGCCGGGCCCGGATGGCGTGCGAGCTGACCAGGAGCACGTCCTCGCGCGGCTCGTTCTCCAGGCCGAACCGAACCCCTTGCCGCGCACCGAAATCGGTGAGGGAGGCGCCGGGCAGGGCGGTGTCGAGGCGACGCATGACGTTCGCCGTGGTCTCGCCGTGACGGACCAGGTGCAGGCGCGCCATCAGTACTCACCTCGGCGCATCGCCGCGACCCAGGCCAGCGACTCGTCCTGATCCGGTGGCGGGGTGCCGGTGGTGCGGACCGCCGGCCACGACCCCAGGTACACCACGCGCTCACACCGTCGGTGAAGCGCCGCAAGGGCCTCGGCGACCGCGGCGTCGTCGATGTGACCGACGGCGTCGAGGAAGAAGCGGTAGCGCCCGGCGATCGCCCGGCCCTCCGCCTCGTCGCGCTGCGGTCGCGACTCGATGCGGGTGAGGTCGATCCCCCGGGAGGCGAACTCGTTCATGGCCGCCATAAGGCTGCCGGGCTCGTTGGCCAGGTCGAGGATGACCGACGTGCGGTCGGTGCCGGTCCGCCGCGTCGGAGCCGCGGGGCGTCCGAGGACGAGGAATCGCGTGGTGGCCTCCTTGGCGTCGCAGACGCCGTCGGCGAGCACCGTGAGGTCCGACAGCCGCGCGGCGAGGCCGGTGGTGACCGCGGCGTCGGCCCGGCCCGCGGCGACGTCCTGGGCCGCAGCGGCGTTCGAACCCGAGGTGAGGAACTCCGCGTTCGGGAAGAGCTCGGCGACCGAGCGCCGGACCTGCGCCGAGGCCACTGGATAGGCCGCGATGGTGCGGACCTCCTCATCGGCCATCGGTGCGGCGGCGGCGATCGTGAAGGCGATGTCGAGGACCGTCTCGGCGAACACCTGGACGCGTCCGGCCGCGCCGGAGCTCGCCGGCGGCACGAGCGCGTCCATGGTCGCCGGGACCGAGCCCTCGAGGGAGCTCTCCACCGGGACGCAGCCGTAGTCGGCCTCACCGCTGCGGACCATCGCGATGGTCGCCGCGGGGCTCGACGTCGCCACCTTGGTGACGCCGCCGGTCAGGTCGAGGCCGCCGAGCGAGGGGTCGTGAGAGGCGAGAACCTCATCGAGTGCCATCTCGGCGAAGGTTCCGCGCGGGCCGAAGTAGGCGATGACAGGCACCACACGAGAGTAGTGGACGCCGGCGGATGCTCTGGTGAGGCCGCGTTCGGCCGACACATGGGTACGAGGACCCATTGACGCGCGAGGCACGGCTATTTAGGTTAGGGTTACCTTCCAAAGCACACGCCACGGTGCCCCACGACGCGCCCATCGGAGACAGACATGACGCGAACGACGACCGCCCGACCCACGGACGCCGAGATGATCCAGACGGCCTGTCGGCGACCGGGACCGGCGTTGCTCGCCGTCGAGGGCGCCGAGACCACTCCGATCGACGTCGTCCACCTCTTCGAGTCCCAGGCCTTCCTGCTCGTGCCGACCCACGGCGAGGCGATGGCCGCCGTCGACGATGCCGAGGGCACCCCGGCGATGCTCGAGGTCACCGACTGGGCGCCGATCGACCTGCGCGAACGCGTGCGCTCGGTGATCTGGCTCAACGGCACCCTGTTCCCCGTCCCGCGCGACCTCGAACGGGATCTGGCGATCGAGATCGCCGGCGAGCATCCCGACGACGGCCTGCTCGACATCGGCCACGGCGCGTCGATGCTGCGCCTGCAGGTCGAGACCGCGGTGATCGCGTCGGGTGCGGGCGCCGCGTCGGTGCCGGCCGCGGAACTCGCCGACGCGACCCCGGACCCGTTCTGGGAGTGTGAGGCCGGATGGCTGGCCCACCTCGACGCCGATCACGCCGACCTCGTCGGGCAGCTCGCCCGCCGGCTCCCCGACGACCTGCGCAGGGGCCGCGTGCGCCCGCTCGGGCTGGACCGGTTCGGCATCCGCTTCCGCATCGAGGGTCCCGCCGGCGACTCCGACGTCCGGCTCCCCTTCCCGCGGCCGGTGTCGGACGTCGTCGAACTGTCCCGGGCGCTGCGCAACCTCGCGGGTTGCCCGTTCCTGAACTCGATGCCGGACTGAGCACACACCTCGCCGGGCGCCGGATTCCCTAGGCTGTCCGGCATGCCATTGCGCGAATACCTGCGGCCGTCACCGCACGGCATCCCGGTCGTCACCGATCGGACCGAACGACGCGGCCTCATCGTCGAACTCGTGATCGTCGGTATGCTGACCTTCGCGTTCTCCGCATTGTCGGCGGCCCTCGCGCTCGCCGAGGCGCAGCTGACCGCCGGCATCGGCCAGACGACGGTCGCACTCAATCCCAGTCGCTCCGACCTCGCGCTGATCGACGCGGTGCGCCAGGTGATGAGCGTCGCGCGCCTGTTCGCGATCGCCGGACTCGGCGCCTACCTGTTGTGGCGCAGCGGGATCGGGCTCAAGCGCGTCGGCCTCGGCCGCTGGTCCCCGCGCCGCGACGTCCCGGCCGGGCTCGTGCTCGCCGCGGTCATCGGTCTGCCCGGGCTCGCCCTCGTCGCGGTCGCCCGCGCACTCGGCCTCAACGCGAGCCTCGTCCCGAGCCAGGCCGACACCTGGTGGGAGTGGCCGGTCCTCGTCCTCGTCGCCATCGGCAACGCGGCCGCCGAGGAGATCGTCGTCGTCGCGTACTTCATCACGCGCCTGCGCCAGCTCGGCGCCTCCGAGACCGGGTCACTGCTCGCCAGCGCGGTGCTCCGCGGCGGCTACCACCTGCACCAGGGCTTCGGCGCCGGCCTCGGCAATGTGGTGATGGGCCTCGTCTACGGCCGGTTCTTCCAGGTCACGGGCCGGACCTGGCCGCTCGTCATCGGGCACGGGGTGATCGACGTGGTGGCCTTCGTCGGATACGCGTTGCTCCGCGATCACCTGTCCTGGGTGGGCTGAGACGCCGTCGCCGAACCGCTGTCGGATGTCCCATCGGCATCCGTACCGCCCGATCCGGGAGCCCGTCCACGTCCGCCGGAACCCGTGACCCGGGCCAGGACGAACAGCACCAGGCCCACGGCGATGAGGACGCCGGCACGCAACCAGGTCGCGGCGCTCTGCTGGGTCATGAGCAGGATGCACGTGCCGACGGCGAGGACCGGCACGATGGTCCACACCCGGAAGTGATCGGCGTCGACGACGTCGCGACGCAGCACCAGGACGGCGACATTGGTGCTCAGGAAGACGAACAGCAGCAACAACACGACGGTCTCGGCGAGCTCGGCCACCGAGCCGGTCGCCGCGAGGATCATCGCGATCGCGGTGGTGGCGACGATCGCGGCCCACGGCGTGCGCCGGCCCGGCAGCACGCGGGCGAGCATCGACGGGAGCAGTCCGTCACGCGCCATCCCGAACGTCAGCCGCGAGGCCATGATCATCGTGAGCAGGGCCCCATTGGCGACGGCGATCAGCGCGATGAGCGAGAAGAGCCGCTCGGGCACGCCGACGTCGGCGATCGAGACCACCTCCAGGAGCGGGCCGCTCGAGGAGGCGAGCTGCTCCGGCGGCGCGACGATCGACACCCCGAGCCCGACCAGCATGTACACGACACCGGCGGTCAGCAGCGCGCCGAACAGCGCCTTCGGGTAGACGCGACGCGCGTCGCGCATCTCCTCGGCCATGTTCGCCGAGGTCTCGAAGCCCATGAACGAGTAGTAGGCGAGCACCGCCGCGGCGAGCACCGCGAAGGCGGGGGTGGCGGATTCGTCGAACTCGATGACGCGATGCGGCTCTCCGTCCCCGCGACCGAGGACGAGGCCGGCGAGGACCACGACGAGGACGAGACCGGACACCTCGATGACCGTCATCACGACGTTGGCGCCCAGCGACTCGCGGATGCCGCGCGCGTTCAGCAGCGCCACGGCGACCAGGAACACCAGGGCCGCAGGGGTCGTCGGGACGTCCCAGAACGCCTTCAGGTAGTCGCCGGCGAAGGCGAGCGACAACCCCGCCGCGCTCGTGACGCCCGCGGCGAGCATGCAGAAGCCGACGAGGAAGGACACCGGCGACGAGCGGTAGGCGCGCGCGGCGAACACCGCCGCGCCCCCGGCCTGCGGGTACTTCGTGACCAGCTCGGAGTAGGAGCCGGCCGTCAGCAGCGCCATCACGAGCGCGGCGAGCAGCGGCACCCAGATGGCCCCGCCGACCTTGCCCGCCATCTCGCCCACCAGGGCGTAGATCCCCGCACCCAGGACGTCTCCGAGGATGAACAGGAACAGCAGTCTGCCGGTGATCGCCCGCCTGAGCGGGGTGGAGGTCTCGGCGTTCCCGGTCTCCGGCCGGGTGGCGACGTCGTCGGTCATGAGGGCCTGCATACCCCGTCCGAGCACGAACGATGCGTACATTGGTGAGGATGAACGAGCAGGACCCCCCGATCATGCGGCGTGGTCGGCCGGGTCCGCAGGTGCCTCCTCCCGGTCGGCCGGGCGGTGGCACCCCGACGCGTCATCTGCCGCCCCGGCAGCCCGCCGGACGGCCCGGTCCCCCGCCGCCTCCCGGAGGTCGGAACGCTCCCCCGCCGCCTCAGGTCGGCGCACCGGCGCCGCATCCGCAGGCGATCCCCCGCATACCCGCGCACGGACCGGTCCCCGGCCGCACGCCGCAGCGTCCCGCAGCGAGACCGGAGCCCCGTCCGGTCGGGACCCATGCGCCCACGCAGAAGCCGGAGCCGATACCGCCGGCCGAGCGCGGTGGCCCACCCGCGGCCCCCCGCGACGACCGCCGCGCCGGCCGCTCCTCGTCGCGTCCGCCCGCACCTCCCGCACCGCCGGGGCCCCCGGTCACTCCGCCGAGGCCGCGGCGACGCCGGCGGCGCGTGCTGCGCGTCGGACGCGTCCTGCTGGTCCTGGTGCTCGTCGTTGTGCTCGGCGGTACCGGGCTGCTCTTCTACTACGACTCGAAGCTCGATCGCATCGACGCGCTGCGTCCCTACGCGGGCCGCCCGGCCGACACCCCGGGCAGCAACTGGCTCATCGTCGGCACCGATTCGCGTGCCGACCTCACCGCAGAGCAGCGCGCCGGCCTGTCCACCGGCGACGCCGACGGGTCACGCACCGACACGATCATGCTCGTCCACAACCCGCCGGATAGCGGCAAGGCGACCGTCGTCAGCATCCCGCGCGACCTGTACGTCGAGATCCCCGGCAACGGCAGCCTGAAGATCAACGCGGCCTACAACATCGGCGGTCCGGCGCTGCTCGCGCAGACCGTCGAGAGCGTCACCGGAATCCACATCGACCACTACGCCGAGATCGGTTTCGGCGGCTTCGACACCCTCGTCGACTCGGTGGGCGGCGTCGACATGTGCATCGACCAACCGCTCAACGACCCGAAGGCCGGCCTCCGGCTGTCCAAGGGGTGCCACCATCTCGACGGCCGGCAGGCGCTCGGCCTCGTCCGCACCCGCGCCTTCCCGCGCGCGGACCTCGAGCGCGTGGTGAACCAGCGGAAGTTCCTCGCCGCGTTGGTGAAACGGGCGACCAGTCCGGCGGTGCTGCTCAACCCGTTCCGGTTCTTCGGCTTCGTCGACGGGGCGATCGACTCGCTGACCGTCGACGAGCGGGATCACATCTGGAACCTCGCCACACTCATGTTCGCGCTGCGGGATCCGGTGACGACCACCACGCCCACCGGCGAGAGCGAGTACACCGACGACGGTCTCGCCCTTCCGGTCACACAGCAGACCGAGGACTTCTTCGCGTATCTCCGCGCAGGTCGGCCCATTCCCGAGGAACTGCTCGTCGACGCGGGCTGACACGACGAGCACAGGCTTGCCAAAGACAGGCCAGACTAGCCTCAGTAAGGCTGAACTTGCTGGTAGAAGGCGGTTTCTGCTGCCAGGATGGGGTGATGACCGAGTTCACCAAATTCCATCAGCTGCTGCACGACCAGATCGCCAACGAGTTCTACGCGTCCCAGCAGTACATCGCGGTCGCCACCTACTTCGACAACCACGACATGCCTCAGCTGGCCCAGCTCTTCTACCGCCAGGCGGTCGAGGAGCGCAACCACGCGATGATGATCGTCCAGTACTTCCTCGATCGCGACATGGACGTCGAGATCCCGGGGGTCCCCGCGCCGAACAACGCCTTCGGGGACTACCAGGCGCCGATCAAACTCGCCCTCCAGCAGGAGAAGACGGTCACCCAGCAGATCGTCGACCTGGCGAAGTCGGCCCGCGACACCGGCGATTACCTCGGCGAGCAGTTCATGCAGTGGTTCCTCAAGGAACAGGTCGAGGAGGTCGCGACCATGACCACCCTGCTGACCATCGCCGAGCGCTGCCAGGGCAACCTCTTCGATCTCGAGAACTTCGTCGAGCGCGAGTTCAACGGTCCCGCGACCCCCGACCCGACCGCGCCGCCGGTCGCCGGGGGCGTCGTCTAGGGCCTCGCCCGGGGGATCGCGCAAGCGACACAGACGATTTCGGCGCCGCCACCCGCTCTCGGGTGGCGGCGCCGAAATGCAATGTCCCCAGGCGCCCTAGCGCAGGGTCACCTGCCGCCCGCGGATGCCGTCGCGCGAGCGAAGTTCGGCCGTGGTGAGCGGCGTGGTCTCGGCGAGCGCCTCGCTCAGCCACTCGTCGAGCTGGTTGAGGCCGGCGTGCCACTCCTCGTGGTGCATCTCGTTGTCGAGGTCGAAGACCGGCACCAGCAGCCCGTGGGTGCGGAAGGAACCGGCGAACCGAGAGCCCTCGCCGAGCGTCAGCCGGCCGGCGGCGTGCAGCCGGGCCATCGCCGCCATGAGGTCGTCCTCGGGCTCGGGACGGATCCACCGCAGATGGGCGCGCTCCCCCGCGTCGACCCACCACGGCGCGCCGTTGCCGCTGTCGACGACCAGCCGCGCGGTCGGCAGCACCGAGTCGTTGGCCCGCTCGAGCATCGGCTTGATCTCGGCCGGGATCTCGGTGCCCTCCGGAAACCACCATGCGAAGTCGTCGTGGACCGTGATGTCGAGCGTGGCGTCGGCCTTGATCACCTCGTCGAGCGACGGCGACTCGTCGGCGGCCTCGAGGTCGAACTCGCTGCCCGCCTCGGCGTGCGCGGCCCACGCGATCGCGGCGGCGAGCTCGATGGCCGGCGCCGCGCGGTCGGGTTCGGTCTGCAGCGCGACCAGACCCTCGGTGGCGCCGCCGTTCTCGCGCGCGAGCGCCGGCCCGGCACCCGGCAGGATCGTCACGATCGACACCTCGTTGCGCGACCCGGCGGGCTCGGCGAGTTCGAGCGGCGCGGTCGCCGACGCGACGAAGGTGCGCAGTGCGACGAGGTCGCATTCGGCCGCGAGGCCGGCGAACGGCCGCGGCGGCGGCGCCAGTGCGGCCGCCTGCCGAGCCTTGCGAGCGGCCACCCGCTCGGCACGATTGCTACCCGGACGGGGTCCACTGCCCCGCTTGCTCTTCTTGCCCATCGGTCCACTTTCTCACGGCCCGGGTTCTCTCCGGGCCGCGGTTTGTGACCGCCCGGCATCGCGACGACGCCGGGCCCGCCTCCGGGGCGCCTCAGTCGACGGTGACGAGCCAGTCGCGCACCTTGGCGGGATGGTTCGTGGCCACCCAACGGACCCCGAGGTCGGCGCACAGCTGCACGTCGACCAGTTCGTCGACGGTCCAGCAATAGGTGACCCGGCCCGCAGCGGCCGCCCGGTCCACGAGGTCCGGGTACTGACGCAGTGTGGTCACCGACGGCCCGATGCCCGTGGCCCCGACGGCGGTCGCCGCGCTGCCGCGTAGGAGGCGGGCGGTGTCGCCGAGCAGGATCGTCGGGAGCATCGGGGCGTGCCGCCGGATGCGCCACACGCCGGCGGAGGAGAACGAGATCACCACGGCCCGGCTGTGATCGGCCGACGGCGGCATCGCCACCCCGAACTCGTGCAGCATCTCCAGCAGTTTCTGCTCGACGAGGCTGCCGTAGCGCACGGGGTGCTTGGTCTCGATGAACAGCCGGACCGGCCGGCGCCAGTCCAGGGTCAGGGTCAGGAGTTCGCGGAGCGTGAGGACCGACGCCGACGTCCCGGACGGATGCCAGCTGCCGAAGTCGAGTTCGCGGAGTTCGGCGAGGGTCATCTCGCTGACGATCCCGGAGCCGTCGGAGGTGCGGTCGACGGTCCGGTCGTGGATGCAGACGAGTTCGTGGTCGGCGGTCAGCCGGACGTCGCATTCGAGCCCGTCAGCACCCTGTGCCAGCGCCAGCTCATAGGCGGCGAGGGTGTGCTCCGGGCGGTCCCCGGAGGCGCCGCGGTGCGCGACGACCGCCGGTTTGCCCGACCTGGACACCTTCTCGACCGCGTTGACGTTCACCCGTGAGCTCATGCGACCGCCACCCACCTCTTCGTCGGGACCGGGGCCGACGACGCGTCGAAGAGGCCCGGAATCCTCCGAGCCATCCAGAACGCGAACGCCGCCGAGACCGCGGAACTGATGATGACCATCGTCAGCGAATTCGCACCGGTCTGCAGGGAATCGGACCGCCAGGCGAGAACGCGCGCCACGACGGCCGCGACCGCCACGGCGTTGACCACCGCCCACGCGACCCACATGCGGCGCAGGCGGGAACGCACCCGCCCGGCGTCGAGGGCGGGGTCGTGCCCGACGCGCACCGCGGCGACCTCGCCCAGGACGAGCGGCGCACCGACCAGGTTGACCAGCGGGACGGCGGCCAGCAGCGCGACCCACACCGGCCGTCGCGGATCGACGAGATGGGCGTCGTGATACGCCTCGGCCCGCAGGTCGAGGACCCACCGGGCGAACATCAGCGTGGACACGACGAACCCGAGCAAAGCGAGTATGCCGGCGAACAGGACGAGCACCTCGGAGAGGGCGATCAGCCACTCCGGCAGCGGCGTGGAACGGTTGACCGCGAGAAGCATGTAGCGGAACAGGTGGACCGCCGTGGAGGCGGCCAGGGCCGCGCCGGTCGTCACGAGGGCGAAGAGCAGCTGGGACCGCGCATGGTCGAGCCTGCTGCGCGCCGGGTCGTCGGACGCCGGCTCGTCACGGAAACCCCAGGTGGGGATGTAGGTGTATCGAGGTATGCGCCGCGGGCCGGGGGGTCGGGACGGGCCGCGTCGGATCGGGATCGCCTCGGGAGGGCGTCGGGCCACCCAGCGCAGTTGCGGGGCCCGGTACAGGCGTCCGGTCACCGGCGGCG
>Ga0164243_10013842_pt1 | contig 11306 bp, 8 predicted proteins | sample OricompcompostOP_FD_108781 | JGI IMG/M metagenome (GOLD analysis project Ga0164243, IMG submission 108781) | Organic Plus compost microbial communities from Emeryville, California, USA - Original compost - Organic plus compost (OP) | ecosystem: Engineered > Solid waste > Mixed feedstock >... | reverse complement strand
CCGGTCACCGTGCATCGCCGCCCTCGCCCCGCCCTGGTCCTATGACCGTACGGATTCCACGGGCGGCGTCAAGCGGAATGCAGAAGCTGTCACCGTTCGGCGACCACCATTCGCCATTTCCCCGGCCCGCTTACCCGTATTTGGGCGAGACCTAGGCCAGCCGTTGGCCAGCCCGAAAAGGGTCCGAGCACACCGGAGCGGGTGTCCGATTCGCCCATATTGTCGTAGCACAATTACGCAGAGTAACGATCCGCCGAGGAGGCGGACATGAGGAAGGGGCGCCCTCCCGGCATTCCCGCCATGACGACGGGCCTACCCAGGGAAGGCGCCCCTGATCGAAGCCAGGACCTGCGAAACCGGCCCACACCCCAGGGCGCGAGCGCGGCATCAAGACGTCGGGGCCAGGCTTTCGTAGCGCTGGAGTTCCCAAGCGAGGTCATCCGGCACGCGGGCGTGCAGCAGGGTGCCCTCCGGCGTGTGCTCCTGCTTGAGGACCTCACCGCGGTCGTGGACCTTGGCGACCAGATCGCCGCGGTCGTACGGGACGAGGGCACGCAGTTCGCGCTGCAGCACGGGCAGGTCGGCCTCGATGGCGGCGCGGAGCCGCTCGATGCCGAAGCCCGTCCGGGCCGAGACGACCACGCTGTGCGGTTCGCGGAGCTGGAGGCGGGCGAGGGCGAGCTCGTCCGCCGCGTCCGCCTTGTTGATCACGATGATCTCGGGGATCGTGTCCGCGCCGATCTCGCGGAGGACCTCCCGCACGGCGTCGATCTGCGCCTCGGGGTCGGGATCGGAGCCGTCCACCACGTGCAGGATCAGGCCGGCGTCGCTGACCTCCTCCAGCGTGGACCGGAACGCCTCCACCAGCTGGTGCGGCAGGTGCCGGACGAATCCGACGGTGTCGGCCAGCGTGTAGGTGCGCCCGCCCGGCGTCTCGGCCCGCCGTACGGTCGGGTCGAGGGTGGCGAACAGCGCGTCCTCCACCAGGACGCCGGCGCCGGTGAGCCGGTTGAGCAGGGACGACTTGCCCGCGTTGGTGTAGCCGGCGATGGCCACGGCCGGGACCTGGTGGCGGCGGCGCTCGCCGCGCTTGGTGTCGCGGGCCTTGGACATCCCGTCGATCTGGCGGCGCAGCTTGGCCATCCGGGTGCGGATCCGGCGCCGGTCCAGCTCGATCTTGGTCTCACCGGGGCCGCGCCCGCCGATGCCGACGCCGCCCGCGGCGCGCCCGCCGACCTGGCGGGACAGGTTGCCGCCCCAGCCGCGCAGGCGCGGCAGCAGGTAGTTGAGCTGGGCCAGCTCGACCTGGGCCTTGCCCTCGCGGCTCTTGGCGTGCTGGGCGAAGATGTCGAGGATCAGCGCGGTCCGGTCGATCACCTTGACCTTGACGGTCTCCTCCAGGTGCCGGAGCTGGCTCGGGGTCAGCTCGCCGTCGCAGATGACGGTGTCGGCGCCGGTGGCGATGACGACGTCGCGCAGCTCCTCGACCTTGCCCGAGCCGATGTAGGTGGCCGGGTCGGGACGGCCGCGCCGCTGCACGAGGCCCTCCAGGACCTGCGAGCCGGCCGTCTCGGCGAGCAGGGCCAGCTCGCGCAGGGAGTTCTCGGCCATCTCGGCCGTGCCGTCGGTCCAGACGCCGACCAGGACGACGCGCTCCAGCCGGAGCGCGCGGTACTCGACCTCGGTGACGTCGGCCAGCTCGGTGGACAGTCCCGCGACGCGGCGCAGGGCCCGGCGGTCCTCCAGGTCGAGTTCGCCGGTCAGCGGCTCGCGATCGGTGTCGGTGTCGATGTCGGTATCGATGTCCGTGTCGTACGCCTCGGCGGCCAGGAGCGCGTTTTCGGCCCTGTCGGTCGTTCGAGGCTCGCTGTCTGCGGAAAAAGGATGAGTCATATGTCCTCGGTAGAACGCCGCGGCGGCGCCGTGTCTTCCCGAGATCGTCTCACGGCGGGCCCCGGAGGTCATCCGGGTTCGCCTCCAACCCGCCCCGGCGGCCCGCCCCGCCTGACCGAACCCGCCGTGGAGCCCGTGACCTGCGCGATGGTTGCGGGACGGCGCGTGGGAAGACCTGGCCCGGGGGTGCTTTGACCGCCGTCACGCGCGGGAAGTAGCGTTTCTTCACACAACAGAAGTGAAATTTCGCGATACGAAAGGGCAGGCGGATGGCTGCACAGGTCGAGGTCACCGGCACTCCCGGCGATCGGTACGACGAGATCCTGACGCCCGAGGCGCTTGACCTGCTGGCGACGCTGCAGCGCGAGCTGGGCGGGCGCCGCGAGGAACTGCTGCGGGCCAGGGCGGAGCGGCAGGAGCGGCTGTCGGCGGGCGGCACGCTGGACTTCCTGCCCGAGACCGCCTCCGTCCGGGCGGACGAGAGCTGGCGGGTGGCGCCCCCGGCGCCCGGCCTGGAGGACAGGCGGGTCGAGATCACCGGCCCGACGGACCGCAAGATGACCATCAACGCGCTGAACTCGGGCGCCAAGGTGTGGCTGGCCGACTTCGAGGACGCCAACACCCCGTTGTGGGAGAACATGGTCGAGGGCCACCTCAACCTGATGGAAGCGCTCGACCGCACCATCGACTTCACCGACCCCAGGACCGGCAAGTCCTACGCGCTCAAGGACGACGAGGAGCTGGCGACCATCGTGGTCCGGCCGCGCGGCTGGCACATGGAGGAGAAGCACGTCCTGGTGGACGGCAAGCCCATGTCGGGGTCGCTGTTCGACTTCGGCCTGTACCTCTTCCACGGGGCGCGGCGGCAGATCGCCAAGGGCAAGGGCCCGTACTACTACCTGCCGAAGATCGAGAGCCATCTGGAGGCGCGGCTCTGGAACGACGCGTTCACCCTGGCCCAGGACGCGCTGGGCATCCCGCGCGGCACCATCCGCGCCACCGTGCTGATCGAGACGATCCCGGCGGCGTTCGAGATGGAGGAGATCCTGTACGAGCTGCGCGAGCACTCCGCCGGGCTGAACGCGGGACGCTGGGACTACCTGTTCTCGGTGATCAAGAAGTTCCGGGACCGCGGCGCCGACTTCGTCCTGCCCGAGCGCAACGCGATCACGATGACGGCGCCGTTCATGCGCGCGTACACCGAGCTGCTGGTGCGGACGTGCCACAAGCGGGGCGCGCACGCGATCGGGGGGATGGCGGCCTTCATCCCGTCCCGCAGGGACCCGGAGGTCAACAAGGTCGCGCTGGAGAAGGTGCGGGCGGACAAGACGCGTGAGTCGAACGACGGGTTCGACGGGTCCTGGGTGGCGCATCCCGACCTGGTCCCGGTGTGCCGGGAGGTCTTCGACGGCGTCCTGGGCGACCGGCCCAACCAGCTCGACCGGCTCCGCGAGGACGTCTCGGTGTCGGCCGCCGACCTGCTGAACGTGTCCGCGACGCCCGGCGAGATCACCGAGGCCGGGCTGCGCAACAACATCGACGTGGCGCTGCGCTACCTGGCGACCTGGCTGGACGGGGCGGGCGCCGTCGCGATCCACAACCTGATGGAGGACGCGGCGACCGCGGAGATCTCCCGTTCCCAGGTGTGGCAGTGGATCTACAACGGGGTCGCGCTGAAGGAGGGCGAGAAGGTCACCAGGGAACTGGTGGAGCGCCTGATGGACGAGGAGCTGGCCAAGATCCGCGCGGAGCTGGGCGGGGCGTTCAACGAGCGGCGCTATGACCAGGCGGTGGCGCTGTTCAAGGAGGTCACCCTGGCGGACGAGTACTCGGAGTTCCTGACCACCCCGGCGTACGAGCGCATGCCCTGAGGGGTGCGGGCGGCCGGCGCAATCTTGCGATAGGGGTGCGCGGGAGCATGGTGGACGCGATGGAACCGATATCCGAGTCCGAACCCCTGCGGGCGCTGGCCGAGCGCTGTGCGCGGCTGCTCGGGGACGATGCCGTGATCTCCGATCCGGTGCGGCTGCGCACGTACGAGTGCGACGGGCTGACCACGCACCGCGCCACCCCCGGCCTGGTCGTGCTGCCCGGCACGGCCGAGGAGATCGCCGAGATCGTCCGTTTCTGCGCGGCGGCGGGGATCCCGTACGTGGCGCGCGGGTCGGGCACCGGGCTGTCCGGCGGCGCGCTGCCGCGGACCGACGGCGTGCTGATCGTCACCTCCCGGATGCGCCGGATCCTGGAGATCGACATCGAGAACCGGCGCGCCGTCGTGGAGCCCGGCGTGATCAACCTGGACGTGAGCCGCGCGGTGCGCCCGTACGGGTACCACTTCGCGCCCGACCCGTCCAGCCAGCAGATCTGCTCGGTGGGCGGGAACGTCGCGGAGAACTCCGGCGGCGCGCACTGCCTGAAGTACGGGTTCACCGCGCATCACGTCCTGGCCTGCGAGATCGTCACCCCGGACGGGGAGATCACGGAGCTGTCCGCGGACGGGGCGGGCTACGACCTGCTCGGCGTGTTCGTCGGGGCGGAGGGCACGCTCGGCATCGCCACCAAGATCACGGTACGGCTGACCAGGACGCCCGAGGCGGTGCAGACGCTGCTGGCGGCGTTCGACTCGATCGAGGCGGGCGGCGCCGCGGTCTCGGCGATCATCGGCGCGGGCGTGGTGCCGGCGGCGATCGAGATGATGGACGCGCTGTCGATCGAGGCGGCCGAGGCGGCGGTGTCCTGCGGCTATCCGCCGGGCGCCGGCGCGGTGCTGATCGTGGAGCTGGACGGGCCGGCCGCCGAGGTGGAGCACCAGTTCGCGCAGGTCCAGGAGATGTGCCGGGACGCGGGCGCGTTCGAGATCCGGGTGGCGGCCGACGACGCGGAACGGGCGCTGATCTGGAAGGGCCGCAAGTCGGCGTTCGCGGCGGTCGGCCGGATCAGCCCGTCGTACCTGGTGCAGGACGGCGTCATCCCGCGCACGTCCCTGCCGAGCGTGCTGGCGGGGATCGACGCGCTGTCGGCGGAGTCGGGGGTGCGGGTGGCGAACGTGTTCCACGCGGGCGACGGCAACCTGCATCCGCTGGTGCTGTTCGACGACGCGGTCGAGGGGGCGGAGGAGCGCGCCGAGGAGGTCTCCGGCAAGATCCTCGACCTGTGCATCGAGCACGGCGGTTCCATTACCGGGGAGCACGGGGTGGGTGTCGACAAGTCCCGCTATATGCCGCGCATGTTCACCGACACCGACCTGGACACCATGCAGATGGTGCGCTGCGGCTTCGATCCGGCGGGGCTGTGCAACCCGGGCAAGGTCTTCCCCACCCCGCGGTTGTGCGGCGAGGTACCGGGTGTGCGGAAAGGCGTGCATCCCCTGGTGGAGCAGGGGAAGGCGGAACTGTTCTGATGCCGCCGAAGCAGCAGGCCCGGCGCGGCAAGGCCGCGAACGACGCCGCGTTGAAGGCTCTCGCGAAGGTCTGTGACGACGTCCGTCCGGGCGAACCCGAGGAGGGCGTGCTCGGCGTCGTTCCCGGCGTGGTGGCGGCGCCCGCGACGGTGGCCGAGGCCGCCGAGGTGATGCGGGTGGCCGCTGAGCACGACCTGGCGGTGGTGCCGCGCGGCGCGGAGACCCGGCTGGACTGGGGGACGCCGCCGCGCCGCTGCGACCTCCTCCTGGACACCGCCCGGCTGGACCGGGTCGTCGAGCACGCCGCCGGTGACCTGGTGGTCACCGTCGAGGCGGGCCTGGGGACGGACCGGCTCGCCGAGGTCCTCGCCGAGAAGGGGCAGCGGCTCGCGCTCGACGCGCCGCTCCCGGGCTCCACCGTGGGCGGGACGATCGCGACGGCCGCCGCCGGGCCGCTGCGCCTCCGGTACGGGTCGCCGCGCGATCTGGTGATCGGCCTGACCGTGGTCCGCGCGGACGGGCGGGTGGCCCGCTCCGGCGGCAAGGTGGTCAAGAACGTGGCGGGATACGACCTGGGCCGGCTGTTCAGCGGCTCCTACGGGACGCTCGGGCTGATCGTCGAGGCGACGTTCCGGCTGCATCCCGTCCCGGCGGCGCGGGCGTACCTGACGTGCGCCGTTCCGGACGGGACGCGCGCCCACGAGGTCGTCCAGGCGGTGCTGCACTCCCCCGCCGCCCCGAGCGCGATCGAGTGCGCCGCGAGAGACGGCGCGCTCACGCTGGGCGTGCTGCTGGAGGGCGTGGACGCGGGCGTGGCGGCGCGCATCGAGCAGGTTTCGGCCCTGATGGGGGACGGGACGGCGGTCAGCGAGACCGCCCCGGACGGATGGGGCGCCTATCCGGACGGCACGACGCTGATCGACATCACGGCGCCGCCCGCCGCGCTTCCCGCCCTGCTGTCCACGGCCGGCGCCGGCGCGTCCCTCACCTGGTCGGCGGCGGGACGCGGGCATCTCGGCCTGCCCGGCGACAGGACGCCCGAGCAGGTCGCGCAGACCCTCAGCGCGCTGCGGAGCCTGCTCGACGGGAGGCCGCACCGCGGCGGCGCGGTCGTGCGTTACGCGCCCGAGGCGGTTCGGACGGAGGTCGACGTCTGGGGGCCCGTTCCGGCGCTGTCCCTGATGCGCCGGGTCAAGGAGCAGTTCGACCCCGGCTACCGCATGTCCCCCGGCCGCTTCGCCGGGGGGCTCTGAGTGGAGGACGACCACGTGGAGAACGGCGAGTTCCGCAACCTGCTCGACGACTGCGTGCATTGCGGGTTCTGCCTGCCCACCTGCCCCACGTACGTGCTGTGGGGTGAGGAGATGGACTCCCCGCGCGGGCGTATCCACCTGATGCAGCAGCATTCGCAGGGCGCCCCCATGTCCGGGGCGATGGTGGAGCATTTCGACCGTTGCCTGGGATGCATGGCCTGCGTGACGTCGTGCCCGTCCGGTGTCCAGTACGACCGGCTCATCGAGCTGACGCGAGCGGAGGTGGAACGCGAGCATCCCCGGTCGGCCCCTGAGCGGATGCTGCGCGAGGCGGTCTTCCGGCTGTTCCCGTACCCGAACCGGCTGCGCGCCCTGCGCGGGCCGCTCCGCGCGTACCAGAAGAGCGGGCTGGGCCGCCTGATTCGCCGCACCGGTCTGCTGGAACGCATGTCGCCGTCCCTCGCGGCGATGGAACGCCTCGCGCCGCCGCTCTCCCGCGCCACCAGGCTCCCCGAGCGAGTGGCGGCGCGCGGGGAACGGCGGGCGACCGTGGCGATGCTCACAGGCTGCGTCCAGCGGGAGTTCTTCCCCGGTGTGAACGCGGCCACGGCGCGCGTGCTGGCGATGGAGGGCTGTGACGTCCTGATCCCCCGCGGCCAGGGCTGCTGCGGGGCGCTGTCGCTGCATTCGGGACGCGAGGACGAGGCCAGGGAGTTCGCTCGCCGCACCGTCGTCGCGTTCGAGGCGGCCGACGTGATCGTGGTGAACGCGGCGGGCTGCGGCTCGGCGATGAAGGAGTACCGGCGGCTGCTGGCCGACGAGCCCGAATGGGCGGGACGCGCGGAGGCGCTGTCGGCCAAGACCAAGGACCTCGCCGAGTTCCTCGCCGAACTGGGGCCGCGCGCCGAACGGCGTCCGCTTCCCGTCACGGTCGCCTATCACGACGCCTGCCATCTGGCGCACGCGCAGGGCGTGCGCGCCCAGCCCCGCGCGCTGCTCGCCGGGATCCCGGAGCTGACCGTGAAGGAGATCGCCGACCCGGAGATCTGCTGCGGTTCGGCGGGCACGTACAACCTGCTCCAGCCGGAGGCCGCCGCGGAGCTCGGCGACCGGAAGGCGGCCGGGGTACGGGCGACCGGGGCCGATCTCCTGGTCGCGGCCAATCCCGGGTGCTCCATGCAGATCGCGACGGCGCTGGAGCGTCAGGGGGTGCGGCTCCCGGTGGCGCACACCGCCGAGATCCTGGACGCCTCGCTGCGCGGCCTGGGGACGTCCGCGCTGCTCAGAGCCGCCGTCTGAGGCGGCGGGCGGGGCCGCCCGGCCCCTCGGGATCCACTCGTTGGCGCGGTGACTCTGTATCGTGGGCTTACCGTCAAGGGAGCCATTCCTTACTATCCGGAAAGGGCGCCCAGTCAGATCACCACGGGGACAGCGATGTACGAGAGGCAGATGCAGCCACGGCCGATGCCACCAAGGCCGTCGCCGGGAGCCCGCCGTCCGCCGCCCCGGAACCAGCGGCGGAGGAAACGCAAGGCGGCCAGGCTCGGCCTCGCGGGCGCCCTGACGGGCGTGCTCGGCATCGCCCTCATCGCCGCCGCCATCGTCGTCCTCCGTCCCGGCTCGCTGGGCGGGAACGCCGGGACGGGCCGGTCCAACCCCAACGGCCCGGGTTCCATCCCGTCGCCCAAGGCGGGCCCTGTGCTCAGCGTCACCACGCCGGAGGGCTACGGGTACGGCCTGGCGGCGGTCAAGGCGGGCACCAGCCTGGCGCCCCTGGGCGAGTCCAAGAACCCGGGCCAGGGCCTGACCTACGCCTACGCCGACTACATCATCACCAACACCCAGCGCCGCCCCGCCCTCCTGGACTACCCGGCGGACCTGTTCATGCCGCGGGCCCAGGTGCCGGCGTCCGCCCGCTCCCGCTGCATGCCCCAGCCGGGCGTCCCCGAGGACATGTGCACGCTGCCGAACCGCAGCCAGATCACCGCCCGCATCGGCGACTCCGAGCCCCCCGTCATCGAGGGTGCCGACAAGATGATCCCGCCTGGCGCCTCCTACCTGGTGCGCGTCGCCTCGGACCTGCCGGTCACGGAGGGCGTCCAGGACGAGGACCTCAAGCTGTACGTGTGGGACGCCCGGTTCACCAGCGACCGCAAGGGCATCGAGGTCGCGTTCCCGTAGGCACCCGCGCGACCGGCCGGTGACCCCCTGGTCGGCGTCACCGGCCGGAACGTGAGAGGCGGTCAGGAGGCGATGGCGGGCTCCCGTTCCGCCTCCGCGACGTCCTCGGTCCTGGCGCGGGAGCGCAGGCCCCCGACCCCGAACAGGGCGAGCCCCGCCGCCGCCCAGGCGAGCAGCGTGATGAGCGGCGCCGTGGCGCCCGCGCCGTCGAAGTACGTCACGGAGCGCACCAGCGTGATCGCCGCGCCGGGCGGCAGGAGCTGGCCCAGCTCGCCCCATGGCTGCGGCAGCAGCTCGGGCGCCGAGGTGGCGGCCGACAGCGGGTTGCCCAGCAGCAGGAAGGTCAGCGCGCCCAGGCCGATGCCCGCCCGTCCGATCGCCGCGGCGAGCCCGGCGACGGTGCCGGCGACCGCGAGCACGGCCAGTCCCATGACGGAGGCGAGGGTCAGGTAGGAGCCGGGCAGCAGCGACAGCCAGCCCTGGGACAGCCACGCCGCGCCGAGACCGCCCAGGGCCGCGAAGATCACCAGCCCGGTGGCGCGTGCGGCCAGGCCCGGGATCGCGAAGGTCAGCAGCACGGCCGCGGCGATACCGGACATGATCAGCGGCAGCGCCAGGGCGCCGAACCCGGCCCCGCGCGGGTCGTCGGCGTCGGCGGCCACCACGTCCTGGACGGCGGCGGGCGGCGTGCCTGACAGCCGCTGCGCGACCTGGGTGAGCTGCTGGGCCACCATCGGGGACGCCGCGGAGGCGACCAGCACCTTGGGCCCGGAGGGCGTGGTGACGATCGCGCCGTAGGCCTCGTAGTCGGCCAGGACGGCGCGCGCCGCGGCCTCGTCGGCCACCGCGGTCACCTCGAACGCCCCGGGCCGCTCCCGGTCCAGCCGTTCGGCCACGGCGGCGCCCTGCGGGCCGGCGGTCACGATGGGGAGGTCGCGGGGGGCGATCCTGGTGGCCGGCCAGGAGAACGCGACGATCATGAGAAGTTGCAGGACGACGGCGACGAGCGCGACGCCCGCGGCACGCTGGATCAGGGAGGACCGCATCGTCCGCCTCCAAAAAGCGAATGTCCGTTCTTTTTGACTCTCCTCAGGGTCGCACCGGAGCGCCACCCTCGTCAAGAACGAACATTCGTTTTATATTGGGTCCATGCCACGAGTGAGCGAGGAGTACCTGGAGCGGCGCCGTCAGCAGATCGTGGAGGCCGCCCGCCGGTGCTTCATACGCAAGGGCGTGCACGCCACGTCCATGCAGGACATCTTCGCCGAGTCCGGACTGTCGGCCGGCGCGGTCTACCGGTACTTCAAGAGCAAGAACGAGCTCATCGAGGCCATCACCGGCCAGGTGATCAGCGACCTTCACGTGTACCTGGAGGAGCTGGTGACCCACGAGCCGCTGCTGCCGCTCGACGAGGTCGTCGTGCGGATGACCCGGCGCATCCAGGCCCGGTCGGCGGAGGACGGCTTCGTACGCCTCGCTCCGCAGGCATGGGCGCTGGCGATGTACGAGCCGGAGCTACGCGTCTACGTCCAGGACAACCTCACGCGACTGCGCGGGCACTGGATCACCTACGCCCGGCGCTGTGCCGAGAACGGCCTGCTCGCCCCGGGCGCCGACGCCGAGTGCACGGGCAAGGCCCTCTTCGGCCTGCTGCCCGGGTTCCTGATCCAGTGCCTCATCACCGAGGACGCCGAACCCGAAGAGATCGCGGCGGGCGTGCGCGCCCTGACCAGGGCCGCCCTGATCGACCCCGCCGTGCCCACGGGCACCTGACGCTCTCCCGAAGACGCTCCCCTGAGGACGGCCGGAGACGGCGCCCGGCGGCGGTCGCCGAACCCGCCCCCGCCAGGGTTCCGTGACCGCCGCCGGCGGCATCTTCCCCGCTGAGAGGGTTGCCTTGGCAGGGGTGGGTCGTGGTACCTCTTTCTCGTCATCCCACGACATTCCGGGCACTCCCCGCCCGTGCCCGGAGCCCCCCCGACCCGGACGCCTCCCGCGTCCCCTTCTCCCGTGAGATGTCCTGCATGAAGCCGTCCCTCCACCTCCGCGGGCCCACCCAGCCGACCATCAGGCCATGCGCCGTCCCGTCCCCTCGGCACGCCCGCGCGAGCGAAGGCACCGCCGGTGACCGGGAATGCCCGGAACATCCGGCGCGGCCAGTGTGGCCGGACCGCCGTCCCGGTGTCCTGAGGCGGACGCCCCGCGGACGGCGGGACGGCCATCAGGACGCTTTAACATTCCATTACCTTTGAGGGCCGGGAGCGCGCATGGAGAGCGTGGATCGCGAGGGCAGGAGCGTCCCGTGGGCGTTGATCCTCGCGCTGGGCGCCGTCCTCGCCGTGTTCGGGTCGCTGCTGGCGGGGCTCTGGCTGCCGGCGCCGCGGCGGATGGTGTGGTGGCATCCCGAGATCGTGACCGCGCTGTTCTTCGCGCCGGTGGGGGCCCTGCTCCTGCGGTACCGTCCCGGGCTGCGGGTCGGGCAGGTGATGCTGTTCTGCGGCTTCAGCGCCTCGGTGTACGTGCTGTCGCTCAACCTGGGGCCGCTGTTCGAGACGCGCGGCTGGCCCGGGGCCGGGTTG
>Ga0164243_10013841_pt1 | contig 11307 bp, 10 predicted proteins | sample OricompcompostOP_FD_108781 | JGI IMG/M metagenome (GOLD analysis project Ga0164243, IMG submission 108781) | Organic Plus compost microbial communities from Emeryville, California, USA - Original compost - Organic plus compost (OP) | ecosystem: Engineered > Solid waste > Mixed feedstock >... | reverse complement strand
TAGTTACCACCAGGGTCTCCGGCGCTAGCGCCACCACCGGCTCCGGTACCATTGGTTCGCCCGCCGTTTCCGAGATGCGATGAGCCTCCAGGCCCGCCTTGCGCGAGAGTGGCTCCACCCCAACCTCCGCCGCCTCCGCCGCCGCTGATGCGATAGTCTCCGACGGTAGCGTCGCCGCCGACCCCGCCCGTGACATACCCACCAAGGGTAGACGAAGCTTTTGCATAGCCGCCCGCACCACCCTTCGCAACCGCGTAAGTACCGAAAGACGATTCTCCTCCGCTACTACCGTCATTTGCGCCGGCCGCTGGGGCCGCTCCTCCAGCACCGACGGTTACGGCGACTGAAGAAGGTAGTCCCGAAATGTCCGTGATGAAGGTTTCGGCGTAACCACCACCTCCTCCTCCAGTTCCATAGGAGTTCGCTCCCGAGGTTGTTGAGCTTGACCCGCCTCCACTACCGCCGCCCGCTTGGACTTTGACATTGATAGCTCGAAGACCCGGATAGCTAGCCTTGAGAAATGAACCACTGGAAGCGAACTTGATCACATCGAACAGACGATAGCCCTCACCGACGCCAACTACCGAAGCAAGGCCCGCTGGAGAGACAGCTTTCGTCGTGAGAGACCCAGCCTGCGTTTCGGCATTTGAAGCAATGACCATGGGAACAAGCTCTGTCCATGCGCCCCAAGTATCGCCATTGTCCGACGCCCGTACCCAAGTTCGAGCATTCGCTTTCCCCACGCAGAGCTGAAACGCTCGAGTGTTGTTTTCGCGTGTCGTCTGGATCGTGGCAAGGATGGCGGGATAGCCGTCCTCAGCACCGACCGTTCCGAAGTAAGAAACGCCCCTTGGGTAATAGGACGGTCCGAGAGTCTCCGGTCGAGGGAGAATCGAAAGATCGGACGGTGCCGGAATAACGTCTCCCGCATCGATAGTCGAGCCGTCATCAGCCTGAAGAATAAGATGTCCTGCGCCATCGACCGTTCCGCCGACAATCATCTTACCGAGCATCTCGATCGTTTTCGCGGCGGTAAAACCGGATACAGTAGCCATCTCACCTCCTAGAGAGAACTGATCTGATAGGTATCGCTGTCCAGATATACGGCAGAAGGCCATGTGATCTGGAAAGTGTCGGCGTCGGGCATGTCGATCGCCTCGTCCGGACCTATTGCAGTCCAGGTTCCATCGCCATGATCAATGATGACCAATATCGCATGCTGTTCGAATAGGTCCAAGAGCTCCTCCGGATCGGGAAGTCGAGCATCCCCATCGATAGAGCCGTAAAGGACGTCTTCGACCGCCTGAATAGCCTCAGGATATGCGATGGAAGCGTCAATGATCAAATGGGCTGCAGGCTTCGCGCCTGGGATCGGTACTGGCGTTGTGCTGATCCCCCAACTAAAGGGAGTTCCGTCGAGTCCGTCTGTCTTTAGTGTGCTGCTATCCACAGTCGTCGGCATAGCCAACGCGTTGTACACCAGATGGATCTTGTATGCATAATCCGCTGAAATATCGTTGCCGATACGTGTGCGGTATGACAGACCGAACGGCTTCCTTCTCTGCTGACCGTAGTTCCCATCGTACTCATCAAAACCTCGAGGAGACGTGTAGGCTTGAAGAACCGCAGCAAAGCTTTCTTTCGTCTTCTGAGTCCGGTAAGGAACTCCGTCGACGAAGATCTTGTTGAGCGAGGCACCCGAGGGATCCTCTTTTACGCTGATAAGCCCATTCCATGGCAGACCGGGGCCGACGTTCGGGTAGAAAACCCCCCTATCGACCCCGGTCTCGTATAGACGAGCACCGAAAGAGCCCCATTGAATGCGTGTCATCGCTGGGGCTCCTTTCTAGTACCAGCTTCTCATGAGAGACGGCGAGGAACCGGGCGTATTCGCCCACTCATACGTCTCGATGTCGGTATCGATCGTGTCACCATCGAAATATGGACGATTCGACCAACCAGGCTCAATGATCGCCTCAGTCGCCCGCATGGCGAATCCGGCATCACCGTCGGCGAAACTCAGTCCGCTTTCGATCGAACCATGAACTGCGATTTGCAGCGTTCCTGGAGCGATGTACTCCGGTGCAATCCACTCGATCGACACGACTTCATCCTGGTCGAGCGTGATCGGACGAGTGACCTGATAACCGTCCCGGTAGTATTTCAGAGGCGTTCGAATTCCCGGTACGACACAAATGAATTCGACCGGTCCGGAAACCGCCGTTACTCTGTATCGAATTCCTAGAGTGATCTTGTCACCCGGCTGATACTCCAAGTAGGAGCGGCCGGTGAATATGTAAGGAGCTGTGGTGGCTGCAAGAGTGCCGCCAATCCATCCAGCCTCGGGCGAACCGCCTAGACCACCGCTACCGACCCAATCCGATCCCGAATAAGCCGCCGGGCGAGGAATAAGAATCGTGTTCTCTCGAACCACCGGCCCCGCCGACTTGAAGAGCTCCAACAGCTCATCGACATCCGGAAGACGTGCTTCTCCGTCGATCGAACCGTACAGAATATCTTCGATTTCAGCCATGAGCTTCGGTGGCGTGAGCGTCGAGTCGATGACGAAATGTGCGGTCGGCTTGAGACCGTCCATTCGAGGAGGCATCGTCGAGATTGACCAACTCAGTCCGAGAGTCGTGACGCTTGCTCCGATCGTCTCGTTGGCCCGCTGCGAAGGTGCAGCCAGAGCATTGTAGACGATATGGATCTTGTATCCGAATCGATCACCGAGGTAGTCGTTACCGATCAGCGTGCGATATGACAGACCGAAGGACTTGCGAGGCTGCTCGCCGGCGAAGAGTCCGTTGTGGATGCTCTTACGACCGTCGCACTCCGCGAACTCGTTTGGAGCCGAGAATGCCTCAAGTGTCGCCACGAACTCCTCAGCCGCCGCGATGTTCATGTACTTGAATCCATCGATGTAGTACGGACGGGGCTCGCCACCGCTCGGAGCTTCCTTGACCGCCCGAAGGCCGTTCCACGGAATCCCGCTCTGTCCGTTGAGATAGAGAACTCCGCGGTCGGTGCCAGTTTCGAAGAGACGCTCGCCATGAGCGCCCCAAGCGATTCGGGTCATGTCTTACGTCCTTCCTATCCTCGAGCGCGAGCTTCAGCCTCAGCACGACGCTTCTCCATGAGAGAACGACGAGCAGCAAGCTGACTACTTGTCGGCGCCTTGCCCTTCTTCGAATCCGAAGCGGCTTTGTTCTTTTCGTTGATTGTCTTGATCAGCGTGATCAGCTTGTTCAGATGCCAGTCCTGAACTTGCCAGTCAAGCTGCAGCGCGGTGATCCAGTGGTAGATGATCTCGGCCGTGACTGTCTCAGAGTTGTACCCTCTGGGCGCGCCGGTCTCTCGAAACCAGGTCGCAGTCATCTTCGCCTCGATGTACTCGTTGATCGCGCGGAAGTTGTCGTTGGAGAGTCGGTAGAGGACCTCTGGCGAGATGTCGCCTTGGAGAGACATGGCGTTGACATAACCACGGATCTCATCATCGGTCTTTTCGTCGCCCGTAAGGAAGGGCTTTTCGTACCTGGACTCCCATTTTGAAAGTGAGACCAGGGAATGCTCGAGGTTGAGCACCGTGTCATCAGTGGTGACGAACACCTGGTTGACATCGTCGAACGACTCAACTCCTGGAACTGTGATCGTGAGCATTCCCTGGTCTCCTTTCTATGTATTCAGTTGTGTTGTGACCCTTACGGGAGCTCGAAGCCCCAGTCGGTGTCTGCGGTCGGCGGGAACTGGTATCCCGGAGCCGGCTGCGCGGTGACGATGACGTCTTCCGTGATCGTGACGGTGCCGGTGACGACCTCGCCGTTGATCTTGTAGATGACGCCCGTCGTTGCCGGGATGGTGATGTCGTCGCCGTCCTGCGTCGGCTTCGTCGGGTTGACGACCGTGATCGTGCCCTCGAAGAGGCCGAAGACCTCCTCCGGGAGGGGGAGACGCGGGTCGGAACCGGCGGTGCCATAGAGGATCGCCTTCAGAGCGGCGAAGCCGTCCGGGTCGACCTCGGTGGAGTCGGCGATGATGTGGGCGGAGGGCTTGAGGCCCGGGACCTCGACCGGAGTCGTGGTGAACTCCCACGAGAAGGTGACCGCCTCGGGCGAGTCGTTGACCGTGCTGCGGCTCTTCTCCGAAGGACCAGCCAGCGCGCCGTAGACGAGGTGGATCTTCTCACCGAAGTCCGTGCCCTGGATGTCGTTGCCGATGAGGTTGCGGTACGACAGACCGAACGTCTTGCGCGCCTGCTGACCGACCGAGATGCCCGGGAACGGCGAAGCCGATCCGTCGCACTGGTCGAACTCGCGCGGCGAGTAGAACGCCTCGATCGTGCCGCCGAACTCCTCGGCCGACACCAGGTTGAGGTACTTGATGTTGTCGGCGTACTGAGGCGATGCCTCGGCTCCCGACGGGGACTCGGTCACGGAGACGAGACCGTTCCAGGCGACACCGGTGGTGTACTCGCCGGACGCATCCGGGAGGTACAGGACACCGTGATCGACACCGGTCTCGTAGAACCGCTCACCGACCTTGTCCCACTTGAGCTCTGCCATGTCACTTCCTTTCTTAGAAGCGTAGGTTGAAGTAGTAGTGATACAGGTTCTCTACTACCTCTGAACGTTGGAATGACGACTTCGGAAGTCGTCCAACCTTGCGCCAGATGTCAGAGTCAGGATCGCGTTGGATCACGACTACCTGATACTCGACATCCTGGAAGTACGCGAGATTGTCTGCCCACTGAGTCTCCAGTCCGTCCACGTTGTAGACGATTGCCGGATACTCCATCGTGATGTTGGCTCCGGGCTGGAACCACACCTGGTCACTCCCCAGAAGTTCCTCCAGGAGTGTTTGCAGGTTCAGCCTTGGGGCCATTGTAGATACCTCCCAACCTCATGATCAGTCTCGGATGAGCTACGTCAACATTGGCGACTTTCCAAAGCTGACCCTGCCATGAGATATAGCGGAGGAGGTGGACATGTGCGCCATGATACGCACCGGCTACGACTGAGATCGTGACACCGACACGCAGATCGTCATTGACTTTCTGCGATTCCTCGGGGCCCGACGAGGGTGGTCGAACTGTTTCACCACGGAATTTCTTCTCGATGATGACATCTTCGACCACCCCCGGGCGGATCTTCGTCGGTATGCCGTAGCCGATTACGCCGGAGACCCGCATGTTGGATCAGACCTTACGGGGTGTAGGTCCACTCGCGCGTGGTGTTCGGAGCGAGGTAGTAGCCCTCGTCCGCCACGGCCACGACCTCGGTCACGTCCGTGATCTCCACGTCACCCGTCACGGGCTCGCCGTCGATCAGGTAGATCACGCCGGTCGCGGTCGGGATGGTGATGGTGTTCGTCTCACCGTCGAACGAGGGGTTGGTGGCCGTGGCCAGCGTGCCCTGGACGCGACGGATCACGATCGCCGAGAACGGCTTCGTCAGCGCACCCGAGAGACGAGTCTCCATGAGGTACTTGTGCTGGTTGAAGTCGATGTCGAAGTCCTCGAACGAGGTCAGCTCGCCGCCCTTGTTCGTACCGATCGAGTAGTCGATGGGGTTGACGAGGATGGCGAAGAGGTTCTCGAGGTCGTCGATGATGTCGACGGTCACGATCTCCGCGACACGCAGCTTGTCCGCGAGGGACTGCTCCGTCTCGTAGAGCGGCCGGCCGAACTTGTCCTCCTCGAGCATGATGTCGGTGAGGAACGCGTCCGAGATGAACAGCGTCGGCTTGCCGGTACCGCGCCACTTCGAGCGCTGACGGATGATGCCCTTGACCGCGTCCTTGGGGGACACGTTGGCCGGCAGGTCCGCCTTGATGGCGTAGAAGTCGGCGTCGTGGACGATGGAGCGGATGCCGTCACCGGAGTTCGCGCCCTCGGGGTCCTTGATCTTGTCGTCGTGACCGGCAGCACGGCCGTCACCGAAGAGGATCGCGCGGGCGATCTCCTCCTCCAGCATCGTGCGGATCTCCGCCTTCAGCCATGCGACGACGTTGATGTCCGTGATGTCGATGTCGATCAGGTCGTCACGGTCGAGCTTCTGCTTCTTGTAGACCGTGGTGGGACCCGTCGTCCGCTTCATCAGCTTGACGACCTCGTCCTTCTTCTGGTTGCCCTTGATGTAGCCTCGGGCACGCGCGTCCTCTTCGGTGATGTCGAAGACGACCGACTTCACCTTGCTGAAGGGGGTGTGCTTGGTGCCGCCGAGGATCTTCGGGACCCAGCCCATGCGACGCGAGTAGACCTCCGGCGCGCCGATCGCCTTGGCGTCGGGGAAGAGGAGCTCGATGTCGGTGATGCCGTACTCGTCGGCGTGGGCGATGACGGCCTCCTTGAAGGTACCGACCTTCTTGGCGTCCTTCATCAGCTCCGCGAAGCCGTCGTGCGAGAGCTTGCCGCCGGTGCGGACGTCTCCCTGGGTCTCGAAGAGGTTGCGGGTGTCGCTCATGTGTGCGAATCCTTCCTTGATGGTGTCGTTGATGTGTGCGAGGAATTCCTCGCGGTCCTGGAGTTCTCCGTGCTGAGCGGTTCCCTCGGCGTCCTTGGCCTCGGCCTTGGCACGCTCGACGGCGTCGCCGATCATGAAGTACGTGACCTGCTTCTGCACGTCCGTCATGCTCTCGAAGACGTCCTTGATGGTGGCATCCGACGGGGCGTCGGCGTGCTCGAGGTTGTCCTGCGTGTCGGGCTTGTTGTCACCCATGTCGACCTCCCAGTCGATGTCGTCACCGTGCATCAGGTCGAGGCCGGTGTAGATGATGGCTTCATCGATCTCGTCAATGTTGTCGCCGTGGCGCATGCTGACTTGTTCGATGTAAGCGCCGGGATTGGCGCCTGCCAGAACGAGACTGACTTCCTTGATGTCTCCGTGATAGACGTCACGACCCGTCCGAGTGATCTTCTCGGTCAGGTTGTTGGCGTAAATCGACATGGAAACGATGTCTCCGTGCTGCACTGCGCGCTTCATGTGCTGGCCACGCTCGGAGTCGTTGAAGAATCCGTACGTGTATACGCCGAAAGCGCGATCCTGCAGAATTGCGTGGCCGAGTACGTTCTCGGGCTCCTTGTGCTGGTGCATCCACACGAGCGGGACGGTCACGCCGTCCATGTGCTTGAACGAACCGGCCTTGATGGTCCGGCCGTCACTGCACTTCAGATCGTGCTTGGTTGCCCAGCCTGCGAAGTCCGGCTCGCGGGCCTGCTGGTCTCCCATTTTGAAGGGCTCCCTCCTAATTCCTATCGAACCTTTTCGTCGATGTTCTTGAGTTCGGTCTGGAGGTCTGTCTTGTACTTGGTTCGGATCTGATCTCTCTGAACCTTGTACTCCTCCCTAGCCTTTGTCACCGCAGCCTTGAGATCCGTCCCGACCTTCTTGATCTCTTCACGAGCAGCATCACGAGCTTCGACAGACGCTTTGCGCGCCTTGTCTTGGGCTTTGCCCAGCTTGTTGTTGTACTCAGACATCATTCTGGCGTTCTGCTTCTCAAGGAAGGCCCTCTGACGAGGAGATGCCGACTTGGGGATCTCATTAAGCTTAGGCTTAGGGACCTCCGCCTCGACATCTGCCTTCAGCTTCTCGACGAGAGCTTCGAGCTTCTCGACGATTCGGTCGCGAGTGGCCTGGGCAGTGTCCCGAAGCTTTTCGAGCCGGGCTTGCTGCTTCTCGGCGGCTGCCTTCTGAGCAGCGGTCCGTTGGGTACGGACTTGCTCCCGGACGTAGGTCTTGGCTTCGGCTTGCCGTTGACGACTCTCCTTGGAGAGCTTCTCTTGCTTGCCTTGCCGTCCCTTGAGTTCGCGGGTTCGAAGGTAGTACTCGCGGGCTTTAACCGGATCGTAGTACTTGGAAGCGTAATGCCAAAGGTCGATCTCGTCTTCGGGTTCGATTGCAACGAGTTCGTTCTCAGGCATTCTAGCCACCTGCACTTTCGATCAGATCATCTGCTGTCTTCTCGAGCGACGACAGAGTTTCCTCCATCAACGCATCCATCTCGTCGCCTTCTTCGTCAGAAGGAGGTTCGGAGGTCGGACCCGCCTCAAGACCAGGCTGAGGCATGTTCGAGTTGACGAGCTGATCCGCCTTAGGATCCTCAGACGGTCGGAATCCGAGAAGTGCGCGCATCTCGTTCGAGCTGATCACCTCGTTACGGAGGAGCTTGTCCGCAATATCAGCAAGCTGAGACAACGGCAAGAGCTTGAAGAGATCCATCACGAAGTCGATCGTCTGACCCTGAGTCCTCGCCGTCTTGGTGAGGAAGGTTCGGCTCATCGCCTCCGTGATAGCTCGCAGAATCGGCTCGAGAGTCCGGTTCCGATAGTTGAGGATAGTCGCTTCATCCGCCGTACCCTTAAAGATCGTCTCATCCATACCGAGCTGACCGTAGAGCTGCCCCCACAGATACTCGATCTGCTTGAGCATGTTGTTCTCGGCCGGTCGGTTGAGCTGAGTGACCTTCTCGAGTCCGTCCGTATAAGCGATTCCGTACTTAGACCCCTTGAGCTGGGTCTCGATCTGCTGACGTCGATTCTCAGCCTGCTGCTGTTTCGTCTCGGTCTTGATCGTGTACGGAAGTTGAATGATGAGGTCAAGCTTGCCCGAGCCTGCGGCTTCATCCACGGCGTCCAGAAGCTGGAGCTTACGAATGATTCTTTGCAGAATCGAGTTTGGCTCGTTCATCACCGAATAGAACGGGTTGTGGACGATGGCGACCAGTTTCTTGGGAAGCACCAGTTCCTGACGCTCTCCAGTTTGTTCGTTGTAGACCGAAACCTTGACGAACGAGGGGTACCACGCCTTGATGATCCCAACTCGGAGCGATCGAATATCGTATCCGCCGGTTTCGTTCGGATTGACCGACGTCTCAACGGGAACGATCGCGATAACGCCGTTGTCGAAGAGTGACAGAGCGATGTCGAGCCTGAAAGCGGTAGCTGCCTGATCCAGGTTTGCCTCCACAGTCAGGCATTCGTTCAATCCACTCTTGATCGTCTCGACGTACCGATCGTTCACATCCTTTCGGATATGCTTCAGGAGTGCCTGAGACACGTCGATACCGAGCCGCATGTAGAGCGAGCCGATGATTGACTTCTCGTTGGTAAACCGCGTCCGAAAATGCGAAGGATTCTCTCCGCCAAAGCTGGAACTGCCGAACGAACGGTACTCCTCAATCGGGTTCTCTTGCGGCTTGCTGCGAAACGCATTCCAAGCGTGCTGAAGCTGTTGTCCGATTCCCACTAGTCACCTCCTTTCGAATATCGAGACCCGTCTCATCTAGGCGCCGATGGCTTTCGGGCCGTAGTTCTTGATGTAGTCCGCCATGAACGCAGCGTCTTCAGCCTGGATCTTACCGAGGCTCTTTCCGAGCGAGTTCGACCAACCCTTCTGGTCAGCCAGAATTCGTGCCGGCGCGTCCTTGATGAACTTCGCGGTCTCTGCGTCCAGCTTAATCGCGCTAACCCCCTTCGACTTCACGGTTGCAGCGGCCGCGGCACGACCGGCTGCTGCCTTTCGTGTCATGTCCGCGATCTTCGCCGCGTCATTCACCGACGGACCCTTGCCTCGGACCTTAAGACCCGCGACAATATCGGGACCGTAAGCCTGAACGGCACGATGCGCATACAGAGCTCCCACAGCAACGCCGGCGACGAGAGCAATCTTACCGATCGTCTTCGCCTTTTCCTTCTGGTCGTCAGTCCAACGGCTTCCGCCCGACTTACCGCCCTTTTGGTCCTTTCGGACACCCCACTTCATGCCTTTCACGCCGAAGTGCTTGAGGTCGTCTCCGACCGCAACACCAACCGACGCGAGGTAGTTGTCTACCCCATCGCTCATTCGAACGCCTCCTTGTTGAGCTTGTAAGCGACCCAAGCATCCAGAAGCGCCGCGACGTTATCGATCTTGGCGTCCTGTCGCTTCTTATAGAGCTTACGGTTTCCGTTTGTATCTTCCAGAGTGATCGCGTTCCCCATCGCCCAGCTCATGAGGGCCTCATCGAAAATGAGGAGACCGTCTTCTGTCAGATGCTTGATCTCCCCCAGCGGGACAGACTCAGTTCGCGCACCCTGAATGACCTTCTCGATCCCGAAAGGACCGTTCTCAGCCTCCCAGCGCTGCACGAATTCCTTCGCTCCGTAAGGGTCGTAGCCGAAAGCCGACACGTCCCACTCATTGCGATTGATGTACGCCTCGAGGTCGTCGTATACCTCCATCATGTCGAGAACAGTACCCTCGAGAATGTGGAGCGACCCTTCCTTGATGAACTCCTGATACTTGATCTGGAGCGCTGCGGGAAGTTTCTGCATAGTCGATGACGAGATATAGCTTCGAGTCTTCACGCCAAAGCGTCCTCGACGCATCGGGAAGAGGAAAGTGAACGCGCAGAAGTCATCACCCTGCGAAAGGTCCGCGCCCATCGCACAAGGAACCCGCCAGAACTTCTGAGGCGGATGAACTTGCGTCTCTTCGTACGTGAAGAAGTACGTGTAGCCTTCCATCGGGATTCCGAAGCGCTTGGCGAGGATGTCATTCCTTGCTGCCGGCGCTTTCTCAGCTCGCTCGACATCGAGATGATAGGTCTCATAAGAAACCGTCAGATCGATGTTTGGCTGAGCCTTCGGCCACATGTCAGGCTGCGCGACTTCATCCAGAGAGTCGAGCTTGTACCACCAGATCGAGATGTGCGGAGCGATGTAGTCCCCACGGAGGATGTCCGTAAGTTCCATTTTGATGGTATCGCCGATGCCGTTTCGAACTGTACCCTCTGAACTCATTGCGACGATCAGATAGTCTTCAATGCCGCCCTTAGCAGCGGACTGTTCGATAGCGCCGATGACGTCTTCTCTAACATCGCCGGAAAGCCACTCATCAACTGTTCCGATCTTGGATCGGTAACCCTGAAGCTTGTCGATCTTCATCGGCAGAACTTCAATGATCGAGTTGGTGAGGAAGTTCTCGATACCCTTCTTGGTTGAAGCAAGCTTGACTCGAGACATCTTGGACCCCGAAGTCGCCAGAATAGACCCTTCGGTCAAGAACTTGAACAGCGGTCCTCGGGCTCGAGCAATCGCCGTCTTGATCGGCGAAAGGATCTCCTGAGCCTGCTTCATCGTCGGGGCAGTGGTTACCTGATGTGTCGTCGAGGTGTCGATGTTGAGGAAGTAGGCCTGGATGCAGGAACCGTACATCGATTTGGCGCCGCCTCGGGCGACGATGATGTACTGCTTTCGGGTAAGGCGCATCTTGATCATCTTGCGGACGTATCGGCCGCCATGATTGTCCTTGCTCGGGACGTAGACCG
>Ga0164243_10013839_pt1 | contig 11307 bp, 10 predicted proteins | sample OricompcompostOP_FD_108781 | JGI IMG/M metagenome (GOLD analysis project Ga0164243, IMG submission 108781) | Organic Plus compost microbial communities from Emeryville, California, USA - Original compost - Organic plus compost (OP) | ecosystem: Engineered > Solid waste > Mixed feedstock >... | reverse complement strand
TATTTATACTGAGGTTGGTTTCAAAATTTGCATTGTACCGCATGTCAGGACCGCCCCGCAACCTGCGGCTGTCCACGGTGTTCCAGCTGAACGTTTCCTTGAAGTCCATTTCGATGCGATGGCCGATACTCAGGCTGCGCCATTGGATGGCCACGTCATTTTTTACAGGGTCTCCGCCGTAGTTCCATCGGTTTTTCTGTGTCAGGTTGATGCCTGCCGCGCGGAACGGTCCCCAGGGGTCAGTCTTTCGGAAGGCTATCTCCGACTCATTCAGCATGTAGTCCGTTTGTTGCATGTAGCCCACGTCATTGAGGTCAAACCCGGGTGATGACCAGCTGAACGTCTGGGAGAAGTTCCATTGTGCGTTTCCTTTTCGTCCGACTTTGAGGTAGCCGCCTGTTCCGTGCATGGAGGTACTGCCGGGACGGAGGCTCAGGTAGGAGGCCCCTGATTCGCGGTGAAAATAATGCACCGCATTTTTTTTGGTATTTAAAAGCGCTTCCGGCGTTCCGTGGAGGGAACTGATCATCCCTTTGGCGTCGATATAATAAAGCCGGTTTGCAAAATAGTGGGTCACATCCACGCCTGCCGTGAAGGCATCCCGTATCAGGCGGTGCTGCAGGTGTTCTTTCGATAGATGGCGGTTTACGGAGGTGAACATTCCGCCGACCAGCGTATTGCCGTCCCAGTTTTTTTGGACGCGCGCCACGGTGTAATTGGTTAACGGTTCCGTTACCTCGCTGCCGTACACGCCGTTGCGCCTGACGCGCGATAGCGTTTGTGCCGTAACGCTTTCCAGCAATCCCACGGTCAGTCCGTTGCGGTTGGTTCCGGTGAGCTTCATGGCGCCGAGAATCGGGATGAACGTAGGTGTGCTGGCAAAATGATCGATATTGTCGATGTTCTGAGGCTGGTAGGAGGGCATGGCACCGATCCGGCGGGAGTAGAACATCATCCCGTCATCATTATTCTCGAATTCCAATATATGTTTTCCTTCCAGGAAAAACGGCCTTTTTTCTTCATAAAACACCTCATAGGCAGTGAGGTTCATCACGGACGGATCTAATTCCACCTGACCATAGTCGGGGTTTACCGTCAGATCAAGCGTAAAGTCCCGGACGGCAACTTTTGCATCGATGCCCGCATTGCCGCCCCAGCGGCGGCCTTTCTGGAAGGGGCTTTGTGGGATGTGGGGCTCACGGATATGTTTGCCCATGAGGTAAGGTACGAATTCCACGCCGCGCGGTTTCGGCAGGTCTCGCATGCCATGCATCTCACCGAAGGAGAACACATGGCCGTTATTTTTGATGGGAATCAGACTCCAGTTCTGGACTTCGTTGTTGCGGCGGATGATGCGCCGGACATGGAGCCCCCATATTCCTTCCGGGTTCTGTTGATTGTAACGCAGCTGGCTGAACGGGATGCGCAGTTCGGCTGTCCAGCTGGAGTCGGGGAGGTTTATATGCGTGCGGGCTTCCCAGACCGCGTTCCAGCTCAGGTTAACGGACAGCTTGTCCGTCACCGTCAGGTCGGTTTTATTTCCGCCGAGGTTGATGTTGAATTCCGGCGCCACACGGTAATCGTGATACGTATCGAAGGCGATGCTGATGAGGTCGCCATTGCTGTTGTCGTCCCGGTTCCCGATAAACGCATTCATGGTTTCGGGGTGTTGGTCCTTGCAATAGACCCCTACATACAGGTTCTGATCGTCATAAAAAATCTTCATGCGGGTCCATGAGGCCGTGTATACACGCTCAAAGGGGATGACCTGGGAAAACTTTTCCGACCATTCACCTTCGTTCTGCCAGAAGGGTTCGTCCAGCGAGCCGTCTATGCGGGGCCGTTCGCCGCGTAGCCGGGTGATGTGATAGACCCGCTTGTAGGCATCTTGAAAGGAAACTACTTCCGCCCGTTCGTTCTGCGCCTGCAGGAAAAGACAGCAACAGACAAGAAAAACGGTTCCGCACAGGTTGATCAGGAGAGGAGTAATAGACTTGGAAAACTTTTGCACGGCCAAAAGTATTAATTTTAGTCGCATTGAGAGAGAAGTGGACATAAAAAAAGCCGTCCCCCGAGGATGGGGAACGGCTTTTTTTTATTATTGGCCGGTTATTGGCCGGCGATGACGGATTTGTCGAGCGCCTTTTGCGCCTTGTTGAAGTCCCGCTCTTCTTTTTTAAGGGCTACCCGGAGCTGGCGTTGGAGCTTTTCGATCTGTTTCGCTTCGTACGCATCACGCTGCGCGTGCAGTTTTTCGTACCGGGCGTTTATTTCGTCAATGGCCTTTTTGCTCTGTTCTACGCGGATACCTTTATCGATGTCCTGTTGATACAGCCCTACAAATACTTGATGTTCACGATCCAGTTCGGCATGATTGCCGCGGCTGTTTCGGATACGTGCTTCGGCGAGGCTGTACTGGTTGTGTAGGACTTCCATGTTATAGCGGTGGAAGGCTACCGCCTCTTTCAGGGCGACTACGCTTTTCCTTTCGTTTACGGGGTCAGTGGGCATGGATGCAAAACTGTTTCCGAGGGCTGCTACGCTGATGAGGGTACTTAATACGAACGTTTTCATGATGATAATTTTTTATGCGTTTACGAATTGAATTTTTTAATTGCTCTTTGTCATAAAGACGACAAACGCGCAAAAACGTTGCACGGCTATATGGTATTTTAGACGAAAGACTATAAAAAATCGACCAACGCGCAGGGCATTAGACGAATAGGAAGAAACAATAGACGAACAGGGCGGTACGTCTTAGTATCTGTCGGCAGCCACGACCGGATCCAACGCCAGAATCGATAATGCCCGTTTAAATTCGGGCTGCGGCTCTGCTTCGATGCTCACCTCCGCTCCGGTAATGGGATGGATAAAGCGGAGACGGATAGCATGTAAAAGCATCGATTTCATGCCAAACGTGTCTTTCCATAATTTATTCTGCTTGTTACAGCCATGGGGGCGGTCGCCGATAATAGGGTGGAGGATGTGAGCAAAATGCCGCCGCAATTGATGCATCCGGCCCGTCAGCGGTGTGGCCATCACCAGCGAGTATCGGGACGTGGAGTGTGTACCGGAGGGGAGCGGAATTTCGGCTGTTGCCAGGGTCTTATAAGAGGTGTGTGCTTCCTGGAGGACGCCCCGTTCGTTTTTCAGTGGATAATCTATTTCCCCCTGTTCCGGAGCGTATCCGCGTAAGAGAGCCAGGTACGTTTTCTCCGTCTCCCGGGCCGCAAACATCTGCTGCATCTTGCTGTCGCAGGCATTGTTGAGCGAGAACAGCAACACACCACCGGTTTTCCGGTCGATCCGGTGGGCAGGATAGACGGGTTTTCCCACCTGGTCCCGCAGCAATTGGAGCGCAAATTGTGTGGCATCGTTCGCCAGGGAGGACCGGTGTACCAGCAGTCCGTGAGGTTTGTTAATGGCAATCAGGTGGTCGTCTTCATAAACGATTTCAAGTTTCATGTGCGCTTACGTTATGAGCTACGAATATACGGCTATCCGAAAATCTGCAAAACCCCAAAATTCTATGTATTTTTGCCAGGTAAACTTTAGGTGCGAACGAATAGTATGCCAGTAAAGATACCCGATAATCTACCAGCGATAGCAGAACTCAAGAAAGAGAATATTTTTGTGATGAACGACTTACGGGCGAATACGCAGGATATCCGTCCGATGCGCGTCATCATTCTGAACCTGATGCCATTGAAAATATCCACGGAGACGGACTTTATCCGGTTACTTTCCAATAATCCCCTGCAGGTAGAAGTGGAGTTCCTCCGTTTGGATACGCATACGCCCAAGAATACCCCCATGGAACATTTGGAGATGTTCTATAAAGGGTTTATGGAAGTTGCCGATAATTATTATGACGGGATGATTATCACCGGGGCACCGGTGGAGAAGCTGGAGTTCGAAGAGGTTACGTACTGGGACGAAATAAAGATGATTTTTGATTGGGCGCGGACGCACGTAACTTCTACCTTGTACATCTGCTGGGCTTCACAGGCGGCGTTGTATCATTTTTACGGCGTGGAAAAAGTTCCGTTGGACAGGAAATTATTCGGCGTATTTAAGCATACGGCCGTTGACAAACGGCATCCGCTGTTCCGGGGATTTGACGATGAGTTTTACATCCCGCACAGTCGCCATACCTCCCTGTCCGATGCGGACATCGCGAAAAGTGAGGAGGTGGTGGTGCTGTCCGAATCAGAAGAAGCGGGCACGGCCATCCTGACGTCAAGGGGAGGAAGGGAGTTTTATCTGACCGGGCATTCGGAATACGCACCGTGGACACTTCACGAAGAGTACGTCCGGGACCTGGCATCGGGAGCGCCGATAGACCTGCCCAGGTACTATTATACCGACGACGATCCGTTGAAACCACCCGTTGTGCGCTGGACCAGTCACGCCAACCTGCTGTTCAACAATTGGTTGAACTATTTTGTGTATCAGGAAACACCCTTTAACCTGTCCGAAATAGCGGATATGGGTGAAATCAAGCACAACGGTTAGGAACCTATCAATTCTTGCCGTGCGACTGCTGCCAGTAGTCGGCCCCTTTGATTCCATGCTCCGCGGGGTCGAATACCGGATCTTTGCCAGCTTTCTTCTGCCGCTTATAATCGCGTAGCATGCGGAGTGCCGGTTTCCGCAGGAGTAAAATGGCGATCAGGTTCAGCCATGCCATCAGGCCCACACCGATATCACCCAGGGTCCATGCAACCGCAGCCGTTTTTACCGTTCCATAATAGGTGGCAACCATGATGAGAATGCGGAGTGCCCATACCGCCCATTTGTGGCGTCCCTTTTTATCGAGGTAGCTCAGGTTGGTTTCGGCCATATAATAATACGCCAGAATCGTGGTAAATGCGAAAAATAGCAGTGCTATGGCTACCGCCGGTGCACCGATGGCGGGGAAATGCGAAGCAATGGCTTCCTGCGTAAAGGCGGGGCCAATTTCCGTTCCCGGAATGTTTTCAACCATATAACCGCCATCGGGGTGCTGAACGTTGTATTTGCCGGTAAATAAAATCATGAAGGCGGTTGCGGTACATACAAACAGGGTATCCACATATATGGAAAACGCCTGAACCAGCCCCTGCTTGGCGGGGTGGCTTACTTCAGCTGCTGCGGCGGCGTGCGGTGCCGTGCCCTGGCCGGCTTCATTGGAATAGATGCCCCGTTTGACACCCCACGCGATGGCCATACCGATGACGCCCCCAAAAGCGGGTTCCAGATTGAACGCCGACTTAAAAATCAGCGATATCACATCCGGAATCTCGGTAATATGAAAGGCAATGATGATCAGGGCAAGCAGGATGTAACCGCCGGCCATAAAAGGTACAACCACTTCGGCTACTTTTGCAATGCGCTTGACACCACCGACGATGATAAGTCCCAGAAGTACGACCAGCGCAATGCCCGTGTATTCAACGGGGATAGAAAACGCATTGTAACTGCTTTGTGCAATGCTGTTGCTCTGCACGCCGGGCAGAAAAAAGGCCGTACTTAAGATGGTTGCGACTGCGAATACGACGGCGTACCATTTCACGCCCAGTCCTTTTTCAATATAAAATGCCGGTCCACCGCGGTATTGTCCGTCTTTTACTTCTTTATAGAGCTGGCCGAGTGCGGCTTCCACATATGCCGAAGCGCTGCCCAGGAAGGCGATCAGCCACATCCAGAATATGGCGCCCGGACCACCCATGGCGATGGCGGTGGCCACGCCCGCTATATTTCCCGTACCGATGCGGCCGGACAGCGCCAGCGCGAATGCCTGAAAGGACGATACCCCGCTGGCGGAGCCTGTGGATCCGAACAGGAGTTTGATCATGTCTTTTAAATACCTGACCTGCAAAAATCCGGTAGCAAATGAAAAGTAGATACCGGCGGCCAAGCAGAAGACGACCAGCGCATTACTCCATATAACGTTATTTATCGAGTTAATGATTTCTTCCATAAGAGTGGTTCTGTGATAGGTTTATTATTCATAAAGGCTGCTAAGATAGGAATTACCTACCAATGAACACAGGGGTTTTGGCTTGCATGACAATTTCCTTCGCTAAACTTTTGTCCAGGAGTTTATCCAGGAAGTTGCGCTCGGCGAGCGTGATGGCAAGCAGGTTGATGTTAAAATTGCGCACCACTTCCTGTACGATGGTGATGTCTTCCTTTCCATGCACCAGTTCCCAATCCATGTTTTCGATTGGGGTGTTGGCCTGCAGCTCCATGGAATAGGCAGCGAGTTTTTTAAAATCTTTATCCTGCGGCAGCTGCTCTTTTTCATGGATATGGACCACGAGGTAATTTACGCTCTCACTGCCGAAGAGCGAATAAAGCGATGTGACGGTCTGGTGGTCCTGATGCCGATAATCCGTAAAAAACGCAATGTTGTCAAAGTCCAATAGCCGGGCACGCGTTGGTACGGCGAGGAGCGGAATGGGTAAAGACTGGGCTACGTCATACGTATTGGTACCGATAAATTGGTATTTTAGTCCGGTTGCGCCACCCGTGCCCATTACGATGAGGTCAAAGGAGATCTTTTTCGTCAACTCCTGGATCAATGTTACCACGTTTCCTTTTTTGCAAACGGTTCGGATATCACCGTTGAAGTAAAAAGGAGCGACCGATTCCAAAAAGGCGGCCATGCTCTGTTCCGCTTCTTCCAGCGCCCGCAGCTCATCCCGCTCGTTGTCGCTTTCACTTTGGAAGCCCGACTGGAAGGAGGCGTAGGCGTGGAATAAATAAACGGTGGCATTGGATTGCCGGGCAAGGCGCAGCGCGCATTCTGCGGCCTTCAGCGCGTGTTCAGAAAAATCAGTGGGTACTAACAGGTTGTTCATCCGCTTTGACGTTGACGATCCGTCTATATTCGCCGGCTTTTTTTCGTTTAGCTACAAGGGTTAGCGCCAATGCTCCGGCGATGGCCGACATCAGGGATGCCGTCAGGATGGCAAACTTAGCTTCGGCCAGGAGGAGTTGACTGCTTGAAAAAGATAGTACCGCAATAAATATGGACATGGTGAAGCCGATTCCCGCCAGCATGCCGACGCCCCACAGATGGCTCCATTGCGCTTTGTGCGGCTTTGTACATATGCCCATTTTGATGGATAGCCAGGATATGGAAAAAATGCCGAGTGGTTTGCCGAGAAAGAGTCCCAGCACGATTCCCAAACCCAGTGGCGTTGCCAGGCCACCCACCATGCCGTCAACAAAGGTGATGTTGGTATTCGCCAGCGCAAAGATGGGCATGATAACGAGGTTTACGGGCTTGGAAAGCGCATGGGCAAGTGTTTCCAGCGGGGAATGTTTTCCTTTTCCGGGCTTTACAGGGATGGCAAAGGCGGTGAGTACCCCTGCAATGGTAGCATGGATGCCGGAATGGTGTATGAAATACCACATAATCAATCCGGGAACCAGATAAAAGACGAGGTTTTTAATGCCTATGCGGTTAAATATCAAAAGTGTAGCAAAGATCAACCCTGCATAGGCCAGGTAGTTAATATGTAATTCGCTTGCATAGAACAATGCAATGACGATGATGGCCATGAGGTCATCGACGATGGCCAGGGCCGCCAGGAACACCTTAAGTGACAGGGGCACCCGATCGCCGAGGAGCGTTACAATAGCTAGCGCGAAAGCGATATCGGTCGCCATGGGCGTTGCCCAGCCGACAGATGTTTCCCGGCCGAAGTTGAAAAGCGTAAATATCAATGCCGGCACCATCACGCCGCCGAGAGCGCCCAGAATAGGCAAGGCTGCCTGTTTCGGCGAGGCTAATTCACCATCGATCAGTTCACGCTTGATTTCCAGTCCCACCAGGAGAAAGAAAATAACCATGATCCCGTCATTGATCCAAAGGAGTACCGGATACTTAAGATGTACGGAGCCGATATCATATCCGATATTAAGATTCAGAAGCGATTCAAAAGCGGTACGCAGTGGAGAGTTTGCTAAAATGAGAGAAATGATAACGCATCCAATCAGTAAAATTCCCGGACCTGTGCTTGAATCCAGGAAGGTTTTAATGGTTTTTGCAAAATTGCGTCCGTTCATGATGCAATGATAGCAAAACGGATTGAAATTTTTATAATTTTATAAAAATCGAGCTATTTTCTCTATTTTCTGTTGTAATTATTAGGTGTTTGTTGTGAACAATGGATAATATTTGTGGTTTTGCATTAATTCCACATCGGATTTTGCGGAAAATTAACGATGTGGGCATATTTTGGTCCCAACGATACGACGGCTTCCTTCCAGAGGTTCTCACCGTCGTTGACAAAGGCGATATCTGAATTGTAGTGATTGCTGATTACCCAGGCATTGTCTTTGAGTTCGTTGTCCAGCTGCCCCGGGCTCCATCCCGAATATCCGATGAAGAACTTAATTTCATCCGGTGCAACGTCGCCGTTCTGAATAAGGATTTTCAGGCTTTCGAAGTTGCCGCCCCAGTACAGACCGTTGCCAAGTCCGACGCCGCTGTGCAGCCTGTCGAAGCATTTATGAATAAAATGGATGCTTTCCTGCGCAACGGGACCACCGAAAAATAAGGGGAAGTCAGCGTTGGGGACATCATCCATCACATCGCTTAACTGTAACACGGCGGGCTGGTTGAGTACGTAACCCACGGTGCCATCTTCAGGATGATGTTCGCAAAGCAACACCACGGCCCGTTGGAAGTTCGGATCCAACATAAAAGGTTCCGATATGAGCAGGCTTCCGATTTGGGGAATATTCTTATTGAACATGGCGTTTCTGATTAACTAACGTAAATGTAGCGAAAATTTTTGGATGGATTACTGCCATGGGGTGGATTGCTTTAGATCACGTAATTTGTTTTCGTCCGTGAGGTCAAGGCGCAGCGGGGTAACAGAGACGAAACCATTTTCCACCGCCCAGCGGTCGGTTCCTTGTTCCGCCGGTTCCATGGGAATAACCGTGAACCAGTAATGTTTCCGATCCATCGGATCTTTCCCCGGTACGATCTTTCCGTCGTAAAATCGCACCGACTGTCTGGTCCATTGGATAGCGGTGGGTTGTGGCGGGTAGTTCACGTTATACAAGCCGATTTCGTTGGGGTTCTGGAGCAGGAGTTCGAGTGTTTTTTCAATGAAGGGAGTAAGTGCGTCGAAATCCGGCTCCGTGTTTCCCGCAGGGGTACTGAGGGCGATGCCCTTTTTGCCCAGGAGTACCGCCTGCTTGGCGGCCGCCAGCGTTCCCGAATGCCACATGGCGTTCCCCAGATTGGGTCCCATGTTAATACCGGACAGGACAACCTGGATGTTGTTCCGCAGATGAGTCCCCAGCGCCACACAATCGGCGGGAGTGCCATTTACGCGATACGCCTCCATTCCGGGAAACTCGATGGGTGATTTTTTGTAGGATAGAGGGCGGGAGTGCGTTACGGCGTGCCCCATCGAAGACTGTTCAACATCGGGTGCTACCACCACCACTTCACCGAATTTACGGGCTATGCGAGCCAGGGAGCCAATACCGGGACTATAAATACCGTCATCATTGGTGACTAAAATACGCATATGGAACTGCTGAATTTCGCATATCACAGGTGTCCGCCGAACCTCTGTTTGTTGAAAACAAGTGACAGCTGACTTTTGTTTTGAATGCGTGACGAGACACGCGCAATTGATGCATAACCCTAAAGCAGGGGACGGCGGTCGCCTGAAAAAGGATCTGATCGACCTGATTACCTCGTGCGATTTTTCGTGTACGTACGTTTCGACCAAGGACAAGGGCTGGGACCGACTGAAGCGAAAGACAACGTTGGTGGTTGTGGCCGGTGGCGATGGAACCGTGCGGCAGTTGTTGAAACGGCTGTTGAAGCGCCGCTTAATAGACAAGCGGCTCACTATCGCCATCGTCCCGTTGGGTACCGCAAACAATTTTGCAAAAACGTTGCATATCACTGCGTCGCTTCCGGGGTTGAAGCAAACCCTTGCCAAGTGGCATATCAAAAAGATTGATATCGGTGCTGTCGGCAATCTTCCGGAAGCTAGTTTTTTTCTTGAAGGTATGGGGTTTGGCCTGATGCCGGCATTAATGGAAACGATGAAGCGCATCGACCGATCGGCGGTTAAATCGGCCGATGAAGAATTAGCCTTCGCGATGGACCAATTGATTAACCTTGCAGGAATGTTCGAACCGAGGGCAGGAGCAGTAACGATTGATGGAGTCCGGCACGAAGGACGCTACCTTATGATGGAGGTGCTAAATACCCGATCGGTAGGCCCCAATCTGGTACTCGCACCGGACGCTGACCCCACGGATGGCAGGCTGCATGCAGCGTTGGTGAAGGAAAGCGACAGAGGTGCGTTTGTTGCCTATCTTCACGAATTGCGTAGCGGGATGCCGTTTGGACAGCGACGAAACGTTCCGTGCGAGGTCATTACCGTTTACCATTCCCTATCCATGGAGGGCGACCATAAGCTATTGCACGTAGACGACGAGCTGATAAAGGTAAAGAAGTCGCGCCGGCTTACCGTGGAAGTCAGGGCAGGGATTGTCGATCTGCTCAGTTAATCAAACCCAGTCGCTGTAACAGTGAAGGCAGCGAATCGTCTGGTTTGAGCAGGTAGGCCTTTAGCCCCAATTTTTGAGCACTTTCGATGTGCTGCGGGCTGTCATCCACAAAAAGAGTACGAGCCGGGTTGAGGCGGTGGGTGTCCAGCACAAATTCAAAAATCTCTGCGTCGGGCTTCCGCATGCGAAGCAAGTGCGAATAATAATCTTTCTCAAAAAAATCTGCGTTACCTTCCAGACCGAATTCCCTGCGGAGATAGGTCATGATCCAGTCATAATGGATTTCATTGTTATTGCTAAGGAGGAATGTACGGTAGGCTTTCTTCAGATGGTGCAGCAGGTCGTGGTGATGGGGTCGCACGCCGACCAACAAGCTGTTCCAGGCCGTGTCAATCGTTTCGTCAGTCAAGGCCGGATTTGAAGTTACTTTGCGGATTTCGTTGCGGAACTGGGCCGTGGTGAGCAACCCTTTATCGAAGGCATCGAACAGCGGATGCTGGGCGCGGTGACCGAAAAAAGAATCCACGTCGGGGACGCCCAGGTCGATAAACGATTGACGCAGTCTCGGGAAATTAATGTCAAACAGGACGTTGCCGTAATCAAGGATAATGCTGTCAATATTTTGCATAAAAATTTCAGAATGTATGCGCAAAGATGTAAATTTGCAGCCGCAAAACCATAAAGATTTGCACTGCGCCTATAGCTCAGTTGGTTAGAGTAGAAGACTCATAATCTTTTGGTCCCTGGTTCGAGCCCAGGTGGGCGCAC
>Ga0164243_10013838_pt1 | contig 11307 bp, 9 predicted proteins | sample OricompcompostOP_FD_108781 | JGI IMG/M metagenome (GOLD analysis project Ga0164243, IMG submission 108781) | Organic Plus compost microbial communities from Emeryville, California, USA - Original compost - Organic plus compost (OP) | ecosystem: Engineered > Solid waste > Mixed feedstock >... | reverse complement strand
TGCGCCTGCCCGATCCCGGCCGCCCGGCGGGCACCCTGTCCCACGGCCAGAAGCAATGGCTGGAAATCGCCATGCTGCTGGCGCAAAGGCCGCGCCTGCTGCTGGTCGACGAACCTGCCGCCGGCATGACCGATGCCGAGACCATGCGCACCGCCGAATTGCTGCGCGGCCTGGCCGGCGCGCATTCCGTCGTCGTGGTCGAACATGACATGGATTTCGTGCGCGCGCTGGATTGCCGGGTCACCGTGCTGCATCAGGGCCATGTGCTGGCCGAAGGCCCGCTGGACCATGTCTCCCGCAACCCGGAGGTGATAGATGTCTATCTTGGCCGCTGAGACGCTGCCCGGCGCCCTGCCCGAAGCCCTGATCGTCGAGAATGTCAGCCTGCATTACGGCGCGGCGCAGGCGCTGCGCGGTGTCTCGCTGCAGGCGCCGGTCGGACGGGTCACCGCCGTCATGGGCCGCAACGGCACCGGCAAGACCAGCCTGATGCGGGCGATCACCGGCCGCGAAAGGATCAGCGCCGGGCAGATCTCGCTGGGCGGGCGGGACCTGACGCGCATGCCGCCCCATGCCCGGGCCAGGACCGGCGTCGCCTCTTGCCCGCAGGGGCGCGAGATATTCCCCCTGCTCAGCGTCCGCGAAAACCTGGAGACCGGCTTTGCCGGCCTGCCCAGGGCCGAGCGCCATGTCCCGGACGAGGTCTATGAGCTGTTCCCGGTCCTGCGCGAGATGGCGAACCGGCGCGGCGGCGACCTGTCCGGCGGCCAGCAGCAGCAACTGGCCATCGGCCGGGCCCTGGTCACCCGGCCGAAGCTGCTGGTGCTGGACGAGCCGACCGAGGGGATACAGCCATCGGTCATCAAGGATATCGGCCGCGCCATCCGCTATCTGCGCGACCAGGGCCGCATGGCGATCCTACTGGTCGAGCAATATGTCGATTTCGCGCTGGAACTGGCCGACCGCATCACCGTGCTGGAACGCGGCGCGGTGGTGATGCAGGGCGAGGCGATGGCGATGGACCACGACGCGCTGCGCCGCGCCATTGCCGTCTGACCCCCCGCCTGCCGCCAACCCGCCCCCGAGCCTTGCCCATTGAGCCCGGCCGCGCTTTGGCTAATCTGGCCGCGACGCGGGAACCGGGAAAGACCATGACGCAGATCATCCTGTTGACGGGCAAGGCCGCCCCCTTGCCCGGCAGCCGACAGCCCAGCGGCATCGACAAGCGGCTGGTGGACCGCCCGCTGATGCTGGACCGCCAGGGCATCCAGGGCGACGAACAGGCCGACCGCCGCGTGCATGGCGGCCCGGAAAAGGCGGTGCATCACTATGCCTTCGACCATTACGCGACATGGCGGGGGGAATTGGCGGCTTCGCCGGCAGCGCCGGGGGCTTCGCACCCCCGGACCCCCGCGGGGTATTTGGAAAACGAAGAAGCCGCCGGCTTGCTGGATGCGCCCGGCGCCTTTGGCGAGAACGTCTCGACCCAGGGCTTGACCGAGGCGGACGTGGCGGTGGGCGACATCTTCCGGCTGGGCGGCGCCCTGGTGCAAGTCTCGCAGGGGCGGCAGCCCTGCTGGAAGCTGAACCACCGTTTCGGCATCCGCGACATGGCCCGGCGGGTGCAGGACAGCGGCCGTTCCGGCTGGTATTACCGGGTGCTGGAGCCGGGCATCGTGGCGCCGGGCGACCGGCTTTCGCTGGTCGAGCGGGCGGCGCCGGACTGGACGCTGCGCCGGCTTTGGCAGGCGCTTTACGTGGACCGGCTGAACCTGGCCGAATTGCGGGGCATCGCCGGGCTGGAGGTCTTGGCCGAAGGCTGGCGGCGCCATGCCGTCCGCCGGCTGGAAAGCGGCCGGGTCGAGAACTGGACCAGGCGGCTGGAGGGCGGCGCATGAGCCGGCCGCTGGTCATCTCGATCCAGAGCCAGGTGGTCATGGGCCATGTCGGCAATTCCGCGGCGGTGTTTCCGATGCTGGCCGCGGGGCTGGAGGTGGCGCCGATCCCGACGGTGATCTTTTCCAACACGCCGGATTATTCGACCCTGCGCGGCCGGCCCCTGCCCGGCGATTTCTTTGCCGATCTGTTGCAAGGGGCCTGGGACCGCCGGCTCCCGGAACGGGCGGATTTCCTGCTGACCGGCTATATCGGCTCGGCCGAAGTGGCGCGGCTCATCGCCGATTTCGTCGCCGGCGCCAAGGCGGCGAACCCGCGGCTGCGCTATTACTGCGATCCGGTGCTGGGGGACGAACAGCCCGGCCTTTACGTGCCGCAGGAGATTGCCGACATTTTTCGCGACCGGCTGCTGCCCATGGCCGACATCGCCTCGCCCAATCCGTTCGAGGTCGCCTGGCTGACCGGCCGACCCATCGCGGAACTGGCCGATATCCACCGCGCCGCGGCGGCGCTGCGCATGGCGCCCCAGGCGCAATTGATCGTCACCGGCTGCAAGCTGCGCGAGACCGCCGCGGAGATGCTCGAAAGCGTCGTCCTGGGGCCGCAGGGGTTGACCCGCCACCCGACGCCGCACCTGCCCCTGGCACTGGCCGGCACCGGCGACCTCTTCGCCGGGCTGGTGATCGCCGGGCTGGGATCGGGGCGCAGCCTGGGACAGGCAGTCGAATTCGCCCAGGTCCAGACCGCCCGCGCCCTTGCCAGGGCCGCGGAATTGGGCACCAAAGAGGTGGTGCTGTCGGACCCGGAATTCCGCAGCGCATTGCTTCGCCCCTGAACGGCCGGCTTCTTTCGTGCGGCAAATATCCTGGGGGAGTCGCGCCGCAGGCGCGGCGGGGGCAAAGCCCCCTATTCCCTGCGCAGCGCGTTCAGCAAAGCCGCGCCCAGGGCGCCCGGCTGTTCTTTGCCGGCGGGGGCGGCGGATTTCGGGCCCCGCGCCGGCTGGGCCCTGGGGCCGCGCTCCTTCTGCGCCTCGCGGGCCGTGGCGCCGCCGTCCTTGCGCATGGTCAGGCCGATGCGCTTGCGGGCCACGTCCACCTCGGTCACGCGCACCCTGACCACGTCGCCGACCTTGACCACCTCGTTCGGGTCCTTGACGAAACGGTCGGCCAGCTGGCTGATATGCACCAGCCCGTCCTGATGCACGCCGATATCGACGAAGGCGCCGAAGGCCGCCACATTCGTCACCGTGCCCTCCAGCGCCATGCCGGGGCGCAGGTCGCCGATCGCCTCGACCCCCTCGGCAAAGCTGGCGGTGACGAAGCTCGGGCGCGGGTCGCGGCCGGGCTTTTCCAGTTCCGACAGGATGTCGCGGATGGTGGGCAGGCCGAAATGCTCATCGACAAAGGCGTCCGCCCGGATGTCCTTCAGCGCCGCGCCATTGCCCATGATCTGGCGGATGTCGCGGCCGCAGGCGGCGACGATCCGGCGGGCGACGCCGTAAGCCTCGGGATGGACGGCCGAGGCGTCCAGCGGCTCGTCGCCGTCGCGGATGCGCAAAAAGCCCGCGCATTGCTCGAAGGCGCGCGGGCCAAGCCCCGTCACCTTCTTCAACCCCGCGCGCGAGCGGAAGGCGCCCGAGGCATCGCGATGCGCGACGATGTTCTGCGCCAGCGACGGCCCCAGCCCGGCGACATGCGCCAAGAGCGGCGCCGAGGCGGTGTTCAGGTCCACCCCCACCGCGTTCACCGCATCCTCGACCACCGCCTCCAGGGTTTTCGCCAACTGCCGCTGGTCCACGTCATGCTGATACTGGCCGACGCCGATGGATTCGGGCGGCACCTTGACCAGTTCCGCCAGCGGGTCCTGCAAGCGCCGGGCGATAGACACCGCGCCGCGCAGCGACACGTCGAGGCCCGGAAACTCCCTGGCCGCCAGTTCGGATGCCGAATAGACCGAGGCGCCGGCCTCGCTGACAATCACCTTGACCGGAGGCTTCACCCCCTGGGGCAGGCGTTTCAGCACCTCGGCCACGAAACGCTCGGTCTCGCGGCTGGCGGTGCCGTTGCCGATGGCGATCAGTTCGATCTTGTGGCGGGTGATGGCGGCGGCCAGCGCGGCTTCCGCCCCCCGCAGGTCGGATTTCGGCGGGAACGGGTAAAGCGTCGCCGTCTCGACCAGCTTGCCGGTGCCGTCCACCGCGGCCAGCTTGACCCCGGTGCGGATGCCGGGGTCCAGGCCGATGGTCGGGCGCGGCCCGGCGGGCGAGGCCAGCAGCAGGTCGCGCAGGTTGCGGGCAAAGACCCGGATCGCCTCGGCATGGGCGCGGGTGCGCAGCTCGGCCAGCAGGTCGATATACATCGTATTGGACAGCCGCACCCGCCAGCACCAGCCCGCCACCTTGCGCAGCCAGCGGTCGCCGGGACCGTCGCCCAGCCGGCCCAGGGCCGAGGCGACGATGCCTTCGGCACGCGCCGCGCCGGTTTCCGGCTCGGGGGCGATCTCGATGGTCAGCACCTCTTCCTTGGCGCCGCGCAGGATGGCCAGCGCCCGATGCGCCGGGATCGCCGCCCATTTCTCGGACTGGTCGAAATAATCGCTGAACTTGGCGCCGACCTGTTCCTTGCCCGGCACCACCTTGGCGGAAATGATCGCCTCGGCCTGCATGAATTCGCGCAGCCGGCCCAAGAGCGCCGCATTCTCGGACAGTTCCTCGACCAGGATGTCGCGCGCGCCGTCCAGCGCCGATTTCACCTCTGGGACCGCTTCCGAGACATAGCCCTGCGCCAGCGCCTCGGGCTCGGCGGCGCGGTTGTGCTGAATGGCGCGCAACAGCGGCTCCAGCCCGTTTTCACGCGCGATCATCGCCTTGGTGCGGCGCTTGGGCTTGAAGGGCAGGTAGATGTCTTCCAGCGCGGCCTTGGTCTCGGCCCCGGCGATGGCGCGGGCCAGGTCCTCGGTCAGCTTGCCCTGGCCCTTGATCGAGTCGAGGATCGCGGCCCGCCGCGCCTCCATCTCGCGCAGATAGGCCAGCCGTTCGGCCAGCCGGCGCAACTGGGTGTCGTCCAGCCCGCCCGTGACCTCTTTGCGATAGCGCGCGACAAAGGGAACCGTCGCACCGCCGTCCAGCAGCGCCGTCGCCGCGCCCACCTGGGCGGGGCTGGCGCCGATCTCGGCGGCGATGGTGCGGGCGATGCGGTCGGTCGCGTCCATATGCGGCATCCTTTGCTGACTGGAACGCCGTCATAGCCAGAACCGTCGGCCGTTCCAAGCACCCCGCCGCCGGGTGCTCAGGACAGGCGCATCGCCGCCCGCATCCGTTTTTCAAAGCCGGGTTCCAGCCGCGGCATGCGCATGTCGCCCTTGGTCTTTTCCATGGCGCACCACAGATGCGCGATGACTTCCCAGTTCAAGCCGGGCGGATGTTTGCCGGTTTCGACAAGCTCCAGCCGGCCGTCGCAGCGGCGAAAGGCCACGCCCAGCAGCAGGGCATTGGCATGGAGCAACGCCTCGTCCACCAGTTCGCTGTCGAATTGCGCTTCGGCCATGGCCCGGAAACCGGACAGATCGCCCTGCACGAACAGCGCCTGCGCCTCGATCAGATAGCTTTCGCAGATCGAGAAGCCCTGTTCGCACCATTCCTCCACCGAACCGGAAAAATTCCCGTCCGTGACCGAGACCTGAAAGAGGACTCGCCCGTCGCTGCCGCCAAGGGGATAGGACATGCCAGAGGCATGCATGGCCTTGCCATTCATCAACATCACTCACCAACCAACAACAAGAGATAACTGAATGAACTACAATTAAAACGATCAGTTTGATTCCGACCAGTTGCCCTTTGGGACAGGTCGCCGGATTCTCAAATATTGCTATTTAACAAATTGTTTTTAATTAATTATCACAGAAACGAAACAGTTCAGGCAAAACACGCTTTGGTTGTGTGTATTGCCATCCCCTATGCGGCCCATTGCCGGGTCCGCCGCGCAGGCAGCCTCCGCGCGGCGGGTGCCAAAGACGGGTCGCGAGGCCGCGGCGCGCAGGAGGGCCCGGCGCCGGCGGCTTCGCCCGATTTGCTGGTCGGCGGCCGGACGGCTTGCCAAGACGATGGTCACGGCTGGTCGCGGCTTTTCACCCGGGCATGTTCGACATATGTTCGTCAAATGGTCCATTTCTAAACTGACTAGTTTAGAAATGATCCCTGTTTGATCCCGCCAAGGAACATCCGGCCGGCAGGGCAAGCGACAACCAAGGCGGGGTGAACCGCCCCGTCCGATATTAGGGCGGCAGGCCCCCTTATCCTGCCCAGGGTTGCCTGGCCGGTCGCGAAAGCGGATATGGGCCGGGCGGGCAAGCGCGGCACGGCCAGCCCGACGAAAGGGGCGGCACGGTGCCCCGCGCCGGGACAAGCCGCGACACGGGGCCAGAATCCGGGGCCGGCGCCTATTCGACCGCCGCATCCACTATGCGGCTCAGCATCTCGTTGACGCCCGCCATGCTTGCGCCGGGATTGATGCGGTGGCCGACGACGATCGTGCCCGGAGTGCCGGTCGCCTCGTAGACAAAAACGCCGTAAGGGCAGAACTGCACATTGCTCAGCTCGGCCTCCATTGCCTCGCGGGAGGCCCGGGCCGAGCAGAAGCTGAAGACGCTTGCATGAAGGAACAGGTCCTTTCCGCCGCCGACATCCTGCTTGGTCCGGGCCAGCATGTCGCCGACATGGCTGGTCAGGTCGACCACCAGCCCTTCGTCGGTGATCGCCTGCTCGACGGCAAAGGCAATGTCGTCGAACTCGGCCTCGACGGTTCTGGTATAGGCGGTGGCCGGAGCATCGGGCTGTGCCACGGCGGCTGCGGCCAGTTGGCAGGTAAAGCCTGCGGCCAGGGCAAGGCGTGGGATCTTGGTCATCTTGGTAATTCCAGGTTCATGTCGGGGCCAGGTTCATGCCGAATTGCAGAAGGCAAGGCGCATGGCCGGGAGCAGAGCCGCGCCCTTGCGATGCCGCCGGGGTTTCGGCGGCGCCACCCAAAAAGGGAAAGGTCCGCTTGCCGCCCGGCGCAGCGCATGCCGACGGGCGGGGACCCGGCGCGGCCATCGCGAAGGCCTGGTCCCTGATGCCGGGACGACGGGCGCTGCCCGCCGGCAGGCCATGCCGCAAGCCGCGGTCATGCCCGGCAATCCCGCGGCATCGGGCCGGCGGGGCCTGGAATGCCGCTGCGCGGCACCTCGGTGCCCGGCATCGCGCCGGAATTTCCGCGTCGTTCCGTCATGGCTCCTCCTCCTGTCGTCCGGCCTGCCCGCGATCACGGGCGCGGGTGCGCCTTTGGCCGGGACGACCGCCTCTCCCCGGACGCCGGCCGCAACCTGCCTGCAAGGATTGCCAATCCGGCCCGGCTTGGCAACAGCAAGCCGATGTTTTCGCGGCAATCGTCTCGCACCAGGCACCGCCGCTTTCGGCGGACGGATCGGGCGTGGATGCGATGTTCTGCCGCGAAGCAGCTTGCCGAAGCCGGCTGTCCGGACGCGGAAAATCAGGCCGTGACAAGGCACAAGACGCCGGCCATGGTACAGAAATATCGCGCGCAGGCCAGTCGGTCGCGGGCATCCGAGGCGGCTCAGGACCACCGGGCAGGAACAGGGGACGAATAAACGGTTGGGGGGAAGCGTGCGACAGTCGTGGCAAAGCCGGGACGAAGCCCGTGCATTTTTTGCCGCAAGGAATTGATTTTGCTAAAATGGTGCGGGTGGAGGGACTTGAACCCCCACGCCTTGCGGCGCCAGAACCTAAATCTGGTGCGTCTGCCAATTTCGCCACACCCGCAACGGCGCGTTCTCTAGCAAAGCCGCAGCCCACATGCGAGCGGTAATTTCACCTTTCCAGGCCGCGCAGCACCGCTGGCAGCGCCTCGGGCAGGTCGTCGGCGATCAGGCCGGGGCCGGCATGGCGCGCCGCCTGGGCATGAAGCAGCGTGCCCAAGCCGGCGGCCTCCAGCGCCGGCAGGCCGCGGGCCAGCAGCCCGGCGACGATCCCCGCCAGCACGTCCCCCGCGCCAGCAGTGGCAAGCCAGGGAATGTCGAAGGCGGAATGAATGGTTGCGCGGGCATCGGGGGCGGCGATCACCGTGTCGGGGCCCTTGAGCAGCACGATGGCGCCGCAGCGGGCGGCGGCATCGCGCACGGCGTCGAGCCGAGAATACAGCGGGCCACGCATTTTTGCCAATTCCTCACGATAGGCGGCATGGTCCGCCAGGAACCGCGCCATGCGCGCGGGGTCGGAAGCGTCGGCATAACCGGCCGCCGCGGGGCGCTGCGGATGGTCCAGGCGCCGGGCCAGGTCGGGAAAGAGCCGCGCGAATTCCCCGCCATGCGGGGTCAGCACGCAGTCCCGGTGCAACAGCGCCATCAGGCCGGGATCGCGGGACAGCGCGGTCAGCGCATCGGCATCCAGCACCGTCGCCCGCCCCGCGCCCAGGATCGCGGGCAGCAGCGCCGCCGCGCGCTCGACCCCGCAGCCGGGACCGATGCAAAGCGCGTCGATGCGCCTGTCCGCCAAGATCTCCGACAGCGCGGCCGGATCGTCCATGCCCCGGCGCATCAGCGCATCGGGCGGGCCGGCATGTTCGGGCAAGGCCGCGGCCGGCGGCCCCAGCGTCACCAGCCCGGCACCGATGCGCAGCGCGGCACGGGCCGAAAGGCGCGCCGCGCCGCCCCTGGCCGGCCCGCCGGCGACCACCAGCACATGGCCATGGCTGAACTTGTGGCCGTTGCCGGCCTCTTGCTTGCGCAGCCACGATGCCCGCTTGCCGGCAGCGACCGGGTTCCGGCGGGAATCGGGAACGGCGAAACCGGGCCAGACGGCCTCGACGGCGGGCAGGCGGACGATTCGCGACGGGGTCCCGTCCCCGTTCGGCTTGCAAACCCGCCAGGGGGCAAGGCCGATGTCAGCGACGACCAGCTCGCCGCAGCATTCCGGGCCGCGTTCCAGCAGATGCCCCGGCTTGGGGCTGTCGAAGGCGACGGTCAGCCGGGCGCGCAGGTCGAAATCGCCGGGCGCGCGCGGCCGGCCGGGAAAGGCGCCGCTGTCGAGGCACAATCCGCTGGGGCAGTCCACCGCCACGAGACTTTCGCGGAAAAACGCCCAATCGCCGCCCGAACCGCCCAGATAGGCGAGGACCGCGGCGATCTCGCCCTCGGGCGCGCGGGTGAGCCCGGTGCCGAAGATCGCGTCCACATAGACATCCGCATCGGGCCCCTCGCGCAGGGCGTCCCGGGTCAGCGGCAGGACTGCGCCAAGCGCCTGCCATTCGGCCTTCATCCGCGCCGCATCGGGACCCGGTCGGCTTTCCATCCCCAGCACCCGCAGCTGCCAGCCTGCGCCATGCAGAAGCCGCGCCACCACATAGCCGTCGCCGCCGTTATTGCCCGGCCCGCAAAGCACCGTGGCACGGCCCGGCCTGGGCCAGCGCAGGCGAATCTGCCCGGCGACGGCGCGGCCCGCACGCTCCATCAACTCGGCGCCCGTCGCCTGCCCGCTGGACATGGCGGCGGATTCGATGGCGCGCATTTGGGCGGTCGTCAGGATTTCGGTGCCGAGAAGCATGACATCTGCCTAAATTATAATCTTTCTGCACTAAATGCAGGCATATTGGCCGGGCAGATGCGATAGGCCGCGCGATCCTTGCCCTGCCCCATTTACCCGCCTCATCAAACCCGCCAATCAGGTCGCAGGCAAGTCGCGAGAGAAGGATCAGGCGATGAAGAAAGTCGAAGCCATCATCAAGCCCTTCAAATTGGACGATGTGAAAGAGGCCCTTCAGGAAGTCGGCGTGCAGGGCCTTTCGGTCACCGAGGTCAAGGGCTTTGGCCGGCAAAAGGGCCATACCGAGCTTTATCGCGGCGCAGAATATGTGGTGGACTTCCTGCCCAAGGTGAAGATCGAGATGGTCCTGCCCGACGATCTGGTCGAAGCCGCCGTGGACGCGATCATCTCGGCCGCGCGCACCGAGAAGATCGGCGATGGCAAGATCTTCATCATCCCGGTCGAACAGGCCATCCGCATCCGCACCGGCGAAACCGGCGACGACGCAGTCTGATCCCGCGGAAGACATAGACGAAACCACGACACATGCCCGGCGGCGGCGCCGGGCAGATTGATGGAGGAAGGACCCCAATGACAGTCAAGGACGTTCTGGACCTGATGAAGACGGAAGAGGTCGAATATGTCGACATCCGCTTCACCGATCCCAAGGGCAAGCTGCAGCATGTGACGCTGGTCGCCGATCTGGTGGACGAGGACTTTTTCGAGGAAGGCTTCATGTTCGACGGCTCTTCGATCGCCGGCTGGAAGTCGATCGACCAGTCCGACATGAAGCTGATGCCGGATGCGTCCTCGGCCTATATCGACCCGTTCTATGCCGAAAAAACCCTTTGCGTGCATTGCAACGTGGTCGAGCCCGACACGGGCGAACCCTATGCCCGCGACCCGCGCGGCACCGCCGTCAAGGCCGAGGCCTATCTGAAATCCTCGGGCATCGGCGATGCGGCCTATTTCGGGCCCGAGGCGGAATTCTTCCTTTTCGACGACGTGCGCTATGCGGTGACCCCGCAGAAGGTCGCCTTCGAGATCGACTCGGTCGATGCCGCCTGGAACACCGACACCGTCTATGAGGACGGCAACCTCGGCCATCGCGCGGCCCATAAGGGCGGCTATTTCCCGGTGAACCCGGTCGACGCCGCCCAGGACATCCGCGGCGAGATGCTGTCCACGATGAAGCGCATGGGCATCAAGGTCGACAAGCACCACCACGAGGTCGCCACCGCCCAGCACGAGCTTGGCATGATCTTCGGCCAGCTGACCGAACAGGCCGACAATATCCAGAAATACAAATACGTCATCCAGAACGTCGCCGCCGCCTATGGCAAGACCGCGACCTTCATGCCCAAGCCGATGAAGGGCGACAACGGTTCCGGGATGCATGTGAACATGTCGATCTGGAAGGACGGCAAGCCGCTGTTCGCCGGCGACAAATATGCCGACCTGAGCCAGGAGGCGCTGTATTTCATCGGCGGCATCCTCAAGCATGCCAAGGCGCTCAATGCGCTGACCAACCCCTCGACCAACAGCTACAAGCGGCTGATCCCCGGTTTCGAGGCCCCGGTGTTGCGCGCCTATTCCGCCCGCAACCGTTCGGGCTGCGTGCGCATTCCGTGGACCGAATCGCCGAAAGCCAAGCGCGTCGAGGCCCGCTTCCCCGATCCGGCGGCCAACCCCTATCTGGCCTTTGCCGCGCTGCTGATGGCCGGCATCGACGGGATCAAGAACAAGATCGACCCCGGCCCGGCCTCGGACAAGGAACTTTACGCCCTGCCGCCCGAGGAACTGGCCGAGATCCCGACCGTCTGCGGCAGCCTGCGCGA
>Ga0164243_10013837_pt1 | contig 11308 bp, 9 predicted proteins | sample OricompcompostOP_FD_108781 | JGI IMG/M metagenome (GOLD analysis project Ga0164243, IMG submission 108781) | Organic Plus compost microbial communities from Emeryville, California, USA - Original compost - Organic plus compost (OP) | ecosystem: Engineered > Solid waste > Mixed feedstock >... | reverse complement strand
GTGGTCGGGGTGACCGGCTCGTCCGGCAAGACGTCCACCAAGGACATGATCGCCGCACTGACCGCGCGGCTGGGGCACACGGTGGCGCCGGCCGGCACGTTGAACAACGAGATGGGCCACCCGTACACGGTGCTGCGGGCCGACCGGGACACCCGCTACCTGGTCCTGGAGTGCAGCGCGCGCGGCATCGGGCACGTGGCGTACCTGTGCGAGGTCGCCCCGCCGAGCATCGGTGTCGTGCTCAACGTCGGCGGGGCGCACCTGGGCGAGTTCGGCTCGGTGGAGGCGATCGCCCAGGCCAAGGGCGAGCTGGTGGAGGCGCTGCCGGCGCACGGCACCGCGATCCTCAACGCCGACGACCGGCGGGTACGGGCGATGTCCGACCGGACCCGCGCGCGCGTGGTGCTGTTCGGTACCTCGCCGGACGCGGCGGTCCGGGCCACCGACGTGACGCTGGACGAGGCCGGCCGGCCGGCGTTCACACTGCACGCCGGCGGCGAGACGGCACCGGTACGGCTCGGTCTGTACGGCGAGCACCAGGTGTCGAACGCGCTCGCCGCCGCGGCCGTCGCGCTGGCCTGCGGCATGCCGGTCTCGGAGGTGGCGTACGCGCTGGGCCTGCTGCGGCCGGCCTCGCCGCGCCGGATGGACGTGTTCACCCGGACCGACGGGGTGACCGTCATCGACGACTCGTACAACGCGAACCTGGCGTCGATGACCGCGGCGCTGAAGTCGCTGGCGGCCATCGGTGCCGGCCGCCGGACCTGGGCGGTGTTGGGGTACATGGCGGAGCTGGGCCGGTTCGAGCAGACCCAGCACGAGCAGGTCGGCCGGCTGGCCGCCGAGCTCGGCATCGACCGGGTGGTCGCGGTCGAGCCGGACGCGGCCGGCATCGATCAGGGCGCGCGGGCGCGCGCCGAGGACTCCGGGTGGGAGGGGCAGTCGGTGCAGGTACCTGACCAGCAAGCGGCGATCGCGCTGTTGGCCGACGAGCTGCGCGCAGGCGACGTGGTCCTGGTCAAGGGCTCGCGGTACCGGACCTGGCAGGTGGCGGACGCGTTGCGGGAGACCGCGGACGAGACCACCGGCGATCGGGGGACGCCGGCATGAGATCGGTCATCGTCGCGCCGCTGGTGGCGTTCGTGCTGACGTTGTTCGGCACCCCGCTGGCGATCCGGTACTTCAGCCGGCTCAAGGCGGATCAGCCGATCCGCGAGATCGGCCCGCAGACGCACCTGGCCAAGAAGGGCACGCCGACGATGGGCGGCGTGGTGTTCATCCTGGCCACGGTCGTCGCGTACCTGGTGGGGCACCTGACGCTGCTGACCCTGCACGGCCGGCCGCACAAGCCGACGGTCACCGCGATCGTGCTGCTCGGGCTGTTCGTGTGCATGGGCGCGGTCGGGTTCATCGACGACTTCAAGAAGATCCGCAAGAAGAACAGCGCCGGCCTGTCGGCCAAGGGCAAGCTGCTCGGCCAGGCCATCGTGGGCGCGGTCTTCGGCGTGATCGCGATGTACTTCAACCCCGACGCGGTGTCCCCGACCGGGGTGCACAACCCGACGGTGGGCAGCCCGTTCATCTCGTTCGTCCGGGAGATCCCCTGGCTGGACATCACCCGGGTCGGCGCGGTGGTCCTGTTCATCTTCGTCGTACTGGCCGCGTCCAACGGCGTGAACCTCACCGACGGGTTGGACGGCCTGGCCACCGGCACGTCGGTGATGGTGTTGCTGGCGTACACGGTGATCTCGTTCTGGCAGTACCGGCACTGGTGTTCGGACACGCATCCGCTGTCGAACGTCTGCTACAACGTGCGAGATCCGCTCGACGCGGCGCTGATCGCCGGGGCCGCCGCCGGTGCGCTGTTCGGCTTCCTGTGGTGGAACGCGTCACCGGCGCGGATCTTCATGGGTGACTCCGGCGCGCTCGGCCTGGGCGGGCTGATCGGCGGGCTGGCGATCTCGACGAAGACGATCCTGCTGCTGTTCATCCTGGGCGCGCTGTTCGTGATCGAGACGGTGTCGCTGATCATCCAGGTGGTCTCGTTCCGGACCACGGGCAGACGGGTGTTCCGGATGGCGCCGATCCACCACCACTTCGAGCTGGCCGGCTGGAGCGAGGTCAACATCACCGTACGGTTCTGGATCATCTCCGGGATCGGCATCACCGCCGGGTTGGCGATCTTCTACGCCGACTTCACCGCGTCCGCGATAGGCAGCAACGTGTGACCGGGGAGTACGCGAACCGTCGGGTGCTGGTCGCCGGGGCCGGCGTCAGCGGCGTCGCGTGCGCGCACGCGCTGGTGGCGGCCGGCGCCGAGGTGACCGTCCTGGACCGGCGGCCGAGCGAACGGCTGGCCGAGCTGGCCGCGGCCGGGATCGGCACCCTGGTGACCGTCGACCCGCCGTACGACCTGCTCGCCGAGGCGAGCGACCTGGTCGTGTCGCCGGTGTTCGCGCCGCACCATCCGCTGGTGGTGGCGGCGGTCGCGGCGGGCCTGGAGGTGTACTGCGAGCCCGAGCTGGCCTGGCGGATGCGCCCGGACCGGGCCGCCGACTGGCTGGCCCTGACCGGTACCAACGGGAAGACGACCGCGGTGACCATGCTCGCCGCGGTGCTGTCCGCGGCCGGGTTGGCGGCGAAGGCGGTCGGCAACATCGGCGACCCGCTGATCGACGCGGTCCGGGCGAACGAGCAGCAGGTGCTCGCGGTGGAGCTGTCCAGCTACCAGCTGCACTGGTCCAGCCGGCTGGCCCCGCTGGCCGGCGCGTACCTGAACCTGGCCGACGACCACCTCGACTGGCACGGCGACCGGGACGCGTACGCGGCCGCCAAGACGGCGGTGTGGCGCGGCGCGGCGTCCGGCGGTACGGCCGTGGGCAACGCCGACGACGCGACCGTCTCGGCGCTGCTCGCGACCGTACCGGGCCGGCGGGTGTCGTTCACCCTGGGCGAGCCGGCGCCGGGGCAGCTCGGCGTGGTCGACGGCACGCTGGTGGACCGGGCGTACGGGCCGGAGCCGGTCCCGCTCGCCCCGGTCGACGCGGTCCACCCGGCCGGCGCGCACAACGTGGCCAACGCGCTGGCCGCGGCGGCGCTGGCCCGGGCGTACGGGGTGGCGCCGGAGGCGGTCGCCGCCGGCCTGAGCGGGTACGTGCCGCAGCCGCACCGCAACGCGCCGGTCGCGCAGGTGGGCGGGGTGGCGTACGTGGACGACTCGAAGGCGACCAACCCGCACGCCGCGCTGGCCTCGCTGCTGTCGTACCCGCGGGTGGTGTGGATCGCGGGCGGTCAGCTGAAGGGTGTCGACCCGGACGAGCTGGTGTCCCGGGTGGCGGACCGGCTCGTCGGTGCGGTACTGCTCGGTGCCGACCGGGACGTGATCGCCGCCGCGTTGGCCCGACACGCGCCGTCAATCCCGGTGATCGACGTGCCGAGGTCCGATGATGGGGCGATGGCGGACGTGGTCGCGGCGGCGGCGCGGCTGGCCGGCCCCGGTGACACGGTGCTGCTCGCGCCGGCCGCCGCCTCGTACGACATGTTCGCCGGCTACGCACAGCGCGGGGACCGGTTCGCCGCGGCGGTGGCCGCGTTGCCGGTGGGGTGAGCGGCTCGGCAGACGGGAGTGGGCAGTGACCGGTTCGGTGACCGATACGCCGCCGACCGAGTCCCGGACCGGTACCCGAACCGCCCCCGGCCCGGTGTTCGCCCGGCTGGTGGGGGAGCCGTTCGCGGCGCTGCGTGGACTGCTGTCGCGCCCGCTCGCCTCGTACTATCTGCTCGTCTCCAGCGCCGCCCTGCTGCTGGTGATCGGCCTGGTGATGGTGTTCTCGGCGACCAGCGTGCCGACGTTCAACGCGCAGCACAGCGCGTTCGCGGGGGTGCAGCAGCAGGGGCTGTGGGCGGTCGTCGGGGTGTTCGCGTTCTGGCTGGCGCAGCGGCTGCCGACCCGTACCTACCGGGTCCTCGGCCTGCCGCTGCTGCTGATCTGCCTGGTGTTCGCGCTGGTACTGGTGCTGTTCCCGGCCGGCCAGGTGGGCCCGATCGGTACCAACCTGAACTGGATCACGATCGGCCCGGTGCAGTTCCAGCCGGCCGAGCTGGGCAAGCTGGCGCTGGTGTGGTGGGGCGCCGACCTGCTGGTACGTCGGGGCGCGGCGGTGGCCCGCTGGAAGCGGCTGGCGATGCCGCTGTTCCCGGTGACGGCGCTGCTGTTCCTGCTGGTCGGCATGAACGACTTGGGCACCATGCTGTGCATGCTGCTGGTGTTCCTCGGCCTGCTCTGGGTGACCGGGGTACGGTTCCGGGTCTTCGCCGGCATGTTCGGGGTGGCGCTCGCCGGCGTGGTGGTGCTGATCGCCGAGCAGAGCTACCGGCTGGAGCGGCTGCTCGCGTTCACCCACACAGCCAAGGCGACCGGCTGCACCTCGCCGGACAGCGTGCAGGGCGAGTCCTGCTGGCAGTCGGTGCAGGGGATGTACGCGCTGGCCGACGGCGGCTGGTTCGGCGTCGGGCTGGGGCAGGGCCGGCAGAAGTGGGACTGGCTGCCGGAGGCGCACAACGACTTCATCTTCGCCATCATCGGCGAGGAGCTCGGCGTGGTCGGCTGCGTGGTGGTACTGGCGCTGTTCGCGGTGCTGGCGTACGCGGGGCTGCGGATCGCGCGGCGTGTCGACGACCCGTTCCGGCGTACCGTCGCCGCCGCCTGCACGCTGTGGCTGGCCGGTCAGGCCGTGATCAACATCGGCGCGGTGGTGGGCCTGCTGCCGATCACCGGGGTGCCGCTGCCGTTCATCTCCGCCGGCGGTACGGCACTGGTGGTGACGCTGACCGCGGTCGGCATGCTCGCCTCGTTCGCCCGTACCGAGCCGGAGGCGGCGCGGGCGCTGCACGCCCGGGCGCCGAGCCGACTGGTACGGCTACTCTGGGTGCCGCTGCCGCCGCTGCCGGGCGCGTCCCGGTCGGCACCGGCCGCGTCGCCCCGGTCGGCCCGGGGCAAACCCGGCGTGCGCGCCACCCGGGGGCGTACGGCAGGATCGACGCGGACGGATCCCCGACGGCAGCGGTCCAACACCCGCTCGACGACCGGCAAGGAAAGACGTTGACCGACCTGCGTTCCGTGGTTCTCGCCGGTGGTGGCACCGGCGGCCACATCTACCCGTTGCTCGCGTTCGCCGACTGCCTGCGCCGGCACGATCCGGACGTCCGGATCACCTGCCTGGGCAGCGCCAAGGGCCTGGAGAACGAGATCATCCCCGCCGCCGGGTACGACCTGCGCCAGGTCCCGGCGTACCAGCTGCCCCGCTCGGTCAACGTCGACCTGGTCAAGACCGGGCCGCGGATGATCCGGTCGATGCGCGCCTGCCGCGCGGTGCTCGACGAGGTCGACGCCGACGCGGTGGTCGGATTCGGCGGGTACGTGGCGGTTCCCGGCTATCTGGCCGCCTGGCGGCGCAAGACGCCGATCGTCATTCACGAGGTGAACGTGCCGCCGGGGGTGGCGAACAAGCTCGGTATGCGGTTCACCGACCACGTCGCCGCCGGCTTCCCGCACCAGCCGCAGATGGCCCCGTCGCTCGCCGACGCCCGGGTGGTGGGCGTACCGCTGCGCCGCTCCCTGACGTCCCTGGACCGGGCCGCCCGCCGGGCCGAGGCGCGCGCCCACTTCGGCCTCGACCCGGACCGCCCCACCCTGTTCGTGTACGGCGGCTCGCAGGGCGCCCGCGCGATCAACCTGGCGATGGCCGGCGCGGCGAAGGCGATCACCGCGTCCGGCTGCCAGGTGCTGCACATCATCGGCGCCCGCAACGAGCCGGTGGACATCCCCAGCGACCTGCCCGCCCCGTACGTGACGTTGCCGTTCCTGTCCGAGATGGAGCTCGGGTACGCGGCCGCCGACGTCCTGCTGTCCCGCGGCGGCGCGATGACCGTCGCCGAGGCCACCGCGCTCGGGGTGCCGGCGATCTACGTCCCGCTGCCGTACGGCAACGGCGAGCAGCGGCGCAACGCGCTCCCGGTGGTCGAGGCCGGCGGCGGGCTGCTCGTCGACAACGCCGACCTGACCGCGCAGTGGATCGAGTCCACCATCCTGCCGCTGCTGCACGACCCGGCCCGGATCCAGGCGATGAGTACCGCTGCCGCCTCGTACGGGCGGCGCGACGGCGACGAGGCACTCCGCGCCTTCACCCTGGAGGCCGTGGCGAAGGGGGCCGGCCAGTGACCAGCGACCAGAGCACGGACGCGGTGGGTACCGCGACGGTGCCGCTCGGCGCCGAGGACCTCGGCCATGTGCACCTGATCGGCATCGGCGGGGTCGGCATGAGCGGCCTGGCCCGGCTGCTGCTGTCCCGCGGCATCCCCACCTCCGGCAGCGAGCTGCGCGAGTGGCCGACCCTGGCCGGGCTGCGCGCGCTCGGCGGCGTCATCCACGACACGCACAGCCCGGACAACCTCGACGGCGTCGACACCGTCGTGTACTCCACCGCCATCCCCGCCGACCACGTCGAACTGGCCGAGGCACGCCACCGCGGCCTGCGGGTACTGCACCGCTCCGAGGCGCTGGCCGCCGCGATGGTGGGCCGTACCGGCATCGCCGTCGCCGGTACCCAGGGCAAGACGACGACCACGTCGATGGTGACGCTGGTGTTGCAGCACTGCGGGCTCGACCCGTCGTTCGTGATCGGCGGCGAGATCTCCGAGGCCGGGTCGAACGCGCACCACGGCTCCGGCGAGTACTTCGTCATCGAGGCGGACGAGTCGGACCGGTCGTTCCTGCGGTACCGGCCGCATGCCGCGATCGTCACGAACGTGCGCGCCGACCACCTGAACACGTACGGCGACCTGGCCGGGCTGCAGGACGGGTTCGCCGAGTTCTGCCGGAACATCACGCCGGACGGGTTCCTGGTCGCGTGCGCCGACGACGAGGGGTCGCGCGCGCTCGCCGACCGGATGCGCGCCGAGGGCCGCACCGTCCACACGTACGGCGAGGCGCCCGACGCGGATCTCCGGCTGGCCGACCTGACCTCCGCGGTCGGCGGGGTGCGCTACACCGCCGTACTGGACGGGGCCCCGCTCGGCGAGGTCACCCTGCCCACGCCGGGCCGGCACCTCGGCCTCAACAGCGCCGCCGCGCTGCTGACGGCGCTGCGGCTGGGGGTCGAGTTCGCGCCGGTGGCCGAGGCGCTCGCGGCGTTCCCGGGGGTACGCCGCCGGTTCGAGCACAAGGGCACCGCCGACGGCGTCCGCGTCTACGACGAGTACGCCTACCACCCGGTGTCGATGACCGCCGCGCTGTCCACGCTGCGCGAGGTCGCCGGCGACGGCAGGCTGGTCGTGGTGTTCCAGCCGCTCCGGCTGTACCGCACCCGCGAGCTGCAGGCCGAGATCGCGCAGGCGCTCGCCATCGCCGACGAGGCGATCGTGCTGGAGGTGTTCGGTCCGGGGGAGACGCGCGGCCCGGGCGAGGGCGGCCGGCCGCTGACCGACGCGGTACCGCTCGGCGACGAGCACAAGGTGTTCGTGCCGTCCTGGTCCGACGTCGCCGGTGAGGTGCTGCGCCGGTCGAAGCCGGGCGACCTGGTCGTCACCATGGGCGCGCCGCCGATCTCGATGATGGGCGACGAGCTGCTCGCGGCGCTGGCCGACCGGGCCGGCTCGGTGGACACCGCCGGCTGATGGCGTCCGGCGCGCGCGACACCCGCGGTGGCGGCCGGTCCGGTCGCCGCTGGCGGCTGGTCGCCGCCCGCCGCCAGGCCGTCTCCGCCGTGGTACGCCGGCTGCTGGCGCGCGCCCGCCGCAACCGGCGCCGTACCGCACTCACCGTGTCGGCCGCCGCCCTGGTGGTCGCGGTGGTCGTGGCCGGCCTGGTCGTCGTGTACCAGACGAGCGTGTTCGCGGTCCGCGGGGTCACCGTCCGAGGTGTGCGCACCCTCGCCCCGGCCACCGTCGCCCGTACCGCCGCGGTACCCGTTGGTGCGCCGCTCGCCGGCGTCGACCTGGCCGCGGTGGCCGACCGGGTGCGCACCCTGGCCCCGGTCGAGTCGGTACGGGTCAGCCGCGACTGGCCGCACACGATCCTGGTGAGCGTCACCGAACGCACCCCGGCCGCGGCGGTACCGCACGGGGACGCGGTGCGGTTGGTCGACGCGAGCGGCGTGCCGTTCCGTACCGTCGGGTCCGCGCCGGCCCGGCTGCCGGTGCTGGCGGTCGCGCATCCCGGCCCGCGGGACGTGCCGACCCGGGCCGGGTTGCGGGTGCTGCGCCAGCTCACCCCGCAGCTGCGGTCCCGGCTGGTCCGGGTCGAGGTGCCGCGGCCGACCCGGATCCGCCTGGTGCTCGCGCACGGCCGTACGGTCGTGTGGGGCGACTCGTCCAGCGGTACCCGCAAGGCCGAGGCCGCGACGGCGCTGCTGGGCAAGGACGGCGACGTGATCGACGTCAGCGCGCCCGACCTCGTCGTGGTGCGCTGAGCCGGAGGTGTCCACAGTGGAGCGTACGGATCCGGCGACGGACGCCGACGAGCCCGCCGCCCTGGCGCAGTGGCTCGACTACCACCGGGCGACGGTACGGCTGAAGTGCGCCGGCCTGGAGGAGTCGATGGCGCGGCGCGCGCCGGTCGCCACCTCGCCGCTGCTGTCGCCGGCCGGGCTGGTCGCGCACCTGACCGACAACGAGCAGTACTGGTTCGAGGCGGTACTGCACGACGGCCCCCGGTTCGCCCAGGACGACGACGATCCGGACGCCGACTGGATCGCGCCGAGCGGGGTCGGCCTGGCCGAGCTGCTCGACCGGTACGACGCGCAGTGCGCGCACTCCCGGAACCTGGTCGCGGGGCTCGACCTGTCGTTCGTGGCGCGGCGCGAGGTGGAACCGGGCACGGCACCGATGACGTTGCGCTGGATCTACCTGCACATGATCGAGGAGACGGCGCGGCACAACGGCCATCTGGACCTGGTCCGCGAACTGCTCGACGGGGTCACCGGTACCTGACGGTCCACTATGGACGGCAAACCTCGCCGACACGCCGGGCCGGATGCTTGGAGATCCGCAGGCCGGGCCGTACGTTCCGGGGCAGGGTCGAGGTTGACATAACTATAACCCTCTAGTTGAGGGTGAGAGTTGACCCGGGCCGATGGCGGGGAGCAGCACAGCGAAGGGAAGGCGGACCGATGACACCTCCGCACAACTACCTGGCGGTCATCAAGGTCGTCGGCTGCGGCGGTGGCGGCGTCAACGCCGTCAACCGGATGATCGAGGTCGGACTCAAGGGCGTCGAGTTCATCGCGATCAACACCGACGCGCAGGCGCTGCTGATGTCCGACGCCGACGTCAAGCTCGACGTCGGCCGGGAGCTGACCCGCGGACTCGGTGCCGGCGCCAACCCCGACGTCGGCCGCAAGGCCGCCGAGGACCACCGGGACGAGATCGAAGAGGTACTCAAGGGCGCCGACATGGTGTTCGTCACCTGCGGCGAAGGTGGCGGTACCGGTACCGGCGCGTCCCCGGTGGTCGCCAACATCGCGCGCAAGCTCGGCGCGCTGACCATCGGCGTGGTGACCCGCCCGTTCTCGTTCGAGGGCAAGCGGCGCCAGGTGCAGGCCGAGACCGGCATCGACGAGCTGCGCAACGAGTGCGACACCCTCATCGTGATCCCGAACGACCGGCTGCTCCAGCTCGGCGACCGGACGATGAGCATGATGGACGCGTTCCGGCAGGCCGACCAGGTGCTGCTGTCCGGTGTCCAGGGCATCACCGACCTGATCACCACGCCGGGCCTGATCAACCTCGACTTCGCCGACGTCAAGAGCGTGATGTCCAACGCCGGCTCGGCACTGATGGGTATCGGCAGCGCGCGCGGCGACGACCGAGCCGTCGAGGCGGCGCAGGGCGCCATCTCCAGCCCGCTGCTGGAGCAGAGCATGGACGGTGCCCGGGGCGTACTGCTGTCCATCGCCGGCGGCTCCGACCTCGGCCTGTTCGAGATCAACGACGCGGCACAGCTGGTCACCGACGCGGCACATCCGGATGCGAACATCATCTTCGGCGCGGTGATCGACGACGCGCTCGGCGACGAGGTACGCATCACGGTGATCGCGGCCGGCTTCGACGGTGGTGCCCCGGCGTACAAGCCGCAGGCGGAGACGACCCGCAAGACCACCGGCGAGACCACGCCGCCCCCGACCACCACGACGCCGCCACCCACCACCACGACGACCACTACCGGTACCACCGGGGGCCAGGTGCGGCCGCACGTGCCGACGGAGCGGACACCGCGCAAGGTCCTGTTCGACGACGTCGACGTACCGGAATTCCTCAAGAACAACCAGTGACGTCCCCGTCGTCGAACGAGCGGCGCGCCGAGCTGACCGCGAGCCTGGCCGCGGTACGCCGGCGCATCGTCGAGGCGTGTGTCGCGGCCGGCCGGGGGCACCGTGACGTCACCCTGATCGCGGTGACGAAGACGTTTCCGGCCTCGGACGTACGGCTGCTGGCCGAGCTCGGCCAGCGCGACGTCGCGGAGAACCGGGACGCCGAGGCCGCCGCCAAGGCCGCCGAACTCGCCGCCGACGAGGTACCGGTGCGCTGGCACTTCGTCGGCCAGCTGCAGCGCAACAAGGCCCGTTCGGTGGTCCGGTACGCCGACGTCGTCCAGTCGGTCGACCGGGTGCCGCTGGTGGCCGCCCTCGCCACCGCGGTCGACCGGTACCGGGAGCGTCCGCTCGACGTGCTCGTCCAGCTGTCCCTGGACGACGCGCCGGGCCGTGGTGGCGTGTCGCCGGCCGACCTGCCCGTACTCGTCGACGCCGTCACCGCCCGCCCCGAACTGCGGCTGCGCGGGCTGATGGCGGTGGCGCCGCTGGGCGGTGACCCGGACGTGGCGTTCGCCCGGCTGGCCGAACACGCCGCGTGGCTACGGGTACGGCAGCCGGACGCGACCATGCTGTCGGCCGGGATGACCGGCGACCTGGAGGCGGCGATCCGCCACGGTGCGACACACGTGCGTGTCGGCAGCGGATTGCTCGGCCACCGGGCGCCGCTGGGTTAGCCTGGCCACGGGAACCGAACTACACCGCTGTAATTGACAATCACCGATCTCGTCCGTCTCGCAAGGCGGCGCATCGCGGGGGGAACGTCCCGATGGGCGGGGCGCGCGACGTGGCAGGACGGTGTACGGGAGGAGGTGCCCGATGGGTGCGTTGCGAAAGGCAGGCGTGTGGCTCGGCCTGGTCGAGGAGGACGACGACCGGTACGAGGCCGACGACCGCTACGACGGCGCCGACGAGTACCAGTCGGCCGGCCGTGCGGAGAG
>Ga0164243_10013835_pt1 | contig 11310 bp, 8 predicted proteins | sample OricompcompostOP_FD_108781 | JGI IMG/M metagenome (GOLD analysis project Ga0164243, IMG submission 108781) | Organic Plus compost microbial communities from Emeryville, California, USA - Original compost - Organic plus compost (OP) | ecosystem: Engineered > Solid waste > Mixed feedstock >... | reverse complement strand
GGGCGGGTTCGCTGAGGGGGCCGGCACCGCTGGGGGCGCCGGGCCCGTTCCTCAGACCCGGTCCAGCGGCCGGTGCGGTCCGTCCGGCAGCTCCACCTTGATCGTGTCGCCGGGGCGCACCGCACCGCCCTCCGCGACGACGCCCATGATCCCGGCCCTGCGGATGAGACGGCCGGCCTCGTCGCGGCTCACGACCTGCTTGAGCAGCCCGTCCTGGAAGTGGTCGATCTGAAGGCAGGGGTTCCGCAGCCCGGTCACCTCGACCACGGCCTCGGGCCCGATGCGCAGCAGCGTGCCCACCGGCAGACCGAGCAGGTCGAGGCCGCGCGTGGTGACGTTCTCCCCGAGGTCACCGGGCGCCACCCGGAACCCCGCCTCGGCGAGTTCGGCGAAGAGCTCCTCGTGGATGAGGTGCACCTGCCGCAGGTTCGGCTGCGTGGGGTTCTGGGCGACCCGCGAGCGGTGCTTCACCGTCACCCCCGCGTGGACGTCCCCCTCCACCCCCAGGCCCGCCAGCAGCGTGATGCTGTCCCGGTTCGGCTTGGTGAACGAGTACACCTCGTTCCTGCTGACCGCCGTCACGGCCCCGGTCATGGACAGATCCCCTTCGTCGGTCCCGGCCGTCACGCCGGGCGGACCACACTGTGGATGGACGACTCGCCGTCGTAGTAGATCGACTCCTCGCGGACGTACGCACCGGGCTTCGGCGCGTGGATCATCATGCCGTTGCCGATGTAGAGGCCCACGTGCGTGACGTCGTCGTAGAAGAAGACCAGGTCACCGGGCTGTGCGCTGGACACGGGGACCGTCGTGCCCGCGTTGACCTGGTCGTAGGTCACGCGCGGGATGTCCACGCCGGCGGCCTTCCAGGCGGCCTGGGTGAGGCCCGAGCAGTCGTAGGAGTCGGGCCCGGTGGCGCCCCAGACGTACGGCTTGCCGATCTGGGTGCGGGCGAAGGCGAGCGCCTTCCCGGCCTTGGTGGCGTACGACCCGTCCGGGGCGGTGCCGCCCTGCTCCTGCCCGCCCTGTTCCTGCTGCTGTGCGGCCTCCTCGCGCTCACGCTCGCGCTCGGCCTCCGCCTGCTGCCGGGCCAGCTCCTCGGCCTTGCGGGCGGCCTCCGCCTGCTTGCGCTTCTCGATCGCGGCGAGGCGGGCCTTCTCCTGCGCGGTCAGCTCGGAGAGCAGCTGACGCGCGTCCGCGAGCTTCTTCTGGACGGTCGACTTGGCGGTCCGCAGGTCCTTCTGCGACTCGGTGAGCGTCTCGAGGCTCCGCGTGGCCTCCTGGCGCTTCTTCATCGTCGCGGACTGCTCGGTGAAGTACTCGTCCACGGACTGCTTCTGACGTCCCGTCATGCGGTTCATCAGCTGGGACTGGTCGAAGTAGTCCTGGGGCGTGTCCGCGAGGAGGAACGTCGCGGTGTCCGGGGCGGCGGCCCCGGTGCGGTACTGGGCGGCGGCGTTGCGGCCCAGCTCCTCGCGCGCGTCGTTGAGCTTCTGCGTGCGCCGGGCCACGTCGTCGAGGAGAGTGTCGACGCGCTTGCGCTGCTTGGTCGTCTTCTCCTTGGCCGCGTTGTACTTCTCGGTGGCCGACTCCGCCTGGCGGTAGAGGTCGTCGACCTTCTTCTCGACCTCTTCGAGGCTCGGCCTGTCGTCGGAGGACGGGTTCGCCTGGGCCGTCTGGGACAGCAGGGCCACGGAGGTGAGGGCCGCGGTGGCCAGCGCGGGGGTCCGTATGCCTGCCACGCGCGTGCCGGAGGGACGCGACTTGCGGTGCGACGCCAAGGGAGGCGACTCCTTCCATGCTCCGCCTGCCGAGTTAGCTGTCGGGTTCGGGCGGGTGGTTCGGAAGGGTTGCCCTACGGCCGCTCCCGGGACGGGGAGTCGGGCCGATTCACCCCAAGTTCGGTGGGTCCCCGGCTCCGGATGCACCGGACTCGGCGGAGGCCGTGCGGCCCGGCGTCGTTCGCCGGTGGGGTTCGTACGGCCTGCCCGGCACGGTAGCCAACTGGTGTGGCCGCTGTGAAGGTTGATGTGCGATATGCCCGATACATTTTCGTGACCTTCGGTCAGGGGAGGTGGGTAGGGCCTCCGGGGTCAGGCGTCTGGTGTGGTTCTGATGCGATTGATCCCTTTGGCCCCTAATGGGTCGCTTCCTTGCGATTCGGCCGCGCGATGTGTGGCGTGATGGGATGACTTCGTACGGTGACCGGGCGCCGCCCGCCCCCGGACCGGGCGGTGTGATGTTCTCGAGGCGGCGGCCGATTGTCGGTGGGGCCGCCTAGACTCGGAGAGCGATGAGCAGCCTCTTTGACGACAGCTTCCTGGCGGACCTCCAGGCCCCACGGGCCCACGGGGAAGAGCCCCCGCCACCGCCCGAGGACGATCACACTCCGGAGCCGGTTCCGGCCGATCTGTTCGGCGGGAAGTTCGACGTGCCGCCGGACCGCGACGCGTACTACCGCGACGGCGCCCCGCGCCCGGCCCTCGACGCCGCCGCGCTGCTGGAGGGGCTCAACGAGAACCAGCGTGCGGCCGTCGTCCACTCCGGCACCCCGCTGCTCATCGTGGCCGGAGCCGGGTCCGGCAAGACACGCGTGCTCACGCACCGCATCGCCCACCTCCTCGGCGAGCGGCACGTGCACCCCGGCCAGATCCTGGCGATCACCTTCACCAACAAGGCCGCCGGCGAGATGAAGGAGCGCGTCGAGCAGCTCGTCGGACCGCGCGCGAACGCGATGTGGGTGATGACCTTCCACAGCGCCTGCGTCCGCATCCTGCGCCGCGAGAGCAAGAAGCTCGGGTTCACCTCGTCGTTCTCGATCTACGACGCCGCCGACAGCAAGCGGCTGATGGCGCTCGTCTGCCGGGACCTCGACCTCGACCCGAAGCGCTTCCCGCCCAAGTCGTTCAGCGCCAAGATCAGCAACCTGAAGAACGAGCTGATCGACGAGGAGGACTTCGCCGCCCAGGCCACCGACGGCTTCGAGAAGACCCTCGCCCAGGCGTACGCGCTGTACCAGTCGCGGCTGCGGGAGGCCAACGCCCTCGACTTCGACGACCTGATCATGACGACGGTCAACCTGCTGCGCGCCTTCCCGGACGTCGCCGAGCACTACCGCCGCCGGTTCCGGCACGTCCTGGTCGACGAGTACCAGGACACCAACCACGCGCAGTACGCGCTGGTGCGCGAGCTGGTCGGCACCTCCGAGCACCCCGCCGACGTACCGCCCGAGGCCGAGGTCCCGCCCGCCGAGCTGTGCGTGGTGGGCGACGCAGACCAGTCGATCTACGCCTTCCGCGGCGCCACCATCCGCAACATCCTCCAGTTCGAGGAGGACTACCCCGACGCGACGACGATCCTGCTGGAGCAGAACTACCGCTCCACGCAGACCATCCTCAGCGCCGCCAACGCCGTCATCGAGCGCAACGAGTCCCGCCGCCCCAAGAACCTGTGGACCAACGCGGGCGCGGGCGCGCGCATCACCGGCTACGTCGCGGACACCGAGCACGACGAGGCGCAGTTCGTCGCCGACGAGATAGACCGCCTCACCGACGCGGGCGAGGCCAAGGCCGGGGACGTCGCCGTCTTCTACCGGACGAACGCCCAGTCCCGTGTCTTCGAGGAAGTCTTCATCCGCGTCGGGCTGCCCTACAAGGTAGTCGGCGGTGTGCGCTTCTACGAGCGCAAGGAGGTCCGGGACGTCCTCGCCTACCTGCGAGTCCTGGCCAACCCCGAGGACTCCGTCCCGCTGCGCCGCATCCTGAACGTCCCCAAGCGCGGCATCGGCGACCGTGCCGAGGCCATGATCGACGCCCTGTCCCAGCGGGAGAAGATCAGCTTCCCGCAGGCCCTGCGGCGCGTCGACGAGGCGTACGGCATGGCCGCCCGGTCGACGAACGCCGTCAAGCGGTTCAACGCGCTGATGGAGGAGCTCCGCACGATCGTCGAGTCCGGCGCTGGCCCGGCGACCGTCCTGGAGGCGGTGCTGGAGCGGACCGGCTACCTGGCCGAGTTGCAGGCATCCACCGACCCGCAGGACGAGACGCGCATCGAGAACCTCCAGGAACTCGCCGCCGTCGCCCTGGAGTTCGAGCAGGAGTCGGCCGAGGGCGAGGACTCCGGGGGGCTCGCCGCCTTCCTGGAGCGGGTCGCGCTCGTCGCCGACTCCGACCAGATCCCCGACGAGGAGGAGGACGGCTCCGGAGTCATCACCCTGATGACCCTCCACACCGCCAAGGGCCTGGAGTTCCCGGTCGTCTTCCTCACCGGCATGGAGGACGGCGTCTTCCCGCACATGCGTGCCCTCGGTCAGACCAAGGAGCTGGAGGAGGAGCGGCGGCTCGCGTACGTCGGCATCACCCGCGCGCGGGAGCGGCTGTACCTGACACGCTCGGCGATGCGCAGCGCCTGGGGCCAGCCGTCGTACAACCCGCCCTCCCGGTTCCTGGAGGAGATCCCGGCCGCGCACGTGGACTGGAAGCGCACAGGCGGCGGTTCGCCCCTGTCGTCCGGTCCCGCCTCCGGCGTGGCGGCGTCGCTGTCCTCGTCCCGCTCGCGCTCCTCGGCGTCGGGCGCGTCCGGGTTCGCGACGCGGCGTACCTCCGAGAAGCCGGTGCCGCAGCTGGCGGTGGGGGACCGGGTCACCCACGACCAGTTCGGCCTCGGCACCGTGATGGCCGTGAAGGGCACGGGCGCGAACGCCGAGGCGACGATCGACTTCGGTGACACCAAGCCCAAGCGGCTGCTGCTGCGGTACGCGCCGGTCGAGAAGCTGTAGCGCGCGTCGCCGGACGCGAGTCGGCCCCCGTCGCCGGAAGGCACGGGGGCCGGACTTCGTTCGCTGCGGTTTCGCCGAGCGGGCGTTCTACGAGGGATCCAGGCCGTGGCTGCGCAGCCACGACAGGGGGTCGATCGCGGAACCCCCGCCGGGCCGGACCTCGAAGTGCAGGTGCGGACCCGTGGAGTTGCCCGAGTTGCCGGAGTACGCGATCGGGTCGCCGGCCTTGACGGTCGTACCGGAGGCGACGCGGTAGGTGGAGAGGTGGCAGTACCACGTCTCCGTGCCGTCCTTCGCGGTCACGATCATCATGTTGCCGTAGGCGCTGTTCCACTGCGTACGGACGGTGCCGTCGGTCGCGGCCAGCACCGTGGTGCCGTACGAGACCGGGAAGTCGATGCCCGAGTGGACGGACATCCAGTTGATGCCGGCCTGGCCGAAGTAGGCGCTGAGGCCGTGCTGTGCGACGGGGACCGCGAACTTCGGGCGCAGCCGCTCCTTGCGGGCCGCCTCCTCGGCGGCCTTCCGCTTCTCGGCCGCCTGCTGCGCCTTGAGGTCGATGCGCTCCTGCGTCCGGCTGGCCCGGTCGGCGAAGTCGTCGGCGCCGGCGGAGAGGCTCTCGAGTTGGCTGTCCAGCTTGTTGTTCGCCGCGGACGGCTTCACCGCGTCGCCCTCGGCGGCCAGCGTGGTGGGTTCCTTCTCGTCGGTGAAGTCCCCGACGGACGCGGCGGCGATGCCCGCCACCCCCATCACACACGCCGACGGCACGGCGATCGTCAGCAGCGCCGAGCGCTTGGGAGGCGTACGGCGACGGGAACGCGCCCCGCCCCGGGAGGCGGCACGCGGCGCGGGCGCCGGAGTGATCTCCTCCTGGTCGTCCAGGAGTGGTTCCACGACGGGAAGTTGACCGGTCGATGCCGGGTCGGAGGGGTCCTGGCCCTGCTCGTCGTAGCCGGACTCGTCCTCGTACGCCGCAGGGTCCTGGTACGCGGCCTGCTCGTCGTAGGCGGCCGGGTCGTAGGACGCGTGCTCGACCTGCTCGAAACTCGCGGTCGTCTGCTGCTCGAAGGATTCTGCTGCCGGCTCGTACTCGTCGGAGGCCGGTGCGGCACCGCCGTCGGAGTTCCACTGCGTGGCGTCGTACGCGCCGGTGTCATAGGTCTGCGTGCCCCACTCCCACTGCTGGGTGGGGTCGGCCGGGGCGGCACCGGACGGGTCGGGCTGGAGCCAGGCGTGCGCGTCCCACTGCCCGGACACGTCATGGCCGTTGGCCTGCTGCGGCACGAAGTCGAGACGCTCGTGCTCGGCGGTCCAGGCGCCGGTGTCGTACGCGCCGGTGCCGTACGCGGTGTGCTGCTGCTCGCCCGCGTAGGTGTCGTAGTGCGCGGTGTGGGTACCGGTGGACCACTGAGTGGCGTCGTAGGCGCCCGTGCCGTCACCGGGGAGGCTGCCGAAGAGGGGATCCGCGTCGAACGTCGTGGTCGCGTGGCCGGACGCATAGCCGGTGGCGTCGTAGGTGCCGTACGCGCTCGCGTCACCGTAGGGCGCTTCCTGAGTGCCGTACGACGCGTACTGCGCCGAGGCGGCATCGGAGGCCGAGACCGGGGAGGTCATGGTCCCCGACGGGTGACGATCGTTCACCAACTTCTCTCTCGCCTCGACAACAGGGGCTGCCAGAGCAGTGCGGCGACTGTACCCGGCGGTACGTCGGCGCGACAATCTTCGGCAGGTTTTGGGCGCGCAGGAAACGGGCATTCGGCCGTGTTTTGGCGGTCAGTGGGCGCGACTTTGGCTTTGTGTTCGAAGACTGTTCGAGGCCGAGTGGGTGCCCTGTGGGTCTGAGCCTGGTCCTGGGACGGCTGGGGCGGACGCCCGCGTTCCACGCAGCGTGACCGGCCGGCGCCGGACCGCTCACGCCACCGTCAGGCCGCCCGCCTCCCGGGACGATTCCGTGTCCGTGTGGGCGGAGTCGAGTGCCTGCCGTATGCCCGTCGCCACGGCCGGATGGACCGGCAGTGCGAGGTGGCCGATGCCCGTGACGCGCACGTTCTGCGCCATCAGGTCGGGATGGTCGATACAGGCCGTCTCCAGCGGGACCATCAGATGGTCCAGGTCGCTCCAGAAACTCACGAAGTGCGTACGGCAGCCGGGCGCGGGCCGGGCCAGCTCCTCGAGGACGGCCGAGCCGGGGCGCATCTGACGCACGATCGGGTGCGCGTTGGCCAGCGGGACCACGCTGGTGCCGGAGTGCGGTGTACCGAGCGTGACGAGCATGCGCACCCGGAGGTCCCCGCCCAGCCGCTGCACGTAATAGCGCGCGATCAGCCCGCCCAGGCTGTGCCCCACGATGTCGACCCTGCTGCTGCCGGTGCGCTCGCAGATGTCCTCGATGTGCCGCCCGAGCAGCTCGGCGGCGGTGCGGATGTCGCAGGTCAGCGGGGAGTAGTTGAGCGACTCGACCTGGTGCCTGCCGTTCTGGGCGAGGCTGCGGCGCAGCAGGAGGAACACCGAGCGGTTGTCGATGAAGCCGTGCAGCAGTACGACGGGTGGTGCCGCCTCGGCCGGCAGCTGGGCGGTGTCCCGCGCGGGCAGCGCGCCGGGCGAACGGCGCTCCTGGGCGATGCCCGACGGATACAGCAGGACATGGCCGGCCAGGATCGCGATCTCCAGGGCGGTCGCCTTCAGCAGGGTGAGGGAGAGGCCGGCGAGTCCACTGGGGATCAGGCGTCGGCAGAGCGGGAGAAAGGGGAGTGCGAGTGCCCCGGTGACCTTCATGGCCGACCTCCTTGTGGCACGCAGGAGACGGCTCCGGCCCCCGTGTGCCCTCGTGGGAAGTCGCGGCGGAGGCGGCCGGCGTCGGGCAGCGGAAGGGAAGCGGGGTGAGCGAGGCGTGAGAGGTGCGCCGGCCCGGGCGGCCGTGCGGCGCCGATCGACGTTCCGGGGCCTGCTGCCGGTGGGGCGACGAGCTCCCGCTGTCGTGCCTTACCTGCCCTGTGTGCCCTTCGTGCCACCGCCGACGTGTCGCATCACCACGGCGCGCCGTCCGGTGGCGCGGTGGTGCGACGACCTCGTTGCGGCTCCTTGTGCGCGGGGTCCCGTCCGCGACGCGCGCACCGCTCAACGACGCGGCGCGTGTGCCGCGATGAGTGGAACCTGCGCGGCGAACGTGTCCCACGTGTGATTTCCCCCTCGGTCAGCACCGCGAAACTGCCGGTTGCGGGATGCTCGGGATAACGTGCGTTCACTTCCGGGCAGTGTGGCCCGGGCGTCCGTGCGGCCGTCGCACGTCCGGCGCGGTGAGTGCCGGAGCGAGTGACGGACAGTGCGATACGTGCACCATGTATGACAAGTAGGCCGGACACGGCATACCTCATATGAGCGGTGCTTGTCGGTACGGATGGATGTAGTCGCTTCATGGAGGCAGTGATGGGTGTGGCAGCCGGTCCGATCCGCGTGGTGGTCGCCAAGCCGGGGCTCGACGGCCACGATCGCGGGGCGAAGGTGATCGCGCGGGCGCTGCGCGACGCCGGTATGGAGGTCATCTACACCGGTCTCCACCAGACTCCGGAACAGATCGTCGACACGGCGATCCAGGAGGACGCCGACGCGATCGGCCTGTCCATCCTCTCCGGCGCCCACAACACCCTCTTCGCCGCGGTGATCGACCTGCTGAAGGAGCGCGAGGCGGAGGACATCCTCGTCTTCGGCGGCGGCATCATCCCCGAGGCGGACATCGCACCGCTGAAGGAGAAGGGCGTCGCGGAGATCTTCACCCCGGGCGCCACGACACAGGCGATCGTGGACTGGGTCCGCGAGAACGTACGGCAGCCTGCCGGGGCGTAGGTGTAGGGCGCAGGCGCAGGCGCAGGCGCAGGCGCAGGCGCAGGCATTGGCGTAGGCGTAGGCGCTGGTGCCGGGTCGGCCTGGGAGGCGGCTGTCTGGCTGGGTGTCGGTCCGGGGCAATGGATTTCGCGGGGTGGGCTGCCTGGCTGGGCGTGAGCCGGGGGTGGCCCGTCGGTGGCGGGGTAGCGCCCTGGGGCGCGTCGCTGAGTCCGTCGGACTCTGCGGGACGGCCGCGTCCCCGGGCTGGTTGCTTCGGCAGGCTGGGCGCCTCAGCAGGCTGGGTGCCTCAGCGAGCTGGGCGCCTCCCCAGGTCGGTTGTCTCGGCACGCTGGGCGCCTCCCCAGGTCGGTTGCCCGGCAAGCTCACCGCATCCCAAGGCTGGCCGCCTCGGCAAGCTGGCCGCCCCACGGGCCGTCCGTCCCTCAGGGCGTCCCCTCTCCTCAGGCCGTCCCCCCTCCCTGGTCGCCCCCCAGGGCCGCCCGCCTTCCCAGCCGTCCCCCAGGGCCGCCGGCCCTCCTGGACCCGCTGGATCCGGTTCGGGCCCGTGTGTTGTTGGCCCGTATCTCCTCCTCGGCCGGTTCACCGGCGGGAGTCCGTCGAGGAACCGTCGTAAGGGCCACGCGGGCCGCAGCCGCCCCCAACCTGCTGCCCGTGTTTCGGCCGTGCCTGCTGTTCGTCCTCGGCCGGGGAGCCGGGGCCGTGCCGACCGCGGCCGTGCCCACCCGTACCCGTGCCCACCCGTACCTGTGCTCACCCGTGGCCGTGCCTTGCCGGGCTCGTGCCATGTGCCCCTCAGCCCTGAGGCGGCTCCGTGCCGTCCAGTTCGGCGATCATCGTGGCGCGTAGCCGCAGTGTCGTGACCAGGCGCTGGAAGGACTCCGCCCAGTAGCCCGTCGCTCCGGGGGACGCGTCCTCGGGTTCGTCCGGTATCGCCAGGAGGCCGTCCAGGCGCCCGGCCTCCGACGGGTCCAGACAGCGCTCGGCCAGGCCCATCACCCCGCTGAACGACCACGGGTAACTCCCGGCGTCCCGCGCGATGTTGAGTGCGTCGACCACCGCGCGCCCGAGCGGCCCGCTCCAGGGCACCGCGCACACGCCCAGCAGCTGGAACGCCTCCGACAGACCTTGCGTCGCGATGAAACCGGCCACCCACTCGGACCGTTCGTCCGCGTCCAGCGTGGCCAGGAGCTTCGCGCGCTCCGCCAGGGACACCGCTCCCGGACCGCCCGCCTCCGGTGCTGCCGAAGATCCGAGCAACGCCCGCGCCCAGGTGGCGTCCCGCTGCCGTACCGCCGCCCGGCACCAGGCCGCGTGCAGCTCGCCCTGCCAGTCGTCCGCCACGGGCAGGGCGACGATCTCCTCCGGTGTCCGCCCGCCGAGCCGTCCCGTCCAGGTGTCCAGCGGGGCCGCCTCCACCAACTGACCGAACCACCACGACCGTTCACCCCGGCCCGCCGGCGCCTTCGCCACGACACCGTCGCGCTCCATGGCCGCGTCGCACTCGTGCGGTGCCTCCACGACGAGCGTCGGCGCGTCCCCCGTGTGGTCGACGGCCACGCACGCCCCGGCCCGCACCGCCATCCTGGCCGCGAGTGCGGAGCCCGGCAGGGCGGACAGCAACTCGGCCGCCGTGGAACGGACGTTGCGGCTGCGGTCGCCGAGCGCCTGCTCCAGGAACGGCTCGTCCCGCGGGCCCAGCCCGGTCCGCAGCGAGTCCAGGAACATCAGCCGGTCCTCGGCCCGCTCCGTCGTCCACGTCGTGGTCAGCAGCTCGCGCGCGGCCGACGGCTCCCGCGCGCGGATCGCGGCGAGCAGAGCGACCCGCTCCGCGAACAGCCCCTCCTGCCACAGCTGCTCCACCTGCTCCGGGTCCTCCAGCGCAGGCAGCGCGGTGCCGCCGCCCGGTGCCGTGCGCAGCGCGAACCGCCAGTCCTGGTTCAGCCGGGCCAGCCACACCGCGCGCGGGCCCGCGAAGGTCAGCGCCGCCGGCCGCAGATCCGTGCGTCCCCGGGCGGCGTCCAGCAGGGCGGGCAGCGCGTGCGCGGGAGGGGCGAAGCCCCGCTCGTTGGCCGCGGCCAGCCACTGCGGCAGCAGCTCCATCAGGTCCGGCGCCGAGCCCCGGCGGCCACTACCCGCACCCGGACGGTCCGCCAGCAGCAGCGCCAGCCGGCGGGCAGCCGCCGGAGGAAGCGCCGGACGCGGATCCTCGGGGGCGGGCCTCGGGCGCTCCGCCGCGCGCGCCGGACGCAGTCCGGCCCGTCTGCGGACGGTCTCCACGGCCGCGCGGTCCAGCAGCGCGACCGGGGCCTCCTGTCCGGGCGGGCATCCCGGTGGGGTGCGCCGGTCCGTGCCGAGCAGCGCCGCCGTGACGAGTTCCTCCCAGGGGTCCGGCGCCGGGGAGTCCACGGGAAGGGAAGGGCTGGTCATGTCGTGCGTCCCTTTCTGCCGTTGCCGTTGCCGTTGCCGGCGCCGTCGTGCCGGGGGCCGATGTGGAGTGCTGGGCGCTCGTCATGGGACGGGCACCAACGTGCGGTCACCACAGGCGCACCGCCTCTCCGGTCCCTTCCGCCCAGGCCGTGAGCGGTGTGAAACCGCGGTGGCCGCACTCGCCGAACACCGTGACCGGTGCGCCGCCCGACAACGCGACCAGCCGCCACAGCCCCGGCCGGGAACGGGCGGCCGCGGTGAGC
>Ga0164243_10013834_pt1 | contig 11311 bp, 10 predicted proteins | sample OricompcompostOP_FD_108781 | JGI IMG/M metagenome (GOLD analysis project Ga0164243, IMG submission 108781) | Organic Plus compost microbial communities from Emeryville, California, USA - Original compost - Organic plus compost (OP) | ecosystem: Engineered > Solid waste > Mixed feedstock >... | reverse complement strand
GCACTGAATCATTGGTCTGGGATTTGGGGGACATGGGGTACGTACCTATTGGCCTGGCCTGGTCTAGCCACTAAGCTGCCCCCTGGGGCTACTAATTGATGGACCCATTGAAGCCTATGTAGGCGCCTGTGGCATTATGCTGACATTGGATTATCAATTATTTGAGCAATATTCTAGCAATATTTCCGCCAGCTCTGTTTTGTGGCGCTTCTGCCAGCCGATACCCACTGCCTGAGTCCTGCCAGTTGCCCATGTGCCATTTCCAGCGACGAACAACCCCTCCCCCTCTATGTGCATTGCTGCCTTCTTTCACGATGTGATGTGATCAATCTTCCTTGACCTGCTTCATAACAGTATAACAGTTTGCTTTTCTGTATCATCTTCTTCATTACAAAAGTTCCACATCGTCCAGATCGCCCAACTTTCGATATTTTGACAGCCCTTGATTTACGCCTGCTCACTAATCCAAAGTGCGCTGTTCGAACCTTCTAGCTTCCTCGTGCCTCGCCGACAGCCTGCCTGTTTCTCCAACCTCAACTTTTCTCTACACTCCATCCCACCCGCCTCTCTCTCAACCCCCGTCCGTCGCGACCTCGAATTTACAAAACCAAAACTCAAACCCGTCATCGATTTCTCTTCATCGAGGACGTTTTCGGCATAACCGTTCAACTACGTTAAATCACCATGAGTCTTTGCCAGAACCGCCTGCTCGAGGAGCGGTACGTTCCGGCCCGCGCCCCAGCCTTATCGACCCGGTTAGACTTCCGGATGCCCGACGCTAACGTCAAGGTGAATTTAGGAAGCAATGGCGTCGTGACCACCCGTTTGGATTCTACGCGAGACCGCAGCGAAATGCGCAGGGCGTTTCCGATATGAAGATTTGGGAATGTGGCATTCCAGGCAAGGAGAAGACGATCTGGGAAGGCGGCCTCTTCAAACTCGTTATCAACTTTCCCGACGGTTAGCTCTCCCTTCTAGCCGTTCCAACTATCCCATACCGTGCCTTCAAGCTAACGGACATATTTTTCGTTTCCCAGAATATCCCACAAAGCCTCCTAAGTGTAAGCGCAGAGCCAACCTCCCGGTCCATAGCATCCCCCACTTCACCACTTACTGACATATGCATACCTAACGCCTAGGCAAGTTCGTGCCTCCCTTGTTCCACCCGAACGTCTATCCCTCCGGCACTGTGTGTCTATCGATCCTCAACGAAGAGGAAGCATGGAAGCCAGCCATCACCGTCAAGCAGATCCTCCTCGGAATCCAGGACCTGCTCAACGATCCCAACCCTGACTCTCCGGCCCAGGCAGAGGCGTATAACCTCTTCAAGAAGGATCGCGTCGAGTACGAAAAGAGAATCCGACGGGTTGTGCGGGAGAACCCCGCGAGCTAAAGGAAAACCGTTTCTGCAAAAACCCGCAGCTTGACTTTGTTCACTTGATCAAGGATATCACGCATGAAAAGGGTGTGATGGAAAGGGGCTAGCTCGATCTTTACGCGGAGTTCGGAAAGGATACCAGGACGGGACATGGGCTTTTTTGTTTTTGTTCTTCGGCCTAGTACAAATCGCTTTTTTTTTCTTTCTTAGAGATACATCGATGGGTAATGATATGACGAACTGATCTTTCGTATCAGCCACGTAATAAGATTCCAGATAGGTTCCGGGCATATGAAGAGGACGGGAGTGTGCATCTGAGGCCGGATGTGATGTCTGGTTTTACTTTTACTGTGACAAATGTGTTGATTCTCGTAATACATGGGCAACGAGTTGAGCGCTCGTTGCCCACGCTCCCACGCCATTTACTGACATCCCCATATCCCGCCCACGCCGCCGCGTGGAGAAGCAACCTCTACGAAGGAGTAGATGCGTGGTGGCATCCCATTCTGGTGGACTCCTGACCTCACCCCACCTCCAGATTGGGGATTCTGAGCTGCTGTGCAGGTTCGGGGTTTTTGCGCAGGCATTGAAGCCTGCGGGCAGGGCGAATGAGACAAGCACTGGCGGGTGGTGGTCACATTGGTGTCGGGAACAGGACTTTACCGAAATGCACTCCACACTGTCTTGCTCACAAATGAAATCCTGCATCGATGTTTGTTCAGGAGCCTCATTTGCCGAGTTCAGCGGGATGCTGATCTTTATGTACTTCGTACTGGGAGGACAGCTGCTTGAGGGTTCAGATGTTATCTTATCGGGATGCTTATTCACAGTCCTTCGTACTTGCGTACTTCGTAGATCAATGCCAATGGCGGATTTATCAGGCCCTGTATCACCGGGTTCTAGTGTAGTGTAGTGTACTTGGGTACCTTGCAACCGTAACATGGGCGGCTCGTCACTGGGCGAGTTCCGGTGCTATCTGAGGCAAAAAAAGAACATCTGTCGAAGCCCTGCTGGTGGGATTGCATCCTGTGTGCAACCCGTTACCGCCACACCCCTTGCCCCCCCTTATCGCCAATTTTGGTAATGGAGAGGACGAAGTGACCAATAATGAGACACCATTTTCAATTCCGATCTCGGGCCCTGCCAGTTTGTGGTCTGTGGGTTTTTAATCTTTCTGCTAAGTCCCAGGTGTCCCTCTTATACCACGGTATTAGAGGGCAATTGACGGCTTGGGATGGGTCAGAATCAGAGGAGTCATAGTCAGAGAATGACTCGAATCTATTCCGGAAGGGGAGCTTGAAATCTTTGGGGGCGGGAGAGACTAAGTGTGGTGTAGTGTAATGGACAAAACAATTGTAGACTGGTCGCCTCGAATTTTGGGGGTGAGTGGGAAAAAGGGAAAAAAAAAATTCAAGGACCTTAAATCTTCTCCCATTGCCACACTTTTCGGAGCACTTCCCCTCGACTTTTCTTTTTTCCCCCGAATATTCTTGTCGTCGTCAGGTCCTCCATTCGTCCTGCCCTTTGTCTGTCCTGTTGTCTTTTCCAGAGTCGTCTTGCAAGGTCTATCCCGCATTGATTTGACCTGCCTATCTACGAGAGCGCGTCTTCCTTAACCCATAGTTTTCCTTCTATCCGGTCGCCGTCAACCGAGAACCTCGCGCACCTCCCAGCCTAAGCTATCCCGATCGCAACGATGTGTGGCATCTTCGCCTGCCATCGGTATGTCGACTTCCTCCCTTGACGTTGACATTTTTCCGATTTCAGTCTCCTCGTGCTCGATCCTTCAATGATATTTCCTTTTTGTCGTGGCATCCAATGGCGGGGCATTTTTCCAATTACCAAAGAAAAATTACCCCGCCATCAATTGTGGTCGCGTTGATTTCTTGGGGCAGGGTTGTTTGCAGGGGTTTTCCGATCTTAGGAGCTAACAGCGACGCCAATCTAGTCATCCCGACGTCCAAAAGTTCAAGCCGACCGCTTTGAAGCTGGCCAAGGCGTAGGTGCAAATATCTCTCCGATTCTCTGGTGATGCTCGAACACTCGAATTGACTAGTATATCAAAATCTGTAGGGTTCGGCACAGGGGTCCCGATTGGAGTAGGTTGTGACTCACGCGCGATAACTCTGAGACAAGGAGTAACAATGAGGGTGATTGGGATCTGACCATGATAACAAACAGGCGGAAGCGTTATCGCTAACAGCACGAGTACGTGTTATCGGCTTTCAAGACCATTCAACGGGACGTTTCAATTGACAGATTGGTCACAGTTCTCTGCCACGAGCGTCTGAGTATCGTGGGTGTCGGTAGGTTGATACGATCGATCTTCCTCTACATGGCGCGCGCATTGGGGTTCGTCTGACTTACACACCACTCAACAGAATCCGGCGCCCAACCCCTTACCAATGCCGACGAGACCATCATCCTTGCCGTCAACGGCGAAATCTACAACCACCGCCTCATCCGAAAGAACCTAAAGAACCCCTACCACTTCAAGACCCACTCCGACTGCGAGGTCGTCATCCCCTTGGTATGGACATCTCCTGCACCCATGGCATCGTCTCTCACTTCGACGGTAATGTTTCCGATTATTTGGGCTGTTACTAACTGCTGGTCCAAAGTATATGGAACATGACATCGATGCCCCTAAATCCCTCGACGGCATGTTCTCCTTTGTCCTCTACGACAAGACCCAGGACAGGGTAGTTGCCGCGCGTGACCCCATCGGTATCACTAGCTTCTACCAGGGCTGGTCCTCAAAGGAGCCGGATACCGTATACTTCGCCTCCGAGCTGAAGTCTCTCCACCCGGTTTGCGACAAGATCATTGCCTTCCCTCCCGGACACATCTATGACTCCAAGACGGGCAAGACGACCCGATACTTCGAGCCCTCTTGGTGGGATGCCTCCAAGGTCCCCACCACCCCCGTCGACTACAAGCTCCTCAGGGAGACCCTCGAGCGCTCCGTCAGGAAGCGACTGATGGCTGAGGTCCCCTACGGTGTACTTCTCTCTGGCGGTCTGGACTCTAGCTTGGTGGCCTCCATTGCCCAGCGCGAGACCCTTAGGTTAAAGAAGGCCGGCCAACAAGTCAACGGCGGCGTTGTCGACGACGAGTCCGCCAACGTCGACAAGGGCGAGGGCCTTGTCGGTATCGACGAAGACTACAACTTATCTACCCTCACCTACCTTCCCCAGCTCAACTCATTCTCCATCGGTCTTCCCGATGCTCCCGATACCAAGGCCGCGCTCGAGGTCGCCAAGTTCCTCGGAACGAAGCATCACATGATGACCTTTACGATCGATGACGGCCTCAACGCTCTCTCCGATGTCATCTACCACCTCGAGACCTACGATGTCACTACGATCCGTGCCTCCACTCCTATGTACCTCCTTTCCCGAAAGATTAAGGCGATGGGCATCAAGATGGTGCTTAGTGGTGAGGGAAGCGATGAGATCTTTGGTGGTTACCTCTACTTCCATGCGGCGCCGTCCAAGGAGGAGTTCCACGAAGAGACTGTTAGCCGTGTAAAGAACCTCCATCTTGCCGATTGTCTTCGTGCCAACAAGTCTACTTCCGCCTGGGGTCTCGAGGCCCGTGTTCCCTTCCTGGACAAGCAGGTTCGTCGCTCCGTTGTTCCGAGTCTGCCCTCATTATCTCTAGTTTAGCACTAACACATAATTTTCATAGTTCCTCGAGGTTGCCATGGGCGTTGACCCTCAGGACAAGATGATCACCAAGGACAGGATCGAGAAGTACATCCTCCGCAAGGCCTTCGACACCAAGGACGAGCCCGGCGTAGAGCCTTACCTCCCCGACGAGATTCTGTGGAGGCAGAAGGAGCAGTTCTCCGACGGTGTCGGTTACGGATGGATCGATGCCCTCAAGGACAACGCCGAGTTGCACGTTACCGACGAGATGATGAAGAACCCCAAGCCTGAGTGGGGTGACGAGATTCCTACTACCAAGGAGGCGTAAGTTGATTCTTGAATTCTCGTCTCCTTCTCCCCTTTCGTTTTGCGTTTCTTTGAGCGCTTTTAGGCTAATTTTTCTCCGGCTGCAGCTACTGGTACCGACTCATGTTCGACGAGCACTTCCCCTCGTACTGCGCGTCGACCGTCATGAGGTGGACACCCAAGTGGTCTAAACAGACCGATCCTAGCGGCAGGGCTATCGCTATTCACAACGCCAAGTACGACGGCACCGAGTAAATGGGAATTACTTGGGAATTTACTAAAACATATATATACACTTGACACGTATATATGGAGCAATCGGATGGGGGACCGTTACTTGTCATACACCCCTTGACTATAGACGTCAAGTTGGTTTATAGTGTAGAACGCGATTCTTTTAGCAAAACAATCAAATATTTCTTGGACATTTTAGGGAACAACATCAATTTGGTTGAGGGCTCTTGTCTTCACAGTTGACCTAGATTGGGGTTCGCGGATAACAGTCAAGTCACGGAATGGGACGAATCGCTCGAAGCTCTGTGTCTACGGTCTTTCTAGAGAGAGGCATCGTCGAGGTTTGAAGGCGGGGAAGGCTTCGTCTCGGGAGGGTACAATCTTGTGAATGGCGATGTCTTCTTGCTTGTTGGGGAATGCGATGCCGGAGCCATGGCACGGCGTTTGAGATTTCATCACGACCTATGTGGGGATAGCCTGCTAAGATTCCTAGTTTCACGAAATGTTATTGAAGCCCAGCTTTAACCTCGATCTGCCTACCTCTTCCCCTTCAAGTCATCGAAGCTTCGAATCAGAAACTCCATCGTACTGTTAAGAGGCAGTCCTTAACGACTCTTGATTGAAGGATATCAATGTGGAGTTGTTCGATGCTCCTCCCTTCTGACTTGAACTTACACACCGCACAACGATTAAGTCAGGGTTTCATTATATCTCTTATGACATTTGATACGGGTATAAAAAGAAAACAAGGAAAAATAGGGGGGAAAAAAGAAGGAAAACGGGAAAGAAAAGAAAAGCAAATAAGAAAAGAAGAAATGGGTAGAAAGGTAAAAAAAAAGAAACTTAGCGTCTCCCATACCAGGAATCGAACCAGGGTCTATGCTGCGCTCATTAGATGAGAGAGCATTATGCTAACCACTACACCATATGGGATTTGTGGTGTTGATTGATGAAAATCTTGTGCTGCTGGTGGTAATTTCAACCTCACTAGCCAAGTCCCCCCACTAAAACCTGGCGTCAACACACAGAGATTCCTCGTCTTCGGCTACGTTTTCGGTGCCATTGCCCATGTCAGTGCTGTATTAATGCCCTTCACTTCGAGTTTCTCCGAAACCCAATGCTTAGAACTTTGTCTGTAGTAGTTTATGATGAACAGAACAGAAGAGCTTATTCTCCTGTGGTGCCATTAAGAACTATGATCAACCGCGAGGTTGCCCAAACCGCTTGGATGGCTCGCCACAACAGGACTCACACGGCAGGCGCCGACGTGTTTCCAGACTCATCAATGATCTAGTTTATATCATCGCTTGGATTCTGCTCTTGACTCTGAGACGGGAATAATCAACTTGCGAGAAGCCAACGAACATCACAAAGCCATCCCTTTCCGGTGCCTCGAGTCTAAGTTGAATGCTACGGAGTACTTTATAGACACGGGGGCGGTGAGGTGATGGCATTAAGTATGGAAAGACGGTAAACCCAAGGATCAAGAGGCTCTCGTGGAGCAGAAACAGGTGTACCGCGGAGTGTCTGTAGAGGACCCACCACGGTGAAAAAGCCCATCTTCGCTTTTTGTCGGTCTCAAATGTCGATCGTTGCTGTATCAAATCAAATTAATCAATTATGGTGCGCTGTAGCTGGAGCTTGAGGCCATGGTGGGGTCTTCAACCTTCCATCCAAGTCCCCAACGAGTAACGAATGACGTCGGCACCACGCTGCAGAACAGTCGAAGACCTGTGGACTGACCCTTGCATTGAAGATGGAGCAAATCGAAGTTCCTGCGAACTCAGTTGTTGAGACTGGCTCGCATTGATTGATCCATTGACCAATTCCCGAAAGAACCCTTCGAGAGTCCCTCAGATGTACTCTTTGTAGTGTCATCGTAGGGGACGGTACAAAGGACGTTCCGCTGCACCCTGAAATGGAATTACCTCGGCCTTCCGGAAGCAGCATAGCGCCTGTATTCCCAAAGTCTCCGTCAGCCCAGTGCCTGAACCGACCCTCGTGCCACCTTCCAGCCAATCAGGACAGCCCAATCGAACAGACTGTCCTGGGAGACTCCCTGTCACTGTCACTCGCCAATCTCCTGAGTGCCGCCGCCCAAGAAAAAAAAACGGCCAGGTGCCAGTGCCAGCACCAAGACTTCAATCCGACATTTTGATAGCTTCCATTTCTTTCCACCAACAAAACCTCCACCACCACATTTCACATTTCATCATCTCCTTCTGTTGATACCCTCTCCATTCTCATCACATCAATCGACTTGTAATCTTCCTTTAATACCTTCACAATGGCCATCCCCAACTTCGCCGATATCGCCAAGCAGGCTAACGACGTAAGCTGATCTACCACCTGTCCCCTTATTCAAAATGCCTCCCCAACAAAACAAAGACGATGCGTGGAAAACCAGCGGCATTTCATGGTCCTCCTTTTTGCGCAACCTTTGCAGGGGCTTTGGGCACTTTCTCTGAGGACAATGAGAACCGAGAACCCATCCATTGAAGCTAGTACTGATATTTTGCGCGTTGTCTAGCTCATCAACAAGGACTTCTACCACCAGTCCGCCTCGACCTTCGAGTTCAAGGGCAACACCCCCAACAACGTTGCCTTCAAGGTCACTGGAAAGTCCACTCACGACAAGGCTACCTCTGGTGCTGTATGTTCAATACCAACCCAATTTTTTTGCCGGTGCCATCCTGAGATGTCTCTCCGAGTCGTACACGACGGAGCAGCAGCTGAGAATGGGCGCATTGGATCATGGATCTGTTTATACCTCTCCGAATCCGAGCTAACCATGCCTGCGCAATCTACAGTTGGAGGCCAAGTACACTGATAAGCCTACTGGTATATCACGCCCACGCCCTAAACGCAAACCCGATAAAAAATTACACACAAGCTTCAGGATTGGCCCGATTCGTTTGGGCCAGCCTAGACTACCCATTTCCTTGATGGCCGTCCTAACCCCCGAGAGGACCCATTTACTAATGCTCTACTCGCGTTCAGGCCTCACCCTCACCCAGACCTGGAACACCGCCAACGCTCTCGAGTCCAAGGTCGAGGTCAAGGACGCCCTCGCCAAGGGCCTCAAGGCTGAGGGTCTCTTCGCCTTCTTCCCCGCCTCCCAGGCCAAGGGTGCCAAGTTCAACCTCCACTTCCAGCAGAACAACTTCCACGGCCGTGCCTTCTTCGACCTCCTCAAGGGTCCCACTGCCAACATCGATGCCGTTGTTGGTGACAAGGGCTTCCTTGCTGGTGCGTCTGCCGGCTATGACGTGACCAAGGCCGCCATCACCTCCTACGCTGCCGCTGTCGGCTACACCTGCCCCTCGTACAACCTCGCCGTCACTGCCACTGATAACCTCAGCGTCTTCGGCGCCTCCTTCTACCAGAAGGTCAACAGCCAAGTTGAGGGTGGCTGCAAGGCCGTCTGGAACTCCAAGACCGGCAGCAACGTCGGTATCGAGTTCGCCGGAAAGTACCGCATTGACCCCGTCTCCTTCGCCAAGGTTCGTAATGCCCACTCCCGAATTTTGTGGTTTAGGACGCTCTTTTCTTGAAATTTCGACGCTGTCGATGCGAGAGACCATTTTCAAGAGGGAGAAATAGAGTTGGCTTGGTTGATGTGCGTGCTTCAAAATACTAATGTGCTTGTGTTTTCTCCTCTTCAGGTCAAGCTTAACGACCGTGGTATTGTTGCTCTTGCCTACAACGTCCTCCTCCGCGAGGGTGTTACTCTCGGTCTTGGTGCCTCCGTTGATACCCAGAAGCTCGACCAGGCCACCCACAAGGTACGCGATGGCTCCATATCTTGGCACACCGAACCGTTGTGCGATGTACTAACGATTTTCCCCATCTGCAGGTCGGCGCCAGCTTCACCTTTGAGTCCTAAATGTACTGTCGATCATGTGTTGTGAGGTTTGGAGAGGCAACTCGGTTGATATAAAAGCAAGCTTCCCGGGCTTAGGATGCTAGGTTAAGCAGTGTATTCTAAACCATGAGCTCTGGTTGCGTTATTAGCTCCTCCCCGTTTTGACTGTAGCATACTAGGGGTGTATAAATGTGAATAACCTAGACAATATTGGGTCCTTAATTTGTCGCTTGTGAGACAATGTGATTGATCATTTCCGGTAGTAGTTTTCTCAAACTATCCGAAGGAACTCTCCGCCCATCAATTCAATGCGCCGTGGGCACAACATACATGTATCCGGAACGCCAACCAAAAAATGCATGTGAGGTTATCAAGCATCATTAACCTGACTGTTTAGTATCACCACTCGGCGGCTTCCTCTTCACTGGCTTTCTTCTAGGCGCCTCACTCGGCCCAGCGGCAAACACCAACGGCGCCAAGCTGGCGATGACAATAATGAAGCCAACGGCAATAACAAAGAAAACAGGTGATCCGTCACCGCCACCAGGCGCAGCCTCAGCCGCCCGACGCGCCTCTCTCCGCTGGTCCTGCCTCTTATGCGTGCGCTCGTGCGAAACGTTATCGAAATGCGGCACGTCGCGCCTAAAATGATCCTGGCCGGGTCCCATGCCGCCGAGTCCACTGCCACTGCCACTGCCACTGCTGCCGCCGCCACCGGTCCTACTCCCCGATGCCGTGCTCTGCTCGTGCGCGGCCCTTCGCTTCTCGGCGTGTTCACCCCATCCGCCCTGCCCGTAAAAGCTCGGAGGCGGACCCTTGAAGCTTCCACGCGTGGAGCTCGTAGTGGGCGGACGTCTCCGACCCAGGCCCGAGGCGGGTCGACCGCCGGCCGGACCGCTGGAGTATTGGTGTGTGTGAGTGTGGCCGGCGGAGCGGTGGACGTGAGCGTGTGAATGACGAGCGTCGCGATCGTAGGCGGCTCGTTTTCCCGGGGCTGAGAGGACGGAGTAAGCTTCTGATATGCGGATGAAGCGGCGGGGAGCGTGGGGATCGGAGGGGTTGTGGTCTGGGTGGTGTTTTTTGGAGAGAGCGTAGAAGGAGCTATATATCTCGTTTGTTAGTCTTCCTGTTTACGGAGAGGGGATGAAGGGGTAAGGAAGCGAACCGTTTTATTTCAGCCGGAGAGGCGTTCCGAGGGACTTGGAGGACATCATAGTGGCTCTCCTTATCGTCGAGGGGTTCAGCGAGGAGACGCCGCGCCGTCGTGGCGAAGGGGCGGCGGATTGGGAGGAGGCCGATGGCGGAGATTGGGGCCGCTCGGCGGGGGATTTGGCAGAGCGGCATGCCTCATTCTAAGCTCTACCAGATCATGGCTCTAAAGGAGAGTCTTTTGGTGTGGAGGAGGTGAGGTGGCGTGTGTGAGGTGGAGGGCAATTGCACTTTTAAGAATGGGTGGGAATTTTTTGGGTTGTCGGAAACTCTGTGATGTAATGGCTCTCGTGTGTCATTTCTGCCATTTCTGCCATTGCTGGTCCCTGGAATCGGCGGTCTTTCGGGCCCCGATACAAGGGTATTTTGCTACACGGGGGAGGGATGGCAACAAAATGGCGCTGTGCACGAAGGCAGCTTTCAGGATTCAATTGTTAGTGCCTTGTGTGCAGCACGGTGCAATTCGAGCCAACCCCAGGCCCCAGGAGCCGTTCACCAACGCCATCCGCGCAGGAGGGTGGGACTGCGTGGAGAGGCGAGATGCGGTGTTCCCGTACGGAACTATATCGACAAGATGGATCTTGATTTCGCCGTCTTTCAGATCAATGTTGGTGATGGTGATGGCGCTGAAATTATATTCAATTACAACCACAAGCGGATCTCTATATC
>Ga0164243_10013830_pt1 | contig 11311 bp, 9 predicted proteins | sample OricompcompostOP_FD_108781 | JGI IMG/M metagenome (GOLD analysis project Ga0164243, IMG submission 108781) | Organic Plus compost microbial communities from Emeryville, California, USA - Original compost - Organic plus compost (OP) | ecosystem: Engineered > Solid waste > Mixed feedstock >... | reverse complement strand
AGTCGCGGACGAATCGGTACGCGTGCCGGGGCGGCATCTGCGGCGCCTGCGACTCCAGCCAGCGCACCGGAGCGCCGGTCGCTTGGAAGGAATGCACGCAGCCGACGCCCGCCCAGGCGAGGTCGCCCGCGCGCATCCGGAAGGTCTGCCCGTCGAAGGTCGCGTCGACCTCGCCGTCCAGGATGAGGTAGGCCTCCTCGAGCGGGTGGTCGTGCGGGCCGGCCTTGCCGTCCGGCTCGTACTGCACCATGAACATCGCGGCGAGCACCGCGCCCAGGTCGGAGTCGACCATCATCTTGAGCGAGATCCCGCTGTAGACGAGCAGCGCGGTGCGCATGCTCGCGGACTGCGCGAGGTTCTCCTGCGACTGCCGCGACGGATCCATCTGGCTCGTCGTGATCGCCCCGAAGGAGCGCGTCCGCGGGTCGCGCGCGTCGACCCGGATCGGCTCGCGCTCCGGCAGGTCGGGCACCCGGAAGGTGTCGGAGCCGTGCTCGTCGCGCGGCGGCGGGGTGAGGCAGTCGGCCCACACCGCGACCGTCTCGCCCGAGGCGCGCCAGGCGTGCGGGACGCCGACCGGGATCACGCCGTAGTCCCCCGCGACGACCCGGACGGTCGCCTCCGGGGTCACGAGCACGGCCTCCCCCTCGAGCAGGTGGAAGCTCTCCTCGAAGGAGTGCACGTGGGCGGGCACGGAGCCGCCCGGCTCGAGCCGCGAGATGCCGAAGTCGGTGTGCACGGAGCCCTCGGCGTAGCCCACGCCGCGCCAGCGCGCGAGGCCCGTCGAGCCCGGGGCCAGCGGGCCGGGATCCGCGTAGACCGCCTCGTCGGCGCGCTTGACCACGAATCGCACGCTCATCGCCGCTCCCTCCGTCGGGTCCGTCGCACCGGTCAGCGCGACGGCGCCGCGAGGCGGGGTTCCGTCGAAAGCACTGGACAGCGGTGTTCAGTAATGCTTAACCTGAGTCAACCCGGCGGTGCCGTGAAAGTCAAGCGCCCGGCGGCGGGCGACGACGCCCGCGACCCGGCCCGGCCCGCCTCGCGAATCAAGGAGGATGAGCGAGACCATGACCGCAACCCCTGCGCCCCGCGACGGCCAGCCGATCGTGTTCCGGGGCGGCACCGTCCTGACCATGGACGACCGGCGCACCGTGATCCCCTCCGGCGACGTGCTCGTCGTCGACGGCCGGATCGCCGAGGTCGGCGTCGGCCTCGCCGCCCCCGACGGCGCCTTCGAGATCGACGCGAGCGGCGGCATCCTGATGCCCGGCATGATCGACACCCACCGGCACATGTGGCAGACCGCGATGCGCGGCTACGGCGCCGACTGGACCCTCACGCAGTACTTCGTCTGGTATTACCTCACGCACGGCACGGTGTTCCGCCCGGAGGACGTCGCGGCGGGCAACCTCGTCTCGGCCCTCGACGCGATCGAGTCCGGGATCACGACGACGGTCGACTGGTCGCACGGCCTGCGCACGGCCGAGCACACCGATGCAGCCGTCGAGGCGCTCGTCTCCTCCCCCGGCCGCTACGTGCTCGCGCACGGCGACATCTTCCAGGGCCCGTGGGAGTGGACCGCGGAGCCCGAGCGGCGCCGGGCCTTGGAGGCCGCGATCGCGAACCCCGGGCTGTTCGGCAACCAGCTCGCCTTCGACGTGACGGGCGATCCGGCCTTCCCGGAGCGCGCCGCCTTCGAGGTCGCGCGCGAGCTCGGCCTCACCGTGACGACCCACGCGGGGGTGTGGGGCGCGACGAACGACGACGGCGTTCGGCTCATGCACGAGAACGGCTTCGCGACCCCGGGCACCATCTACGTGCACGCGGCGACCCTCTCCGAGGACTCCTACCAGCGGATCGCGGCGACCGGCGGCCTCGTCTCGCTCTCCACGGAGAGCGAGGACACCTGCGGGCAGGGCTACCCGCCCTCGCACGAGCTGCGCAGGCACGGCATCCCCGCCTCGCTCTCGGTCGACACGAGCGTGTGGTTCAGCGCCGACCTGTTCTCGGCGATGCGCGCGACGGTCGGCGCGGATCGCGCGATCGACCACCTGCGCGCCCACGAAGTCGGCGACACCGTGACGCACTCGCAGCTGCGCGTCGAGCAGGTCGTGGAGTGGGCGACGCGCGGCGGCGCGCGGGCGATCGGCAAGGAGGACCAGGTCGGCAGCCTCGAGGCGGGCAAGCTCGCCGACGTCGTGCTCATCAAGAACGACGAGTCGCCCTCGATGACGCCGCTGCTCAACCCCTACGGCCACGTCGTCTACCAGGCGGGCCGCGGCGACGTGCACACCGTGCTCGTCGGCGGGCGAGCAGTCAAGTTCGCGGGCCGGCTCACCGCGGGCGATCTGCCCGGCGTGCGAGCGAAGGTCGAGGCGACCGTCGAGCACCTGCGCGCGAGCCTCGGCGAGGAGGAGTGGATCGCGGGGATGAACCCCGAGATCCCGGAGTCGAAGGTGCTCGACAACCCGTACCAGTACACCGAGTACCGCTCAGACGCGACCCACGCGGCGGATCCCGCTCGCTGAGTGCGCGTTTCGGGCGGTAAAGACCGCGGAACTCCCGCCCGAAATGCGCACTCGGCCGGCATCCGCGGCGCCGTCGGCGACCGGCTCAGCGCGCGAGGTGCTCGGCCATGACCTCGTGGTGATGGCGCACGGCGGCGTCCGCGGCCGCGCGGTCCCGGGCGCGCACCGCGCGCAGGATGGGCTCGTGCAGCTCGAACTGCGCCGCGGCCTGCTCGGGCCGCAGCCAGGCGGGCACCTCGCCGCGCTCGACCCAGTCCCGGTACTCGTAGTCCACCAGGGTCGTGTGCACGCCCTCGTAGATCGAGAGCAGGTAGGGGTTGCCGGAGGCGCCGACGAGGGCGGCGTGGAAGCGGGTGTCCGCGCTCATCCACGCCGCGGTGTCGCCCGCCGCGTCGCGCAATGCATCGAGGGCGGCGGTCGCCTCGGCGAGCTCCTGCTCGCCCGCCCGGTCGATCGCGAGCCCGACGCCCGTCGTCTCGAGCAGCAGACGCAGCTCGCTCAGCTGCGGCACCGACTCCCGGTTGAGGTTGAGCATGAGGTCGACGGAGGCGGCGAGGCTCGCCTCCGGGCGCCGCCTGACGTAGGCGCCGGATCCGCGCCGCGACTCGACGAGGCCGCGTACGACGAGCACGCGGATCGCCTGCGAGACGGTCGGGCGGCTCGTGGCGAGCCAGGCGGCGAGGTCGCGCTCCGACGGCAGCCGGGACCCCTCCTCGAGCCCCTCGGAGATGATGAGCTGCTGGATCTGCGCGGCGATCTCCTCGGCGATCCGCCCCGCGCTCGCGTCGTGGGGGGTCTCGATCGCGCGCCAGAGCCCCTCATCGGTCGCGGGCTTGGCTCGGACCATGCCGCCCTCCTTCCGCTGCGCCGTCACCCTTGACAATAGGGGACTCCGGACTCGAAGATCGTAGTGGCTATGCCAATCTCGATGACGAGTGGACGGGCAGTGGACGGTCAGGCAGTGAGCGGCGATGACTCCGCACGGACCGCGGTCCCCTCCGGCGCCGACCTCGTGATCCGCCGCGCGCGCGTCTGGACCGGCCGCGACGGCTCCGTCGAGGACGGCCCCACGGCCCTCGCGATCGCGAACGGCCGGATCGTCGCGATCGGCGACGACCCCGAGGTGCGGCCCTGGATCGGCGAGCGCACGCGCGTCGTCGACGCGGGCGGGCGCCGGCTCGTCCCCGGCCTCATCGACTCGCACATCCACGCGGTGCGCGCGGGCCTCAGCTACCTCGACGAGCTCGACTGGACCGAGGTGCGCAGCCTCGCCGACGCCCTCGGCACGGTGCGCGCGGCCGCCTCCGAGCGCCCGGCCGGCGCGTGGATCACCGTGATGGGTGGCTGGCACCCGACGCAGTTCCGCGACGAGCCCCGGATGCCCACCCCGGCCGAGCTCACCGCCGCGGCTCCCGCGCATCCCGTCTTCGTCCACCCGCTGTACGGCCACGACGACCACGCCGTGCTCAACGACGCGGCCCTCGCCGCGCTCGGCCTCACGGGCGCCTGCCCCGACCCGGAGGGCGGCGCGCTCGGCCGTCGGCCGGACGGCTCCCCGGACGGCACGGTGCGCGGCCTCGCCTTCTATCAGGTCATGGCGCGCGAGGTCCTGCGCCCCTCCTTCGAGCGCGCGATCGAGTCGACGCGCGCCTTCCTCGGTCGGCTCGCCTCGCTCGGCCTCACGGGCGTCGTGGACGCGGGCGGGCTCGGGATGGCGCCGGAGAAGTACCGCGCGATCCGGGCGCTCTGGCGGCGCGGCGGCCTGCCCGTCCGGGTGCGCCTGAACCACGGAGCGATCACGCGCGGCGCGGAGAACGCGGAGATGGCGCGCTGGCTCGACGTGCTCGACCCGGGCCTCGGCGACGACCTGCTCTCCGTGCTCGGCGCGGGCGAGATCCTGCACCTCGGCTGCCACGACTGGGAGGGCATGGAGCCGTTCCCGATCGGGGAGGCGCCCTACGCGGAGCTCGTCGCGACGCTGCGCACCGCGGCCGAGCGCGGCTGGCCCGTGACGGTGCACGCGATCCTCGCGCCCTCCGTCGCGCGCGTGCTCGACGCGATCGAGGAGATCGCGCAGGACCACGACGTCGCCGCGCTGCGCTGGAACGTCTGCCACGCGGAGTGCGTCGAGCCCGCCGACCTGGACCGCGTGCAACGGCTCGGGATCGGCCTCGCCCTGCAGGGCCGGCTCGTGCACAAGGCCGCGGTGTGCGCGGAGCGCTGGGGCGAGGAGGTCGTGCGGCACGCGCCGCCGCTCGGCGACGTCGTCGCGCGCGGGATCCCGTGGGGCGCGGGCACCGACTCGACGCGCGGCGCCTCCTACAACCCCTGGCTCGCGATGTGGTGGCTCGTGACGGGGCGCTCCCTCGACGACGGGCCGCGGCGCGATCCCGAGCACCGGTTGGATCGCGCGACGGCGCTCGACGCCTACACCCGCGGCAGCGCGTGGTTCTCCTTCGAGGAGGACCGGCGCGGCACGCTGCGGGTCGGCGCCGACGCGGACCTCGCCCTGCTCGACCGGGACCTCTTCGCGATCGACGAGGACGAGATCCCCGCGATCTCCTCGGAGCTCACGGTCGTGGCCGGCCGCGTCGTGCACCGCTCGGCGGCCTTCGACGGCGTCGAGACCGAGGCGCCGCGCGCCCGGCCCGGCGCCCGGCCGGCCCTCGCGGTCGGGTAGCGCGGGGCCGATGCCGAGGACCGTCAATCACGACCAGCGGCGCATCGAGATCGTCGAGGCAACCTGGCGGATCATCTCCCGCGGCGGCTTCGCCGCGGCGACCATGCGCGAGATCGCGAGCGAGGCGGGCTTCGCGAACGGCGGGCTCAAGCCCTACTTCCGCACCAAGGACGAGCTGCTCGCCGCCGCCTACGACCGCACCTTCTTCCTCGTGAACGAGCGCGCGGGCGACGAGCTCGGCGAGCGCGGCGGCCTCGACGCGGTGCGCGTGCTGTGCCTGCAGATGCTGCCGCTCGACGAGCAGCGTGCGATCGAGTCGCGCGTCGCGATGGCGTTCTGGGACCGCGCCGCCTCGAGCGGCCAGCTGCGCAAGGTGCATGCCGACTCCTACGCGATCTGGCGGCACTGGATGACGAACGAGCTCGCGGCGGCCGAGCGGCACGGCGAGCTTGCGGCGGGCGCCTCGATCGCGAGCGCGATCGACGAGCTGCTCGCCCTCGTCACGGGGCTGCGCGTGCAGGCCGTGATGACCTCGGGCGGGCGGCTCACCGAGGACCGACTGCGACTGCTCGAGCTCGCGATCGGTCGACTGCGCGCTCCGGAGTGCGCGCCGACCCGCTCAGAGCCCGAGGTACCGGTGGATGGGGGCCGCGTCCGCGACGAGCTCCGCCGAGGGGCCTGACCAGGCGAGCCGGCCGTGCTCGCCGAGGATGAACACCCGGTCGCTCAGCGCGAGGGCGAGATCGACGTTCTGCTCCGCGACGAGCACCGCGAGGCCCGTGGTGCGCAGCTCCTGCAGCCGCTCCTCGATCACGCGCAGCACCGCGGGGGCGAGCCCCTCGGAGGGCTCGTCCATGATGAGCAGCCGCGGGTTCGTCATGAGGGCGCGGCCGATCGCGAGCATCTGCTGCTCGCCACCGGAGAGGGTGCGCGCCTGCGAGCGGGAGCGCTCCTTGAGCCGCGGGAAGAAGTCGTAGACCCGCTCGGCGGTCCAGTCCTCCGCGCCGGGACGGCGCGAGCCGACCACGGCGAGGTTCTCCTCGACCGTGAGGCTGCCGAACACCCGTCGGCCCTGCGGCACGAGGCCGATGCCGGCGCGCGCGATGCGCTGCGGGGGCAGGCCCACGAGGTCGGCGCCCGCGAGCCGCACGCTGCCGGAGACGACGGTCGGCGGAGTGAGCCCGCACACCGCGCGCACCAGAGTCGTCTTGCCCATCCCGTTGCGGCCGAGCAGCGCGGCCGACTCCCCCTCGCCCACCGCGAGGGAGATCCCGTCGAGCACCTGCGCGGTCGCGTAGGACACCTTGAGGTCGGTCACCTCGAGCACGCTCAGTCCCTCCGGCCCAGATAGACGGACTGCACGGCGGGATTCGCCCGGATCTGCTCGGGGGTGCCGTAGGCGAGCGGCACCCCGTTGTCGAGGCACAGCACGCGGTCCACGAGCTCGAGGGCGAGGGACATGTCGTGCTCGATGAGCAGGAAGGTGATGTCATCGGGCAGCTCCTCGAGCAACCGGCGCAGCACGGTGCGCTCCGCGGCGGAGAGGCCCGCGGCGGGCTCGTCGAGCAGCAGCAGCCGGGGCTCGGTCACGAGCGCCATCGCGATCTCGAGCTGGCGCTTCTCGCCGTGCGAGAGGGTCTCGACGGTGTCGCGGGCGCGGTCGGCGAGGCCCACGCGCTCGAGCATCTCGGCGGCGCGCGCGGCGAACCGGTCGACCCGGCCGAGCGGCGCCCAGAACCGGCGGCTCGTTCCCGTGCCGACCATCGCCGCGAGCCGCACGTTCTGCTCGACCGTGCAGCTCGGGAAGAGGTTGGAGACCTGGAAGGTGCGGGAGAGGCCGCGCCGGGCGCGTGAGCGCTCGCTCGTCTGCGACACCTCCTCGCCGAACAGCGTGATCGTGCCGCCCGAGGGCCGCATCTCGCCCGCGATCGTGCGGAACAGGGTCGTCTTGCCCGCCCCGTTCGGCCCGATCACGGCGAGTCGCCCGCCGACCGGGAGCACGACGCTCACGCCGCCGACGGCCGTGAGGCCGCCGAACCGCTTGGAGACGCCGTCGAGCACGAGGGCCGCGCGGCCCGGCTCGACGAGGTCCTCGCCGGGCAGCGCGTCGAGCGCCGCGATCGCGCCTGAGCTCGTCGACATGACGGCTCCTTCCGGGGGATCGGGGGTGCGGGCCCGCCGGGGCCCGCACCCGGGAGGGTCAGCCCTGGTGGGTGAAGGACTGGCTGAAGGTGGGGTTCGCGAGCCAGGCGTCCGGGTCGAAGCTCCAGAACTGGCTCACGTCGTCGTAGGTCTTGTCGACGACGTTCCACAGCTTCCCGTCGTCGCGCTTGGCGACCGAGTTGACGTAGAGCGGCGCGACGACCCCGTTGTAGTCGTCGAAGGAGACCGTGCCCCACACGAGGTCGTCGGACTCCGGCGCGACCTTCTTGATCGCGTCGACGAGGTCGGTCCCGGTCGGCTTGTCCGAGCCGGCATCCTGCAGCACCTTGTCGAGCAGTTGGGCCGTGAGATAGGCGCCCGAGGCGTAGACCGACGGGATCGTGCCGTAGGCCTCCTCGTAGGCGTCGCGGAACGCGACGTTGACGTCCGTGTCGTTGCCCTCGGCGTAGTAGGTCACCGAGTGCACGCCGATCGTGACGTCGCCGACCTGCGCGAGCGGGTTGGAGCTCGTGGTCGCGGCGCCCGTGATGACGGGCGTCGTGCCGATGATCCCGTAGTCGCTCGCGGCCTGCAGGAAGCCGATCGCGTCGGTGCCGCCCGTGGTGCCCGCGAAGATCACGTCGACGTCGAGTCCCGCGAGCTGGGTCGCGTAGGTGCTCAGGTCGGCGGTGCCCTGCGGGTACCAGAGCTGGTTCGTGATCTCGCCGCCCGCGGCGAGGTAGGCGCTCGCGAAGCCGCCGCAGTTGTCCCACCCGAAGGCGTAGTCCGGGCAGATCGTCGCGGCCGTCATGTAGCCCTCGTCGGCGGCCCACTGGCCCGCCGCGAAGGTCGCCTGGCTGCCGGCGAAGGCCCCCGTGCGGATCACGTAAGGGCTCGACTTGCGCTGCGTCACGTCATCCGCGGAGGTCTGCGAGAGGTTCGCGACCTGCGCGCCGTCCAGGTAGTCGGCCACGGCGAGCGCGTTGTTCGCGAGCACGGGCCCGACGACCGCGTCCACCTTCTCGTCCTCGACGAGCCGGGTGGCCTTGTCGAGGGCGGTCTGCGGGTCGCTCGCGTCGTCCTCGTAGACCGACTCGATCGTCCAGCCGCCGGCCGTGTCGTCGTGCTGGTCCCAGTACAGGTCCCAGCCGTTCTTCATGTCGGTGCCCGTCGCGGAGGCGAAGCCCGTCTCGGAGGCGAGCAGGCCGACCGTGAAGGTGCCGCCGCCGTCGGCCGGGGCCGACTCGTCGGGATCCGAGGCCCCCGGAGGGGCGCAGGAGGCGAGCAGGAAGGCGGCGCCGAGCGCCGAGAGCACGGCGAGGCCGCGCAGCGGAATGCGTCGTTGCATGGGTGGACCCTTCACTCTGTTGTTGCGGGAGTTTCCGGTGCCGGGGGGCGTCTCCCCCCGATCCGCCCGCCGACCCGCGCGGCCAGCGAGCGGACGCCTCCGACCAGGCCCCGGGGGGCGAGGATGACGGATGCGATGAAGAGCAGGCCGAGCACGGTCTGCCAGCGGTCGACGTAGCTCGAGAGCACCTGCGAGATGAGCACGACGATCACGGCGCCGACGAGCGGGCCGAGCGCGGTGCCGAGGCCGCCGAGCACGACCATGATGAGCGGCAGGGCGGAGGCGATGAAGTCGCCGCTCTTCGGGTTGATGAAACCCGTGCGCCAGACCATGAGCACGCCCGCGAGACCCGCGAACAGGCCGGAGAGCATCATGGCCGCGAACTTGTAGGAGGCGATCCGGTAGCCGAGGCTGCGCATCCGGCTCTCGCTGTCGCGGATGCCGCGCAACACGAGTCCGAACGGCGAGCGCGAGATGACCCAGAGCGCGAGGGTCGCGAGCAGGAAGATCGCGAGCACGACGAAGTAGTACGTCCAGTACGGCCGGATCGCCTCGGGCGGCCAGTTGCGCGAGAGGCCGTTGTCGCCGCCCGTGACGACCGACCACTTCTGCGCGATGCCCCAGCAGATCATGCCGAGTGCGACCGTGATCATGAGGTAGAAGACGCCCCGCATCCGCATGGTCGCGAGGCCGAAGACGGCGCTCACCACGAGGGTCACGCCGAGCGAGACGAGCAGCTGGACGCCGAACGGGAGCTCCTCCTTGACGCTCCACGCGATCCCGTAGCCGGCCGCCATCGAGATGCCCGCGTGGCCGAGCGAGACGAGGCCGCCATCGCCCGCGAGCAGGTTGATGCTCGCCGCGAGGATCGCGGAGACGAGCACGAGGGTCGCGACCCCCACGTAGTACTCGCTCACGACGTAGGGCAGGGCGAAGGCAAAGGCGATCACGGCGAGCGCGACGACCGCCTTGACGACCGCGGGGCGCGTGATCCGGGGGGATGCGGGGGCGACGCTCATGCGACCGAGACCCTTCCGAACAGGCCCTGCGGGCGGACGATGAGCACGAGCACCATGGGCGCGAAGATCGTGAAGTAGGAGAGCTCGGGGATGTACTGCTTGGCGAAGGCGTCGATGAGCCCGAGCAGCACGGCCCCGACCGCCGCGCCCCCGATCGAACCGAGCCCGCCGATGATGACGACCACGAGGCCGTAGAGCAGGATCTCGGTGCCCGCGTAGGGCGTGAGCGATTGACGGCCTGCGCCGATCACGCCCGCGACCCCGGCGAGCAGGGCGCCGAGGGCGAAGACCCCGGTGAACACCTTGTCGATGTCGATGCCCATCGCGGCGGCCATCTCGCGGTCGTCCACGCCGGCCCGCACGATCGCGCCGACCCGGCTGTAGCGCTGCAGCAGGAAGAGCACGACGCCGATCACGACCGTCACGCCGATCACGAAGATCCCGTAGGCCGGGTAGCGGAAGTCGCCGATCACGAGGGCGCCGGAGGGGGCGCCGCCGGTCGCCGGGTTGAGCGTCTTCCCGTCGCCGCCGAAGATCGCGACAATGAGATCGGTGATCACGAAGAGCACGCCGACCGTGACGAGCACCTCCGGCATCTCCTTGTTGCGCACCCGGCGCAGCAGGCCGAGCTCGACGACGACCCCCACCCCGGCGGCCGCGAGGGCGCCCGCGACGAGGGCGAGCCAGAAGTTGTGCGTCGCGCCGACCGTGACCATCCCGACGTAGGCGCCCACGACGTAGAAGCCGCCGTGCGCGAGGTTCGAGATGCGCATGAGCCCGAAGATGAGCGTGAAGCCGCTCGCGACGAGGAACAGCTGCGCGCCGAACGTCAGGCCGTTGAGGGCCTGCTGGATGACGGATAGTGCTTCCACACGACTCCCTTGTCGCGTCGAGGGCGGGTGATCCTACGTGCGTAGAGATTACCGCCCGCCCCGGCAACTGGCTAGACCAATTTGCAACCGTTCTCAGAACGGTGCCGGAGCGAAGCGGGCGGCCCCGCCTCAGTCGTCGAAATTGTTCCTGCGCCCCTGCCGGACGTAGTCGATCGTGTTGCCGATGTGGTCGCGACCGTGGATCGACATCCCCTTCGAGACGTGCCCGAACATCTGGATGCCGAAGCCGCCGTCGAGGTCCTCCATGACGCGCCGCTTCCACGGCCGGCGCACGATCTGGGTCGTCAGCCGCCGGGTGATGCGCGGCTGGGACATGATGTGGTCCGCGAGCGCGAAGGCGCGGGGCACGAGCTCCTCGCGCGGCAGCACCTCGTTCACGAGCCCCCACTCGAGCGCCTGCCGGGCGTCGATCGCCTGGCCCGTGAGCAGGGCGTAGGCAGCGCGTTTGGTGCCGAGCAGCTCCTGGAAGGCGTTGTGGATGCCGTCCGCGGGCACCGAGCCGATGTCGTAGTGCAGGTCGAAGATCGTCGCGTCCTCGGCCGCGAGGGTGAGGTCGCACATGAGCACGATCTCGGAGTGGTAGCCGTTGCCGTTCATGATCCCGATCGTCGGGATCTCCAGGTCGTTCACGAGCGAGCTCACGTTGATGCGGCCGTCCTTGTATGCGTACTCGTATGCCCAGTACGGCATGTCCGCGGTCT
>Ga0164243_10013829_pt1 | contig 11312 bp, 9 predicted proteins | sample OricompcompostOP_FD_108781 | JGI IMG/M metagenome (GOLD analysis project Ga0164243, IMG submission 108781) | Organic Plus compost microbial communities from Emeryville, California, USA - Original compost - Organic plus compost (OP) | ecosystem: Engineered > Solid waste > Mixed feedstock >... | reverse complement strand
GCTGAAGTCGGCTGCCCCGCTCGCCGACATCATCATCCTCGACTGCGCGCCCGGCATCTCGAACGCGACCGCTGCAGCCCTGCGCCTTGCCGACAAGGTCATCGTACCGTTTCGCCCGGACTCGGTCTCGGAATTTGCCGTCGACAAGATCTCGACGATCATCGAGAACAAAAACGCGCAGCAGTTGGCGGACTTGGAACCGACCGAGCGGCGCTACCGGTGCCTTGCCAACTACGTGCGCCCCGGCGGCCAAGACCAGATCTACATCGACACCATCGCGGCGGACCACCCGACGCTTGCAACGCAGATGCCGATGCTGTCCGACCTCGCCAACGCCTTCTACTGGGCGGACGAGCGCCAGACGCTCAGTGAAAAGTACGGCTCCGCCCTGACCCCGATGAACGCGCTCTACAAGGAATTGTCAGCGGCGCTGCCCCTTTAGACCTGGCGGAATTGAGCCATGAACGACACCAAGAAGCTTACGGGTCCTGCCAAGGATCGCTTTTTTGAGCGCTTCTTCACCGAGGAGGGCGCCCTCGACGAGGCAACCGCTAAGCGCCTTGCCGAGCGTCTGGGCGAGGTATTCACGTCGGTTCAGGTACGCCAGAGCGCGGCCGGGCTCATCGGCGACGACGAACCTGCTACCACCCGCAGGGCGAAGAAGCAGCCCGCGCCCACCGTAAAGGAGGCTCCACCTGCAGTCCCGGCCGAACAGCCCTTGTCCGCGTCCGAGGTGCAGGCATCTTCCACCGGGTCGCCGTCACCCGCACCAGTCCCACAGCCTGAAGCTCCTCCGGCAGCAAAAGCCCCGACCGAGTCGATGCCGGCAGCACCGGCAGAAACGGCCACGCAGCCGTCTTCCGGCGCAAGCGCGGCAGATCCTTACGCTTTCGGCCTCGTCCCAGTGTTCAAGCGCGAGGGTGCGAAGGGACTCTCCGCCAAGCTCGCGACCATCGGTTCCGCCGACCACCTGCGCGCCATGGCCAAGGCGCAACAGATCGTCCTGCCGCGCGAGTTGCGTTTCGGGCCGGCGGACGCCGCGACCCTCCGCACCGCCATCCTCGAAGCCGTCGAAAAGCGCGTCGCCGACCGCCGCGCCGTCTAAACTCGGAGCGCGCCCCCTATACCACCGGCTGCGGGCCGGCCGCGGCTTTCTCGTCGCCGAACAGCGCCGCCATCCACACCGCGATCGCCTGGCGCGTCGCCGCCACGTCATGCACGCGCACGATCTGCACACCCTGCGCAATCGACGACAGCGCCGCCGCGATCGAGCCTGAAACCCGGTCGCGCGCCGCTTCAACGTTGCACAGTTGGCCGATCAGCTTCTTGCGCGAGGCCCCGAGCAGCACCGGCACGCCGAGCCCGTGATAGAGGCTCATGGCCGACAGCACGGCGACGTTGTGGTGCAAATGCTTGGCAAAGCCTATGCCCGGATCGACGATCAGCTTGCTCTTGGGGATCCCCGCCGAGACGCAGGCGTGCACGCGCCGCTCCAGGAAGTCGAACACGTCGATAACGACGTCGTCGTAAACTGGATTGTCGTTCATTGTCCTGGGATCGCCGATGGCATGCATTAGCATGATGGGCAACCCGGATTCGGCGGCCACCCGCAGCGCATCAGGATCATAGGTCAGTGCCGAAACATCATTGAGGATGTCCGCGCCCGCCTCCGCCGCCAGCTTCATCACCTTGGCCTTGCGCGTGTCGACCGAAATGAGCTTGTCGGTCTTAGCCCGCAGTGCCTCCAGCACCGGCATGACGCGCTTCAATTCCTCATCGACCGGCACCGTCTCCGCGCCCGGACGCGTCGACTCCCCTCCGATGTCCAGGATATCGGCGCCCTCTTCCACCAGCCGCAGGGCGTGATCCACGGCGCGCTCTACACTGTCGTGCAGGCCCCCGTCGGAGAAGCTGTCAGGCGTGACGTTGACGATGCCCATGATCCGCGGCCGGTCCATCGACAGCCCGCCGATGCGGTGCCGCGGCATACCCAGCGCCTCGAACATGTCGGATGCTTCCAGCGTGTGCCGGCCCCAGTCGCGCTCGAAGAACTCCGATAGCGCAGTCATGCGCCGCTCAACGCTCGTCCCCTTGCGCTCGATGATCTCGAGGCCCGTGAACGCCAACGGCCCGCCAGCGAGCGGCATGCCACCCCAAACCTCGCCCTCGCCGGCCGTACCGCCGTTGGGGATGAAGCCGATGGGTCTCAGGTAGATCGATCGCTGCATGGCCGTGCCTTTCGTTGCGCAAGCGATAGATCTCGCGAACGGCGCATGAATTCAAGCGTCTCGAGGCCGCCCGGCAAAAAGGGCCGCCAAAAAAAGGCGGCCGGGGAATTCTTCCACGGCCGCCCGATACTGTTCGTCTGAAGGAAGCCTTAGCCCGGCTGCGGCTCCATGCCCCCGGTGTCGGGGCCCGGCTCTTCGCGCGAACGCAGCGGCCGGCCGGTCGACGGCACCGCGGAGCCCGCAGGCCCGCCCTGCGAACCCTCGTCGTCCGTGCGCCGCACGATCTTCTCGCCGCGCATCAGCGCCATCACTTCCTCGCCCGAGATCGTCTCGTACTCCATCAGCGCCTGCGTGATGGCCTCGAGCTCGTCGCGGTGGGTCGACAGGATGTCCCAGGCCTTCTGATAGCCGGCCATGACGATGCGGCGGGTTTCCTCGTCGATGAGCCGCGCCGTCTCCTCAGACATGTTCTGCTGCTGGGTGATGGCGTGGCCGAGGAAGACCTCCTGCTGGTTCTCGTTGTAGAGCAGCGGTCCGAGCTTCTCGCTCATGCCCCACTCGGTCACCATGCGCTTGGCGATGGCGGTCGCCTGCGTGATGTCGCTGGAGGCGCCGGTGTTGAGGTGGTCCTTGCCATAGACGAGCTGCTCGGCGACGCGGCCGCCGAAGGCCATCGCGATCTTGCCCTCGCACCATTCCTTGGAATAGCTGAGCTTATCGCGCTCCGGCAGGCTCATGGTGACGCCCAGCGCGCGCCCGCGCGGGATGATCGTCACCTTATGCAGGGGATCGTTGCCCGGCACCAAGAGGTTGACCAGCGCGTGGCCGGCCTCGTGATAGGCCGTCGCCAGCTTTTCCTCCTCGGTCATGGCCATCGACCGGCGCTCAGCGCCCATCATGACCTTGTCCTTGGAATCCTCGAACTCCGACTGCGTCACGAGCCGCTTGTTGCGGCGGGCCGCCAGCAGAGCCGCCTCGTTGACGAGGTTGGCGAGATCGGCGCCGGAGAAGCCCGGCGTGCCGCGCGCGATGACGCGAGCATCGACGTCCGGCGCGATCGGCACCTTGCGCATGTGCACGCGCAGGATCTTCTCGCGGCCGACCACGTCCGGGTTCGGCACGATGATCTGACGGTCGAAGCGGCCGGGACGCAGCAGCGCCGGATCGAGCACGTCGGGACGGTTGGTCGCCGCGATGATGATGACGCCCTCGTTCGCCTCGAAGCCGTCCATCTCGACGAGCAGCTGGTTGAGCGTCTGCTCGCGCTCGTCGTTGCCGCCGCCGAGGCCGGCGCCACGATGGCGGCCAACCGCGTCGATCTCGTCGATGAAGATGATGCAAGGCGCGTTCTTCTTCGCCTGCTCGAACATGTCGCGGACGCGGCTGGCGCCGACGCCGACGAACATCTCAACGAAGTCCGAGCCCGAGATGGTGAAGAACGGCACGTTGGCTTCGCCGGCCACAGCGCGCGCGATCAGCGTCTTACCGGTGCCGGGAGGGCCAACGAGCAGGCAGCCGCGCGGGATGCGCCCGCCGAGCCGCTGAAACTTCTGCGGATCGCGCAGGAACTCGACGATCTCCTGCAGGTCGGTCTTCGCTTCATCCACGCCAGCGACGTCATCGAATGTCACGCGGCCGTGCCGCTCGGTGAGCAACTTGGCGCGCGACTTGCCGAAGCCCATGGCTCGGCCCGAGCCCGACTGCATCTGCCGCATGAAGAAGATCCACACCGCGATCAGGAGCAGCATCGGGAACCAGTTGAGCAGCACGCTCATGATCGAGGGAACGTCCTCGTCGCGTGGCGCCACCTTGAAGTTGACCTCCTTGGAGCGCAGGCGCTCGACAAGGCCCGGGTCCTCCGGCGCGTAGGTCTGGAACGCTCCGCCGCCGTCCTTCATTGTTCCTGAGATGCGGTTGCCCGCGATCGTCGCGTCGATGACCTTGCCGGCATCGACTGCGGTCAGGAACTCGGAATAGGTGATTTCATCGCCGCGCCGGCTCTGGGCCGGATTGTTGAACAGATTGAAGAGCGCCGCCAATAAAACCAGGATTGCAACCCAAATGGCGAGTTTCTGAAAATTCGAGTTCATTTCTGTCCCTTTAGAGCCCGTCGGCAAAGGCGGTGTCTGGGGCTGTCACATCAGCTGCACGCCTGCGCGAACGCCGAGGACCCTCGTGAGTACGTGAAGATAGGTGCTTGTCTGGACGTTGCCAAGTTGAGATCACCCACCCTGCCAAGACAAGGTGATGATCGAGGTTGCAGGCAGTACAATGGCGGTTCTATCGGTCTGCCACCAAAGAATATGGGAAAGAAACCAGCCAGCACAATGTGGCGCCGGTCTGGCGGCCCAATGCGCGCTCCCGCGATTAACAATCCCTGCACACTTGTATCGGCCCGAAGGACTTTGGCGCCCTTTAAGCCTTAAGGAATGAGACCTCTGTGACATAGTCGCGGCCGGCCAGATGCAGATCTGCACCGCCCAGATAGGGCACGGCGACGAGCTTTTCGCCTTGACGTATTGCAGGCAGCGTCGCTGCCGCCCGCGCCGGCAGGCCGAGATCGGCGAGATCCGGACGCTCGCGCTTCAGATTGGCCCAGCCCTTGTGACCCAGCGCCTCGATCAAGATGGGTTCGGACAGTTCCTGGCGGGCGACGATCCGGAAGCGGCGGTCCCATAGTCCCGTTTCACCCGCGCCAAGCTCAAGCTTCGACAGACCGTTGTTGCCAGCCTCACGGAACACGCGCGCCACCGGATCTATGGCTCCTCGTCGGGCGATGGCATCAATAATACAGCCTCCGACCGTCACCGCCGGCATGTCGGAATTGGTCTTGGCGGCCTCGCACAGCCCCTCATAGACGGTCTCGACCTGAGACAATTCGGCGCTCGCCGCTTCTCCGCCCAAGCGCTGCATGACCGCCTGCAGACCGCGCAGGGCTACCTCGCCCCCGTTCTCGAAGGCTTCCAGACGAAGCGAAGCGTACGCGCCCCCATGCATGTCGCCGAAGTCGGCGATCCAGCGCCCCGCCGCCTCGCTGACCATCATCTGCACTCGCTGCAGCCTGCGGGCGCTGCGCGCGATCGCCGGCGCCGTAAGCCCGAGCGACTCCAGCACCGGGCGCGCCTCGCGCCAGCGCGCCCGCTCGAAGCGATGATCCTCGTTGCTGGGGTCCTCGATCCACGCCTTTCCAACTGCCTGCAAGGTTGCGACGAGCCGCACCTTCGAGGTGCCGAGCAGCGGACGCAGGAGAAAGAGCCCGTCGCGCTCGACGCACGGGTGCATGCCGGAGAGACCCTGGATGCCGCTGCCTCGCGCGAGCCGCATCAGCACGGTCTCGGCCTGGTCGTCGAGCGTATGCGCCGTGACGGCGGCGAGCTCGACGTCGCCGCGCCCGTGCCTGCGCGCGTAGTCCTTCACCTTGCGGGTCGCGAGCCCGGCCAGGAGCCGCAGCCGGGCTTCACGCGCCGCCGCCTGCACGCCGCTCTGCGGCTTCTCGCCCGTCCAGGTCAGAATGTCGTGCGAAAATCCGGCCGCTGCCGCGGCCTCCGCCACAAACTCTGCTTCCCGCCGTGATTCCGGGCGCAGACCGTGGTCGACGGTCGCAACGTAGATCTCAGGCCGCGTCCCCTCGGCCAGTTGATCGCGCCAGCGGGCGACGAGATGGAGCAGCGCCATGCTGTCGGCGCCGCCCGAAACGGCAAGCATCAGGACCGGAAAGTCGCCCAGCAGCTCCAGCAGAGGCCCGATCTCCTCGTCCGTGATCGGTCCTTCGCGTCGGCCATTGGTCATCGTCTTTAGATCCTGGCTAGCACCCCACGCGGCTGCGCTCGGAGGCGGCTTTATCGCGCACGTGCTGGGGCGCGTTCGGGAACTGGGCGTTGAGCTCCGACAGTGACGAGCAGGCTGCTTGGCGCTGGCCGAGGCGATCGAGGCTCATGGCGAGCTTCAACAGGCTGTCCGGCGCCTTGGGGCTCTGCCGATACGTCTCGTAGCCCTTGAGGAAGGCCGCCGCCGCTGGCTTGTATTGTGCCCTGACGAAATAGGTTTCGCCAAGCCAGTATTGCGCGTTCCCCGAAAGCTGGTCGCTCGGATACTTCTTCAGGAAGTCGTTGAAGGCGGTTTCCGCTGCGCCGTAGTCCTGCTGCAGCAGGTAGCCGTAGGCGGTCTCGTAGAGCTGTTTGGGATCGCCGCCGCCCATCGGCGCTGCCGCCACCTGCGTTGCGCCATAGCCGCCCTGGCCGAAGCCGCCGCCCGCTTGGCTGGCGGCCCCTTGACCGTAACCGCCGCCTTGGGCCGGTGCCCCCTGGCCCGACCCGATCTGGCCGGTGTCCTCGAGAAGGCCGCCGATCGGGTCCTCTCCCCCGGCATCGCTGGTGACGGTGGTCGAGCCGAAGCCTGGGATTTCGGTGGAGCCGAAGCTGTCGCCGCCGGAGTTGGAAGCCGACGCCGTCACCGCCGCCGGAGCTGCAAGACCGCGCCCTGCGGCCGGAGCCGCATAGCCGCCGCCATTAGGACCGGCATAGCCGCCGCGCGCCAGGCCCAGAGCGCCTTGGCCGCCGCCTGCGCCCTGCAGTTGCCTTGACAGTTGCTCAAGCTGTGCGGTCAGCGCCCGAACTTGCGTCTCGAGCCCATCGATGCGCGCCGCATCGTTGCCCGACAGCCCGCCGCCGAAAGCAGGAGCCGTCGCCCCTCCGCCGCCTGACTTCGACATGCTCTCGAGCGTGCCGAGAGCAACGCGCATGTCGACGAGCTGCTCTTCCAGTTGCTCGACGCGTTTGACCAGCGCTGCGTTGCTCTGCCCCGCGCTTTGCGCCTGCTGCTGCGCGGCAGCCCCGGTCGGCGATCCGAGGATCAGCGACGCGCCGCCGGCGAGTGCCACGGCGAAGGATGCGCTCACGCAGTGTCGAAGCATTCTGGAATTCATAACCGACCCGCTCGTCCCTTTGAAAATCCTGCAGCACTTCCGCAGCGATTGCCGCCGCCCGTGCCCGCGGCATCAATCGGCCGCCCCAGCGCACCATAACGTCTCAAGCATGTCAGAGGCGAGGCGGCTCGCACCCTTATGCCTGATTTTTCAGGCCGCGCTACAGCGCAACAGTGCCCGGTAGCTGCCCGGCGAGACAAAAAGCCCGCCGCTCACCAGCTCGCCGGCCCGTCCTTAGGTGGAACGTGATAGCTCTGACTGCTCGAACCCTGATTTTGCTCCCGCGGCCGCTGCACCACGACGGTCACTGCGCGGCGGTTCTGCGCCGCGCACTGCTGACCGGGGCAATTGGCAACGGGCTCGCTGCGGCCCATGGCCACCACGCGCACCCGCTCGGGCGCCACGCCTTCCTCGATCAGCCGCGCGCGCACCGCTTCCGCGCGCCGCGCCGACAGGATCTTGTTGCCATCATCGTCGAGGGGATCATCGGCATGGCCCGCCACCAGCGCCTTCACGTTTACGTCCTGCTGCTTCAGCCAGCCGGCCTGGCCGCGCAGAACGCTGCGGGCGTGCACGCCGAGGTCTGTGCTGCCCTGGCGGAAGAACACGCGGTCCCCGACCGTCGAGCGCAGGATGGCGTTGAGCCGCTCGTTCGGAACGAGATTCTCCTCGTCAGGGGTGTTGGGGGCCGCCGCAGGAGGCGGCTGGAGCGGCGCGGTGCCGCCCGTGACCAGCGGAGCCTCGGTCGCCGAGGGGGACGCCCCGGAACCTGAAGCCTCAGCATCCGGCTGTTGCTCGTCTGACACGCGCTGCACCGGGGCGCCGCCGCCAGCAAGGCCCGCATAGAGCCGCGACAGATAGCGCCGCGCCGTCTGAGCTTCTGCGGCGCTCGGGAACAATCCGACGATGCGCTCAAACTGGAGCCGCGCTTCGCTCGACCGGCCGGCGTCATAGGCCGCTATGCCTCTGGAGAGCAGCTCCGCCGCTTCCAAGTTCGACTTGGCTGAAAGATTGGGTGGGGCGGCCGGTATCGCGCCGCCGGACTGAGCCTCGGACGGCGTCTGTCCCGGAAGATCATCGTAAGCCGCGGCCGGCGCGAACGCCGCCGCCGTCATCAGTGCCGCCACTACGGCACCCTTCGACCTGCTAGGTAGAAAAGTCCGCCACATCTTCTTTGCCCGCTACCGACTCTCGGCTCCGCGTGCCACGAGCCTCCTGCCACGATAGTGCGTCTCGTTTGCGGCCAAACTATGCGGAACTGGCGGGGCTTAGGGGTCGTTACCTCTTGCGCTTCCTGGCTCCCGAAAGCAATGCACCCCCGCGGGGCTGCCGCGAGGGTGCATGGAACCGGAACCTTCGAGCGCTGAGCCTAAGCCTAGCCGGCCACCCGCGAGTTCAGCACTGTCTGCGCCCGCCGATTCTGCGACCAGCATGAGATGTCGTTGCAGACGGCGACCGGGCGTTCCTTGCCGTACGAGATCTTCCTCATGCGCGAGGCATCGATGCCAGAGCGGGCGAGATAATTGCGAACCGTGGTCGCTCGCCGAGCGCCGAGCGCGATATTGTATTCGCGCGTGCCGCGCTCGTCGGCGTGGCCTTCGATGGTGATGGTGTACTGCGGATACTTCTGCAGCCACTGCGCCTGGCGCTGCAGGATCTGCTCCGCTTCCGGCGTCAGGTCCGAGCTGTCGGTAGTGAAGTAGACGATGTCGCCGACGTTGACGCTGAAGTCGCGCTGCGAGCCCGGCACCGCAGCGCCAGGACCCAGCTGGGCCCCGTCGGGCTGCATCTCGTTGCTCGCACAGGCTTGCAGCAGACCGATCGTCAGAACGATAGCAAGCGCACGTGCCGAAGCACGAATTAGGTGCATGCTGGCCATTAAAATTCCCTCTTTTGATCCCGGATCGCTCGATTGGCAAATCAGCGGGGCCGGCTTTTGTTTGCGACCCGCTCGCGGGAATTACCCAAGCGACATAATCGCTTCATCGTACAAAATTGTGACCGATTCCAGCGCCCGGTGAAGGTGTGGCGCGTTTTGCGCACAGACGATTTGTCCCATTACAACGGAGTAGGCTCTAAGACCTCTGATTCCGCTTCACTTCGCATTCGTAAGGCTTGGGACAACGCTGTGGGCGGCGCGGCTGCTAATCCCGAGTGTGGCTTCACAGCCTCGCCCAGCCGAGCGCAGATCGTCTGCCCGGAGATTCAACTGTACGCGTGAATTGAAGCCACCCGGTGCACCTCTCGCGTGGTTTGGCGAGTCGTCACTGCGGGCCAGAAAAACTCCGGGCAGCCGCCCCACAATTTCTCCGGCCCAAAACGCGAAGAAGGCCGAATCGTCACCGCGTAGCGCGGAGACAATTCAGCCTTCTGTCTCTTCGCTTGCTTCCGGGTGGAAGCAAACGCCGATCGCTCTTAGCGAGCAACCTGGGTCTGAGCAGCCGGACCGCCGAGCTTCAGCGGCTCGTGCGGAACTTCGCGACGGCAAGCGCCGAGAGCGACAGCAGCGACAACAGCGGCAATAACGAGAGCGCCCTTCATTTTCATATTCTCCTAGTTAATTCCCTTGGCGAATGCCAAATCCTAGCGAGCCACGTGCACGGTGGCCGGAACGTCGGCACCGAGCTTCATCGGCGTATGGGGAACTTCACGACGACAAGCTCCCAGCGCGAGTGCGCCGACAACCGCCGAAAGAATGATCAGCCCCTTAACACCATGCATGTCTCTCTCCTGATGCGTAGAGATCGGCACTAGCCGAATACTGGGGTACCGGTGGAGAGTGTTTCGATCAAGAAGCGAGGCAGTTGGTGCACTGTTTTCCCCCCGGCTTGATGCGAAAATACAACTCCGTGTTCTGGGTTTTCACCAGTCTCCATGAGACGCAAAAACAAGAGCCATGGACCGCACCGGATACGAGTATTTTCGCACCCCATGCACCCGGGAAGACCTGCCCCGAACTGTGCGCCGGTCAGGGTTAAAGGCGGGTTAAATCGCGCTCAGAAACGGGGTCGATTCACTCAGTTCAAGAGCGGCGACCAGGCAGGATCGGAGGCAAATGAAGGGGTTTGCAGAATCTGTTCGTTGTAGCCGGTGATGTCGACGGTCAGGAGCCGGGGCCCTGCGTTCTCTCCCTGTGATTCCCGGAAGAACATCAGAACGCGGCCGTTGGGGGCCCACGTCGGCCCCTCGTTGTGGAACCCTTCGCTCAGGATTCGCTCGCCCGACCCGTCGGGATGCATGACGCCGATGAGGAAGCGGCCCATGAGCTGCTTGGTGAAGGCGATGTAGTCGCCCCGCGGCGACCAAACCGGCGTCGAATAACGCCCGGCACCGAAGCTGATTCGGCGCGCGCCGCTGCCGTCGGCGTTCATCACGTAGAGCTGCTGCGAGCCGTCGCGGTCCGATTCGAACACGATCTGCGCGCCGTCGGGCGAGTAGCAGGGGCCGGTGTCGATCGTGTCGGAGGCCGGCGTCAGCCGCCGCTTCTGGCGCGTCCTCAGATCCATCTCGAAGATGCTCGAGCCGCCGCCCTCCTGCAGGCTCATGATGATTCTCTGCCCGTCGGGCGAGAAGCGCGGCGCGAACGTCATGCCGGGGAAGTCGCCTACGACCTGCCGCTGGCCGGAATTGAGGTTCATGAGGTACACGCGCGGCTCGCCCTGCGAGTAGGCCATGAAGGTGATCTCCTGGCCCGAGGGCGAGAATCGCGGCGTCAGCACCAGATCGTTGCCGCTGCTCAAGCGGCGCACGTTGTGCCCGTCCTGGTCCATCACGGCGAGCCGTTTCACGCGCTGCTGCTTGGTGCCGGTCTCGTCGATGAACACGATGCGCGTGTCGAAGTAGGGTGTCTCGCCGGTGAGCTGATGATAGATCTGGTCGGCGATGATGTGGCCGATCCGCCGCCAGTTCTGGCCCGGGACCGAGAATCGCTGGCCGGCGAGCTGCCGCCCGGTCGAGACGTCCCATAGGCGGAACTCCGCCGTGATCCGCTGCTCGGTGGCCTCGAGTACGCGGCCGACCACAAGCGCGTCGGCGCGAATGGCGCGCCAGTCGGGGAACCGCGGTGCCCGGTTGATGTCGCTGATCTGCTCCAGGTACGACTGCGGGGCCAACGTCTGGAACAGCCCCGAGCGGTCGAGATCGCCCGCGATCACGCCGGC
>Ga0164243_10013828_pt1 | contig 11312 bp, 5 predicted proteins | sample OricompcompostOP_FD_108781 | JGI IMG/M metagenome (GOLD analysis project Ga0164243, IMG submission 108781) | Organic Plus compost microbial communities from Emeryville, California, USA - Original compost - Organic plus compost (OP) | ecosystem: Engineered > Solid waste > Mixed feedstock >... | reverse complement strand
CGTCGTGTTGACCACGCTGGCGATCCTGGCGTTTCCGACAGGTGCTCACGCGGCGCCGGTAGGCCCTGGCTTGGCGGTTGTCGCGTCGGACAGCGTCTACGCGGTGGGTGAGCCGGTGTCGCTGGCGGTCACGGTCACCAACCGGGCCGGAGGCGATTGTCGGCTGGTCGGTTCCGCGGCGGGTGCACTCGTGGTCCTCGGTGCGAGTCGTGACGGGGCAGCGCTGTCACCGACGTTCGAGGTGGCCCGGGTCGGAGCCGGCGCCCGTGAGTCGGTGCAGCGTCTCGCCGAAGCCGTGCCCACCGGCCAGAGCCTGACGTTCGAGGTGTCGAGTGTCGCCAATGGCTCGATCGAGACCTCGGCACCGATGCCGGACGGCTCGGCCCTGGTGGCGCTGTGGCCGGTTGCTGAGGTTGGCCACTACGAGTTCCGGTTGAGCTATGCCGTGCCACCGGCGGCGGGCGACCCGCGCTGCGTGGGTGCGAGCGATGTCGTCGTGGTCGAGTTCGTGGTCGGCGACGGGGTAGCAGGCGGGTCCCGCCTGCCGGCGATGGTTGTCGTGGCGGCCGTCGTGCTGGTCCTGCTGCTGCTCGTCGGCTGGCTGTGGCGCCGACGCCGACGCCGGCGTCAAAGCCAGAGCCAGAGCCGCGCGGCGGTCGCTTCCGGCATCGTCCTGGTCGTCACCATGGGTGTGGTCGTGGCCGGGGAGCGTCCGGCCCAGGCGACGATCGATCTGCTCACCGGGGGCGAGCAGATTCGCGGGATCTACGCGGAGTGCGTCCAGAAGATCACGAAGTTCGATCCCGCTCTGGTCACCGGACTGGTCGGGAGCAAGAAGGCCACCACGATCATTCCTGGGTACGACTCGGAATCGCGGGAACGCGAGGACGGCAGCGGCACCGTGATCCGCTGGGATCCGTTCCCACACGGCGTGTTCCACGACGGCGTCCGGTACGACCCCTGTGCTGGGCTCTACCACGAGTTCCAGCACGCCCGGGACAACAACGAGGGCCTGTCCAGCGGCGCGCTGTGCGGTGACACGGAACTCCTCATCGACGAGGTTCGGGCGACCTTCGCCGAGAACCGTTACCGGGTCGCGCAGGGGCTTGCGCCGCGGATCACCTACGACAAGACCAAGCTCCCCAAGTCGATCGACGACTGCTTCAAGCGGGTGCCCCGGCCACCGCGTAAGGCAGACAACGGCGACCCGATCTGCCGCGGTGTCAACGGATGTGCCAGCAGCAGCGGTGACCCACACCTGCTCACCTTCGACGGCGCCTTCTACGACTTCCAAGCGGTTGGCGAGTTCGACGCCGTCGTGTCCAGCGTCGACGACCTGCTCATCCAGGTCCGCCAGGTTCCGCTCCCCGGCGGTCGGGTTGCCTCGGTCAATGGCGCCGTCGCGCTGCGGGCCTCCGACGAGCGGCTGAGCTTCGTGAGCGAGAACGGTGCGGTGACGACCCGCGTCAACGGTGCGTTGCACGAGTTCCCGATGGGGGACTCGGCGCTGAACGGCGGGGTGTCCGTGCGACGCTTCGCCCAGTCGCTGGGTGACGCTTACGGAGTGAGGCTTGCCGACGGCACGGTCGTGTGGGTGGAGCAGATCGGCACCTGGGCGCTGTCCCTCACCGTCGACGCGGCGCCCGTCCGACAGGGCACGCTGGCGGGCCTGTTCGGCGACTTCGATGGCGACTGGGTCGACGACGTCCGGGTGCGCGACGGTGCCACGCTCGGCCAGCCCGCGTCGTACGACGGTCTCTACCCGGCTTTCGCCGACAGCTGGCGGGTCACGGATGCCACCTCCTTGTTCGACTACGAGCCCGGTGCCAGCACCGCCACCTTCACCGACCGCACCTTCCCGGACCGGCCCGTTGCCGCGGCCGACATGCCCGCGTCGGCGAGCGCGGCGGCTCGGGCGGCCTGCTCCCAGCTCGGGCTGGTCGCCTCCGTGCTGCTGGATGCCTGCGTGCTTGACCTTGTCCTGACCGGGGATCCCGCCTTCGCCCGGTCGGCGCTCGATGTCGGATCGGCGGCCGGCGCCGTCCTGCAGCGGACCGCCGCGGCGGCCGCCGAGCTGCCGGCCGGCGAGACCACCGAGGCGAGCGTCGACATCACTCAACCCGGCGAGACCGCCACCGTACGTTTCGCGGCCCGGGCCGGTGACCGCGCTTTCGTGATCGTCGATTCGACGAACCTGCCCAACCAGTGCGGCCTGCCGCTGCTTCAGGCGCCTGACGGCAGGACGCTGGCAAGCGGCTGCATCTGGGGCGGGTCGGGCTCGCTCGACGGTACGGTGCTGCCGGTGACCGGCGAATACCACATCCTCGTCGACCCGGCCGGCGACGCGATCGGCGCGATGGCGGTGCGCGTGGTGCTGAGCCGGGAGTCCACAAGGGACATCGCCGCGGATGGGCCGCCGGTGACGCTCACCGTCGAACAGGCCGGCGCCGTGGCAACGGCACCGTTCATCGGCACCGCCGGTCAGAAGATCTTCGTCGACCTACCGGCGACGACCCTGCCCGCACAGTGCGGTGTGCCCACGCTGCGCGGGCCGGACGGGCTCACGGTCGCCCTCGGCTGCGTCTACGCCGACGGCTCCGGCTACCTGGACGGCTTCGTCCTGCCGCAGTCCGGGCCGTACGCGATCACCATCGACCCGGCCGGAACCGACACGGGCACCGCCCAGGTACGACTGATCACCGTGCATGACCAGGAACTGGCCATCACCGCCAACGGCCCAGCGGTGACCGGTACGGTCGCCCAACCCGGCGGAGTGGTCCGGCTCCTCGTCACCGCGACCGCCGGGCAGACGCTGACCATCCACGCGACCGACGCGACACTTCCAGACCAATGTGGAGTGATCCACCTGCGCCAACTCGACGGCCCGGTGCTCGCCTCCGACTGCATCATCGGCGGCACGGGACGGCTGACCGCAACCGTGCCGGCGACCGGAACCTACGCCATCGAGGTGAACCCCGCCGACCGGCAGACCGGCACCGTCATCCTGCGGTTGACCACGTGACCGAGGTGGCCTCCCATACGGACAGCGCGGGGCACCGCGTGCTGCCCGCGAACGCCCGCCGGATCCGTCGGGGTCACCGTTGTCCGGGTCAGGGCCCGAGGTGGATATGCGATGCCCACACGTGCGGCCTCTCCCGGTGGGCAGGCTTGTCCCGGTAGGCGTGGATCGTGGCATGCAGTGCGTGCGCCGGCGAGTCGCGCGCCGTCGGGCCGGTGCGCAGTGCCGCGTAGAAGTCGTTGGCGAGGCCGGCGGCGACGCGGTCGGCGACCCGCCACAGGGTCGCCACGACGTGCGGGAACCCGGCGAGTTGGAACGCCGATGCCAGGTGGATGTTCTCGTCCACCAGGTTCGTCGAGGGCACGCCGGTGGAGCACGCGGACAGGAACGCCAGGTACGGGTTCGTGAGCCGCAGGGTGAACAGTTCGCTGGCGGCCAGCGCTCAGTCGTAGAGGGCCAGGTGGCTCTGCGCGGGGTCGGCGTTGTTGGCGAAGCCGTGACAGGCGAAGTGGGCCCAGGCCGCGTCGGGCAGCCGAACCCGTACCTCGTGACGGGTCGCCGCAGAACCCAGCACCGGCGCGGCACCAGACAGTCGCGTGTGGACGCGACGCGCCTCGTCCTCTGCTCGTGTCAGCGGGGGCACGTGTAGGTCAGCGACCTGGTCGATGCCCACGACGAGCGTGCTCGTGCCGGGCGGTCGGGAGGCGGTGGCTTTGCGGGCGTCGGCGAGTGCCCGCACGTTCGGCGTGTAGGAGGAGACCACCCGGTCGAGCACAGTCTCGCCGCGCGTGTCGTGCCAGCCTGCCGCGTGGATCGGCAGCACCGACAGGGGACCGGTCGGGATCCACCACACCCGCGGCCAGCCTCGCGGCGTCGTCGGGTCCACAGTGGATGGACCATGTCCCAGCTTGTCCAGCACCGGGCCGGCGACCGTGTCCCACAGCCAGCCCAGGATCCGGGTCAGCTCGCCCGGGTCGATCGGCTGGCCCTGCGGCGGATCCACCGCGCGCAGGAAGGCGTTGGCGTTGTCGAAGGCTGTCCGCGGCGTCAGCCCGTCCAGTTCCAGGTAGTCCGCGCTGTCGCTGGTCAGCAGCAATGCCCCGCAACCCTGCTCGGTCACGAGCAGGGACACCACCGTGCCCTCGCCGGCCGCCGCGCGCAGGCTGTCGATCGGCGGTGGCAGGGCGAAGTTCTCGAACCCCGGCACGCGCCGGATCTCCGCCAGCAACGTCGGCCATCGCGTGGCCGCCTCCCTGCGCCGCCGGATCAGCTCCTGCTCGGCCCGTCGCATCGACGCTGCCGCATCCTCGGAAGCCAGGACCCGATCCGCGGGCACCGCACCCGTCAGCACCTCGCGCAGCTGGTCGTACTCGGCACCGAGCGCGGGTGCGACGGTCCGAAGTGGACCGATGTCCTGGCGGGTTTCGAGGGTCTGTGCCAGCAGGACGGTCCGGGTCCGCTCCAGATCGAGCCATCCGGCCTCGACGCGCCGGTGCCAGGTGTGGTCGCGGACGAGGGGACCGATGGCGGCTCGGGCTGTCTGGCCGGCCAGGCCCTGGATCTGGCCGAGGTGGTGCTGGCGGTCCTGGGGGCGCAGGCCGTGGTCGGCGAGCGTGGGGAGCAGCCGCAGGACGGCGGCGAGGCGGGTTCGGGCCGCGACCCAGTCGCCCTGGTTGGCGGCGATCGCGGCTGCGGAACGACCGCCCTGGACGCGGGTCATGGCGGGGGCGGTCGCGGTGTGCAGGGCCTGCTCCTGTGCCTGGGCGGCGCGGGCGAGGTCGCCCTGGTCGCCGGACCGCTGGAACCGGGTCGCCAGCGCGGTGCCGAGGTTGAACAGGATCGCGGCCTGGTGGGGATGATCCGCCGGGGCGGCGTCGGCGGCCTGTTGGAGTCGTGTGATGGCCTGGTCGAGGTCGGCCCTGACGTGGATCCGCTGGAACCGTACGATCAGCGCGAGGCCGAGGTTGGACAGGTACCTGGCCCGGTCGGGGTGATCCTCAGCGGTGGCGTCGACGGCCTGCTGGAGCCGGGTGATGGCCTGGTCGAGGTCGGCCAGCTCCCCAGCCTGCTCGAACCGCGTACGCAAGGCGGTGCCGAGGTTCGACAGGTACATGACCCGGTCGGGGTGACCGTCGGGGGTGGCGTCGACGGCCTGCTGGAGCCGGGTGATGGCCTGGTCGAGGTCGGCCAGCTCGCCGGTTCGCTCGAACCGCGTGTGCAGCGCACCGCCGAGATTGGACAACCGACCAGCCCGGTGCGGATGGTCGGCGGGAGTGGCGACCAGAGCCTGTCGGCCTGCGTCGATGCCGTGGTCGAGGTCCATGAGATCGCCGGTCTGCTCGAACCTGGCGGCCAGCGCGGCGCCCAGATTGGACAGGCGGGCCCCGCGGTTGAGGTGATCGTCGGGGGTGGCGTCGACCGCGAGCCGGCCGACGTGGATGGCGTGGTCGAGGTCGGCCAGGTCGCCGGTCCGCTCGAACCGGGTACGCAGCGCGGCGCCCAGATTGGACAGGCGGCCGGCCCGGTCGGGGTGATCCTCGGCGGTGGCACCGACGGCCTGCTGGCCGACGCGGATGGCCTCGTCCAGGTCGGCCAGGTCTCCGGTTCGCTGGAACCTGGTCTGCAGCGCGACACCGAGGTTGGCCTGATACCCGGCCCGGTCGGGGTGACCGTCGGCAACGGCGTCGATGGCCAGCCAGCCCACGGTGATGGCCTGGTCGATGTCGGTCCGGTCGGCGAGCCACTGGAACCGGGTCGTCAGCGCGGTGCCGAGGTTGTTCAGGATCGCGGCCCGGTCCGGGTGGCCGGCGGGCGTGGCGTGGGCCGCTTGCCAGCCCGCGTCGATGGCGTGGTCGAGGTCGGCCGCGTCGGCGACCCGATCGAACCGCATGCGCAGCGCGAGGCTGAGGTTGGACAGGTATCCGGGCCGTTCGGGATGATCGGCGGGGGTCGCGGCGACGGCCTGCTGAAGCCAGTCGATGGCCTGATCGAGAGCCGGCACGTCGTGCGGAACCTGTAACTGCCGTACGGCTCGGTCGTTGAGCGCGGTCGGCGAGTTCAGCGCCGGGTGGTCGGCGAGGACGTGCCGTACCGGGTCGGGCACCACCTGCGGGGCGTGCGGCAGCACCCGGACGAAGGCGTCGACCGCAGCGGCGAGGTCGTCGTGGTCGCGTTCCCGCGGCAGCGTCTGGTAGCGCCACCACCGCAGCATCCCCACCAGGTACCAGGCCTGGACGTCGTCGTCCGTGGCGATCGCCGCCAGCGCATCGGCCAGCTCCACCGCCTCGTCGGCGAGCACCGCGTTCGCGTCAGCGTCGTCCGCGGCCGCCGACAGCAGCAGCGCTTCCAGGCTGGCCACCCACTCGTCGCGCCCCATCGTGCCTCTCGCCTCGTCCCGTGCGGGTAGCAGTGGCCGGCTCCCGCCGCCGTACGGGCGTCCGCGATGAGGACGCCGCCGCGCGGACCGGCTGGCCGATTCTTCCGCTATAGGCGCATCTAGAGCCTTGACATTTCCTATAACGTTCCGAATGAAGCCTGAGCATACGGGGAGGATGGCATTGGCTGGGCATATTCAGCTTTCCCTCTGGTTGCCGGTCGGGCGCGAAGCGTTCTACAGCACCAGGACCGACCGGCGGCTTCTCAAGAGGGTCGACGGCGCGCTGACGGGCGAGTGTGTGGGCGACCGGCACAACCACAAGCCGAAGTACATTCCGCATCTGCGCGAGTCGGTGCTGCGGCGGCTGGCGGAGGTGCTGCCCTACTCGTTCGGCTACAACCGGGTCGCCACCTGTGAGTTCTGCCAGGAGCCGGACGAGCGGGAACGGCCGGTGGCCATCACCCTGGTGCTGGATCTCCACGCGCGCGACCCGCACGGCCGGCCGCGACCCGCGAAGCTGGCACACGCCAACGAGATCAACGACCGGCTGCGCGAGGCCGGCGTCGAGCGGGTGCTGCTGCGGCTGGACGAGAACGGCTTCTACACGTTCGACGCGACGCTGGCCGGACCGCGCACGCCGAAGGCCGAAGGCGTACTGCGCGAGCACATCGTGGCCGTCTTCGGCGGTGGTTTCGAAGTCGACCGGCTCAGCCGGGAGCGCCGGCCCAACGAAGGCGTCAACGCGGTGCGTCGCTACAACGGGCTGGTGCCGGTGCAGTCCCGGCAGGAGATCCCCGACACGTACGAGGGTGAGCTGGGCGAGCCCGCACCCACCGGCGCGCTGAACTTCCACCAGCTCAACATCATGACCGAGGCGCTGTGCAACGCCTCGCTGCTGCCCGCCGTCTTCTTCGAGCACTATGAGCCGTCCCGCAGGTTCCTCGAAGAGGCGAAGGGCCGGGTAGCGATGATCGTCGATCTCGCGACGTTCCTTGAGACCCTCGTCACCCCGGTCGACGCACGCACGATGGAGGGCCGCACCGAGACGCTTCGTCGGTTCATGGTCACCAGCCGTGGGTCCCTGGGTTGGCTCAGCCGCTCCGTCGAGAGCGTGCGACGCAGCCTGCTCGACAAGATGATGGCGGTGTCGCATCGGCGTGCTCGTCTCATCCAGCTCGACCTCGCCGGCATCGCCTACGAACGCACGCCGGAACTCACCGGTGAGGCCTCCGACTCGCAGTTGCGAGGCTATGTCGTGCTGGTGGCGACGAAACTTCCGCTCCTGGTCAACGTGTCGGAGTGCGCCCAGCAGGCGGTGAGGTTCCTGGAGCGCCAGGTCGACGCGGCACTGTCCGACTCGTTCGGATCGCACGACATCACGAGTGAGGCCGCGCGTGTGCAGGACCTGGGGCGGCTGACCAACCAGTGGACGGTCATGCTGGCCGGCCTGCGCGACAGTGTGAGCAACCTGGGTGCCGCGGTCGAGCAGGACTGGCAGGAGCGGCTGCTCTACGAGCAGGAGCAGGCCCGGTCGGAGCAGCAGGCACTCGCCGAGATCGAACGCAGCCGCCGCGGGACCACGGCCAGGATCCGGGGCGACCGCACCTACAACGCGGTGATGCTGATCTTCACCGCGCTCGCCGTGGTCATCGCGGTGCCCACCCTGAGCAACGCCGAGCTGGGGGACGGGCCGTTCCTCGACAAGGTGCTGGGACTGTGGCAGCTCATGCTGCTCATCGTTCCGCTTCTCCTGGCGCCCTTGGCGGCCGGCATCGTCACCCGGCACTGGCGTCGGCGCAAGCCGGACAGCGACGCCTATCTGTACGAGTTCGCCGTTCGTCTCAACGTGCCGGTCAGACCCGACCACATCCACGACCTGCTCACCCGGCCGTCGAAGAAGATCCAGCTGGAGAACTTCGGCCGGGCTGTGCTCCGTCCGCTCGGCGGCTGGCGCACCGACAAGATCGCTTCCGACACCGAGTTGGTGAAGGTGCACTCGACAGCCGCGGTACGGCTTCGCAGGTACGGTTTCGCCTACGCCCGGTTCGAGATCGTCATCGAGGTCATCATTCGTGAGATCTCGGGCGAGCCGGAATACTTCATCCGGCACTGTCGGGTCTTCGGCGACTCGCCCAAGCCGATCGAACTGGAGCGCCTGAAGCCGCTCGTGGTCGGTCTGGTCGATGCCACGTGCCGGAGCATGACCGGTGACGTGTCGCCGGGCACGTCGGGCGACAGCGGCCACAACGACGTCAGCGATCTGGACAACCTCATGCGTCTGGTCGGTCCGATCTACGACGGGCCGGTGCCGACCGCCGTCATCCCTCGTCAACGCTCGGGGGATGACCGCGACCGCGGCGAGCGAGAGCTGTCGTCGCCCGTCTCCTAGCCTCGCCCGCCCGCCGGTTGTTCCCACACCAGCGTGAGCGGCACGCCGACGAAACGCCGTTCAGGCGGTTCACACGCGACCGCGGCACGGGCGACCGTGAACAGTGGATCTCGCGAACGCGCTGGTAGGACGCTCACCGGTGTTCACGCGGACGGCTTATGGTGATCGCCCACCTCGCCGTTGCCGCCGAAGCCGGGATCAGCGTGACTGTACTGATGGACGCGTTAGGTGTTCGCCGACGGGGCATGGAGGAACGCGATGGAGATACGTCGATCATCGCCGATCAGCGGCAAAGACATCGTCCTTGGGACGGCGATGGGCGGGCTCGGCATCTCGCTCATCGGGTTTGGAGCCCTCGGCTCGTTCCTGATGTTGTCGATTCTCCAACACAGCATCGTGCTGACGCCCCTGAGCACCACGCTGGTGGTGTTGGCGCTGGCCGGGTTCGCCGCGACGCTTCTCGTCGGCGGCTGGGCTGTGTTCGACCTGCTTCGAGGTCGTCTTGGCGCCATCGGCCGGTATGGTTGGATCGGGTGCGGCGCGCTGTTCGTGGCTATGGCCTGCTGGTTCCTCGCGGCGATCCTCATCTGACGGCCGGCTTCGATGAGACGTGAGTCCACGTGGGTGTGGGTAGGGATCTGCGCCATATCTTGTGGCTATCTGCGCATGCCTCGCTCTTATTCGTGCTACCAAGGACAGCTGGGGCCGTCACGTTGTCGGGTCTGTCCTCTATGGACACCATCGGCGAGAGGCGCACAGAATCGCCGGGCGCGGTCAGTACGATCCAGGGGTGAAGCCCGACACCGAGGATCCCAGCTCCGGCCCGTCCGCCGTGCGCGGGCTGCTCGACCGCGCGGGCATCGGCGCTCGTCGGCTGCGCACCGTGCTTCGGCTGCTGACCGAGCGCGGCCGGACGTTGGCGGAGCTGATCCAAGAGTCCGGTGTGGACCGGCGCACCGTGGAGGCGCTGCTGCGCGCGCTCGGCGACGATCTCGTGCGCGACAAGGAGCGACTGCGGGTCGCCGGACCGGCCGTGTCGACCTATCGGGAGCTTGCGCGGGTCGACCAGTTGGCGGCGACCGAGCCGGCCGACCCGTTCGGACCCGCGCTCGCCGCGAACCGCGAACTGCTGGACCGGGTGGAGCGCTGGATCGCGCAGGCGCCACGGGCGCGGGAGGCGCTGGACCACGTCGCCGCGACCGCGCCGACGGTGGCCCGCCGGGCACTGTGGTTGGAGGCGACCTTCGATCTCGACGACGCCCGGCTGCTCTGCGTCGGCGACCACGACCTGACCAGTCTCGCGGTCGCGTCGGTGAACCCGCGCGTCGCGATCACCGTCGTCGACGTCGACGACGCGGTGCTGGCGCACATCGACGCGGCGGGTGTGCCGAGCATCCGCTGCCTGTGGTCGGACCTGCGGTTCGGTCTGGCGCCTGGCGCGCGCGGCTGGGGTGACCTGGTCGTCACCGACCCGCCCTACACCCCGGAAGGCGTACGGCTGTTTCTCGGTCGTGGCCTGGAAGGGCTGCGCCAGCGCGAGCAGGCCCGGCTCGTGTTGGCGTACGGCTTCGGCGCGGGCCACCCGGGTCTGGGGCTCAAGGTGCAGCAGGCCGTCTCGGGGCTGAACCTGGTGTACGAGGCCATCCTGCCAGGCTTCAACCGGTACGACGGCGCGCAGGCGGTCGGCAGCAGTAGCGACCTCTACGTCCTGCGGCCCACGTCGCACAGCCCGCAGGGCCTTGACCAGAAATCAGTCAACATCTATACGCATGGCGCCCAGTCGGTGGAGGGAGCACCGGCGGCACTGAGTGCCGACGTCGCGGCGGCGTTGCGTTCGGCGGCCGCCGGCCCGGCCGGGCTGCCCGTCGTGTCGGTGGGCCAGGGTGACCCGGTGCCGCTCACCGCCGTCTTCGCCGGCAGCCCGCCGTCGAGCGTCGCGACCTCGGGCCTCGCCGTCAACCTCAGCGGCGACCCGGGCGGCTGGTTGGTACGGGTGCTGCTCGCCCTCGACGCGCCGCGACTGGCGCTGCTCGTGCCCAACAACCATCCCGATCTGGCGAACGAGGCCGCCCAGCGCAGGCTCACCGAGACCGTCGGGGTGAAGTACCGCCTCACGTTGCGCCGCAGCACTCCCGGCCCCCGGCACGCCATCGTGGAGGCCACCCGGGTCGACCCGGCCGGGCTGGACCCCGCGCAGCGCGTCGCGCGGGCCGTGCTCGACCGGGCGCACGGCAAGGTGGGCAACACCTGGCGCGAGGCGCTGATCCGCGCCGCTGCCGCCGACGGGGTGACGCTGACCAAGAACGAGGCCAGGGTACGGATTCGCGACCGGGTCGACGCCACCTGGCTGCTCGACGAACCGCTGCTCTGGCTGCCTCGCCACCGCATCACGGAACTGGTCCGCGCGATCGCGGCCCGAAGCTGGTCGGCGTGACGGAGCCGGTCCGCGCGACCGGTCAGGCGGTGGCGCGAGCCTCGATGGCCTGCCGGTAGAGCCGGCCGGCGCGGTAGGAGGAGCGCACGAGCGG
>Ga0164243_10013826_pt1 | contig 11314 bp, 8 predicted proteins | sample OricompcompostOP_FD_108781 | JGI IMG/M metagenome (GOLD analysis project Ga0164243, IMG submission 108781) | Organic Plus compost microbial communities from Emeryville, California, USA - Original compost - Organic plus compost (OP) | ecosystem: Engineered > Solid waste > Mixed feedstock >... | reverse complement strand
GCGAGGGGATGGCGATCCTGACCGACGATGCCCTGATCGTAGCAGGAATGACGACGGCTCGTGTTCCGATATTGCGGATAACTGTTCTTGTGCGCAAATCGGGGTTGCGGGCCGGCTGTCCTCTGGTCGCCGCCCGCGTACAGCGTGTGGGTTCAGCGGACTCGACGCTGCGTCGGTACCGAGAGCGACACCACGCGTTGCGGCGTGCCGGCCCACCAGCCCTCGATGTTCGCGATCAGCTGCCGGGCGAGGATATCCTGCGACTGGCGGCTCACCCAGGCGACGTGCGGCGTCACGATCAGGTTCGGCAGGCGTGCGTCCAGCAACGGGCTGCCGTGGATCGGCGGTTCCTCTGGAAGCACATCGATCCCGGCTCCGGCGATCGTGCGGTTCAGCAGGGCCGCGAGCAGTGCATCCGAGTCGACAATCGCGCCCCGCGCGCAGTTGATCAGCAGCGCGTCCGGCTTCATGGAGCGCAACTCGCGGGAGCCGATCAGTCCCCGCGTCTCGTCGGTCAACGGGCACAGCAGCACCAGCACGTCCGATCGGTCCAGCACTTCATCGAACGCCGTCCGTCCCGGCCGTGGCGCATGTCCGCGGTGCTCCGCGATCAGCACCTCCATGCCAAACGCCTGCGCGATCGCTTCCACGCGCTTGCCGAGCGCCCCGTGGCCGACCAGCCCGAGCGTGGTTCCATTCAGGGCCAACGGAATCGGATCGAGAACCAGCGCGTAGGCCTCGGACCGCTGCCACTCCCCCGCGGAAACGGCTGCACGATAGGTGAGCACCTGGCGGCGCAAGGCGAGCATGAGCGTGAAGACGTGCTCCGGCACGCTCACCGACCAGTTGCGGATGTTGCATACGGTTATGTCGCGTTCGGCGCAGGCGGCGAGGTCGATATGGTCATAGCCAGTGGCGGCCACCGCGATCAGGCGGAGGCCCGGAGCCTGCTCGATCGTCTCCCGCGTGATCGGCACGCCATCAGTGATCGCCACCGTCGCATCGCCCAACCGCGCGGCAACCTGGTCGGCGCTCGTCGCGGCATGCTCGATCCAGGTATGCCGAAACGAGAGCGGCGGAAACGGGACGCGAAAGACGCCCCGATCAAGGAAGACAATCCGGGGGATCGCAGTGGTGGCATCGGCAGCGGTCACAGGCGGAGCACCTCGTCGTCGGGCGATGGGTCGTACCCCGAGTATCGCATCACCGGCGCGTCCGGTCCCCTACTCCTGCCGGGTGAACGACCAGGTCGCGGCGCTCAATGTCACGACGGTGAATACGGCCAGTACCGCGAAGTCGATCCAGCCACTGCGGTTCCAGAGCCCGATGAGCAGGCCGCGCATCACCTCCACACCGTAATAGAGCGGATTGACGCGGATGACGACGCGCATCCAGTCCGGCACGTTCTGGACCGGAAACTGGGCTCCGCTGAGGAAATAGAGCGGCAGCACGATGAAGTTGTTGACGGTGCCGAAGCCTTCGAACGAGGTCATCCGGGCCGCGATCGTCAGCCCCAGGCCGGTGAGACCGATTCCCAGCACCAGCATCACGCCGATGGTGGCGAGCACGTTCAGCGGCTTCAGCGAGACGCCCACGAATGGAGCAAAGATGAAGATGATGCAGCCCTGGACGGTCGCGATCAGGCCGCCGGCCAGCGCCTTGCCGAGCACGACCGAGGTGCGGGGGATCGGGGCGACCATGATCTCCTTCAGGAAGCCGAACTCCCGGTCGAAGATGACGCTGATCGCGCTCTGCAGCGAGGTGAAGATGATCGCCATCGCCAGCATGCCGGGAAAGATGAACGAGAGATAGGAGACACCTCCCGGCATGGTCACCGCACCGCGCAGGCCGGTGCCGAGCAGGAAGAGCCAGACGACCGTGCGGGCCAGCGAGCCATAGAGCTGCGCTCGCTCGCGCCAGAAGCGGGTGAGATCGCGCTGGCACAGCATCGCGATGGCGCCGAGGTCGATCGGGCCGAGGCGAACGGGTGCCCCGCGTACTGGCTCGCCGGGAGCGGCGGTCTGGAGGGCTGGCGATGGTCCGGAACTGAGCGATGTCGCCATGACGTCATGCTCCTCGCTTGCCGCGCCGCTGCATCTGTGCGCGGAGCTTGTCGTGCTTGTCGGCGCCTTCATCGCGGATTTCGCGGCCGGTCATCTGGAGGAAGACGTCGTTCAGGGTCGGGTGCGCGATCTCGATCGACTGGACGGGAATCGGAAACGTTCGCAGCAGGTCGGGCGCGAACTCATCGCCGCGTGTCACCGCGAACACGATGCGCCCGTCTTCGATCAGGGCCTCCAGGCCATAGCGCGAGCCCAGGATGTCCACAGCGGCCTCGTTGTCTTCCGTGCGCAGGCGGATGCGGTCCCCGCCGAGCGAGGCTTTCAGCTGGAACGGGGTGTCCAGCGCGATCAGGCGGGCGTGGTCCATGATCGCGATGCGGTCGCAGTACTCCGCCTCGTCCATGTAGTGCGTGGTCATGAAGACGGTGATGCCATGTTCGCGACGCAGCTCGTTGATGTGCTCCCAGATGTTCTGGCGGGTCTGCGGATCGAGGCCGACGGTCGGCTCGTCGAGGAAGAGGACGGAGGGGTGATGGAGCAGTCCTCGCGCGATCTCCAGCCGTCGCTTCATCCCGCCGGAGAAGGTGCGCACCCGATCGTTCGCACGGTCGGTGAGGTTGACCATCGCCAGCACCTGGGCGATGCGTTCGGCGCGGACCCCGCGTGGGACGTGGTAGATCATGCAATGGAAGCGCAGGTTTTCCACGGCGGTGATACGGTCGTCGAGACTGTAGTCCTGAAAGATGATGCCGATCGCGTTTCGGACTCCGGCTGGATCGCGCACAACATCGTGTCCGTCGATGCGCGCTGTACCGGAGGTCGGTTTCAGGAGCGTGCAGAGCATCTTGATCGTGGTGCTCTTGCCGGCGCCGTTGGGGCCGAGGAATCCGAATACCTCGCCTGGTGCGACCGAAAAGGAGACATCGTCCACCGCGGTGAAGGTATCGAACTTCCGCACGAGGTGCTCCACCTCGATGGCGGGTTGCGTCCGGTCCCGTTGCGGCTCGGTCCGGGAGATGGACGGCGGCGGAAGGGGCTTCGGGGGAGAAACAGGGGTCGTCACCATGATCGCTATCCGATCGCGTGCCCGTCGCCGGGAGATTGCGGACGTTCCGAGAGCAGGAGATCGAGGTCGTCGAGGGCTGCCCAGAGCGCCGCACGCCGGTCGGCAGGGATGACCTCCAGCCGGGTCGTGAGGACATCGTGCAGCCGCGTCTCATAGGTGGCGAGCAGATCCTCACCCGAAGGCAGGATGACGAGCCGCAAGCGCCGCCGATCGTCCGGGTCGGGCAACCGCTCCACGAGCTTGCGGTCGACGAGCCCGTCGACGATGCGGGTGACGGTGGGCGGGGCGCTGCGCAGGTGGCGGGCGAGGATGGAGGTGAGCATGCCGCCGTCGGAGGCCGCGATCGCGCGCAGGCTCCGCAGCTGCGGCAGCGTGAGGCGGTCATCTCCATCGATTCCGGTGAGCACGGCTTTCAGCAGGTGATGGTATTTCGGGAGGACCGCTTGCAGTCGGCCGATCAGCTCGCCGGTGGTCGGCGCGCGCGCGACATCCACAGTGGGACCAGGCATCGGATACGGCTCCTTTCGCGATCCCGGCCAGTCGTTACGTTCCCTATCGTATAGCATTCCAAATAGATGTCAATACGAACTATTGCTTGACGCAATGAGTCGCGCCGATCGGACGCCAGGCGGAGGATGCGGCCCGCGTTGGCCGCGCAGCAGGGTTTCGATTCCATGACCGGACCAAATCGGCGCCCGTGTGTGGGGCTTTGAGGGGTTCGCCGTTCCCGCGCCACGGCCAGCGTTCACCAAGTCGGCGTCTACGAAAATGGGCCCCTGGACCAGAGGGATGCGCCGCCGTGCGGACGGGTGACAAGCACCCTTGAGCGAAGGCGCCCCGCCTATACTCTGACCGACGGCGAAACGATGGCGCGGTCATCTTCGCCCGGGTCCGCGTGCCATGCGACAGGAGCGGCATGACCTTGCCTTTCGAGACGACCGCCAATGCAGTTTCGCCGGCGCAGCCTGGTCGCCCGGTTGACCCCTGGCTGCTTCGCCTGATCGTGTTCGCCGGCGGCATGGCCAGCGTCGGCACGGAGACGAGCGCCGCCCGCCTGCTCGCCCCCTATTTCGGGGAGTCAACCTTCATCTGGGCGAATATCATCGGCTTCACGCTCACGTTCCTCGCCCTCGGCTACTGGATCGGTGGCAAGGTGGCCGACCGCTACCCCCGTCCCTGGCTGCTCTTCACGACCACGGCCGTCGCCGCGCTGTGGGCCGGGCTGACGCCCCTGATCGCCCGTCCGCTGCTCTCGCAGTCGGTCGATGCGTTCGCGGACCTCTCGATCGGCGCGTTCTACGGCTCGCTCGTGGGTATCCTGCTCATTCTCGCGGTGCCGATCACGCTCCTGGGCTTCGTGTCGCCCTACGCCGTGCGCCTGAGCGTGCAGGATGTCGCCCGGACGGGGGAGGCCGCCGGCGGGATCTACGCGCTGGGAACCATCGGATCGATCGCCGGGAGCTTCCTGCCGACGCTGCTGCTCATCCCCCTCGTCGGCACGATGCGGACGTTCCTGATCCTGGGCGGCCTGCTCCTGGTCCCGTCGCTGCTCGGGTTGATCCGGGTCGGGATGTGGACCACCGGCACCATATCCGCTGGCGTGGCGTTGGCGGTCGTCGTGGCCTCGGCTGCCGGCGCACCGCACCCGATCCGCCCCGTGCAGGAGGGCACATTCGTCTACGAGACGGAATCTCGCGAGAACTATATCCAGGTCACGGAGGAGGATGGCACCATGCTCCTCTCGCTGAACGACGGCCACGCCGTCCACTCGGTCTACAATCCGGAGCAGGCACTGACCGGCGGCCCGTGGGACTACTTTCTGCTCGGTCCGCTGTTCCGCAACGATCCGGGGCCGGCATCGCTCGACAGCGCTCTGCTGATCGGGCTGGCGGGCGGCACGGTGGCGCACCAGCTGACCCTGGCCTACGGGCCGGTGCCGATCGACGGGGTCGAGATCGATCCGGAGATCGCGCGCGTGGGCCGCGAGTATTTCGGCATGACCGAGCCGAACCTGCATGTCGTCGTCCAGGACGGGCGATATGCCCTGCGGACCTCGGACTCCGTGTACGATCTGATCGGCGTCGACGCGTATCGCCAGCCCTACATCCCGTTCCAGCTGACGACGCAGGAGTTCTTTCGGGAGATCGACGCCCATTTGACGGACCAGGGCGCGGCGGTTATCAATGTGGGCCGGACGGCGACGGATTACCGGCTCGTGGACGTGATCGCCTCCACCATGAAGAGCGTCTTTCCGAACGTCTATGTGATCGACACCGAGCGCTATGACAACAGTATCGTGATTGCGACGAAGACCCCGACCGCGCTTGCGAACTTCGCGGCGAATGTCGCGGCGCAGCCGGAAGGCTCGCTGGTGCGGTCCGTCGGCGAGTCGGCCCAGAGGACGGGAAACCTGCATGAGGTCACTGCGGTGACGACGGTCTTCACCGACGATCATGCGCCCGTCGAACGGGTCGTGGACACCATCATCCTGGACGCGGCTCGTGAGGAAACCGAGGATACCCCGTGATCGAATCGTCTGCTCCCTCCACCCCCGATGTCGCTGTGCAGCCGGTTTCGGAACCGCAGCCACTGCGGAGCGCCCTGCTCGAACGCATTCCCGGGATCGTCCATGGACTCACCTATCGCGTGCCGGGCATGGGCAGAGCGGAGGGGAACATCGGCTACAGCGGAGGTCGGGACAAGGACGACGCGTGGGCGATGCGCCGTCTGTGGGCGGAGGCGATCGGCTTCGACATCGGCCTGATGGTGAACGTCGGGCAGGTCCACGGGAACGAGGTGATCCGCGCCTATGCGGAGGATGCCGGTCGAGGCGCCGCGCCCGGCACGCCGGTGATCGGCTATGCCGATGCCCTGGTGACCGATGCGCCGAACGTCTTCCTGTCGACCATGCACGCCGATTGTCAGCCGATCCTTCTGGTCGACCCGGACCGTCCCGCCGTGGCTGCCGTGCATGCCGGATGGCGGGGAACGGTGGCGGATATCGCCGGAAACGCCGTGCGGGTGATGCAGCGGGAGTTTGAAAGCGACCCCGCCGCCCTCGTCGTCTATCTCGGACCGGCGATCGGCGGGTGTTGCAACGAGGTTGGCGATGAGGTGATCGACGCCTGGAAGTCGGTCGCATCGGACCTGGGACCCTTGACCGAGCTGGCGATCACGAAGCCTGGCCCGAAGCACCATTTCGACGTTGCGCGGGCCAATTCCCTGCTTCTCCAGCGTGCCGGTGTCGTGCCGGAGCATATGGAGGTCTCGCCGATCTGTACGAAATGTGAAGGTGACTGGTGGTTTTCGCACCGTGGGCAAGGGGCGGCGGCAGGACGTCAGGCGGCGTTCATCGGCATCGTCCCGGTGGCCGGGGCGCAGGAGACCGGCGGTGAATGAGGTCGCGCCGAGCATCGATCTCGGGGAGATGGCCGGACGGGTCGCCGGGGTGATGGGGCGTGTGCGGATGGCGGCGCTACGCGCGGGCCGCGATCCCGCTTCGGTGACGGTCGTCGGCGTAAGCAAGACCTTCCCGCGTGCCTCGCTCGACGCTGCCTATGCGGCGGGTATCCGCGTCTTCGGGGAGAGCCGCGTGCAGGAGGCGCGGGACAAGCTCGCTATGCCGCTGCCGGCCGACGCGACGGTGCATCTCATCGGTCAGCTCCAGACGAACAAGGTGAGGCCGGCCGTGGCGTTGTTCGACATGATCGAATCGGTCGATCGCGCGTCGTTGATCGACGCGCTGGCCAGAGAGGCGGCGAAACGCGAGCGGACCGTGGATGTGCTCTTGCAGGTCAACGTGGCGCGGGAGGCGCAGAAGTCGGGCTGCGCCCCGGACGATGCACCGCTCCTGCTGGACGAGATCATTGCCGCCGGCAACCTCCGCTGCCTCGGCCTGATGACGATCGCCCCGCTGGTGGACGACCCGGACGATGCCCGAAAGACCTTCCGGGATCTGCGGCTTCTGCAGGAGGAATTGCGGCAACGTCACCCCGAGGTGCCGCTTGACGTCCTCTCGATGGGCATGAGCGGAGATTTCGAGGTGGCCATCGAGGAGGGGGCGACGCACGTCCGCATCGGCCGAGCCATCTTCGGGACACGCTGATACCCCACCATCTTGCTTGGCATATGCAAGGGCTTTCGGACCGAGGAGGGGCAGAATGGACGCAATGCCGATTCTGCCTCTGCTTCTTGCCTCTCTGGACGGCGGGATCAGGCCCCCGGTGTGGCCGTCGCGTCCGGCGTCGCAGTCGGCGGAGGTGAGGCCACCGGAGAAGCCACTGGCGTTCCGCCCGCGAGCTGGGTGAGCAGTGCCCCGAGCCGCGTCTGCGCCTCGCCGTAGGCCGCCCAGTCTCCCTTCTGACGCGCCGCCTCCGCGTCCTCGTACGCCTGCAATGCCTGCTCCGCCAAGGCTTGATCGGATGCGGGGCCAGTGGCGGTGGTCGTGGTCGTTCCCGGCTGGCCGGCCGATTGTGCCGTCTCCGGCGCCTCGGTGAGCTGTCCGACGCTCTCGGCGGAGGGATCGCCGAGGGCCTTGATCGCATCGTCCAGCGACGGCCGCATCACCACCTTGTCCTTGGTCGCCAGGATGACGCTGGCAAGCTGGGGAGCACCGGCGCCGGAGCTCGTGGCCTGCAGGTAGACCGGCTGGACGTAGAGCAGGGCATCGTTGATCGGGATCACCAGCAGGTTGCCCCGGATGATGTCCGAACCGCCCCGGCTCCACAGCGAGAGCTGCTGGGAGATGGCCGGGTCCTGGTTGATGCGCGCCTCGATCTGCTGCGGGCCAAAGATCGTGACCTGGCGCGGATAGCGGAAGAGCCGAAGCGTCGTCTTTCCGGAGGTATCCGCCGTGCCGGCGAACCAGGCGGTCATGTTCTGGCGGTTCTGGTTGCCGCTTGGCGTGAATGGCACGGTCAGGGCGAAGACGTCATCCGTCTCGCCCGGCAGCGGCAGCGTGACGAAATAGGGCTCGATCGGCACGGGTTTGGTGTCGATGTTCTCCTGAGCCACCGCCCAGCGATCGTCCCCGTCGTACAGCGAGCGCGCGGTGTCGACGTGGTAGGTCGACCAGACGGCGGACTGGGCGATGAACTGCTTTTCCGGATAGCGGAAATGCGCGGCGATCGACGTCGGAGCCTCACTCACCGGGGTGAACAGATCGGTGTAGATCTTGCCCCAGGCGTCGGCGATCGGGTCGGGCTCGGCCGTGCGGTAGAAGGTCGTGGTGCCGTCGTAGGCGTCCACCGTCACCTTCACACTATTGCGGATGTAGTTCACCCCGTCCCAGGATGTCGCGTTCGGATAGCGGTCGCTCGTGGTGTAGGCATCGATCACCCAGACGAGCCGTCCATCCGCGATCACCAGGTACGGATCGTTGTCGTACTGGAGAAATGGCGCGATCCTCCGGGCACGATCGACGACGGAACGCTCGTCGATCAGGCGGGATTGCCCGGTGAGCTGGCTGCTGAAGAAGATGTTGCGATCGCCATAGGTGAGCGCCGCCATGATCCGCGTGACCGGGTTCCCGAGCGGAATGGAGCCCTTTGCCTCGCCGGAGTATCCCGTGGTCGGATGCGTGCCGGTATCGTTGATGCCGGTGAACTCCGACTGCTTCGTGTGGACGATCACCCAGTTCTGGTCCACTTCACCGAAGTAGATTTCGGGCCGGTCGATGGCCAGCGGACCGGTGCCGGTGGGCGGGATGTTGGAGACGAGGAAGGTCGGCCAGCCGTCACTGGAGACCTGGCTGACCGGGCTGACCACCGAGCCGTATCCATGCGTGTAGGCGAGATGGACGTTCGTCCACGTCTGTGCGTTGGCCGGCAGCCCGGAGACATTCAGCTCGCGCGCCGAGACAAGCACCTGCACAGGCTGGCCGTCGATTGTGTAGGTGTCCACGTCGATGTCGTGGAATTCGTAGTACGGCACGAACGTCTGCAGCTGCTGGTAGATCGGCTGCACGACGTTGTAGTCCCAGATGCGGACATTGGAGAGCGGCGGGGTGCTTGTGGAGAGGGTCGAGGCCACGATCGGGTCCTGCCCGGTCACCTGCGTCATCGCCACCTGGTCGAGGCCGAACGCCGCGCGGGTCATCGCGATGTTGCGCTCGATGTACTTCTCCTCGCGGGGGAACTCGTTCGGATCGACGATGAATTTCTGGACCCCGACCGGCAGCAGCGGCGTGATCGCGAAGGCGAGGATCGCCCAGCCGCCGACGATTCCGATCAGCCAGCGTGGGTTCTTCACCACGTTCCCGAAGAGCAGCGCCACGGCCGCCGCCAACGAGAGGAACGCCATGAGGTAGTTCAGCGGGCGGACGATGTTGACATCGGTGTAGTTGGGGCCGACGACCACGCCGCGCGTCGAGAGGACGAGGTCGTAGTTGGCGAGCAGATACCCCAGTCCGAAGACGAGCAGCAGCAGGCTGCCGAGGATGCTCAGATGGCGCAGCGCGACCCATGGCACCTCGCCCCATTTCCGGAAGCGCGCGCCGAGCCGGATGAGGTAAACCAGCGCGACCGCCGCCAGCGTCACCAGCCCCAGTTCGAGCAGGAAGCGATAGAGGTCGTGCAGGATCGGCAGGCGAAAGACGTAGAAGCCGACATCCTTGTTGAAGGTGGGATCCTTCACCCCGAAGTCGCCGCCCCGGATCGCCAGGAGCAGATCGGTCCATTGGTCCGAGAACCGGGCGCCGCTCACGACGAAGACGAGGACGCCGACCCCAAAGGCGAGCACCTGGATCAGCCGCTGGCTGAAACGTCCGACCGCTCCCTCGCGCTGGACCTGACCCTCCCGCGTGAGCCGGAGCGCCATCCAGACATTGAAGACGAAGATGAAGGCGCCAACGAGCCCGCCGACGGCAAACGAGGCCCAGTCCCACACGTAGTTGGTGACGATCACCGAGCGATAGCCGACGCTTCCGAACCACAGCCAGTTGATCCAGAACGGCGAGAAGACGAAGGCCAGAACCACGATGACCAGCAGCACGAGCACGGCCAGGAGCATGCGCCTGGTCGACGCCGAGAGGCGGAATCGGCGGCCCTTCGGCCGCACCGGCTCTGCGTTCGCCCTGGGGGGCTCTCCTGCCGGACTCGCCCCACGCCGGAATACGTTCACGCCCACCTCCCCGATATGTGCCGATGTCCGCGGCGCCGGGCGTTGCCGCCAATATGCCAAGCCTATGGTACGATGCAGACGCCGATCCTCGCCTGCATCCTCCGCTTGACTCCAAGGCGGACGCAGGTTCTCCCCTCTCCGGAACGATCATCTCCATGGACGATTCCCGTCTCCCCGATTCACCATCGCGCAGCGCCATTCGCGTTCAGAGCCTCGGCAGCGGCAGCGCCGGCAACGCATTCCTCGTCCAGCGTGGTGCACAGACGTTGATGGTGGATTGCGGGGTCGGCATTCGGACGATGCAGGCCGAGATGCGCCGGCTCGGAATGAGCCCGAAGGCCCTCGACGGCCTCCTCATCACGCACGAGCATGGCGACCACATCCGTACGCTCAACCGGGTCATGCGCCCGGACCTGCCCGTGATCGCGACGGAGGGCACCGCCGATATGGCGGGGATCTCCCGTGCCCAGCTCCTGCCCTTCGAACGCGACCGCCCGGTGGAGTTCGCCGGTTTCACGATCTGGGCGCTGCGGGTGCGCCACGACGCGATCGACCCTTGCGGATTCCTGATCGAGACACCCGAGACGCGCATCACGATCCTGACCGATCTCGGATCGTGGCAGGGTCACCTCGCCGAGCCGATTGCCGCCAGCGACCTGGTGGTGCTGGAGGCGAATCACGACGAGCAGATGTTGTGGCGCGGCCCTTATCCAGCCCACCTGAAGCGCCGAGTCGCGTCGCCGGTCGGTCATCTCTCGAATGAGACGTGTGGCCTCTCGCTGGTGCGGGCGATGCGGGAGAGCCGTCCGCGGACCCCTGTCTGGCTGGCGCACCTCTCCGATACGAACAACCGGCCTGCGGTGGCGGAGGAGACGGTTCAGGCGGCGCTCACCGCGGGTGGCCTCGATCATCCCGTCCTGGCGCTGCCCCGCCGCGCCCCGGGGCCGGTCTGGACTGCGCCTCGCCGCGATCCATCTTCCCCGGCTTCGGCCTCTCTCCAATGGGCGGCCCCCCTCTCGCCGGCCGACGGCATTGCCGGCCCCGGCGGGAGCCACGTCCAGCCGTC
>Ga0164243_10013825_pt1 | contig 11314 bp, 8 predicted proteins | sample OricompcompostOP_FD_108781 | JGI IMG/M metagenome (GOLD analysis project Ga0164243, IMG submission 108781) | Organic Plus compost microbial communities from Emeryville, California, USA - Original compost - Organic plus compost (OP) | ecosystem: Engineered > Solid waste > Mixed feedstock >... | reverse complement strand
AGCAAGGCTATACCTCGATGTTCATCGGAGGAGCGGACACGGCGTTTGCGGGAAAGGGCACCTTCCTGGCCACGCACGGTTTCGACACCGTACTGGGCAAGCATGAGCTGGCCCCGCGGGTCGGCAAGTCGGCGCCGGACGAATGGTGGGGCTACTCGGACGACATCGTCCTCGGTGTTTCCCTGGAAGAGATCAAGCGACTGGCCGCGGGGCAGCAACCGTTCTTCTTCAGTCTGCTGACCCTCGACACACATGGCCCGCGCGGCCATCTGAGCGAGCATTGCGCCTCCAAAGGCTACACCGATGCTCTCGACGACATCTACGCCTGCTCGCTCGAGCAGTTGGAAAACTTCGTGGCTCGGCTGCGCGATGAAGGCATTCTGGAAAATACCGTGCTCGTCATCTCCGGCGATCATCCGTTCATGGAGCCGAAGAAAACCAGCCTCAACCCGTTCGAGTACGACAATGGACGCCTGAATCGCAAAGTGTTCATCTCGATCACCCGGCCTGACGGCAAAGCCTTCCAGGTACGTCAGATGAATCACTTCGACATGTTCCCGACGGTGCTGAGCGCACTGGGCATGAAAGTAGAGAACGAAGCCGCCGGCCTGGGCCGCAATCTTTATGCGCGCACCTCGCTCAGCGAGCAGTACACGGCGCATGACTTCCAGAAGATTCTGCGGACCGAGTCGGGCGGGTACCAAGCGTTATGGCAGTAAGACGCTCACCTTGCCGGATAAAGGCGGGCCGTATCGCGTTGGAGTGTTCCGCTGTGCATCGGCGGCATCTAGCCGAAGCCGATTTCCCGCAGCCGTTCGGTCCGAACGGCTGCGCATGCCGTTGTTTCTCTCATCACAAGCCAAAATGAAAAAAAACCTGAGACTCGCATTAGCGGCCGGCTTTTTCCTGACCGCGGCCTCACCTGCGTATGCCTACCTCGATCCCGTCAGCGTCACCTTCATTCTGCAAGGCATCGTCGGTGCGGTGGCTGCCGTACTGGCTGGCTTTCGCTCGGTACGCATGAAGCTCGCGCTCTTCTTCAAAAGCCTGATCGGCCAGAAAAATGATCAGTGACAAGAGCGATGCCGCAATCAGGGACGGCGGCTCTTTCCGCGATCCTTCCGGCTACGTTTTCTTCCGCGGCGAAAACGTCTATCGCACGGTCAATCCATCTGCCGAAGCAACATTCAAATCCGTCGCGAAGTCCGGACTGATCGAAGAACTGGCCGGCGAGAAGTTGCTGCTGCCGACCGAGATCAGCCCTGCCGATGCCGGTGATCCCGGTCAGTTTCGCGGCGCGCGTGGGGAAATGCCGGCACTCGTCCTCAAGCATCCTCGGATTCCGTTCATCAGCTACCCATATGAATGGAATTTCAGCCAGATGCGGGATGCCGCACTGGCGCACCTCGACCTGCAATTGCGCGCCTTTGACCGCGGTTTCGTTCTGTCGGACGCCACGGCATACAACATGCAGTTCTACCAAGGCAAGCTGCTTCACATCGATGTCCTGTCACTGCGCCCGTACGTCGAGGGGGAACCGTGGAGCGGCTACAACCAGTTTTGCCGCACCTTCCTGCTGCCGCTCCTGATCGAGGCCTGGTGTGGCATGCCGTTCCAGCCGCTCATGCGCGGCAGAATCGAGGGCATCAGCTTTGCAGACGCCGTGACAATTCTCCCGGCGCTCAAGCTTTGGACCAGTCTGAACGGCATCATGCACGTCGCCCTGCAGGCAAGGATCATCGCATCCGCCTCTTCTGCGAGCAAAGGCAAGGGACAGACAGACTTCAAGCTCGCTCCCGCTCGCTACAAGGCCATTCTGCAAGAGATGCGTAACTGGATCGGACGCTTGAAATCCGGCCGCAAGGTATCCAGCTACTGGAATTCCTATGCCGAGGTCAACAGCTATTCGAACGACATGCGGCGCGTGAAGGAGGAGTTCGTGTCGAAGTGGGCGCCTGCGGTGAAGAATGGCGTCATCTGGGACATCGGAGGCAACACCGGCGACTACTCCAAATGCGTGCTGGATGCGGGCGCCGAGCAATCGATCGTCTTCGACAGCGATCTGGACTCCCTGGAAAAGGCATACCAGCGCAGCAAGCAAGGCCTGCGTGTGCTTCCCCTGCTGGTCGACATCGCCGATCCCAGCCCCAGCCTCGGCTGGCGCCAAGCCGAACGGCGCGGTCTCAACGAGCGTTCCAAACCTGCGGGCATTCTCGCGCTGGCAGTCATTCATCACCTGGCCATCGGCCGCAATCTGCCGTTCTCCGATGTCATCGACTGGTTCGTCGACACTGCACCGGATGGCATCATCGAGTTCGTGCCGAAGAGCGACCCAATGGTGGCGCAGATGCTGGCCAACCGGGAAGACGTGTTCCACGATTACGACGAAGCCCACTTCTTCGCCTATCTGGAAGCACGCGCAATCGTCACTGCGCGCCACCGCTTCGGTGAAAACGGTCGCGTCGTAGTCAGCTACCGGCGCCGCGTCTAAATCGCCTCCTTCCGCCATTCCGACTGCGGCATCACCTGTCGGCCGCAGTCGGCCAGTCGCTCTGCCTTGAATGCACGGAAATCCGATGAGTACTGCTTCTTCAGGATATAGGCCTGTCCGGGACAGCCTGCTGCTGATTGCACTGCTGCTGTCCGCATTTCTACCTCTCCTGCTCGTGATCGGTTACGAACTGACGAGCTTTGAAGTTCTCTCCGTCTTCCTGCTGCTGACTGCGTTCGGCTTGGTAGCAGGATGGCTCCTGCGTCGACATACGCGGATGCAGCAGGCGCTGGTCTCGGTACTGGTCTACTGGATCATCGATACTTATTTCGTGCAATCCAGCGCAGGGGCAACGCTTGCCGTCCTGGCCGGCGGCGCTACCTACTACCTGCTCCGGTCGAAATGGTCGGACAACGTTCGGCCGATGCTGCTGGTTTTTGGCGTTGTATGGAGTGTGGGCGTACTGCTCAAGCAGCAACCGGATCTGCTCGTCCCGCCGATGTCTCCTACATCGGCCTCGACTGCTCGGACGGACTTGCGTCCCGTCGTGCACTTCATCATCGACGAGCAAATGTCCCCAACGACGCTACCGGAGACCATTCCACCACAACACCCGATCCTTGCCGCTGCGCAGGACTACATTGCGCGCGGGTTCCAGTTTCATTCGCGGGTCGCTTCGACTTCCAGCAACACCCAGTTTTCGATCACCGAAGCATTCCTGCTCAAGCACGGGAAAAACGTGGCAAGCCCAAGAGACGAGGCTTTTTCACATCGCATCGTCGACAACGCTTATTTCGACCTTCTAGGCGCCAAGGGATACAACATTACTGCTGTCCAAAGCAATTTCCTGGAATTTTGCGTTCCTTCGGAAACCGTTTCCTGCCACACCTATTCGCGCGGCAACAATGGCAGGGCCATGGCGCGCTTTCCCGGTTCGTTGACCGACCGCCTTGCGCTGGTGCTGTACGAGTTGCATTCAGCCTATACGAGGAAAAACCACGACAACAACGTGTTCCTGTACCGCTGGATTTACGTCGCCCTGCGTCGCTACGACATCTATCCGACTTATCAGCACATGTTTTACTCGCGTCCGGCGGTTGTCATGAACGTGCTCGACCGGATCGAAGAAAGCATGGCGTCGATTCGGCCCGGCAACGCCTATGTGTATCACCTGTTGCTGCCCCACTTCCCATACATGCTTGATGCTGCATGCAATCTGAAACCGCACGAGGAGTGGAGCGCGCCGAACCGCTACAGCGGCGACTTCAAGCTCCCCGAGGACAAGATCTATCGGGGCTACTGGGACCAGTCGGCCTGCGTGCATCGCCGTCTGATGGCGATCATAGACCGGATAAAGGCCAGCCCCACAGGCAAGGAGGCTGTCATCATCGTCCACGGAGATCATGGCGCACGGGTCACCGCCAGGAAAACCGGAAACAAGCAACCGGAAGACGTAGACACCATTTTTGCCCTGTTTGATCCAAGCCTGCCCGCCCAGGAAATCACCGAACCGCAGGAACTGCAATCTCTGTTCCATCGCACAATCTTGCAAGTTTCCCGATAACCAGCCAAGTCCGAACCGACTGTTTTCTTCAACGCACAGCGAAACTCTGTTTCGCATTGTCACCGTACGCGTGTAGCTCTGCGATGTGCATGCCGCAAAGCCGTTGTCCTGCGCGCAGCCGCCCATTTCACCGAGGTGAACGAACCGCCCCCGAAAACATCTGACAACAACTGGACTTGCAATGAAAGGAAACGGCAATGCAGATGGTTTCGGAAGTCATGACGCGCAGCGTGCAGTTCGTCTCTGCGCAGGAAAGCGTGCGGCGCGCGGCCGAGATGATGGATGAGCTGAATGTCGGCGTCCTGCCCGTGTGCGAAGGCGAGCGACTGGTGGGCATCGTCACCGATCGTGACATCACGGTGCGCGCCACCACTACGGGCACGGCGCCGGACGAGGTGCCCGTCCATGATGTGATGAGCACCGACGTGCGGTGCTGCTTCGAAGACCAGCCGCTGGACGAGGTGATGCGGCAGATGGCCGACACGCAGATACGCAGGGTGCCGGTGGTCTCGCACGACGATGCGCGCCGGTTGGTGGGCATCGTTTCGCTCGGCGACCTGGCCACCAAGTCCGATGCCGGCATCCGGCAGGACGTAGAGCGCACGATGGACCGGATTTCCTCGCCTGCCAGCCCCGACCGCCCGGCGCAGCAGACGCAAGCCTCCGGGCCGCAGGCACGCATGACCTCGGATGTCGATACCGGCGCCGGACTGGCTGGATCGGATGTGCTGGACGCCGGCATGAATCCGAAATACGGCAGCTCCACCACCGGCGATCCCGGCAACGTGGTGGAAGTCACGCCGCAGGATCTGGTCAACAGGAACGCGCCCGGCGCGACTTCGCTCAGTCCCGAGCGCACCGGCCAGACCGGGAAAAAAGTGGCGGAAAGGAATGGCGTCGAGGTACGCCGCGTCGATCATGCCGGCAGCGACACCTCGAGCGGAGAAAGCGGGGCGCCGGCCGGCGTGGATGCCGGCGGACCGGCCGGCGGCTCCGGCGGAACCGCCGGCACCGCGGGATCGGCGGGCACCGACCTGGGCGCCAGTCCGTAGAGCTTTACCGCCTAGCGCAACAGCCCTTCGACCTGCATCGCCGCACGGACCTGTTGGCGCGCGGCGACGCGCGCCATGAAGGCTTCGATGTTCGGCCAGCCGCTGGTATCGATCTTGTGAATGCGCGTCCAGTTCAGAACCGTAAACAGGTAGGCGTCGGGCGCGGTGAAGCGTTCGCCCATGATGTAGTCGCGTCCGTCCAGCATCTTCTCCAGTGTGTTCAGACGGCGCGCAATGGTCGCCGTCTGGATTGCGCGCATGTCCGGCGTCAGCGCCGGGTTGAACAGCGCACCGATGTTCTTGTGGACTTCGGTCGCGGCGAAATTGAGGGCGGACATCTGCCGGTAGCGGTCGAGCGTGCCGAACGGTGCAATCAGTCCGCTGGCCGGATTCCGGTCCGCCAGATACTGGCAGATCACCGCGGCTTCGGTTATGGCTTCGCCGTCATCGAGCACCAGCGCCGGCACGTAACCCTTCGGATTGATCTGCCAGAAATCGCCGCCGCTCTCGGTCTTCTTGTTGGGAATGTCCACCTTGACGAGGTCGAGCTGCAGCCCTGCTTCCCGCGCAACGATGTGCGGGGCCAGCGAGCAGGCGCCGGGAGAGTAGTACAGTTTCATTGTTCACCTTTTCATGTACGGCAGGAACGGAACAGCCACCCGCGCGATCGGGCGGGCGGCGCCCGATGATTTTGCCCGATCCCGGCCATCCCTGCCGGGCATGCCCGCCCGTGCGGGATCGAACGTGAACGACGGTGATTCGGCGAGGAACCGTCTGCTGCGGACAATCCTCTGTAGCCTCTGTGGCGCGGCGCGTTAGCCGGACAGGGAGAAGCGATGGCTGGAAGTTTTCTTGCACTGCTCGACGACATCAGCTTGCTGGCGGATGACGTTTCGCTGATGGCGAAGATGGCGGCGAAAAAGACCGCGGGGGTGGTGGGCGACGACATCGCGCTCAACGCCCATCAGGTCACCGGCTTTTCGCCGAGCCGGGAACTGCCGGTGGTGCTGGCGGTAGCGAAGGGATCGGCGCTCAACAAGGCGATCCTGGTGCCGATTGCGCTGCTGCTGATCGCGTTCGCCCCGTGGGCGCTGACGCCCTTGCTGATGCTCGGCGGAGCCTACCTCAGCTTCGAAGGCGTGGAAAAAATCTTCCACAGCCTGCTGCACGGCGCCTCGGAAAACGATACGCGCCGCGCGCAACTGCTGGAAAAGCTGCGGTATTCACCCGCGCAACTGATCGAGTTGGAACGCGAGAAGATCAAAGGCGCGATCCGCACCGACTTCGTCCTTTCCGCCGAGATCGTCGCGATCACCGTGGGGGCCGTGCAGGACGCCGATTTCATGCAGCAGGCGGTGGTGCTGGTCGCGATTTCGATACTGTTTACGATCGGCGTGTATGCCGTGGTCGCTGGCGTCGTCAAGCTCGACGACCTCGGCATCCATCTCGCCGCATCCGGCAGCCGCATCTGGCGCGCCGCCGGCCGCCTGATCCTGCGCGCCGCGCCTTACCTGATGAAAGGCTTGTCCATCGTCGGCACCCTGGCCATGTTCCTGGTCGGCGGCGGCATCATCACGCACGGCCTGCCCGCGCTGCATCCGCTGATCGAATCGGTCACCGATGCCGCACTCGGCGTACCGGGTATCGGGCCGGTGCTTGCGTGGGTCGCGCCGTGGGCGGTCAATCTCGCAGCAGGAGTCGTGGTCGGCACGCTGGTGCTGGTGCTGGTCAAGCTCTATGCGACGCTGTTCCGCAAGGGCGTACCGGCACAGTAAGGACAGGCCGATTCGTCCCCGCGTCCACGATTCCGCTTGCATGTTTTCATCAAGCCCGCCGTCGTAGCCATGCCGACACAGGCACCTGCGCCCGGCACCTTGTTTCCTTGCGGAACCATTTCCGTCGCCCCATACTAGCGACACAACTCACTCTGCACGTTCCTTTCCAGAGGAAGACACATGGAAACAACGGGGCGGCCCGCCGATACCACCGCGGACGGCGCCGGCACCGGGCGCATAACGCGCCTGAAAGCCATCACCGGCCCGGGCGGCATCTTCGCCGGCGCCGCGCTCATCGCCACCGCCCTCGTTGCCGGCTATCTGGACGGGCAGCGGGCGGCGCTACGCGCTCTCCATGCCGACGCCTCGCACCAGCTCGACGTGTTCCACGCCGCTTTCTTCGCGCCGGTCGAACGTTTCGAATACCTGCCGGACGTACTTGCCGCACACCCTCTCGTCGTCGGCGCGCTCACGCACGCGGACGCCCCTCAGGCACGGGACGCGCTGAATGCCTTTCTGGAACGCGTCAATGCCAAGGCGAACTCGGCAGCGGTCTACGTGATGAATCGCGACGGCCTGACTATCGCGGCAAGCAACTGGGCATTGCCGGAAAGCTTCGTGGGAAAGAACTTCGCCTACCGCCCGTATTTCCAGGAAGCGCTGAAGGGGAAGCCCGGCCGCTTCTACGGCGTCGGAGCCGTCACCATCGTGCCCGGCTACTTCCTGGCGTCAGCCGTGCGCAACGACGATGGCATCGTCGGCGTCATCGCGGTGAAGATCGACCTGGACACGCTCGGCCAGCGCTGGCGGGCCGAGACCGATCAAATCACCGTCACGGACGACAGCGGCATCGTGTTCCTGAGTTCCAACCCGGCATGGAAATATCGGGCCACCCGCCCGCTTCCGCCGGACGTCGTCGCGCGCCTGCGCGCCACGCGCCAGTACGCGAGTTTTCTGAAGGAACCGATAGCGGTGCGGCCCGACTTCTTCTGGCGCGATTCCCGGGTCGTGCGGATCACCGATCCGTTGGACGGCACGACGCGCCGCTATCTGACCCTCAGCCGCACGCTACCGCAGGCCGACTGGACCATCACGACATATTCCCCGATGGAGCAGGCGCAACGCACGGCCGTCATGCATGCGTTCACCGCCGCCGCCGGCACCGGATTTCTGTTGCTGCTCGTGATGTACCTGGCGCTGGTCCGGCGCAGGATAGGCGAGCAGGAAGCGGCGCGCCAGGCTGCTGCCCGCGCGCACGAACAGCTAGAAGCCAAGCACAAGGAACTGGAAATCCTGAGCCGCGACCTGCAGACGATGGCGATTTCCGACCCGCTGACCGGCTGCCACAACCGCCGCTACTTCACGGAGATCGCCGGCAAGATGGTCGGCGCCGCACAACGCCACGACCGGCGCATCGCCGTCCTGATGCTGGACGTCGATCGGTTCAAGAAAATCAACGATACCCACGGCCATCCGATCGGCGACGATGTGCTCAAGGCGGTGGCCGGCGCCTGCCGCGCTATCCTGCGCCAGCCGGACTTCCTGGTCCGTTTCGGCGGCGAGGAATTCGCGGCGATCCTGCCGGACACCGACTCCGCCGAGGCCCGGCACGTGGCCGAGCGTCTGAGAACAGCAGTGCAATTGCTGAAGGTGCAAACGGTGGAAGCCGAAATCGGCGTCACGGTCAGCATCGGCATCTCCGAGTATGCGCGCGGCGAACCCTCGCTCGACAAGGCGCTGTCGCGGGCGGACGCTGCGCTCTATCATGCCAAGCGTACCGGCCGCAACCGCGCTGTCGTGTACCGGCCGGTCATGGAAGAAAACGCCGAGCCGGAACATGCACCGACCGCATGAAGCGGCGCAGGCGCCCCACAAAATTCCGTCGCGGATATGTAACAAAGACAAGCAATTCTTTCAGTCAACCCGGCACCCCGCGTGACTCTCCTACAGTTCAGGTCAAACCTGACTGGGAGAAAAATAATGACAATACACACCGGCCGCAATTCGAAGGCGCGCGCATGGTCGCTGCCTTCCGTCTCTTGCCTCCTCGTGCTGCTGTCGGGCGCCGCCCTGCTCAGCGCGTGCGGCGGCGGCGGGGGCGAACCGGGCACCACGGTTTCGATGCCGGTCTCCTCCTCCACCGAGCCGCCCGACGCTGTTCCCGTCAACGACCCGGTCGCGCCGCCGCCGGGCATCAGCGGCGGCGACTACGTGCCGCTGTTTGCCGCCGGCACCCAGGGCACCGAGCAGATCCAGTACACCGAATCCGACGGCACGCTGGTCACGCTGGCCGGCTTCCGCCCGACCAACCGCCATGCGCGCGAACGCGGCGAGCCCTGGGATGCGCCGGATGCCGGCCCCGGCAGATACTTCGACTTCCCCACCTGGTACTTCCAGAACCGCACCTTCGGCCTGGAAATCCGCGATTCCATTCCCGCCGGCGGCAACAAGATCGAGGTCTATCTGCACGTGAACGACGGCGTGTTCGAAGGGACCACCTTCAGCCTGTTCCGCAACATCCTGGACCCGAACGTGCGCGATTACGGCTGGTCGCTGAATTACGGCTTCAACAACCCGTCCGAAGGAAACAAGCCGATTTGCCGCGCCGGCGAACGCAACTGCATGATGTCGTTCGATTCGAACTGGCGCACCGATCCGCACAGCCCGCTGGAGATCGGCGACAAGATCGAGCTGGCGCCTGCGCCGCGCCTGCAGCGGCCGGTCATCGATGGCGGGGGCGAACGCTATTACTCGTTCGAACAGTTGTACATCGTCGGCGTCGGCCTGCGTCCCTGGTACGGCATCGCGCCGAACCTGGATTCCGAGCCGTTGCCGGACTCGACCCTGCTGGGAGGATTGACCAGCGTGTCCTACAACTACTCGGAAGAACCGCACCGCGTGTTCCAGCAGATGGCGAACAACATCGGCATCACCAACACCAAACGCTTCGTGGAAGGACGGCGGCTGTTCCACACTTCGTTCGCCGACGGCACGCACTCCGAGAGCCCGGACATCAACCCGGTGTTCACCCAGCACGTCAACCAGCTCGGTGCGCGCTACAACAACGTGCGCTGCATCGCCTGTCATACGCTGAACGGACGCAGCGCGGCGCCCGAGCTCGGCAAGCGCCTGGACACGATGTCCGTCCTCACGGCCGCCGCGAGTTCGGCCAGCGGCATCACGCCGGACCCGGTGTACGGCCTGAACGTGCAGCAGCACGCGCAGGACCCCGCAGCGCCCGACTACGCGGTCTCGGTGCAGTCGTACCAGACCACGATCCATACGCTGCCGGATGGCGAGAAGGTCGAACTGCAACAGCCGGTCTACGCTTTCAACGGCCCGCAGCCGGCGCAGTACTCGGTGCGCCAGGCGCCGCAGGTGATCGGTCTGGGCCTGCTGGAAGCGCTGGACGAGGAAACCATCCTCGCGCTGGCCGACCCGAACGACGCGAACGGCGATGGCGTGCGCGGCGTGCCGAACTGGGTGACCGATCCGGAAACCGGCCAGCGCCACCTCGGCCGCTTCGGCTGGAAAGCCGGCAAGGCAAGCCTGCGCCACCAGGCCGGCTCCGCGCTGATCCAGGACATCGGTGTGACCTCCCCGGTCTATCGCAGCGACGCCTGCCAGCGCGGCGAACCCGATTGCAATGCCGGAACAGGCGCGACGGAAGTGAGCGCGGCCGAGATCGAACGGCTGTCCGCCTACCTGTCCCTGCTAGGCGTGCCGGCCCAGCGCAGCCTGCGCAGCGGGTATCCGGAAGGCATCCGCGTGCCGCCCGAGCATGACGTCGACCCGGCTCGGATCGAGCAGGGGCGCATCCTGTTTGCCCAGGCGCGCTGCGTGGCCTGCCACACGCCGCAGATGAAGACCGGCAAGAAGCACCGGTTTGCCGAACTGCGCGACCAGACCATCCATCCGTACAGCGACCTGCTGCTGCACGACATGGGCGCCGGTCTGGCCGATACGCTGACCGAAGGCGAAGCCGGCCCGTCGATGTGGCGCACGCCGCCGCTGTGGGGCATGGGTTCGCTGAAGTATGTGCAGGGCGGCGCGCAGAACGTGCGCTACCTGCATGACGGACGCGCGCGTACGCTGATGGAAGCGATCGCCTGGCACGGCGGCGAAGCGACTGCCAGCCGCGCGAAGTTCGAGGCGCTGAGCAAGCCGGAGCGGGAGGCGCTGCTGGCGTTCCTGGAATCGCTCTGATCCTGTCGTGCCAGGCTATGGCAAATGCGTTCCGGGAAGAAGTCGGACTTCCGTTCGCGCCCACGAGGTGGCCCCCGGGTGCCGCCTATAATCGTCCTTCCGGGCGCGCAAAGCGCGCTGCTTTCGAGAAAGGATGGAAATTGCGCAACAGATTCCTGATCGCGCCGCTGCTGCTGGCGCTGTGCGCGGGTGCCGGCGCCGAGGTGATCGGCTCGGTCGATACCGT
>Ga0164243_10013824_pt1 | contig 11314 bp, 10 predicted proteins | sample OricompcompostOP_FD_108781 | JGI IMG/M metagenome (GOLD analysis project Ga0164243, IMG submission 108781) | Organic Plus compost microbial communities from Emeryville, California, USA - Original compost - Organic plus compost (OP) | ecosystem: Engineered > Solid waste > Mixed feedstock >... | reverse complement strand
GACCGCGACGTGATGTTCTGCGGCGACCACGTCCTGCCGCACATCACCCCGTCGATCGGCTTCGAACCGACCCCGACGTCGTCGCCGCTGGGCGACTACCTGGACTCGCTGCGGCTGGTCCGCGGCCTGCCGGACCGGATGATGCTGCCGGCACACGGCCACCCGGGCCCGAGCGTCCACACCCGCGTGGACGAGCTGATCGCCCACCACGACACCCGCCTGTCGGAAACGGCGGCGGCGGTGGCCGCCGGCGCGACGACGGCCTACGAGACGGCCCGCGTCCTGCGCTGGACCCGCCGCGCACGCCCCTTCGACGACCTGGACACCTTGAGCCGCTGCCTGGCGGTCACGGAAACCGCCGCCCACCTGGACGTCCTGACCACCACCGGCGCCCTCACCCGCACCACCCACGCCGGCGTCCACCACTACACGACCTGATCGTCCCCGCCCACGGCCGTCATGCGTGCCACGCATGGCGGCGGTCGCCCTTCGTCATACCGCCTGCCGAGCCGGGGCGGTTGGCATCCCGCTGGCGAGCGGGAGCCCGGCACGTGGAAGGCAGTGCCTTCCACGACGGGGGAGGGCCTTCAACCTCTGGGAGGCCCTCTCCCGGCATTCAGCTATCGCGGGTAGCCGTCGTGGAGATACGCCGTGCGCCGGGTCGTCAGCGCGCGGAGTGCCGCGGCCACCCGGTGCCACATCTGTGTGAGGGCACCGCCTTGACAGGTTCGCGGCGTGCGCCAACCAACACCCGTACGCTCTGCGCTCACCTCTGACGGGGACTGATCCCCACTACGGTCAGGGCGAGTAGTCGGTCCGCCTCGGCAGCGGGGTCCGGATGGTGTTCCGTGGCCAGGGCGATACCGGTGATCAGCATGATCAGGTCGGTGATGGTCACGCCGGGTGTCAGCGCGCCATCGTCCGTCGCGCGGCGTACCAGTGGTTCGCCCGCCTCGGTGAGCCGCGCCGAAGCGCAGTGCTCGTGCGCCTCGGCGGGGCCCGCCGCGCTGTCGCGGGTCAGTGCGATGGCCAGTCCTCGGATGGTCGCGGCGGACGCGGTGACGGCACTGAGCCATTCCAGCAGCGCGGCCCGGGTATCGGCTCTGCCGCCCAGGTTGCGGGCGTGCGCGCACAGGGTCTCGATCCGTTCACGGAAGACCGCCTCCAGCAGTGCGTGGCGGCTGGGAAAGTGCCGGCGCACCGTGGCTGACCCGACTCCCGCAAGGCGGGCGATCCGTTCCAGGGATGCGTCGGCGCCGTGCGCGGCGATCTCCTGCTCGGCCACGGCGAGCAGGCGCGCGTAGTTGCGCCGGGCGTCTGCACGCTGGACTGGCATTGGTCACCTCGAGGTTTGCTAAGTGGCGGGCCCCTCCGTATAGTAGCCAAGCGCAAACGGTGGGGTCCGCCGTTTTGTCGCCGCACAAGCCAAGAGGAGCCCTCATGCCCACCGATCCCGCACCCGTCCTGGTCACCGGCGCCACCGGACAGCAGGGTGGCGCCACCGCCCGTGCCCTGCTAGCGGCGGGCGTTCCCGTCCGAGCGCTGGTCCGCAACCCCGCCAGCGACCGGGCGAGGGCCGTCGAAGCGCTCGGTGCCGAACTGGTCATCGGCGACCTCGACGATCGCGACTCGCTGGTCAGGGCCGCGCAAGGAGCCCGAGCGGTCTTCTCGGTGCAGATGCCCGCGATGAACGGGGCCTCCATCGACTTCGAGGGTGAGCTGATCCAGGCCGTCAACCTGATCGAGGGCGCGTTGGCCGCGAAAGTGCCGCAGTTCGTGCACACGTCCGTCTCCGGCGCCGGACAGCACACCGAGACCACCGGCTGGGCCGAAGGGCGCTGGGCGGCCCTGGAGCCCTACTACGCCACCAAGACCAGCATCCAGAACCGGGTACGCGAGGCGGGCTTCACGCACTGGACGCTCATCAAGCCGGGCCCGTTCATGGAGAACTTCCTGCCCTCCTCGGCGTACCTCTTCCCCCGGGGCGTCGAGGGCGGCCTGGCGACTGTGCTGAAGCCGCAGACCCGGCTCTCCCTCGTCGCGGTCGACGACATCGGCAGTGCGGCCGCCGCGGCCATCGCCGAACCCGATCGGTTCAACGGGGTCGAGCTGGAACTGGCCAGCGACTACCTGACCATGACGGAAATCTCCAAGATCCTGTCCCGTGCACTGGGCACCGAGCTGACCGCGCCGGACATGACCGAGGAGGAAGCGATCGCCGCGGGAATGCCGGTGTGGGCAGGCGTCTCACACGCACACATGAACGTGGCCGGGCAACCCGCCCGCCCAGAATTCGCCCGAGCCCTCGGCATCCCCCTCACGACCTTCGAGGAATGGACGCACGAACACCTCCCGGCCACAGCCTGACCCGGTCCGGGGCACTCGCTCCGTACACCGGTCCAGCCGTCATCCTCAGCGCTCCCGGGCGCTGCCACGGTCCCACGATCATCGCCGGTACGGCACCGCCACACCGGCGATGATCGCCCGCGACCTCGCGGGAAGGGAGTTTCTACAGCCTGAGGCGCGCGCATACGCCCATGCGCCGCGCGTATGGGTTCGTCAGAGGAGGTTGGTCATCGCGGTGTTCTCGGAGGATTGTTCGTTGACGATGTGTTTGGCGAGGTTGCGGATGTAGGCGTTGCTGCCCGTCTGGAGGATCGACTTCGCCATGAAGATGGCGCCGTTGTGGTGTTCGATCATCTGCTCCAGGTAGAGGCGGGTGGCCGCCGTCGTGTCGGCCGCCGCCAGTGCCGCCAGTTGGTCCTCTGTCAGCATGCCGTGGCCCTCGCCGTCGTGGGGGGCGTCCGGTCGTACGGGAGGGGAGCCCCACGCCTCGCGCCACGCGTTCATCTCCGTGATCTCGCGTGACTGGTCCGTGCGGATGTAGTCCGCGATCGCCGCCACCCGCTCCGGCACCCCGTCCTTCGCGAGCAGGATGTCGCTCATCCGCACCGCCTGTCCATGGTGGGCGATCATCATCTCGGAGAAGAGCAGGTCCGTGCCGTTCGGCGGGGCGACCGACGCCGACGGAACCACCACAGGAGACGGTGCGGCGGTGACCGGTGTCGCGGACGCTTCGGCGTCGCAGGCGGTGAGCAGCAGCAGGGACGCGATGAGGAGCGCGGCGCGCACGGGGTTCCTCCGGGAGGGTCGCCGGGAACGCCGCCCCGCGCGGGGGAGCGCGCGGGGCGGCGGGACGGGACGGTCAGGCCACGCCGTCGCCGTTGACGTCGAGGCGGTCGGCCGGGGCCAGCGGGTTCTGCGCCGTGAAGTCGCGGGGGACCAGCTCGAAGCCCTGCCAGTGCACCGGCATCGGGCTCTGGTCCTCGTCGCGCGGCACGTGGTGGAAGCCGATCCGGACCCACATCACCGGGTCGGTCAGCCGCTCGCCGTTGGTGTACTCCAGGATCGTCGTGCCCGCGCACTCCGGGTCCTGGTTGAACGTCGCGAACTTCTCGCACGGCTTGTACTGCGTGAACGTGACGTCCGGCTGGGTCTCCGGGTGTGCCTCGTACGCGTCGCTGGGGCCCAGCTCCAGTTCGTACGACCGCAGGTGGCCGTCCTTGTTCTTGCTGGTCGGGCTCACCACCCGCCACCACCGGCGCAGCGCCGTGTTGAGGGTCGTCTCCGTCGCCACGTCGGTCTTCGTCGTGCGGTAGATCGCGCCGCGCCGGCCCTGCTCGCCGGTCGGGGCCGTGTCGTACTGCTCGACCTTCTCCTTGCCGGACCCGTCGATGTTGAAGTCGACCCGCCAGAACGCGCTGTGGTAATGATTGACCGAATAGTCGGTCTCGCCCGGGCCGATCGGCCAGCCCTGGTCGGCGGTGGTGTAGTCGCGCGGCGCGAGGTCGCCGGTGGCACCGAGCCGCACCGAGATCTGGCCGTCGTCGGCGAACCGGTACTCGGTGATGTACTCGTACCAGCCGACCTTCGAGATGGTCCGCAGGACCAAATCGTGGCCCATCTTCGCGTACGGCTTGGCCTCCGTCTCGCCTTCGAGGCGGTACGCGAGCCCGCTCTCCTCCTCGCTGACGCACAGCACCTTCCGCGCACCCTCGCCGGTGCCGGTCCACGCGCTGCGCCGCTGGCCCTTGCAGTCGGCCGCGGCCAGCGTCTGCATGTAGTCGCCGCCGAAGCCGTACGAGGTGATGTCGTTCCACTCGTTGTACCCGGAGTCGTAGGGCACGTTGAGCTGGGCGATCGTCGTCGAGTCGAGCACCATCACGGGCAGCTTGTCCCGCTTGCCCTTGAACGCGACCTTCTCCAGGACCAGCCCGGTCTTCACGTCGATGTGCCAGCACATCTGCCACTGCGTACCGGTGGTCAGCTGCTCCTTGACGAGCGCGTTGTTCCCGCAGTACGCCCACTGTTCCTTCGGCGCCGCGGACCCGGGCTGGGCCGGGACCGTGACGACGAGCAGCACCGCCGCGGCGGCGACGGCCCACAACTTCCTGCGCATTCGGCTCCTCACCTCAGGCGGGCCACGGTGCGACCGGAGAGGTCGACCACGATGTCGGTGATGTCGATGAACGGTCCGTCGGGGACCTGGGTGATGAACTGCACGCACCGGTGCGTGCCGCACTGCTCGGCGCCGGTGTCGGCGGGCCGGGCGACGTACGTCGTCGCGGTCACCTCGACCTGGTCCGGCGAGGTGAACGCCTGTCCCGTGAGCTGCCGGTAGCGCGCCTTGAAGTCGGCGCTGAGGCCGTTGTCGAGGAACAGCGCGAAGGCCCGCTCGCGCTCCTTGTCGGAGGGCGGCGGCTGGCGGCCGGCGGCGGTGAACGTGCCCTCGACCGCACCGGTCCTGAGGTTCACCACCCGCTTGATCAGCGTGTCGGTCTTGTAGTCGTAGAAGTACACCGCCGCCCGCCGGGCCTCGGCCGGGTCGGCGGCCTTGGCGTCGACGAGTTCGAACGACAGGTACTCCGGCCCGGCCGCGCCGGTGACATCGGTGGCACCGGCCCGCAGTGTCGCGTCGAGGGCGGCGGCGCGGGCCCGGTCCAGCTCGCTCGGGGTGAGCGGGTCACGCCCGACGCCGGTCGCCGGCGGCGGGCTCTCGGCGACGTCCGCCTCCGCCGGCTCGCCGGTGGGTGCCGCGCCGGCCGGCGCACGCGGCGGCGCGGACGCCGTCGCACCGCCGATCCAGGCGATGCCGAGCGCGACGACGGCGGTGGCGGAGGCGACGCCGAGCCCCCACCGCAGCCGTTGTGCCCGGGATTTCCAGGGATGTTCCATTGACCCTCCATCGGGGTGGGTGGACGAGGTCACCCTGGCCGGCGTCGATGTCGCGGCCGTCACCGCCGAGGAAGATCACGTCGCGTCCGAACGAGACGGTGCGCCGGCGTCCTTCTCGATTCGCGCGCCGCGGTCCGTCGTGCGGCCGCAACCCGTTCGAAACGTGCGCTGTCTATGTTCCGGGCGGAAGGAGGTGGCACCATCAGCGCACTCGCCGACGCCATCGCCGACGCGCTGTCCCGCCCGGCGGAGCAGGGCTCTGCTCCGCGCGGTGGTCTGGACCGGCGCCGGCTCTCGGCGCTGCCGGTGGCCGCCCAAGCCGTGTCGGTGGTCGCGCCGTCGCCGGGCATGATGAACGCGGCCGCGATGACCGCCGCGGTCGGTGCGGCGGCGGTGCCGGTGATCGGCCTCGCCACGCTGGCGATGGCGCTCGTGGGCCTGGTGGTGGCCCAGTTCGCGCGCCGGATCGCGGCGGCCGGCTCCCTCTACACGTACGTGTCCAAGGGCCTCGGCCCGGTCGCCGGCTTCCTCACGGGGTGCGCGCTGATCGCCGCGTACGGCTCCCTGGTGGCGATGTGCCTGCTCGGCGCGGGCCGGCGGGTCGTCGGGTTCCTCACCGCGGCCGGCGTGGTGCCGGCGCCGCAGGGGAGCGGCCCCGCGCTGCTGGCCACCGCGCTGCTCGGCACCGCGATGACCGCCATCGTGGTACGCGGCATCCGCGTCTCGGCGGGACTCACGCTCCTGCTGGAGGCGGCCTCGGTCCTCGCCGTGCTGACCGCCCTCGTCCTCGGGGCCGTGCGCGGCACCGCCACCACCGCCGGGCCATCCACGATGGACGCCGCGCTGTTCACGGCGGCGCTGATGACCGCCGTCAAGGCACTGGTCGGCTTCGAGAGCGGCTGCGCGCTCAGCGTCGAGGCCCGCAAGCCGTTCTCGGTCGTGCCGAGGGTGGTGTTCTGGACGCCGGTCGGCTGCGGTGCCCTCTTCGCGCTCGCGGCGCTCCTCGCCCTGGTCGGCGACGCCCGGCCGGCCGCGCCGCCGCTGCCGTTCCTGCCCGCGCTGGTCCAGCTCGGGCTCGCGTCGTCGCTGTTCGCGTGCGCGATGGGAGCCAACAACGCGGTGGTCCGGGTGCTGTTCTCCATGGGCCGGGAGGGGGTGGCGCCGCGCGCGCTGGGCCGCGCGCACGTCCGCTACCGCACGCCGTACGTCGCCGCCGGCGCGATGGTGCCGTTCGCGGTCGGACTGCCGCTGCTGCTGTGGACGCTCGGCCGCCCGTCGGCGCGGGTGTCGGAGTGGCTGGGCCTGCTCGCCGTGCTCGCCTTCCTCACCGCGTACCTGCTGGTCAGCCTCGCCGCTGCGCCGTTCCTGCGGCGCATCGGCGAGCACACGGCCGGCGCCACCGCCGTCGCGGTGCTGGCGAGCGCGGTCCTGGCCGGTGCCCTCGCCCTGATCGCCCACGCCAGCCTGTACGACGGCCGCGGCGGGGTGGTGGCCGCGCTCGCGGCGCTGCTCGCCGCCGGCCTGCTGTGGCTGCTGCGGCTGCGGCGCCGCACCCCGCACCGCGTCCGCGCGATCGGCTACTTCGACGAGCCGACTCCGGACGACCTGCTCCATCCACACCGGACGGAGTAGGCCGTGCCCAGCCCCGACGACCACCCGCTCGCCGGCCGCCAGCCGGCCGCGATCCGCAGCGCGCTGACCGTCCTGGAGGAGGTGGCCCGCGCCGGCCCCGGCGTCACCGCGCGCGAGCTGTCGACCGCGCTCGGCCTGTCGCCGGCGACCACGTACCGCCTGGTGAACCTCCTGGTCGCCGAGGAGTACCTGGTCCGCCTGCCGGACCTGCGCGGCTTCGCCCTGGGCCGCAAGGTCGTCGAACTGGCCGGCGCGGTGACGAGCCCCGCGATCCCCGCCGCCGCGGCCGCCGCGGTGGCCGAGCTCCGTTCCCGGGTACGCCTGGCGGTGCACCTGGCGTCGCTGCGCCGGGGCCGGCTCCGGATGCTCGACCCCGATCCGGACCACCCGCCGTCCACCGACGGCGTCCTCGCCCGCCACCTGCACGCGTCGGCCCTGGGCAAGCTGCTCCTCGCCGAGGAGGACGACTGGCGGCCGCTGCTGGGCGAACCGCGACCGCTCACCGCGCGGACGCTGCGGCGTCCGGACACTCTGGACCGGGAGCTGGAGACGGTACGGGCGGAGCGGGTGGCCCGGCAGTTCGGCGAGCTACGGCCGGACCGGGGCTGCCTGGCGATGCCGGTCCGCGACGGCTCCGGGGTGCTGGTGGCCGGGTTGGCGGTCAGCGGCAGCCCGGACCGGGTCGCCGCCCTGACCCCACCGACCCTCCGGTTGGTCGAGACCTGCGCGGAAACCCTCGCCACCCTGCTCGCCTGACGCGCGGCGGGCCGGCTGCTTGCGCCGGTTGCCACAAGGCGCAGGGGGTGAGCCCGCCACGCGGCCGGGCGGCGTTCGCCGGTGGCAGGCGGCGCTACCTCGTCGCTGTGATCCTGGTCAGCGGGAAGGTGACGCCGGTCAGCTCCTCGGAGACCGTCCACAGGCGGCGGGCGAGTGACGTGTCGCGGGCGGCCTTCGAGCGGCCGACGAGCGTGGGTGCGCCGCGGCCCTGCAGGAAGCCGTCCGGGCCCACGTAGCTGTCGCCCGGGATGTCCGCCACCGCCGCGTACACCGTGGGCAGCGCGCCGTCCTCCTCGCTCTGGGCGAACAGATCGATGATCCGGTGAAGCACGGTGCGTCCGTTTCCGAGATGCCCGATGAGGTTCGTGGCGGCCAGGCCGGGGTGGGCGGCGGTCGCACGCACCGGTGAGCCCGCCTCGGTGAGGCGCCGCTGGAGTTCCGTGGTGAACAGCAGGTTCGCCAGCTTCGACTGTGCGTACGCCGGGAACGCCCGGTAGGGCTTGCGCTCCCAGTTCAGGTCGTCGAAGTCGATCCTGCCGGTCCGGTGACCCGTGGACGAGACGGTGACGACCCGCCCCCGGATCCGGGGCAGCAGCAGGTTCGTGAGGGCGAAGTGGCCGAGGTGGTTGGTGCCGAACTGCAGTTCGAAACCGTCGGCGGTACGGCCGAGCGGCGGGACCATCAGGCCCGCGTTGTTGACGAGGACGTCGATCGGCGCGGTGAAGCCCTCGGCGAACGCCCGGACCGAGGCGAGGTCGGCGAGGTCGAGCTGCCGGACGGTCACCTCGCCGGTCATCGTCGCGGCGGCGGCGCGGCCCTTGGCGGGATCGCGGACGGCGAGGACGACGTGGGCACGCTTGGCGGTGAGCATGCGTGCGGCGGCGCGGCCGATGCCGCTGTTCGCTCCGGTGATCACGATGGTGCGGCCGGTCAGGTCGGGGATCTGCGCGGCAGTGAATGTGGGCATGAGAAACAATGTATGCGGTGACAACAATGTCGTCAACGGAAACATTTTCGGTTAGGGTGGGGGTCGTGTCCGCGTACCATCACGGGAACCTCCGCACGACATTGCTCGCCGCCGCCGAGCGCAGCCTGCGCGAGCGCGGCGCCGACCAGCTCTCGCTCCGCGAGCTGGCCCGCGAGGCGGGCGTCAGCCACGCCGCGCCGCGCCGGCACTTCCCGGACCGGCAGGCGCTGCTGGACGCGCTCGCCGAGGCCGGGTTCGCCCGGTTGGACGACGAGTTGCGCGCGGCGCTCACCGCGGCGGATGCCGGGTTCGGGCCGCGCCTGCACGCCGCGGCGGCGGCCTACCTCCGGTTCGCCACCGAGGACGCCGCGCTGCTGGAACTGATGTTCGCCCGCAAGCACCGCGACGGCGCCGACCGGATCGTCGCGGCCGCCGCCGCGCCGTTCGGCCTGCTGCACGACCTGATCGTCCAGGGCCAGGAGCAGGGGGTGCTCGAGCCCGGCGACCCCGAGCGGACCGGAATCGTCCTCTTCGCCACCCTTCAGGGCATCGCCACGCTGGTCAACGGCAGCCTGGTGGCCCCGGAACTGCTCGACGGGATCGTGGCGACCGCGGTCGACCAGTTCATACGCGGATCGCGCCGCCGTTGACGCCACCGCCGGCGCGGCGTGCGCGATGTGATGGATCACGACCGGGCAGCGATCTCGACGAGGTAGTTCGTGATCGGTTCGCGGATGCCGACGTTCGTTTCGCCGACGCCCGTCTGTCAGAGCCGCCGCGGCTCGTGAACTCGGCAGGCGACTCGAACGACAGGTCCAGCTTCACTGCTCGCCGTGCCAGTAGATGGTCGAGCTGTTGGTCGCGGCGTCAACCCGGGCACCGGCGAAACCGGACAGGGCCAGGTCGCCAGCCGCCGCCCGGCAGCCGGCGCCGGGTTGCCGGCGGCGCCGGCCCGAAAGTCGGCGTCGACCTCGACGACCGCGTCAGAGGAGCGCGGCCTCGGCCTGGGTCAGGGCCTCGTCGAGGATCTCCAGGCCGAGCGACAGCTCCTCCTCGCTGCTGGTCAACGGCGGCGCGATGCGGAAGATCCCGCCCATGCCGGGCAGCTGCACGATGTTCATGTGCAGGCCGAGGTCCAGGCAGCGGCGGGTGACCTCGGCACCCAGCTTGTCGGCACCCTCCTTGGTCTCGCGGTCGAGGACCAGCTCGACGCCCTGCAGCAGGCCGCGGCCCCGGACGTCGCCGATCGTCGGGTGGGTCTCCTGGAGCCGGAGCAGCCCGCGGCGCAGGTGCTCGCCGAGCTCGCGGGTCCGGCGGTCGAGGGCGTCCCGTTCCAGGATGTCGAGCACGGTGTTGCCGACGGCGGCGGGCAGCGGGTCGGCGACGTGCGTGGTCAGGAACAGGAAGCCGCGCTCGTGCGCCGTCCGCTCGATCTCGTCGCTGGTGACCACCGCCGCGAGCGGCAGGCCCGCGCCGAGCGTCTTCGACAGGGTCAGGATGTCGGGGACGACGCCGTCGCGCTCGAACGCGTACCACGTGCCCGTGCGGCACAGGCCCGTCTGCGCCTCGTCGAGGATCAGCAGCATCCCGCGCTCGTCGCACTTGCGCCGCAGCGCCGCGAAGTAGCCGGGCGGCGGCTCGATGACCCCGCCGGCGCTCAGGATCGGCTCGACCAGGCACGCGGCGAGAGCCCCGACCGACTGCGCGTCGACCAGGTCGAAGCCGAAGTCCAGCTGGCGCCGCCAGTCCAGCGCGCCGTCCGGGGTGGTGAAGTCGGGCCGGTACGGGTTCGGGGTCGGTATCGCGAAGTTGCCCGGCGCCGGCGGCCCGTACCCCTTGCGTCCGGCGCTGTAGGTCGCCGCCGCCGCGGCCTGGGTCATGCCGTGCCAGGAACGCGCGAACGACACGACCTCGTGCCCGCCGGTCACCAGCTTCGCCATCCGCACCGCGGCCTCGTTGGCCTCGGCGCCGGTCGTCAGCAGCAGGGTCTTCGACAGCGGGTCCGGCAGCGACTCCGCCAGCCGCCGGCAGAGGTCCACGACCGGCCGCGACAGCATCCCGCTGAACAGGTGGTCGAGCGTGCCGACCTGGCGCCGCACGGTGGCCACGATCTCCGGATGCGCGTGCCCGAGGATCGCGCTCATCTGGCCCGACGTGAAGTCGAGCAGCCGCCGCCCGCCCTCGGTGTAGACGAAGCTGCCCTCCGCCCGCGCGATGATCTCCGGCGTGAACCCGCCGCCGTACCGCGTCACGTGTCGCGTGACGTCACCCCAGAAGTCCGTCATGGACCGACGGTACGGACGCCGGACCGCGTAGGTCCAGCAGTCTTCGCACATGCTGTTCGGGGAAACCGAACATCCGGAGGTACGCCGTGAGAGCCCGGGCACGGTTCGCCCGGTCGCCCAGGCGGCCCGGCTCAGCCCGGAGACGATGCCCAGCGACAGGGCCTGCGCCGCGTCGATCGTGTCGCCGAGGCGGCGGCCGGTGCCGGCCGCGGTGCCGCCGCGGACCACGACCTGGCAGGCCCACCCGACCCCGCGGCCACACCCGCGGCCACGTGGTCTTCGTCGACGCGGACCGCGACGTGATGTTCTGCGGCCACCACGTCCTGCCGCACATCACCCCGTCGATCGGCTTCGAACCGACCCCGACGTCGTCGCCGCTGGGCGACTACCTGGACTCGCTGCGGCTGGTCCGCCGCCT
>Ga0164243_10013823_pt1 | contig 11315 bp, 7 predicted proteins | sample OricompcompostOP_FD_108781 | JGI IMG/M metagenome (GOLD analysis project Ga0164243, IMG submission 108781) | Organic Plus compost microbial communities from Emeryville, California, USA - Original compost - Organic plus compost (OP) | ecosystem: Engineered > Solid waste > Mixed feedstock >... | reverse complement strand
GAAACCGGGTCCGATCCGGTCGAGCAGGCCCCGACGCCAGCGGCCTTGCAGTAGAGCTGTTCGACATAGTCGATCAGCATGCGGCGGGAGCTGAAGCGCGGAGCGACCGTGCGAACCGCCGCCTTGGCGACCTGGATCCAGGCGTGTGGCAGGCCGTCGCCCTCGCGGTCGTAGTAGAGCGGCACCACCTGCTGCTCCAGGATGTCGTAGATGGCGTTCGCCTCCTCGGCGTCCCGCTCGTGCCCCTCCTTCGTCGAGGGTTCGATGCCCCAGCCATTGTGATCCGCCGGGTCCCAGCCTTCAATCCACCAGCCGTCCAGAATGCTGCAGTTCGGCACACCGTTGGCCGATGCTTTCATCCCGCTGGTGCCGCTGGCCTCGAGGGGGTAGATCGGGTTGTTCATCCACACATCGACACCGGCGACCAACAGGCTGGCCAGCCCCATCTCGTAGTCCTCGACGAACGCCACGCGGCCACCCAGCCGCGGATCGCGGGAGCGGGTGTAGATCTCCTGGATCAGCCGCTTGCCCCCTTCGTCCGCCGGATGCGCCTTGCCTGCGAAGACCAGCTGTACGGGATAGTCCGGGTTGTTGAGGATCTTCGCCAGGCGGTCGATATCGTGCAGGAGCAGGGTCGCCCGCTTGTACGTGGCGAAACGGCGGGCGAACCCGAGCGTCAGCACGCCCGCATTCTGGAACGGCCCGGAGGAGAGCATCTGCCAGGCATCAAACTGCCCCTCGGCGTAGCGGCGCCGGGCCCGCTCGTCCATCTCGTCGATCAGCATCTGCTTGGCCGTCTGGTGCGCCTGCCAGAACGTGCGGTCCGGGATGTTGTCGATCAGCTCCCAGACGAACTCGCTCTCCTGATGATCGCGCCAGCGCCGGGGCAGATAGCGCTCGTAGACCATCCGCATTTCGGGGGAGATCCACGTCCGGAGGTGGACACCATTCGTGATGTGGCCGATCGGCGTGTCCTCCGGGGCGGTTCCTGGCCACAGGTCGTTCCACATCTCACGTGAGACCTGGCCATGCTTCTCGCTTACGCCGTTGACGTTGGCGGCAAGGCGCAACGAGAGGGCCGTGAAGTTGAATCCCGGCTCGTCGCCGTGACGGCCCAGGGCGAGGAACTCGTCGCGGTCGATCCCCATCTCCGGCCAGTAGGCGCGGAAGTAGCGATCGATCATATGATCCGGATAGATATCGTGGCCGGCCGGAACGGGCGTATGCGTCGTGAAGACGGTGGAAGCGCGAACCAGGGCTTCCGCCTCCTCGAAGGTCTTGCCCGCGACCACCAGCTCACGCACTCGCTCGACCATGTGCAGCGCGGCGTGCCCCTCATTGGCATGCCAGTACGCCGGGTCGATGCCCAGAGTCCGCAGCAGGCGCACGCCGCCGATGCCGAGGATCATTTCCTGGCGCAGCCGGTGCTCGCTGTCACCGCCATAGAGGCGGGAGGAGAGCTGGCGCGTCCACTCCGGGTTGCCCTCGACATCCGAATCGAGCAGGTACAGCGGCACCCGCCCGACATTCACCCGCCAGACCGCCAACCGGAGCCGCTCCTGGTCATTCAGGTCGATCTCGATCAACACCGGCTCGCCCGCATCGTCGAGGACTTGCGACGTGGGTTCGGAATCAGGATTGAGATTGGCGGGGACGTCGTGCTGCCAGCCGCCCGAATCGATCCGCTGGCGGAGGTAGCCTTGGCGGTAGAGCAGGGAAACCGCCACCAGCGGAATCCCCATGTCGCTGGCTTCCTTGATATGGTCCCCGGCCAGCACGCCAAGGCCCCCCGAGTAGATCGGCAACGCGCGGTGCAGCCCGAACTCGGCCGAGAAATAGGCAAGCGTCTTGTCGATCAGTTGCGGGCAGTTCCGGCCAAGCCAGGTCTCCTCCTGCGGCTGGTTCAGCATCGCGTCGAATGCGCGCACCAGCTTGTCGTATTCGGCGAGATAGGCCGGGTTGGATGCTGCGGCCTCGAGACGCTCCTTCTCGATCCGGTGCAGGAACAACACCGGATTGTGCTCGACCAGGTCCCACAACACCGGATGGAGCTGGCGGAAGATGAGTGAGGCCGGCTTGCTCCACGTCCACCACAGGTTGTAGGCAAGGTCATAGAGGCGCTCGATCCGCTCTGGCAACTCAATCGGCATCGACGATACGCGCGACATCATCTCGTGAAGCTCTCCTCGGCGAATGGTCCGGCCCCTCGCGGACCGCGCCCTTTGATTCATGCATCGGAACACCCGATCCGACGGCGGTCACGACGCACGTCCGCTTCGTGCGCCTCGCATAGCCGCAGGGTATCCCCACCATACCGATCGGTAGTGTCCCCGAGTATCGTTCCGTAGCGGCTCATTCTACAAGGAGCCGCCGGGACAATCCTCACGTCGCCCATACCTGAAGGCCCGAATCCAGCGGTTGACGGCTCCGCAACGCCGTCCGATCGTGGCATCATGGCGCACGACGATGCGCGGCCACCTCTTGCTGATTGGCATCGCATCCGGAGGGTCCATCAACCATGTCATTCGACGATCTGAACAACGCCATCGATGCGCTCGATCCTGACGATGTGATCGGCCGCGACCGGCTGGCCCTCGCCCCCGCGAAGGAGGCGCTCACGCGCGCCGGCTTCTACGCCTACGGCATGCTGGACGATGAGAACCGCTGGGCGATTGCCGTCGACGATGAACTCGGGCGGGTCGATGTGCGCGTGGGCGACGACGGCCTGCTCGTGGTGCTTCGCACCTCCTCCCCCGGCCGCTATGCCGAGGAGGAGAGCCCCTGGCGCCAACGATCGCGGGCCAGGCTCGCCCGGATGTCCCTGCCCCGCATCACCCGTGGCTTTCTCGAACCGCATCAGGAGGCCTTCTGGGATGATGATGAGGAGGGTATCGCCGTCATCGAGCGCTACCAGCTGCCGTTCAATCGCGCCGGCGATATCGGCGATTTCGTCCGTGAGCACCTTCCAAAGCTGGAGGCCGTGCTCGATGTGATCGAACGCCAGCTCGACTGATCGCCGCTTCACCGCATCCCCAAGAAGGACTGACCGCTCATGCCCGAAGAGGAGATCTCCCCCGAACTCGCCGCCCGCAACATGTGGAAGTGGCAATGGCGCCGTCGCGTGGCATTGGCCCAGGGGCTCTATCCGCCCCAGCTCCTCCTGAAGGGTGGGCGAGTCCTCAACGTCTTCACCGAGGAGCTGGTAGAGGCCGATGTGGCGATCGACGCTGGCCGAATCGCCGGAGTCGGCACCTTTCCCGATGGGCGCGAAACAATCGACATATCCGGTTGTGTGGTCGCGCCGTCGTTCATCGACGCCCACATTCACACCGAGAGCTCGCTGCTCTGGCTGCCGGAGTTTGCGCGTGCGGTCGTTCCGCATGGAACGGGTGCGATCATCACCGATCCCCATGAGGTCGCCAATGTGCGCGGCCTCCCCGGTATCGCGGCAATGCGCGATGCCGCCGCCGGATTGCCGCTGCAGATCCGCTTCACCGCGCCATCGAGCGTTCCGGCCAGCCCGTTCGAGCATCCGGGCGCCACGTTTGGCGACGACGATATCGCCGGGATGCTCGAATGGCCGGAGGCGGTCGGGCTCGGCGAGTTCATGAATTATCCTGGCCTCGTCGCTGCCGAATCGTCGATCGGCAACACGCTCTGGGCCTCACGGGGCGCGCTGCGCGACGGCCATGCGCCCGGCTTGCGCGGCGGGCCGCTTCAGGCGTACATCGGCAGCGGGATCGGTGCCGATCATGAATCGGTCACCTTGGACGAAGCGCGCGAAAAACTCGAGATGGGAATGTTCCTCTACCTGCGCGAGGGATCGTCCGAAAAGAACCTCGTAGACCTCCTGCCCCTGGTGACGGACAAGACGTACCCGCGCATCGCCTTCTGCTCCGACGATCGCGATTGCCAGGACCTGCTCGGCAAGGGGCATGTCGATGACATTCTGCGAATCGCCATCGCTCACGGCCTCGATCCGGTCCGCGCGATCCGCATGGCGACGTGGAACCCGGCAAACCACTGGCGGCTGGCGGATACGGGCGCTGTCGCGCCGGGCTACCGGGCCGATCTCGTCGTGCTGCGCGACCTCGCAACGGTCGATGTCGCGATGACACTCTTCCAGGGCCACGTCGTCGCGCGGGATGGCGCGTTTGTCGGGGACGTGGCGCCAACGGTCATCCCGGAGGTGCTGCGGCACACCGTCCATCTCGCGCCGGTCCAGCTCTCCCACCTGCGGCTGAACCCTGCCGATGCCCGGCGCGCAGTCGGCGTCATCCCCGGCCAGATCGTCACCGAGTACCGTGAGGTCGAGCCGGCGATCGACGCGGGCGCCGCCGTTGCCGACCCGGCGCGCGACCTGCTCAAACTCGTCTCTGTCGAACGTCATCACGCCACGGGGCACACGGGTGTCGGCTATGTGCATGGGCTGGGTCTGAACCGGGGGGCGATCGCGAGCTCCATCGCCCATGACGCGCACAACATCATCGCGGCCGGAGCGAGCGATGTCGACATTCTTGCGGCCATCGCCACGGTGGCCGGGATGGATGGCGGCCTCGCCGTCGTGGCCGACGGCGAGGTGCTCGCCGCCCTCCCGCTGCCCATCGCAGGGCTGATGAGTCCCGCGCCCGCCGCCGACGTCGCCGCTTCGTATGCCGCCGTGGAGGACGCCGCACGGTCGCTCGGCAGCGAACTCGCCTCGCCCTTCGGCCAGCTCGCGTTTCTCTCGCTCTCGGTGATCCCCGCGGCCCGGGTGACGGACGGCGGCTTCCTCGATCTCCGGGCAAGCACCTCCCCACATGGCTAGGTTTCGCGGGTTCGTGTCACCCCTACACTAACCCGCCATAACCCACCCTGGCCGGGCGCCGACTCGTAGCGTCCGGCCGCTTGCAAGGACTCCATCCCACCAATGAGCCGTCCTCACCCCGCTGCTTCCGAGCAGGACCTTCCGGCGTTCTTCCGCGAGCCAGTGCGACACTGGACCGCCGAACGACGCTTCGATATCGTCATCGTCGGCGCGGGGATCGCCGGGCTCTCGATGGCCCTGCGCCTGCCGACCGCGATGCGGGTCGCCGTCGTCACCAAGGGCCTGCTTGGAGAGAGCAACACGCGCTACGCCCAGGGGGGCTTTGCCGCGCCGATCGGTCCGGACGACACCGTCGACCTGCATGTGGCGGACACCCTGTCAGCTGGTGCGGGGCTCTCCGACGAGCCGGCTGTTCGCGAGCTGATCGATGGAGCGGCCGAGGCGGTCGACTGGCTCATTGCGGAGGGGACGACGTTCGACCGCGAACGGGACACGCTTGCGCTCGGTCGCGAGGCCGCGCACAGCCGCAACCGGATCCTCCATGCGGGCGGCGATGCGACCGGGTTCGAGATCGAGCGTGCGCTGGTCGCCCAGCTTCGCGCGCGGGATGGTGTGGAGATCCACGACCGCACCGCCGCCGTGGATCTCGTCATCGACGCCGGACGTTGCCAGGGGGTGATCGTTCAAGCGGCCGGCTCGCCGGATTTGACGCTCTTCTCGGCCCCCTGCGTGACACTTGCCAACGGCGGCGCTGGACAGCTCTGGGGGGTGACATCGAATCCCGCCGGGGCGACGGGCGACGGGATGGCGATGGCCCTGCGCAGCGGAGCCGTGCTCGCCGATCTCGAGTTCGCGCAATTCCATCCCACGGTGCTGACACGGCCCGATGGCGATGGTTTCCTCATCACCGAGGCAGTCCGTGGCGAGGGCGCTTACCTGCGGGGAAAGGACGGCGAGCGGTTCATGCTGGCCATCGATCCGCTCGGAGAGCTCGCCCCCCGCGATGTCGTGGCGCGGGGCATTCAGCGACAGATGGCCGTTGATGGCCTGCCCTACGTCCACCTCGACCTTCGCCACCTCGATACCGGGCTGGTACAGCGCCGGTTTCCGACGATCTCCTCGTTCCTCGCCACGATGGGGCTCGACCTCGCCCGCGACCTAATCCCGGTCGCGCCGGCCGCGCACTACTTCATGGGTGGCATCGTCGCCGGCACCGATGGCGCGACGTCGGTCCCCGGTCTGCGTGCCATTGGCGAGGTCTCCTGTACCGGAGTCCATGGCGCGAACCGGCTGGCTAGCAATTCCCTGCTGGAGGGACTGGTCTTCGGAATCCGCGCCGCTGGCGCAATCACCGAGGACTGGAACGCAGGAGCCTGGAAAATCGACCTGCCAGCGGCGACCTCCAATCCGGACGCGGCCGCCGGAACGGCATCGCCGACCGCCGCCCAGATGGCGGCTGCCCGTACGGACCTTCAGCGCGTCATGAGCGAGGATGTCGCTGTCGTGCGATCGGCGTCATCGCTTCGGGATGCGCAGGTGCGCATCGCAGCGATCGCGAAGCGCGTGGACGCGATGCGCCTGGACACCTTCGATGCCATCGAGCTGCGCAACATGATCCTCCTCGCAGCGCAGATCGTCGCGTCGGCTGATTTCCGCGACGAGAGCCGGGGCGGTCACTACCGTTCCGACCTCCCCGCCCGCAATGCCGCACTCGACGGCCAGCACCAGCTCCTGCAGCACGTTGGCGACGGATTTACCCGGTGGTACGGTCAGCTGGGCGCCGTTGTGGCGACGGATGCCGCGCTTGCACCGGGGATGTCCACACCCGGCCGCGCATCCTGAGCGCCCCGTTCGACGCCGACCTGGAGCATTGACGCCGTGGCCGCACGCTTTTCCTACGATGATGCCCTCTCCGCGATCTGGGAACGCTCCGGATACGACCGGGGCTTCGTCAGCAACCCGTTCGCCGGCGACGATGCTGCCCGGCTCGGCCTGCGGCGTACCGATGCGGTGCTTCAACGGCTTGGCGATCCACATCGGCGCTACCGGATCGTCCATGTGGCTGGGTCCAAGGGCAAGGGATCGACCACCACGATGATCGACGCCATCCTGCGCGCGGCGGGGTTCCGAACCGGGCGCTATGTCTCCCCACATCTCCACTCCTACCGTGAGCGGATCGCCGTCGATGACACCCCCATCTCGGAACCGGATTTCGCCCGCCTCACGGCGCGCGCACTGGAGGCAACCGCCGCGGTCGAGCGCGCGCAACCGGCGCTCGGCGAGGTGACGGCCTGGGAACTGACCACGGCGATGGCCCTGTCCTGGTATGCCGAGGCTGGATGCGACTGGGCGGTGATCGAGGTCGGGCTTGGCGGCACCCTGGACGCGACGAACGTCGTGACCCCGGAGGTCTCGGTCATCACCCGGCTCGACTACGAACACACCGCCATCCTCGGGGACACGATCGAGGAGATCGCTGGAAACAAGGCCGGGATCATCAAGCCCGGCAAACCCGTCGTCTCGGCCAACCAGCTTCCCGGCGCGATGGACGTCATCCGCAATCGCGCCGCTGCGCTCGGCAGCAGGCTCCTTGTCCAGGACCGCGACTTCTCGACCACCGGATCGGACCGGGACTTCTCCTATCAGGACGCATCGTGCATGATCGCCCGCCTGCATACAGCGCTCATCGGCCAGCATCAGGTCGAGAACGCCGGGCTCGCCATCGCGGCCGCGCGTCTGGCCGTGGAGCCGCCGGAGGCAGCCATCCGCACGGGGCTTGCCCAGGCGATGCTCCCCGGCCGGTTCGAGATCGTGCCCCTCGCGAACGGGCGGACCGTCGTCATCGACGGAGCGCATACGCCCATCGCCGCCCTGGCGCTGCGGCGCGCCCTGGAGACCCGGTTCCCCGGCCAACGCGCCGGGCTGGTCATCGGCATGCTCCAGGGCAAGGACGCCGATCATGTCCTGGAGCACCTCGCGCCGCTTGCTGCCGCCTGGCACCTCGCGCCACTCGCAACACCGCGCACCATGCCCGTCGAGGACCTCGCTGCCCATCTGCCAGCGACGGCTGCGCCGGTCAGCCGCCACACCTCCGTCGCCGATGCCCTGGCCGCCGCGACGGACGATGACCGAGCGCCCCTCGTCGTCGTCACTGGATCGCTCAGCACCGTGGCAGAATCCCGCGTGACGCTCGGCCTGGCCGCCAACGACCCCACACCAAGCGTTGCCCCTCGGGTATCCTAGGCACTGGCAGGCGCGCGTCCTCATGCTCTTCCGGCCAGCGCGCACCCGAGCGGGCAGCCAGGGGTTCTCGTCTCTCATTCGGCCATGAATGAATCCCGACCCGCCAATCACCCGTAGATAGGCATAGATGAAGCGCATGCGTCATCACGGCAAGGCGTGTGTGGGCAGGCGGCCGACGTGAGCGTGGCGCCGCGATCCACCACCGACGAACAGCAACGCTATACGGACCTGGAGGATGCCGCGCTGGTCGAATTGATGGCCGCGCGGGATCCCCGGGCGCTGGAAACGCTCTACGAGCGCCACGCGCGCATCGTGTTCTCGTTCGCGTTTCGCATCGTCGGCGATCCGGCCTCCGCCGAAGAGATCGTGCAGGAGGCATTCTTCCGGTCCTGGCAACAGGCCACCCGGTTCGCCGAGGGGCGAGGAACGTTTGTGACGTGGTTGCTCAGCATCACCCACAACCTCGCCATCGACGAGATCAGGAAGCGCCAACGGCGCCCGCAGCGAGCAGACAGCGCCGATCCGGTGTTGCTGCTGGCGAATCTGAACGATCCGGGGCCGAGTGTCGAAGACTCGGCGGTCCAGGGATCGTGGCGGGATGAGATACGGACTGCACTGGAGGCGATTCCCCCGGCGCAGCGGGAACCGATCGAACTGGCGTATTTTTCCGGACTGACGCAGCGGGAAATTGCCGATCATCTTGGAGAACCGTTGGGGACCATCAAGACGCGCATGCGCCTTGGGATGCGCAAACTTCGAGAGACGCTCGAAGAGCGCGAGGTTGGGTTGACGTGAGCGGGCCGGAACATCGAACAACAGAATTACCGGATGACGCACGGTCCCTCGAATCCCCGTTCGATCTGGACTGCGCATTCGTGGACGACAACGTGGAGGCATTCGTCCTCCGCGCGCTCGATCTCTCCGATCAACAGCGGATCGCCCTCCATCTGCGCTGGTGCGAACGCTGCCGCGCCGTGGCCTCGTCGTACGCCGCCGTCCCGCGCCTCCTGGCCGAGTCGGCTCCGCTCGCAGAGGGTCCGAGCCCGGAGGTCCGCGACCGGCTGATGGATCGGGTCGCCCGGTCCAGCGCCGTTCCCGATGCGACCAGCACGGACGCCGCTGCAACGCCGCCCGAGAATCAACCCCGCCCGGCTGGCGTCTCACGGATCGTCCGGTGGCAGCGGCGCGTCCTGCCCGTCGCAACCGCCGTGCTGACGATCGCATTCCTGATCGTCTCGGCATGGGGCATCGGACTGCAGAACGAGATCGAGAGCCTTCGCGCCGAGGCTGGCCAGCCGACGACCACCTTCAGCGGCCAGCCGCTCGCGTCTCCCCGGCTCTTCACCACGAAACCCGCCTGTAGCGGGTGCCTTGGTCTCGCCCAGCTCGGCGCAGACCCCAAGAAGACCACGGCGGTGCTGATGGCGTGGGGGCTCGATCCCAGCCAGACGCACGAGGTGTGGTGCATGCACGAGAACGGCGAGTCGAATCGCGTTGCGGTGCTGGATGTCAACCAGAATGGCGAGGTGATGCAGACGCTGAGCTTCAGCCAACCGATTGCCGGCTACCTCGAGATCCGGATCGTGAAGCAGCACGACGCCACGCCGGAACTCATCTTCTCCGTCAAGCATGACATGGAGGAGGCCAGCAATCCGATTGTTTTCGAGACGGCTATCTAGCCGCGCGCACGTCAGCCCGGGCGGTGTCCGGCCTACCGCAGCCGGACCCTCACCGGGATCCGGCTGTTTGCGTCCCTTCCGGTCGGGGGCTATAGTCATCCAGTTGGATACACGAGACCGCGCTGGCGTCTGACGCGGTCGAAGTCTGGAGAGCGCACGCGTGCAGTCTGCGGCAGCCACCGCCAACGCTACGACCGGAGTTCCTGGAGCCGTCGGCATCCCGGCCCGCACGGAGGACCGCATCGCGGCCCCCGCTGGCCGTGAGGTCCGCTCGACTGCGGACGCATTCGCCGCCCCCATCCGCTCGCTTTCGATCCTCATCCCCGTGATGAACGAGGAAGGAAACCTCCCCGAGCTCTACGCGCGGCTCACCGCCCAGCTCGAGGCGATCGGCCTGCCGTGGGAGATCATCTTCGTCGACGATGGCTCGTCCGATGGCACCTGGAGCTTCATCGAACGCACGAATGCGAACGATCCCCATGTGATCGGCCTGCGGCATCGCCGGAATTTCGGCAAGGCGCGCGCGTTGGCCGATGGCTTTGCGGTTGCGCGGGGCGATGTGATCGTCACGATGGACGGCGACCTGCAAGACGATCCCGACGAGCTCCCGAAGTTCCTCGCCATGCTGGATGACGGCTACGACCTTGTGTCCGGCTGGAAGCAGCGGCGTCAGGACCCGCTTGGCAAGACCGCGCCGAGCAAGGTCTTCAACTGGACGGTCCGCAAGTTCTCCGGCGTTCAGCTCCACGACTTCAACTGCGGGTTCAAGGCATACCGCCGCGAGGTGACGGAGAATATCCGCCTCTATGGCGAGCTGCACCGCTTCACCCCGGTGCTGGCCAATGCAGAGGGCTTCCGCATCGGGGAGCTTCCCGTCAAGCACCATCCGCGCACCTGGGGCACCTCCAAATACGGCTGGTCGCGCCTGACCAAAGGGTTCCTCGACCTGCTGACCGTCATCTTCCTGACGCAATACCGGCAGCGCCCGCTTCACCTGTTCGGTCTTCCGGGCCTCCTCTCCATGTTCCTGGGCGTGCTCATCGGCCTCTGGCTCTCGCTCGACAAGCTGGTTCTGGGCCATGCCATCGGCACCCGGCCCCTCTTGCTGCTTGCCGTGCTGCTGGTGGTCATCGGCGGACAGTTCTTCGGCCTGGGGCTGCTCGGCGAGTACATCGCTCACGGGCGGAACGAACCACGGCATGAGGTGCCGAGATCCCTCCGGCAGAGCGTCGGCCTCGACACGCGCCCGCCACTCGCAGCATCGGCCACGGAGCCCGCGTGAACGGCTCGTCATCCGCGGGCAAATCGGCGGTAAAACGGCGGCTCGGGGCACTGACCCGTATTCCCACGCCGTTGATCTTCGCCGGCAGCGTCGCGCTTGCCATCATCGTGCTCTGGTGGCAGGGTCAGCTCCAGGAGCTCGGGCGCGTCGTCGGCGACGCCGCCTGGACCCCAATCCTGATCGCCATCCCGATCTACCTGTTCAGTCTGGCGCTGCTCTGCTATCGCTGGCACGTGCTCGTCGTGATGGCGCACGGGAGCTCGGACATCCCGCGCGCCTCGGAGGCGTTTCTCACCTCGGTCGT
>Ga0164243_10013822_pt1 | contig 11315 bp, 12 predicted proteins | sample OricompcompostOP_FD_108781 | JGI IMG/M metagenome (GOLD analysis project Ga0164243, IMG submission 108781) | Organic Plus compost microbial communities from Emeryville, California, USA - Original compost - Organic plus compost (OP) | ecosystem: Engineered > Solid waste > Mixed feedstock >... | reverse complement strand
CTCGGGCTGGCCTGGCGGCTGCAGCGCGGCGTCCTCGTGGCCTGGCTCGTCACGCTCGGCCTGTTCGGGCTCGTCCTCGGCTCCCTCGGCAACACCGTCCGCGACGCGTTCCAGGAGAACGCCGCCGCCGGCGAGACGCTGACCAACCTCGGCGGCCGCAGCGACGACATCGCCGACAGCTTCTTCGGGGCGATCATGGCTTTCGTCGGCTTCTTCGTCGCGGCGTACGTCGTTTCGGCGCTGCTGCGGCTGCGCGGCGAGGAGGCCGGCGGGCACGCCGAACCGGTCCTCGCCACCGCGACCGGCCGGCTGCGGTGGCTCGGCGGCCACCTGGTGGTCGCCGTCGCCGGCGCCGCCGCCATGCTGCTGGTCACCGGCGCCGCGACGGGCCTGGTGTACGGCCAGTCCGTCGGCGAGATCGGCCACCAGGTCACCCGGATGACCGCTGCCGCCCTGGTCCAGCTCCCGCCCGTACTCGTCGTCGGCGCGTTCGTCGTGCTCGTGTTCGGGCTCCTCCCCCGCCTCACCGTGGGGCTGGCCTGGACGGCGCTGGCGCTCAGCCTGGTGGCCGGGCAGCTCGCGGCGATGTTCGACCTGCCGCAGGCGGTGCGCGACCTCTCGCCGTTCAGCCACGTGCCGGTGCTGCCCGTGGCGGAGTTCCGCGCCGTGCCGGTCCTCGTGCTCGTGGCGGTGGCGGCGGCCCTGCTCACCGCCGGCGCGGCCCTGTTCCGGCGGCGGGACCTCGTCCTGTGATACTCACGTCGGATGGCGGCGATGGCGGAGACACAGCGCGATGACGAGGCGGTACGCCGGTTCGTCGAGCACTTCGGGGTGACGTTCAACGATCTGGGCTTCCCCCGGATGTCCGCGCGCGTCCTCGCCGCCGTCGTCGCCGCCGAGGACCGGGGCCTCACGGCCGGCCAGATCGCCGCCGCGCTCGACGTGAGCGCGGCGGCGGTCTCCAGCGCGCTGCGCTACCTCGTGCAGTTCGGGCTCGTCACCCGCACGGCCGTGCCCGGCTCGCGCAGCGACGTCTACGAGGTGCCACCGGACGCCTGGTACGCGTCGAGCGTCCGCACCCGTGTCTACGCGCAACTCGCCGACCTGATGGAGGAAGGCGTCGCCGCGGTCGGCGGCGAGGGGACGCTGGCCGGGGACCGCCTGGCCGACATGCGCGACTTCTTCGCGTTCGTCGAGGTGGAGTTCGGACGCATGGTCGAACGCTGGGCGGAACGCCGCCGGTGACGTCCATGACGCGCGGGCTGACGGTGCCGTTCGCGGATGGGACTGTGCTGCCTCCCGCTCGCCCCATGGCTCAGGATGGGTAACGATGGACACTCTGACCGCGATCCGCCCGGCGGCGGAAGCCGACCTCGACGCCGTCGCCGCGATCTACACGCACTACGTGACGCAGACCGTCGTCACCTTCGACGAGGTACCCCCGACGCTCGCCGACTGGCGCCGCCGCCTGGCCGACCTGTCCGCACGCGACCTGCCGTTCCTGGTAGCGACGGTCGGAGACGAGATCGCCGGGTACGCCTACGCCGGCCCGTGGCGGCCGAAGCCGGCGTACCGGCACACCGTCGAGGACTCGATCTACCTCGCGCCGGCCCACACGGGCCGGGGTCTGGGCTCGGCGCTGCTGGCGGCCCTCCTGGACGCGTGCTCGCGGGCCCCGGTCCAGCAGGTGGTGGCCGTGATCGTCGACACCGGCGACGACGCCTCCGCCGCCCTCCACCGCCGCCACGGCTTCACCCCGGCCGGCCGCCTCGCCGGCGTGGGCCACAAACACGGCCGCTGGCTCGACACACTCCTGATGCAACGCGCGGTACCGGGTCCGACCGCCCCCTGACCGCGGCGGCATCACCGCACTCGGCATCCTTGACGGCGCCACCGACGCGAGCGGTCATCCTTCCGTACCGGTCGGTGGCGTGACCTGACGGAGGACACCGCGTTGGCGATCAACGAACTATGCTCCGCGGGTGCGTTTGAGTCGTGGGATAGCCGTTCTCGCCGCCACCCTTGTCGCGGCTGTTGGCGCCGTCGTCGTCGCGCCGTCCGCGTCGGCCGCGGAGGCGCCCACGATCACGGTGTCCTCGGTGTGTGACGAAGCCACCGCCACCCACACGGTGACCTGGACCATCGTCAACAAGGCCGAGACTCCGGCGACCCTGACCGGCGTGTCCGTCTCTCCACCCGCACCGATCAGCAGCCTGAGCGGCATCGCGGTCGGCGACACCCTCCCGCCCGCGTCGCAGGGCTCACTCACCGCGACGGCGACCGTGCACAGCTACAAGAGCACCAACACATCACTCAGGCTCAACCTCGGCGGGTCGTTCGCCTACGGCCGCTCCATCGTCCTGCCGGTGTGCGGCGAGCCGGTCATGCCGACCATGACGTTCACCTCGAGCTGCGAGCATCTGACGTTCAGCGTGGCGATGCCCGCTGGCGGCTACACCCTGCCGATCGAGACGAGCCCGAAGGACGCCACCCAACCGCCGCTCGTGGTCGAGCCTGGCGCGCCGGCGCAGACGAGGACGTTCCCGTGGTCGGACCCCGACCAGCTGCTCATGGTCTTCATCCCAGGCGTCGGCCACATCGCGACGGGTTGGTGGACCCTGCCCTTTCGATGTGTGACACCCTCACTGGGCAAGTTCCAGCTGCTCGCGCACGCCAACTACAACTACCTCGTCCCCGGACCGCCGAAGCCAGGAAGCGAGTCGAACATCCAGGCGATCGGAACCGGGCCGGCAGACCCGCAAAGCCAGTTCGAGTTCCTCGACGCCGGCGGGGGCGACATCGCCATCATGCACCCCCGCGGCCATGGTCTGCTCACGTTCATGCAGGACACACTCCACCTGCAATGGCAGCCGTTCGAGTACGTCCGCGACTCGCAGAAGTTCCGGATCGTCGCCAACGCCGACGGCAGCATCAGCCTGCGCGCCAAGGCCAACGGCAAGTTCGTCACCGCCGAACGAGCCGGCGCCGGCATGGTGTACGCCAACCGGACCGCCATCGGCCAATGGGAGAAGTTCACCCGATACGCCGCCGGCAAAGGCCCCCGCCCCATCTACGCCCTGGTCAACAACCTGTTGGTGACGGCGGAGTCCGCCGGCCGGAAGCCCCTGATCGCCAACCGCGGCATCGTCGGTCACTGGGAGCTCTTCTTCGTCGAGGATCTCGGCAACGGCAACATCGCGCTCAAATCGCTCGTCACCGGCAAGTACGTCTGCGCCGAGTCCGCGGGCAAGAAGCCGCTCGTCGCCAACCGGGCCGCCGTCGGGCCGTGGGAAACCTTCAAACTCATCGAGAACGCGGATGGATCCCAAAGCCTGCGGGCGAAGGTCAACGGCAGGTATGTCACCGCCGAGTCCGCCGGCAACAAACCACTGATCGCGAACCGGACCGCCATCGGCCCCTGGGAGAAGTTCTGGATGAAGGGCTGACGGTGCGGCGCCTTCTCACGTGCGCGGCAGAGCTCCTCGCGGTCGGCAGTGCCGTGGCCGGTCAGCGGTGCCAGGCTGCCCAGAGGGTGGCGTAGGCGCCGCCCGCGGCGATGAGGTCGGCCGGGGTGCCGAGTTCGATGATGCGGCCGCCCGACATCACCGCGATGCGGTCGCAGGACTGGGCCTGGGTGAGGCGGTGGGCGACCACGACGGCGGTGCGGTTCTGGATCAGGGCCGCGCTCGCCTGTTCCAGCTGCCGGGCACCCGCGCTGCCGGCCTCGGCGCTCGCCTCGTCCAGGATGACCACCGGTGGGTCGATCAGGGCGATCCGCGCCAGCGCCAACTGCTGTGCCTGGCTCGCGGTCAGCGGGTGCCCGCCGTCACCGACCCGGGTGTCCAGCCCGTCCGGCAGCGCGGTCACCCAGGCGTCGGCGCCGGCCACCTTCAGCGCGGCCAGCAGGTCCTCGTCGGACGCCTCCGGGGCCGCCAGCCGCAGGTCGTCGCCGAGCGTGCCGGCGAAGACGTGCACCTCCTGGGTCACGACGCCGACCAGGCGGCGTAGTTCGCGCGGCGCGAGAGCGTCGATCGGGTGGCCGCCGATCGTGACGGAGCCGCCGGCGGCGGGGAAGACGCCGCCGAGGATGGCGGCCAGGGTGGTCTTGCCGGCGCCGCTCTCCCCGACGACGGCGAGCGACGAACCCGGCGGGATGTCGATCGACACGTCGTGCAGGACGGCCGGTCCGTCCAGGTAGGAGTGCCGTACCGCGGTGGCGGTGATGCCCACCGGCCGCCGCTGGCCGCCGGGCCGGCCCGGCGCGGGCACGTCGAGTGACGCGACGCCGACCAGCCGGGCCAGCGCGGCCCCGGCCGACTGGACGTCGTTGAACGTGAACAGCAGCATGCCGAGCGGGCCGAACAGGCGGTGGAAGAGCAGAGCGGCGGCGGTGACCTCGCCCACCGTGCCGGCGCCGGTGCGGACGAGCAGGAATCCGGTGGCGAGGACCGCGGTCAGCCCGAGCGCCTCCGCGTAGTTCATCACGTTGGAGAACCAGAGGAAACCGCGCACCGCACGGAGCCGGGCCTCCACGGCGCCACGGGAGGCGTCGGCGACGCCGGCGCTCTGCCGCTCCTCCATGCCGTACGCGTGGACGGTCCGGACGCCGCCGAAGATGGTGAGCAGGCGTTGGGTCCGGACCGCGACGGCCCGCCGTTCGGCGGCGTACCGTTCGCGTGCCTGAGGCAGGAAGCGGCGCAGGCTGACCGCGTACACCGGGAAGACGACCAGGAACGCGAGCGCGATCCGCCAGTCCAGGGTCGCGAAGCCGGCGAACGTGATGACGACCGTGACCAGCGCGGCGAAGAACTCGGCGGCCAGCAGGGTCGCGTCGGTGACCTGCTCGACGTCGTCGGTGACGCGGGACGCGACGTCTCCGGCGCCGGCGGCCTCCAGCCGGGCCGCGTCCATCCGCAGCGCGTGGTCGATCACCTCTTCCCGCAGGTCGGCGCAGGCCCGCGTGCCCCACTCGGCGACCAGCCAGCGGGCGGTTCCGGTGAGCAGCGCGCCGGCCAGGCCGGCGGCCAGGATCGCGGCCGCCATGGCGAGCAACGCGCGGGTCGTGCCGCCGGCGGCGACGAGGTCGACCAGCCGGCCGAGCAGGATCGGCACCGACACCGCCGCGACGCTCGCCGCCGCCGACGCCAGGATCGACAGCGCACCGAGTACGGGGTGACGCCGCAGTCTCCGCCAGAACGCGGCGGCGGTGGCCCGTCCGCCGGCGACGGGAAGGATCGCGTTCACCGCAGCACCGCCTCCGCGTACGCCGGGATGTCGAGCAGATCCCGGTGCCGCCCGGCGCCGGCGATCCGGCCCTGGTGCACGAACAGCACGCGGTCGCAGCGGTCGAGGAGCGGCGCGCTCGTGGTGACGAGGATCGTCGTGGCACCGGCCCGGTGGGCCCGCAACCCCTCGGCGATCGCGTGCTCGGTGACCGCGTCGACCGCGGTCGTCGGGTCGCGGAACACCGTCACCGGCCGGTCGGCCAGCAACGCCCGCGCCACCGCGATCCGCTGGCGCTGGCCGCCGGAGAGGTTCACGCCGTGGTCGTGCAGTTCGTGGTCGAGGCCGCCGGCGAGCAGCTCACCCATCGACGCGGCCGCCATCGCGCGGGTCATCGCCGGGTCGTCCTGGCCGTCGCCGGTCCGCAATGCCTCGCGCAGGGTGCCGCCGAACAGGTCGACCGCGTGCGGTTCGACCAGCAGGACCGTCCGCAACGAGGCGATGTCGAACTCCGCCAGCGGCGTGCCGGCCAGCGTGACCTGCCCCTGCTCCGGCTCGCGGTGGCCGGCGAGCAGGTCGGTGACCGCGTCGGCGGCCGCGATCTCGGTGGTGGCGATGCCGAGCAGCTCGCCCGGCGCGACGGTGAAGCTGACCCTGTCGAGGCCGGTCGCGACGATCCCGTCGAACGCCACCGGCCCGGCGGCGGCCGGCCGGCTTCCGGAGGCGGTACGCGACGGCGCGGCGAGGATCTCGGCCACCCGCGCCGCACTGGCCCGGGCGGTCGCCAGCCGGAAGACGCAGTTCGCGAGGTTGAGCACCGGATCGGAGAGGAAGGTGGCGAGGCCGACGATCGTGATGAGCTCGCCGATCGTGATCCGGCCGCGCAGGGCGAACCAGCCCGCGAGGGCGGCCACGGCCCCGATCAGCAGGCTCGTGGTGAAGGTCGACGCGCCGACGAACGCCGCACCAGCCTTCACCGCGCCGACGTTGGCGCGCAGCGAGGTGCGGCTGGCGGCACGGTAGCGCCGGGTCGCCTCCTCGACGCCGCCGAACCCGCGCAGCGGCCGGATGCCGTTCAGCAGATCCGACGCCGTCGCCGCGGCCTGGCCGATCGCCTGCTGCTGGGCGGAGGTGTGCCGTTCGACCAGCGGTCCGAGCGCGTTGAGGCCGAGGACCAGCACCGGGATCCCGACCACCAGGCCGACCCCGAGCGACCAGTCGATCCGCAACAGGGCGATGGTCGCCACCACCAGCCCGACCAGGGCTGCCACCATCCGGCTGCCGAGTTCGAGCAGCTCCGCGGCACCCTGCGCGTCGGAGGTGGCGATCGACAGCAGCTCGCCGGTCTGCCGCTCGGTGCTGATCCCCCGCCCGGTCACGACCCGCCGGACGACCTGCATCCGCAGCAGATGGGCCTCTTCGAGCTCCACCTTGGAGATGAACCAGAGCCCGGTCCGCCAGCCCATCGTGAGCGCGGTGAACAGCCCGAAGACGCCCACCACCGACCAGATCATCGCCGGGATCGACCCGGTGCCGACGGCCTGGTCGATCACCAGCCCGATGGCCACCGGCACGAGCGCCTCGCAGAGCTGGTGCAGGGACCAGAATGCGGCGGCCAGCGCCACACCCCCGCGCTGCCGCCGGAACATGTCCCCCACCAGCCGCCGCGTCGGCGAACCCATCCCCACCCCAACCTCGACAAGTTAGGAGAGGCTAACTTGGGACGCCGGGGCGGCGCCATCCCGGCCCTGGTTCGTCACAGGTTCCCGCGCCGGCTATGCCGTCGCGGGGTGTGCCGGCTATGCCGTCGCGGGCGTGGCGGCGGCGCGGGCGGCGCGGGCCATGGCGCCCTGGTAGATCGGGCCCTCGACGTAACGCCTGGGTACCGCGGCCAGGGCCGCGCGGATCGCGCGCACGGACAGCGTCGCCGCCAGGTCCGAGGTGGGCAGGCCGAGGCCGCCGTACAGCCGGCGGGCCCAGGACGGGAGCAGGCCCAGGGCGGTGGAGGCCACACCGAGGTACGCGAGGCGCGGGCCGCCCAGCTCCAGCGCCGCCCGTACCGCCGGGTTGAGGGTGCCGGGGGTCGGCGGCGCGGTCAGGAACACCAGGGCCTCGGCCCCGTCCCTGGTGAGGCGCAGCCTGGGCCGCATCTCCCGGTAGTAGCCCTCGACCTCGGCAGCGCTGCCGGGCACGCTCGCCGGGTCCAGGCCGACCAGCGCGGCGACCCGGCGCTGCTCGTCGAGGTAGGCGTCCACGTCGGCCGGGGAGAGCGGGACGCCGGAGCGGCGGGCGGTCGTGATGAACGAGTCCACCTCCGTCACGTGCACCCAGCGGAGCAGCTCCGGCTCGTCGATGCGGAACTCCTCCCCGGTGAACGGGTCCCGCGCGCGCATCCGGGCGTGGATGGCGCGGAGCCGGCGACCGGCCGCCTCGGCCTCGGCCGTGGTGCCGTAGACGGCAGTCGCGACATAGATGGACGTGCGCATGAGGCGGCCCCAGGGGTCCTCCTTGTAGCGCGAGTTCTGCGCCACGCCGGCCATCGCGCGCGGGTGGAGGGCCTGGAGGTAGAGCGAACGCAGGCCGCCGACGAACAGGATCGGCTCGGCGTGGACGCGCCAGGTGACCGAGTCGGGCCCGAACAGACCGAGGTCGTCCATGGGATCAAGCCTGCCACTCAGTCGTCGGTGTCGCGCTCCCGCTGGCAGGTCGGGCAGAGACCCCAGAAGGTGACCTCCGCCTCGTCGACCACGAAACCGCCGGCCCCGACCGGGTCGAGGCAGGGGGCCGAGCCGGTGGCGCAGTCGACGTCGGCGATCGCGCCGCAGGCACGGCAGACGACGTGGTGGTGGTTGTCGCCGGCCCGGGCCTCGAACCTGGCCGGGCTGCCGGCGGGCTCGATCCGCCGCGCGAGGCCGGCCCGGGAGAGCGCGCCGAGCACGTCGTAGACGGCCTGGGTCGAGACCGAGTCGAGCCGGGCCCGGACGGCCGTGGCGATCTCGTCCACCTCCAGGTGGCCACCCTCGGCCAGGACCTGGAGCACCGCGAGCCGGGGCCGGGTCACGCGCAGACCACGCGACCGCAACAGGGCCGCTCCGCGCTCGTCCACCGACTCCGACATGCCGCAATGGAACCACGCAACCTGGAATCGTTCAAGATATGCGCGCGCTGTGAGCACGATGGGAACCCGTGCTGAACCGGATCGGCCCCTCCTCACGTGTCCTACGCTGACGAGCGCATCGAGACAGGAGGACGGCGTGCTGAACGAGATCGCCGGAATACCGGCCCATCCCCTGCTGATCCACGCGGCCGTGGTGTTCCTGCCGCTGCTGGCCGTCGCGTCGATCGTCTATGCGTTCGTGCCGAAGGTGCGGGGCCGGATCGGCTGGGCGGTCTTCCTGCTCGCCATCGTGGCCCCGCTCTCCGCCTGGCTCGCGACGGCGTCCGGCGAGCGGCTCCAGAACCGGCTCGTCGCCGCCAACTTCCCGCCGGAGATCCTCGACAAGGTCAGCCAACACCAGGGGTACGGGGACCGCGCGTGGTGGTTCGGCCTCGCGCTCGGCGTCGTCACACTGGTGCTGATCTTCATGACCAGCGGCAGCCGGCGCGTCCCGCACGTGCCGACCTGGGTCAACCTGGCCCTCGGCGTGGTCGTGGCGGCGCTGGCCGTCGGCACCACGATCTACGTCGTCCTCGCCGGCGACTCCGGCGCTCACGCGGTCTGGGAGAACGCGGTCTGACCGCGCGTCAGAACAGCACGCGCGAGCAGAGCAGGCAGCTGAGCACCACCAGCACGGCACCGGCGACCAGCCCGACGCCGTACGTCAGCGTCCGCGCCTCCTTCTCCTTGGCCTCGATCGCGTCGACGTCCTGCGGCGCCAGCTGCCGCGGCGGCGGAGGCTGGACGAAGGCCGGCGGCCGCCAGCCGGCCGGCGGCGGCTGGGTCGGCGGCGGGCCGGCGTAACGCGGCTGGCCGGGAGTGCCCGCGACCGGAGGCGGCGGTGGCGGAGGAACAGCCTCGCCCTCGGGCGGTCGCCGCCAGGCGGCGTCGGGGTCGTGCGGCGACGGGGACGGAGACGAGGACGTCACAGCGAACGACGCTACCAATGCGCGGGTACGCTGCCCTGGTGAACCGCGTGCCACCGCCGACGACACCCGACGACGACCGTCCGGTCGACCTCAGTGGCGAGGAGTTCGGCCTCGACGTGCTGCCGGACCAGACGGCCGACGACACCGACCGCGGCTGGGGTGAGTCGCGGCTCACCAACGACGACCGCCTCTGGGAGGACCGCCCGCCGCACTGGGCTTGACCGGACCGCTGGACGAAGCCGGCTTCCATGGCGCACCATTGGCACTCGGATAGGCTGAGTGCCAACCACCCGCCTGCCACCACCGACGAGCTTGGCAAGATCCGGAGGACGCCGTGCCCACCTACCAGTACGCCTGCACCGAGTGCGGCCACCAGCTCGAGGCGGTCCAGTCGTTCGCCGACGAGCCGCTGACCGTCTGCCCGGCGTGCGAGGGCCGGCTGCGCAAGGTCTTCAACTCGGTCGGCATCGTCTTCAAGGGTTCGGGCTTCTACCGCACCGACTCCCGCAACGGCAGCGGCGGCGGCGACGCCGGCAAGTCCGACACCAGGACGGAGTCGAAGTCCGAGTCGAAGACCGAGACCAAGTCGGAGACCAAGACCGAGAGCAAGCCGAAGTCCGAGCCGGCCAAGGCCGCCGCGCCGGCGAGCACCGCCGCGGCCTGAGCGTCACAGCGGCACCACACCGTCCGCCGGAGTGATCACCATGGTCACCCGGCGGTCGTGCGCGTCCGCCGGCACCCGGTCGACCAGCTCGCCGTCGTGCAGCAGCGCCACCACCGGCACGCCGGCCGGCACGCGGGCCAGCGCGCGGTCGTAGGAGCCGCCGCCCCGCCCGAGCCGCACACCCCGCCGGTCGACCGCCACCGCCGGCACCACGACCAGATCCGCCGCCGCGACGGCCGGCACGCCCCGCCGCGGCCCGACCGGCTCGCGCAACCCGCGCGCCGCCGCGGCCAGCCGCCCGTCGTACCGGGCCCAGTCGAGGTCCAGGTCCGGCAGGAGCACGGGAAGCAGCAGCTCACCCCAGGGCGGCAGCGCGCTGGCGAGGGTCGCCGGCAGCTCCGGGCCGCCGGGCTCGGTTCCGACCGGCACATAGCCGAAGAGCCGGCGGGGCGTCGCACGGCGTACCAGGTCGTCGACCGCCTCCGCGAGGCGTCCGGCCGCCTCCGCCAGGGTCTCGGGCGGCAGGGAACGGCGTCGGGCGAGCACTACGGACCGCAATTCCGCCTTCGTCATCCCGGTATGCGATAAATCCGGCACGCAACACTCCCGCCGCTCGTGCGGTTAGACCTTCGACTATGGCAGGTCGTCGAGGGGGGAGATGTGACGCTGCGCGGGCGGCTCACCGCGGCGTTCCTCGCCGTCGTGCTGGGTCCGGTCCTCCTGGGTGCGCTGTTCGTCGGCGGTACGGTCGCCGCGGTCGGCCGCGACCGGGCCGTCGAACGGCTCGGTGACGCGGCGACCTCGGTCCGCACCGCGGTCAGTGCCCTCTGCCAGCGGCTCCAGGCGGCGGCCGACGCCGTCGCGCTCGCCGCCGACCCCGCCCGCCAGACCGAGGTGGCCGGCCAGGTCACCGCACGCGGCCTGGCCGGCGCCGTGGTGATCGAGGGCCCCGGCGGCGTACCCGTGCTGCGGACCCCGGCCGAACCGCCACGTCCCTGGGCCGACTGCGCGCGACCGGCGCCGGACGGCGTGTCCTCGCGGGCCCTGGCCGCGCGGGTGGAGATGCGCGACGCCGCCGGGCAACCCCTCGGTGTGGTCTGGGCCGCCCAGGAGCTCGACGCCGCCACGGTCGGCCGGCTCGCCGGCGCCACCGGCACCGCGGTGACGTTGCTCACGGGCACGGGTGCCGCCGGCCACACCACGGAGTCGCCCGGCGCGGTCGCCGAGGTGGTCGCGGCGGCGGCCGGCGTACGCGGCGAGGCGGTGACCGAGACACCCGGTGGCCGCTTCGTGCGCCGGGTCGGCCCGGGACCCGGGCAGCCGCTGCCGCTGGTGCTCTCGG
>Ga0164243_10013821_pt1 | contig 11316 bp, 13 predicted proteins | sample OricompcompostOP_FD_108781 | JGI IMG/M metagenome (GOLD analysis project Ga0164243, IMG submission 108781) | Organic Plus compost microbial communities from Emeryville, California, USA - Original compost - Organic plus compost (OP) | ecosystem: Engineered > Solid waste > Mixed feedstock >... | reverse complement strand
CGCAGGAGATCGTCACCATGATGACGATCAACGACTATCCGGAATATCTGGCGGTCGGCTATCTGCTCAACCAGAACATGCTGAAGCCCAGCGACGTCATCACCGGGATCGACTATGACGACGATTTGCAGGTGGTCGTCGTGCGCACCGAGCACGGCACGAACTTTGAGCAAAAACTGAAGAAGAAGACGCTGACATCGGGCTGCGCGCAAGGCACCGCATTCGGCGATCTGATGGAGGCGCTCGAAGACATCCATCTACCGGAGGCGGAATTGCGCACCTCCTGGCTCTATCAGATGACCCGCACCATCAACACCACGCCCTCGCTTTATCTGGAAGCTGGCGCCATCCACGGCTGCGTCCTCTGCAAGGAAGGGACACCCATATGCTATATGGAGGATGTCGGACGCCACAATGCCGTCGACAAGATCGCCGGCTGGATGTACCGCCACGGCATCGATCCCGCCGACAAGATCCTCTATACGACCGGCCGGCTGACCTCCGAAATGACGATCAAGACGGTGCGGATGGGGATTCCGATCCTGGTGTCGCGTTCCGGCTTCACTGCCTGGGGTGTGGACCTGGCAAGGCAGGCCGGTCTGACGCTTGTCGGCCGCGCGCGGGGAAAGAGATTTATCGTCTTGTCGGGCGAGGAGCGTATCGTCTTCGACCAGGATATCGCTCTCGTGGAAGAGGAGCCGTCGCGAAACAGACGCAAGGGCAGCGAAAGTGACCATTGACCACGGCGCAACCGTCGGCGTCATCCTCGCCGGAGGCCTTGCCCGGCGCATGGGCGGCGGCGACAAGCCGATGCGCATGATCGGCGGGCGCACGATACTCGACCACGTCATCGACCGGCTTGCGCCGCAATGCGATCGCCTTCTCTTGAACGCCAATGGCGATCCGGCCCGCTTCGCGCGCTTCGGCCTGCCGGTGATCGCGGATACGGTGGACGACTATCCCGGGCCGCTGGCAGGCGTGCTTGCTGCTCTTGAATTGGTGGCCGAGAATGAGACGACGGCGAAATGGGTCGTCAGCGTCGCCGGCGACTGTCCGTTTCTGCCGCGCAATCTCGTCAAGCGTTTCCACCAGGCGCGTATTGCCGAAGACGCCGAGCTTTGCGTCGCGGCCTCGGCGGGCCGTTCGCATCCGGTGATCGGTCTCTGGAACGTCGGTCTCAGGCATGACCTGCGCCGGGCGCTTGTTGGCGAAGGAATGCGCAAGATAGATCGCTGGACCGCCAATTACCGGCTGGCGACCGTCTCCTGGCCGGTCGAGCCGGTCGATCCGTTCTTCAATGCCAATACGGTAGACGATCTCGCCGAAGCCGAACGCCTCGCCCGCTCTCTTGAGAAGCAGGGTTAGGCAGGGCGGAACCCTGCCTCCTCGAGCGCTGCCCTGCACTCGTCCGACTTCAGCGCAGCAAGAAAAGCCGCGACGGGCGGACGATCCTTCCGGGCCGTGACGAGGGCGAAATCATAGTGCTCCTCGGCCAGCGGAATGAAGCCGAGCCCCGCGGCCTTCGCGACAGGCGCAATGGTGACGCCCCAGTCCGCCCGCTTCTGCGCCACCGCAGCCGCCACGGCATTGTGGGAGCGCGGCTGATTCCAGTAGCCATCCGGCCGGGCATCTCCGAGCAGTGAATCGATCAGGATGCGCGTTCCCGCACCCTGGTTGCGATTGACCATCAGGCAGGTCGGGTCGGCAAGGGCCGCACGCACGGCGCCCTGCGCATCCAGCCCCTCGAAACGGTCGTCACCGGGGCGATAAACGATCCCCTGCATGCGCCGCCAGCCCGGCACAAGCTCCAGCCCCTCCCCAAGGAAGGGTTCGTTGTAGCGTCCAGTCTTCTCGTCCAGAAGGTGGATCGGCGCCAGGTCGCATTCGCCGCGACGCGCCGCCGCAAGCCCGCCCAGGCTGCCTACGGCCAGCACACGCGCCGAAAATCCGTCCTGGGCAAGCGGCGCCACCACGCGGTCGAGACCGGTGCAATGGCTGCCGATGATAACGAGGTCCGGCACCCGCACCTTCGGCGTGAACAGCGTCACCTCGGTTTCGCCGCCCGCAGGAATGTGATCGGCCAGGGCTTCGATGCGGATGAAGCCGTCGGCCTGGGCGAAAGAGGTGATGGCGCCGGAGCCCTTGCCGGTCGGATAGGCGACCAGTCCTTCCTGCCCCTTGACCAGCGATACCATCACGAACTCGGTGCGCCCGAGCTCAGAGGCGATGCGGAGCGGAACCCGCGCCGTCACCTGCATGTCTGTTCGCGGCAGCAGGCCGGCCATCCGGCGCAGTGCCGGCACGATCATGTCGTGGAAGGTGAACATCGCCGAGGTCGGGAATCCCGGCAGAATGACGACCGGCTTTCCATTACACACCGCTAGGCAGAGCGGCTTGCCGGGCTTCAAGGCTACTCCGTGCGCGATAATCCCCGGTTGGCCGAGCCGCGAGACGATACGGTGGCTGACATCGCCCGCGCCCTTCGAGGTGCCGCCGGACAGGATCAGCATGTCATGCGCCGCCAGCGCCCGACGCATGGCCCTTTCAAGGCTTGCCTCGTCATCGGGAAAACTGCCCAGAAAGGCTGCCTCGCCGCCATTCTCGGAAACAGCGGCCGCAACAATAGCCCCATTGGTGTCGTAGATGCCGGCGGGAGGCAGCGGCTCGCCCGGCTGGACGAGCTCGTCGCCGGTCGACAGGACGGCAACGCGCGGCTTCCGCGCCACAGGCACCGAGGCGATGCCGCAGGCGGCCAGCATGCCGATCTCGCGGGAGCCGATCACCGTTCCGGCGCGCAGCAATATTTCGCCGCGGGCAATGTCTGAACCGGCATAGGAGACGAACTGGCCGGGCGCGGCGCTGCGCCGGACCTCGATGGCGTCGCCCTCGGCGGGATGGGTGTGTTCGACCATCACCACCGCGTCCGCCCCGCGCGGCAACGGGCCGCCCGTCGCAATCGGGGTCGCGGTTCCGGACTGCACCATAAGTTCCGGCATGACACCGCAGGCGATGGTCTCGTCATTGAGCATGAGCCGGACGGGCCGGCCTTCCGTCGCCGTGCCGATATCCGAGGAACGCACGGCAAACCCATCGACATTCGATCTGTCGAAAGGCGGCACGTCGATAGGCGCCACGACATTTTCGGCAAGCGCCAGCCCCAGCGCATCAGCCAGCGGCAGTTTCTCCACCGCCATGGGGCGCGGAAACAGCGCCGCCTCGAAGCGGCTTAGCGCCTCCTCCCGCGACAGGATCTTCAGGAATTGGTCTTGTCCGACGCCCTGGTGGCCGGTGACGTTTGGGGAATTGGGCGTGTCGATCATTGCGGCAAGCTCATCTGCAATCACGAAGCGGAAACGCCTCGACAGGGGTTCCCGCCGCATATCCCTCGCTGTCGCCGGGAACGACGAGCCAGGCATCGGCCATGCGCATCTGGTCCAGCGAAAGCGCGCCGACGGCGATCGGCTTCCAGGCCGAGGGCTCCCGCGACAGAAGAACCAGTTCGGCAATGCCGACACCCGAGGCAATCTTGCGCGCCAGCGGCAGTAGCGCGCCGCGCCGCTCCACTCTCCCGGCAAGACGGTCGAGCACCGGCAGGACCAGCGTGAGAAAACCCGCCAAGGCCTGGTCTGGAGCGCCAGGCAATGCGATGACCGGCACCTTGCCGAGCCGGCCCACCGCCGCCGTTCGGCCGGGCTCGAGCGCGATCTCATGGGCGATCAGCGCGCCGCGCGCGGCAAGTGCTTCCGCGGTCGCATCCCTGTGTCCCCCGCCAGTGCCACCGATCAGGAGGATACTGTCACAGGCTGCGCCGTCGAGTGCCTTGGCGATGGATCCGGCTACGCGACCGGCTGTTTCAATCCCCGTCACCGCCGCGCCCGCAGCCGCTACATTTTCGAGCATGAGCCGGGCCGTCAGGCCGCCACCGTCCGTGGCTGCGATATCGATCATGCGCAGCCGTGGCACACGCACCGCGGCTTCGTCGAGCCCGGCGCTGCGCAGGACCAGGAGATCGAGCGCCGAGAGCCGACGGCCTGGCAGGACGGGCGGATTTCCCGCGCCCATGTCCGTGCCTGCGCGGCGAATGCCCTTGCCGGGAACGGCTTCCGCGAAGGCTTGCGCCATCGCTCCGCTGGAATCGACCAGATCGGCCTCAAGGACGCAGTCGCAGCCTTCCGGCATCGCATTGCCTGCCTCGACCCAGACAGGCGCAGCGCGCAGCGGAACCGGCGCATAGGCCGACGCCCCGGTCAGATCGAGCGCGCGGAAGGCCCAGCCATCCATCACGGCGGTGTCATGCAGCGGCAACGGGCCGCTGACCGGCGGCATCTCGGCCGCCATGAAGCCCATGGCTTCAGAGAGAGGCAATGTGGTCGGGGCAACCGGAGTGAGCCCGTCCAATATTGCGGCGAGAGCCGATTCGAGGCTGGTCAGCGCGCCTTTCGTAGGCCGTATTCTGCTCATGCCTGCATATGGGCCCGATGCACTTCCCTTTGCAACAGCGGCCGCACCGGCAATCAGGACGGGTCCTGCCCTGCATTCGGGAAAAAGAGCTGCTGGCCGTCCACCTTATACGCGGCTATCGCTTCCTGGCCCTCGGGCGAAACCAGCCAATCGATGAAGGCCTGACCGAGTTCGGCTTTCACGCTCGGATGCTTCTCCGGATTGACGAGAATGACGCCGTACTGGTTGAACAGCCGCTTGTCGCCTTCCACGACGATCTCGAGGTCGCCGCGGTTCTTGAACGACAGCCATGTGCCGCGATCCGACAGGACATAGCCATTCATGGAAGAGGCGGTATTGAGGGCCGCGCCCATGCCCTGCCCGATCTCGCGATACCAGGGGCCTTTGTCTGCGCTGATGTCTATGCCAGCCTCCTTCCAAAGCCTCAATTCGGCCGAATGCGTGCCGGACTTGTCACCGCGCGATACAAAAGGCGTCTGCTTGTCCCTGATGGCCTGGAAGGCGGCTGCGATATCGTCCGTTCCGGCCACGCCGGCGGGATCCTCCTTGGGACCGACGAGCACGAAGTCATTATACATGACATCGAAGCGCTTTACGCCATAACCTTCCTCGACAAACTCCTCCTCCTGAGCCTTGGCATGGACGAAAACCACATCGGCATCGCCGCGCCGCCCGGTATCGAGCGCCTGCCCGGTGCCTTGCGCCACCACCTTCACCTCGATGCCGGTCTTTTCCTTGAAGAGCGGCAGGATGTGCTCGAAAAGACCCGAATCCTGGGTGGATGTGGTCGAGGCGACGACAATCGATTTGTCCTGCGCCAGCGCTGAAACGCCTGCAGAAATGAAGAGAAACGTCGCGGCAATGGCAAGGAAATGGCGGCGCAACATGGAAACCTCCCGTTTGTGTCAAAGAACAAGATCGCCGCGCACGAAGGCCGCAGCCTCTGGCGTCGACGGGCGATCGAAGAAATCGCGAGCATTGGCCTGTTCGCGGACCCGTCCGCGAACCATGAAGACCACCTCGCCGGCCAGCCTCCGCACCTGGCCCAGATCGTGCGATGCCATCACGATCTTGGTGCCGGAATGCGCGGCCATCTGGACGATCGACTCGACATGGCGTGTTGCCGCCGGATCAAGGCTTGCGGTGGGCTCGTCGAGCAGCAGTATCTCGGGCTCTCGCGCCAGTGCGCGGGCGAGCGCGACGCGCTGCTGCTCGCCTCCCGACAAGCGCCGGGCGGGACGATCCGCAAGCTCCAGGAGACCGACCCGATCGAGCAGTTCCTCGGTTCGCGCCGCGCGGCGATGGCGGGGACAGCCAGCTCGCGCCAGGCCATAGGCGACGTTCTCGGCCACCGAGCGGCGCAGCATCACCGGCTTCTGAAACAGGAGCGCGCGGCGGGTTTGGCGGGACTCCCTGCGCCCGCCCCAGGTCACTGTCCCTTCCGACGGCGCATCGAGCCCCATGCAGAGCCGCAACAGCGACGTCTTGCCGGAGCCGTTCGGTCCGATGACGAGCGTCGGCGCGCCGGGCCCGATCGTCAGGCTCACCTGATCCAGCATGGTCGTCGCGCCGGCGCGCATCGAAACGCGGTCGAGCACGAGGGGCAGGTCGCTCAGTGTGTCGCGCATCATCAACCCGTCCGCTGCTCGGACCAAGCGCGCACGCCCCAGGCGGCAGCGTTGACGGCCAGAATGAGGCCGATGAGGATGATCCCCAGCCCCAGTGCGAGCGGAAGATTTCCCTTCGAGGTCTCGAGGGCGATCGCGGTGGTCATGGTGCGTGTGAAGCCGTCGATATTGCCGCCGACGATCATCACCGTCCCGACTTCCGCTGCCGCTCGCCCGAAGCCGGCCAGAAGTGCCGTTGTCAGGCTGAAGCGGCCGTCCCACAGAAGCGTCGCCACGCGACCCCATGGGCCCACTCCGACAGCGGTGAGCTCGTCACGATATTCGCTCCACAGGTCCTCGATCGTCTGCCGCGTCAGCGCGGCGATGATGGGAAGCACCAGAAGCGATTGCGCTATGACCATGGCGAGGGGCGTGAACAGGAGGCCCCAGCCGCCGAGCGGCCCCGACCGCGACAGAAGCAGATAGACCGAAAGGCCGACCACGACGGGCGGCAGTCCCATGAATCCGTTGAGCAGCACGATCAGCGCCGCGCGGCCCGGAAAACGCGTCAGGGCCAGTAACGCGCCGAGCGGCAGGCCGATAACGGCAGCAATCGCTACCGCCGACAGGCTGACCATCAGAGAAAGGCGCACGATCGCAAACAGCGTCGCATCCCCGCTCGCGATAAGCTGCCATGCATTCATGCCGAACCTCCTGGCACCTTTTGCTGCAATTATTCCAAAAGTGTCAAATACTTGAATCTGCGCTTAAATATGCAAGAATATGCAGATGGATTTTCTGACGACGAGTGAAGCGGCCGATTATCTGCGGCTTGGCGAACGCAAGCTCTACGAACTGGTCGCCGCCAATGCGGTCCCGTGCAGCAAGGTCACGGGCAAATGGCTGTTTCCGCGCCATGAACTTGACCGCTGGGTGCTTTCGGGACTGATGCGGCCCCAGGGCATGATACTGGCTGAACCGCCGCTGATCGTCGGAGGCAGCCAGGACGATCTGCTCGAATGGGCATTGCGTCAGTCAGGCTCCGGTCTGGCTTCGCTGACGGAAGGCACCGAAAAGGGCGTTCACCGGCTGATGCGTGGAGAGGTCGCGGCTGCGGCTATCCATTTTCACGGCGAGGCGTCGGATGAAGACACCAATATCGCCGCCATCCGTGCCATGCCCCGGCTCCACGATGCCGTGCTGGTCGGATTCGTGCGGCGCGAACAAGGGCTTCTGGTGGCGCCGGGCAATCCCAAGCATCTTCACAGCCTGACCGATGTTCCTTCCAGCGGCGCCAAAATGGCCATCAGGCAGCCGGGCGCCGGCGCACGCATGCTGCTCGACATCCTGCTGGCCCGCGCCGGCATCTCCCTCAGCGATCTCAACCTGCTGGAGCCGCCATGCCTGACCGGCCCGGACCTTGCCGCCGCAATCGGCTCAGGCCGTGCCGATTGCGGAGTGGCCACGCGTTCGGCCGCGCGCGCGGCAGGTCTCGAATTCGTGCCGCTGGTGTGGGAAAATTTCGATCTCCTGATGCGGCAGCGGACTTATTTCCAGCCGTCGCTGCAAGCCTTGATTGCTTTCCTGGCAAGGGGCGGCGTCAGCGGGCACGCCGACGAACTGACCGGGTACGACACCGCCCCGGCGGGAAAAATCCGCTTCTACACCTGATCGAGTGAGGGCGCGGCAAGGCGCTCGTGTCAGCCGAGGTCGATTTCGCCTTCCACGACATGGTTCAGGGAAGTGCCTTCCGCCGTGATGACAGCCTTCACGGTCAGGCGGCCCTTCCCCCGCAGCCCGGCTTCCTCCACGGTCTTCTCGATCGCCTGCTGGGATGTCACGCCGACCTGCTTCAGGAACTTGCGCAAGGATACGTTGAAGGGATCAGCTTCCATGTTCTGGGTCATGGGATTACCTCGCAAATCTGTCCGGGTCGCACCCGCTCTTTGCAAACGGGACTCGCTCGTCAGCGGAACACGGAATGCCGTCCGAGGCAATGCCCTGCTTCCCGGGACAACTCTCATCCGACTAGATGGGCGGGGCGGCACCACGAAAAATGCCATACCCGGCCAAAAACTTCTTTCAGGTGAGTAGCTGTGCGGCCTCGCCCTGCTTGGATAGCAGCGTGACCGCCTTCTTGTCGAAGGACACGAAGGTTTCGCCGCCCAGCCACTTGCCCTCGTGTGCCATGATGCCGTCGGCGAAGTCTCCTCCGGCCTCCAGCAGCGCAAGCCCGGCTTCCACGGCGGGCCGGTTCATGACGACATTGGCCGCATCGAGCAGCGCCCGGATGGCTACCGCCACGTCCTCATTCGGCAGCTTGGCCCCCTGCCGCAATATCCAGGCAAGTTCGCACAGCGATGGCAGCGACACGGCGATCAGCGTCGCGTCTTTGAGCAAATTGCGCGCCTTGCGACATTGCGCGGCGTCGTCCTGCAAGATGGCGCGAGCCAGTACGTTGGTATCGGCGGAGATCTTCATTCGCCGTCCAGTTGACCGGCCCAGCCTGCGGCGGCGATTTCGCTCATTTCCTCGATCGTCAGCGGCTTTTGCAGATTCACCTTGCCGTCCAGCGCATGGATGAAGCCGTCAATCGTGCCACTGGGCCGTGCCGCGCGCACCTTCAGTTCGCCGCCCGGCAGCTTTTCAAACTCGACCCTCTCCCCCGGCTTGATGCCGAGGTGTTGCAGCAAGTCCCGTTTCAGCGTGACCTGCCCCTTCACCGTGACCGCTAAGGATGCCATCGCAGCCTCCTGATTCAAGCCATCAATGTAATGTGTTTTTCAATTACATTCAAGGTCGACCACATCGCAAGCACGCCTTGTCAAAGGCCGCTGCCAGCCTATGCCGGACGCGGAATCACTCCCACTCGATGGTGCCGGGGGGCTTGCTCGTCACGTCATAAACGACGCGGTTGATGCCGCGGACTTCATTGATGATGCGTGTGGCGGCGCGGCCGAGGAATTCCATGTCGTAATGATAGAAATCCGCAGTCATGCCGTCGACGGAGGTCACGGCGCGCAGGGCGCAGACGAATTCATAGGTGCGCCCATCGCCCATGACGCCCACGGTCTGCACCGGCAGGAGCACGGCGAAGGCCTGCCAGATGGCGTCATACAACCCGGCCTTGCGGATCTCGTCCAGATAGATCGCATCGGCCTGGCGCAGGATATCCAGCTTCTCGCGCGTCACGCCGCCCGGGCAACGGATCGCCAATCCGGGCCCGGGAAACGGATGGCGGCCGATGAAGCTTTCGGGCAGTCCGAGCTCCTTGCCGAGCGCCCTCACCTCGTCCTTGAAGAGTTCGCGCAGCGGCTCGACAAGCTTCATGTTCATGCGCTCGGGCAGGCCGCCGACATTGTGATGCGACTTGATCGTCACGGAAGGCCCGCCGGTGAAGGAAACGCTTTCGATGACGTCGGGATAAAGCGTGCCCTGGGCCAGGAAATCCGCGCCGCCCAGCTTCTTCGCCTCCTCCTCGAAGACCTCGATGAAAAGACGGCCGATGGTCTTGCGCTTCTTCTCCGGGTCGGCCTCGCCTTCCAGCGCACTGAGGAAGCGATCGGAGGCATCGACGAGGATCAGCGGAAGATTGTAGTGCTGGCGGAACATCTCGACCACGTCGCGGGCCTCGTTCTGCCGCATCAGTCCATGATCGACCAGGATGCAAGTCAGTTGCTCGCCGACCGCCTCGTGGATCAGAAGTGCGGCGACCGAAGAATCCACGCCGCCCGAAAGCGCGCAGATCACCTTGCCGTCGCCTACCTGCTTGCGAATGGTTGCGACCGCCTGCTCGCGATAGGCCGCCATGGTCCAATCGCCGGCAAGGCCCGCGATGTTATGGACAAAATTCGACAGGAGCCGCGCGCCGTCCGGCGTGTGAACAACTTCCGGATGGAACTGCACGCCGTAGAAGCGCCGCTTGTCATCGGCGATGGCCGCGAAGGGCGCGCCAGTGGAGGTGCCGACGACACGGAAACCCTCCGGCAGGGCCGTCACGCGGTCGCCATGGCTCATCCAGACCTGGTGGCGAGTGCCCCTGGCCCAGACCCCGTCGAAAAGCGCGCACTCATCCTCGATCTCCAGGAAAGCACGTCCGAATTCGCGGTGATGTCCGCCTTCGACCTTCCCGCCGAGCTGGGCGCACATGGTCTGCTCCCCATAGCAGATGCCGAGGACGGGAATGCCGGCCTCGAAGATGGCCTGCGGAGCGCGCGGGCTGCCGGTATCGACGGTGGAGGCCGGGCTGCCGGAAAGGATGACCGCTTTCGGCTTTATGCGGTCGAAAGCCTCGTCGGCGGACTGGAAGGGAACGATCTCGGAATAGACACCGGCCTCGCGCACGCGACGCGCGATAAGCTGCGTCACCTGGCTGCCGAAGTCGATGATGAGGACGGTATCGGGATGAGCGGTGGTGTTCATGCCGAGCCTTTAGAGAAAAGCGTGAGTCGGCGCAACGTCTCAAATGACGCAGAGACGATTGGCCTAAAGATGGATCTGGCCTCGTAATATGGCCAGTTCCAGCAGATCGACGGCGCGGGCGAGCTTTTCATCGACCACATGGAGATATTCGGTCCAGTCGCCGACATGGGTGAGTTCGGCGGCACCGTCCGAAATGCCGCGCAAGGCAATCAGCGGACGGCCGAAATGCTGGCAGGCGCGCAGAACGGCATATGTCTCCATATCCACCATATCGGCGTCGATGGCGTCATAGCCTTTCCCGGAAACGATATTCCCGCCTGTGGAAAGCGTCGCCTCCGGAATGCCGGGAATGCGCAGCGGCAGCGGAATGCTGGCGGGCAGGTTCAGGAAAGGCGTGACGCCTTTCTGGAAACCCAGCGCCGAGGCATCCATGTCGCGATATGCAACGGAAACGGCCTGATAGACCTCCGTCTGCTCCAGCTTCCTGCTGCCGGCCGATCCGAGCGAGACGATCAGGTCCGGCAGTTGATCGGTGGCTTCGAGCGCCGCAAGAGCCGCGGCGAGTTGCACCGCCGCTTCCACCGGACCGACACCGGTCATCAACGGGACGAAACGCTTTTGAAGATGCGGACCATATTCCGCCTCGGCCGCCATGACGAACAGCACCCTGAAGCCGGCGAGTTGTGTCGGCTCGGCGCTCATCTCAGCCGGCGATGCCCTGGCGGCCAAGCACGGTCATCATCGTGCCGGTCATGGTCGCGATCAGCTTCGCCTCGCCTTCTTTGTTGAATGCATAGGCCTGGCCGTCGGCGACGATGATGGTGCG
>Ga0164243_10013820_pt1 | contig 11316 bp, 4 predicted proteins | sample OricompcompostOP_FD_108781 | JGI IMG/M metagenome (GOLD analysis project Ga0164243, IMG submission 108781) | Organic Plus compost microbial communities from Emeryville, California, USA - Original compost - Organic plus compost (OP) | ecosystem: Engineered > Solid waste > Mixed feedstock >... | reverse complement strand
GTGCGCTTGGGCTTGGCGGGCGGCTCCGCCTCGGTGGCCGGTTCCGGAGCAGCGGCCTCGGCCGGTTCGGCGGCTTCGGCCGGGGCCTCGGCCGCGGGGGCTTCCGCGGCCGGCTTGGCGCGGCTGCGGCGGCGGCGGGCCGGCTTCTCCTCGGGCGGTGGCAGCTCCACCCAGATCTCCTCCGCCGGCTCGGCCCGGGCCGCGGCGGCCGCGGCGGGCGCTTCGACCGGGGCGGGGGCGGGGGCCGGGGCCGCGGCGGGCGCGGGCTGTGCGGCCGGGCGCTCGTCGTTGGCGGGCTGCGCCTGGGCGGTGTCGTACCAGCCATAGGGATCGGCGCCGTCGGGCGTGCGCGCCCGGGTCCAGGCGTAGGCGTCGGCCGGACGGCCCTCCTCGCGCGGACGGCGGCCGCCGCGGCGGCCACGGCGACGGCGACGGCGACGCCCGCCTTCCTCTGCGCCCTCCTCCTCGTGGCCGGCCTCGGCGTAGGCTTCCTCTTCCTCCTCGCCTTCCTCGGCCTCGCGGCGACGGGGAGCGGCCTCGGCGGCTTCCTCGCCGCGGCGCCCGCGGCGGCGGCGGCGGCGACGGCGGCCCTGGCCGGCTTCCTCGGCGGCGACGGCTTCCTCCTCCTCGGCCTCCTCTTCTTCCTCCTCCTCTTCCTCCTCGAAGACCTCGGGCTCCTCCTCGGGCTCGGCGGGAAGCTGGGCGAGGGCGGTCGGCGCGGGCAGGGGCGGGCGGCCCTCGCCCTCCGCGAGGGTGGAGAGCCGCTCGATGTCCTGTTCGCCGTGGCCCATGGACTCGTCGAGCTGCACGGAGACGAACAGGCCCTGCTGCTGGTGCAGCCTGAGCAGGTGCGCGCGCTTCTCGTTCAGGATGTAGAGGCCCACCGCCGGCTCGACGCGCAGGCGCAGCTCGCCGGCGCCGTGGCGCGCCGCCTCGATCTCGACCGCGCGCAGCGCCGCCAGGGCGCTGGATTCCACCGAGCGGACGCGGCCGACGCCCTGGCAGTGCGGGCAGACGTGGGTGGTGCCTTCCAGCACCCCCGTGCGGCGGCGCTGGCGCGACAGCTCCATCAGGCCGAAGGCGGAGATCTTGCCCATCTGGATGCGGGCGCGGTCGTCCTTCAGCGCGTCCTTCAGCTTCTTCTCGACCAGCCGGTTGTTCTTCGGCTCGTCCATGTCGATGAAGTCGATGACGATCAGGCCGGCCAGGTCGCGCAGGCGCAGCTGGCGGGCGGCCTCCTCGGCCGCCTCCAGGTTGGTCTTCAGCGCCGTGTTCTCGATGTTCCGCTCGCGCGTCGACTTGCCGGAGTTGACGTCGATGGCGACCAGGGCCTCGGTCTGGTTGATCACCAGGTAGCCGCCGGACTTGAGCGGCGCGACCGGCGAATAGATCTGCGCCAGACTGTCCTCGATCCTGTGCTTCACGAAGATCGGGGCGGCGTCGCGGTAGAGCTGGATCTTCTTGGCCTGCGACGGCATCAACATGCGCATGAAGTCGCGCGCCTCGCGGTAGCCGTCGTCGCCCTCGACCTCGATGCCGTCGATGTCCTTGTCGTACATGTCGCGGATGGCGCGCTTGACGAGGTCCTCCTCCTCGTAGATCAGCGCCGGCGCGATCGACTTCAGGGTCTTCTCGCGGATGTCTTCCCACAGACGCAGCAGGTATTCGTAGTCGCGTTTGATCTCCGCCTTGGTGCGCTTGGCGCCGGCGGTGCGGACGATCAGGCCCATGCCGTCGGGCACGTCCAGGCTCTGGATCACGCCCTTCAGGCGCTTGCGGTCGGAGGCCGCGGCGATCTTGCGGCTGATCCCGCCGCCGCGGGCGGTGTTGGGCATCAGCACGCAGTAGCGGCCGGCCAGCGAGAGGTAGGTGGTCAGCGAGGCGCCCTTGGCCCCGCGCTCGTCCTTGACGACCTGCACCAGCATGATCTGCCGGCGCTTGATCACCTCCTGGATCTTGTAGCGGCGGAGCAGGCGCCGGCGGCGGCGCTCCAGCTCCTCCTCCATCACGTCGTCGTCGTCCTCGCCCACCGCGTCCTCGCCCTCGGCCTCGCCGGAGTCGGCCGCGTGGCCGTTGTGGCGGCTGGAATGGCGCTCGTTCTCCTCGGCCTCCTCGCGCAGCAGGGCTTCGCGGTCGGCGACGGGGATCTGGTAGTAGTCCGGATGGATCTCGTTGAAGGCGAGGAAGCCGTGCCGGTTGCCGCCGTACTCGACGAAGGCGGCCTGCAGGCTGGGTTCGACGCGCGTGACCTTGGCGAGGTAGATGTTGCCGCGCAGCTGCTTCCTGGCGCGGCTCTCGAAATCAAATTCCTCGACGCGGGTCCCGTCCACGACGGCCACACGCGTTTCTTCCGCGTGGGCGGCGTCGATCAGCATCTTCTTTGACATCTATATTCTCTCCGCGGCCTGCGCCGGAGCCGGGCTCCGGAGGCCGGTGAAAGGGCCGCCCGCGCGCGCGGAGCCGCACGTCCTCGACCGCGCACGAGGCTGCGGCTGCAGGGACGGCTGAACGCCGTTGTAGGGCGGGGGTAGGGCGACCCATCGTTGTATCCATTTGCGCACGGGGCGCAGATCGGTGGCGCGTCGCCGAGCCGCCAGGGCGGCCGCGACGCCGTGTTCGCCGGCGCGCTCGATCGGCGCCGAGGCGGCGGCGGACGTGGGCGGACTCTGCAACATGCCGCCGCAAAAGAAAAGGCCGCGCGAGTCCCTGGCTGTAGTGGCGCTTGCCTGGGTCGGGACTGATTCGCCTGACGTGCGTATCAGACGAATCGTTTCCATCGGTTAACCCTTTCGCTACCGGCTGGAGCGGATATGCGTTGCAGTGACGGTGGGTTGGCGCGGCGGCTGGGACATGCGCACGGAGTGGGCCAAGGCGTTGGGCGTGGGGATCGGCCGCTTTGCGGTCGTCCTCTCCGCGCTCGCCTGCATGGGCGCGTCCCCCTGGGTCGGCCCGGACGCCCAGCCCCGGGCCAAGGTCCGTTTCGGCGGCGACCAGAAGACCACCCGCGTGGTGCTCGAGCTCGACCGGTCCGCGCACGGCAAGCTGGTGACCCCCGGGGCGACCCAGACGGACGCCGCCCGCAGGGTGGTGCTGGCCCTTCCGGGCCTGGACGTGCGCACCGATCTCGGCGGCGACGGCGAGGGGCTGGTCCGGTCCTGGTCGATGGACCATGTGGCCGGCGCCACGACCCTGGAGCTCAGCCTGACCCGCCCGGCCAGGGTGGTCCGCCGTTTCCTGCTCGCCCCGACCGAGGGCGCGCCGCGCTACCGTTACGTCATTGACCTGGCGGCCGCCCAGCCGCCGCCCGCCGCGCCGCGCGCGCCGACCAAGGCTGTCCTCACCCGCGTCGCCGCGCCCGTGCACGCCCGGAAGGTGATCGTCATAGACGCCGGCCACGGCGGCAAGGACCCGGGGGCGCTGGGCTCGCGGGCCGAGGAGAAGGACCTCACCCTCGCGGCGGCCAGGGCCCTGAAGGCCCGGCTTGAGCGGGACGGCCGCTACCGCGTCGTGCTCACCCGGTCCGACGACGAGTTCGTGCCGCTGGAGCGGCGCGTGCAGCTGGCGCGCCGGGCGGAGGCGGACCTGTTCATCTCGCTGCACGCGGACGCCGGCTCGGACCCGTCGCTGCGCGGCGCGACCGTCTACACCCTCTCCGACAAGGGCTCCGACCGGGTGGCCCGCAACGTCATGAGCAAGGACGACTGGTTCATCAACGTCGACCTTCCGAGCCGCGACCGCTCGGTGAACCAGATCCTGCTCGACCTCACCCAGCGGGCGACCAAGAACCAGTCGTCCGCCTTCGCCGAGTTCCTGGTGGACCGCGTCGGCGACCAGACGGCGATGCTCCAGCACAGCCACCGCGCGGCCGGCTACGTGGTGCTGCTGGCGCCGGACGTCCCGGCGGTGCTGCTGGAGATGGGCTTCATCACCAACCCCCAGGACGAGGCGCTGCTGCGCGATCCGCGCCGGCGGGTGCGGCTGATGAACGCGGTGGGCGACTCCATCGACGACTACTTCGCGGCCCAGCGGCGCTACGCCGCCCGCTGAGCGGCGGGTTCCGGCTTGGCGAAGCCGTGCAATAGGCGCTAAGCGGGGGCGGCGGGCTGTTCGCGCCGCACGGGGAAAAGCAAGCGTTGGACCGCCTCGAACGACCGCTCGCGATCGCAGGGATCGCGGTGCTCAGCGTCATCGCTGTCGCCGGCTTCGCCCTGGCCCTCTACGCGGCCCTGCTGTTCCACGGCATGCCCGACGCGTCGGACCTGGCCGACTATCGCCCGCCCACGGCGACGCGGGTCTACGCCTGGGACGGCACCCTGATCGGCGAGTTCTCGCGCGAGCGGCGCATCTACGTCCCCTACGAGCAGATTCCGCCCAAGCTGGCCGAGGCGTTCCTGGCCGCCGAGGACCACAACTTCTTCAAGCACGGCGGCATCGACGTCGGCGGCCTCAGCCGCGCCATGGCCCGCAACGTCCTCAACCTGATGCGCGGCCGCCGATTCGAGGGCGGCTCGACCATCACCCAGCAGGTCGCCAAGAACGTACTGCTCGGCAACGAGGCGACCATCGGGCGCAAGCTGAAGGAGGCGATCCTCGCCCGCCGGCTGGAACAGACCCTGACCAAGGAGCAGATCCTCGGCCTGTACCTGAACGAGATCTGGCTGGGCTACCGCTCCTACGGCGTCGGGGCGGCGGCCTACAACTACTTCGGCAAGTCGCTGCAGGACCTCGACCTGGCCCAGATGGCCTATCTGGCGGCCCTGCCGAAGGGCCCGGACAACTACCACCCGATCCGCAACAAGGCGCGGGCGATCGAGCGGCGCAACTGGATCATCGACCAGATGGAGCAGCTCGGCTGGGTCGGCCACGCCGAGGCGGCCGCCGCCAGGCGCGAGGACCTGAAGGTCCAGCAGGCCCCCGTGCGCGCGCACTATCGCGACGCCGACTACTTCGTGGAGGAGGTCCGCCGGCAGGGGCTGGCGACCATCGGGCCGAAGATCAACGAGGGCGGCTACTACGTCCGCACCACCCTGGACCCGCGCCTGCAGACCATCGCGCGCGCGGCGCTGATGGACGGGTTGGAGAAGTACGACCGCCGCCACGGCTGGCGCGGCGCCTGGGGCCATGTGGAGCCCGCGCCCGGATGGGAGCAGGCGGCCAAGAGCGTGAGTCCGCCGTCGGAACGCCGCAAGTGGCGCCAGGCCGTGGTGGAGTCCGTCGAAGGCGGCGTGCGCGTGCTGCTGGCGGGCGGCGGCATGGGCGCGCTGGCGGCCGAGGACGTGGCCTGGGCGCGGGCCGGCAAGGGGCTGCAGCGCGGCGACCTGATCTTCGTCGAGGAGGACGGGGGGACGCTCCGGCTGAAGCAGATCCCCGCCGTCAACGGCGCGGTCGTGGCCGTCGAGCCGCACACCGGACGGGTGCTGGCGCTGGTCGGGGGCTACAGCTTCTCCCTGTCCAAGTTCAACCGGGCGACCCAGGCGGAGCGCCAGCCGGGCTCGGCGTTCAAGCCGTTCGTCTATGCGACCGCGCTGGAGAACGGCTTCACCCCCGCCTCCAAGGTGACCGACGCGCCCATCTCCCTGCCCGGGGCGCAGCCGGGGGAGGTGTGGAAGCCGCACAATTACGAAGGCGATCGGTTCTACGGCCCGCTGCCGCTGCGGCGGGGGCTGGAGCTGTCCCTGAACACCATGACCGTGCGCATGGCCCTGTCGGTCGGCATGCGGAAGGTCCGCGACACGGCCATCCGGACCGGGGTGGTCGACGACATGGCGCCGGTGCTGTCGATGGCGCTCGGCGCGGCCGAGGTGACGCCCTTCCGCCTGACCGGCGCCTATTCCGCCTTCCTGAACGGCGGCCGCCGGGTCGAGCCGCACGTGATCGAGCTCGTGGAGGACCGCGAGGGCAAGGCCGTCTGGCGCGCGGACAAGCGCGACTGCCCGGGCTGCAAGCAGCCTTACGGCGGCCAGGACCCGCCGGTGCTGGAGCCGCTCGGCAAGCAGGTGTTCGACCCGATCACCGCCTACCAGCTCGCCTCGATGATGCAGGGCGTGGTGGCCCACGGCACCGCCTACGCCGCGCACGGCCTGGGGCCCCAGTACGGCGGCAAGACCGGCACGACCAACGACTTCCGCAGCGCCTGGTTCGTGGGCTTCAACCCCAGGATGGTGGTGGGCGTGTTCGTCGGCTTCGACGACAACCGCTCGCTCGGCAATCACGAGACCGGCGCCCAGGCGGCGCTGCCGATCTTCATCGACTTCATGCAGAACGCCATGCAGGGCCGCGACCCCGGCGAGCTGGTCCCGCCCAAGGACGCCAAGTTCGCCCTGGTGAACGGCGAGCGGGAGGCGTTCCGCAGCGGCACGGAGCCGCGTCCGGTGGAGCCCAGGCCGGCCGGCCCCGTGCCCTATGCGGTGGCCTGGCCCAACGGCGAGATCTCCGCCGCGCCGGGCGGCCAGCCGGCCCCCGCCGCGCCGCCGCCCAAGCCCGCCAAGCCGCCGGCGGACCTCACGGGCCTGTACTGAGGCGGGCAAGCCTTGTTGGCCGGGGGAGGGCGCGCTATCTCCCCTGGCCCCGCCGGACCGCGGGCCCGAAGCGTTTAAGGATTGCACATGCGAGCGGATGTCGAGGCCATGGCGGCCGACATCGAGCGGTCGATCGACCTGCTCAGGAGGCGACTTTGACTGGGATGTCGCTCTAAGACGCCTGGACGAGCTCAACGCCCGTTCCGAGGATCCGACCCTGTGGGACCGGCCCGACGAGGCCCAGGCGCTGATGCGCGAGCGCAACCGCCTGGCCGGCCAGGTGGACAGCGTGCGCGAGCTCTCCACCAAGCTCAAGGACACGCTGGACTTCTGCGAGCTGGCCGAAGCCGAGAGCGACGAGGCCTCGATCGACGAGGCGCGCCGCGAGCTGCGCGGCGTGAAGGAGAAGGCGGCCCGGGCGGAGCTGGAGGCGCTGCTGTCGGGCGAGGCGGACGGCAACGACTGCTACGTCGAGATCAACTCCGGCGCGGGCGGCACCGAATCCCAGGACTGGGCCGAGATGCTGGCGCGCATGTACAGCCGCTGGGCCAACGCCCACGGCATGAGCGTGGACGTGATCGAGGAGACGCCGGGCGAGCAGGCGGGGATCAAGTCCGCGACCCTTCAGGTGAAGGGGACCAACGCCTACGGCTGGCTGAAGACGGAGGCGGGCGTGCACCGGCTGGTGCGCATCTCCCCCTACGACTCCAGCGCCCGGCGCCACACCAGCTTCGCCTCGGTGTGGGTCTATCCGGTGGTCGACGAGACCATCAACATTGAGATCAACCCCGCCGACGTGCGCACCGACACCTACCGGGCGTCCGGCGCGGGCGGCCAGCACGTGAACAAGACCGACTCGGCGGTCCGCCTGACGCACATCCCGACCGGGATCGCGGTGGCCTGCCAGAGCGAACGCTCCCAGCACCAGAACCGCGACCGCGCCTGGACCATGCTGCGCGCGCGCCTTTACGAGCTGGAGCTGCAGAAGCGCGAGGCGGCCGCCCAGGCTTTGGAGGACCAGAAGACCGACATCGGCTGGGGCCACCAGATCCGGTCCTATGTGCTGCAGCCGTACCAGATGGTGAAGGACCTGCGCACGGACGTGGAGACCTCCGACACCCAGGGGGTGCTGGACGGGGACCTGGACCAGTTCATGGGCGCGGCCCTGGCCCAGCGGGTCGGCGCCACCCGCGAAGAGGCGAGCGCCTGATCCGGGGCAGGGGGCCCGCCCGGGCCCCTTTCGCCTACGGGCCGGCCAGCTCACGGGCGGCGGCCAGCACCGCCTCGGCGTGTCCCTTGACCGACACCTTGCGCCACACCCGCCTCAGGATCCCGTCCCGGTCGATCAGGAAGGTGGCGCGCTCGATCCCCATGTACTTGCGCCCGTAGAGGCTCTTCTCCACCCAGACCCCGTAGTCCTCGACCGTCCTGCCCTCGGCGTCGGCGCCGAGCCGGACGGCCAGGGCGTGCTTGGCGCGGAACCTGGCGTGGCTCTTCACCGGATCCTTCGAGACGCCCACCACGACGGCGCCGATGCCGTCGAACTCCGGCTTCAGGGCCGAGAACGCCTTGGCCTCGCTGGTGCAGCCGGTGGTGTCGTCCTTGGGGTAGAAGTACAGGACGACGGTCTTCCCCTTCAGCGCCTCCAGCCGGATGTCGCCGCCCTCGTCGGACGGAAGGTCGAACTCGGGCGCTTTGTCGCCGGGCTGAAGGGCGGCCGCCATGCTAGACTCCTCGGGATTTCGGGCCGCGACTATGGGGCGGGTTGGGTGAATAGGCAAAGCCGCGGCGCGTCCGCCTGGCCGCGCGGCGGCAGGGCCCTGCAGTGCTGAGACCGTCCTGGCGGCATGGCCGGACGGTCCTCCTGGGCGCGCTCGCGGGCGGCGTTCTGCTCGCGGGGGGCCTGGCCGTGCGTCTGTGGCAGGGCCCGATCGGCCTGGACGCGGTCCGGCCGGCGCTCGAGCGCTGGCTGGGCCAGGCGGCGCCGGGCGGGCGCGCCCGGGTGGGGGCGGCCGAGCTGGTCTGGTTCCGCAGCGCCCACGCCCTCGGCCTCAGGCTTCACGACGTCACGGTGACCGACCGACGGGGCCGGCCGGTGCTGCGGGCCCGGACGGCGGAGGCGGGCCTGGCCGCGGCCTCGCTGGCCGGGTTGCGTCCGGCGCCCGGCCGCTTGGCGGCCCGGGACTTCTTTGCGGCGGTCAGCGTCTCTCCCCAGGGCCGCTATGCGCTCGGCTACGACGCCGCCGGTCCGCCCCCTCGCGGCGGCCCGGACGATCTCTGGGGGCTGTTCGGCGACCTGACCGGCCCCGCCCGGACCCGCCGTCCGCTGAGCCAGCTGCGCGAGCTGGACCTCGAGCGGGGCGTCGTCGCCCTGCGCCAGAACGGCGGCGAGCTTCGCTGGACCGGACGGATCGCCGCGGCGCGGCTCGAGAAGGCGTCCGGGCGGCTTTCGGCGCGGCTGGACCTAACGGTCGGCGCCGCCTCGCTGCAGGCCCGCGCCGGGGGGGCGGTTGGGCTGGAGCACGCGGCGCTGGAGGCCCGGGTCGCAGGCCTGGATCCGGCCCGCCTCTTCCCCTCGGTCGGCCCAACCCGGGCGTTGTCGGCGCTCGACGCGGTGCTGCAGGGCGAAGGCGCCGTCCGCTGGGCGGCGAGCGCCGGCCTGCAGGCGGGGCGGCTCAGCCTGGAGGCGGGACCGGGCGAGCTCCGGCTCGGCTCGCGGCGCGAGCCGTTCGCGGGAGGCGAGCTCAGGACCGTGTACGAGCCCCGCACGCGCCAGGTGGTGCTGCAGGCCGCGCGCCTGCGGACCTCCAGCGCGGACCTCGACCTCGGCGGGCGCTTCTGGCTCTCGCCGCAGGGGGCGGGCGCGCCAGCCAGGCTGGAGGTCGCCCTGGCGTCGCGCGCGTCGCGCCTGGCGCTGGCGCCGGGGGCCGTCCCCCAGCCGATCGAGGCCTTCAGCCTCAGGGCGGCCTACACCCCCAGGACCGGCCGGCTCGAGCTCGGCCAGGTCAGCGCCAGGGTGGCGGGTGCGCCGCTCAACGCCTCGGGCGTCTTCCAGCGCCCGCGCCCGGGACAGTCCTGGGGCGTCAAGCTCCGGGGCCGCATCGACGGCTTCGTCGAGCCTCGGCAGGTCACCGCCCTGTGGCCGGACGGGCTGAACGACGACGCCCGCGCCTGGCTGGACGGCCATGTCCGCGCGGGGCGGCTGGGGCAGGCGGCGTTCTCCGTGGACCTGCCGCCCGGCGCCGTGGCGGACGGCCGGCCCCGGCCCAACGAGGCGATCAACCTCCGCTTCGCGTTCGACGGCGCCGCTGTCCTGCCGGACGAGACCATCCCCCTGGTCGAGCAGGGGCGCGGCGCGGGCGTCCTCCAGGGCGACCGGTTCGACCTGACGGTGGCCTCCGCGCGCATGCAGGGCGTGGCGCTCTCGGAGGGCCTGGTGCAGCTGCCCCGCCTGATCGGCGAGGGCAAGCGCCTGGAAGTCTACGCCCGCGCGAGGGGCGAGGCGCGCCAGATCCTGCAGATCGTCGACGGCGCGAGCGGCGGCGCGCCCACCCGCCGGGGCCTTGCCCCCTCGCGCCTGTCCGGCGCAGGCGACGTCCTGTTCCATGTCGGCCGGACGCTCCGCGAGGGGCCGGACGACTACTGGGCCGACTACGACGGCGTGATCCGGGGCGCCGCCCTGCGGGAGGCCGTGCTCGGGCTGACGCTGCGGTCCCAGGCGCTGAAGCTGTCCGGGACGATGGACCGGCTCTCGGCGCGCGGCCGTGTGCGGCTCGGCCCCTATCGCGGCCCTCTGGAGTTCGCCGCAAGATTCCCCGACGGGCGGCCCACCACCCAGAAGGCGGTGTTCGACGGCGTGCTCGACGCCTCCGGCCTGGGCCTGTCCGGCCCGGCCGGCGGCGCCCTGCCGTTCGTCGCCCGCTTCGAGAGCCGGGGCGACGCCGGGCGGGGGGTGATCCGCTCCCGGGCCTTCGACGGAAAGACCGTCTGGCGGCTCGGGCCGCGCGGGGAGTTCAGCGGGCAGGGCGTGCTCGACGTTGCCGCCCTGCGGGCGGCCGGCGCGCCGGTCGGACCGGGCGTGCCGGACCGCATGCCGGCGCGGCTGCTGCTGCGGCAGGGTCCGGACGGCTGGACGGGATCGCTGCAGGCGGACGCCTATTCCGGCTCGATCCGGATGCCGGAGGGCCCCGACTTCCGGCTGACCTACGCCGCCCAGCTGAGCCCGGCGGAAGCGGGCCGCATCGGCCTGCAGCCGCGGCCCGCGGCCCTGAGCCTGGACCTCTCCGGGGGGGAGGAGCGGGGCAGCCTGACCTATGGCGCCGGCCCCTGGCTGGGACAGGTGAGCTGGGCGCCGGGGCAGGGCGCGCGCACCCAGTACCGCTGGCGGACCACCTTCAGCCCCGCCGACCTGCACGCCCTGGGACTGCCGGCCGGCATCGAGCCCAGGACTTCCCTGCCGGTCGACCTGATCCTCACGCCCACGGGCGGGGGCTGGACCGGCGCGGGACAGGTCGCGGGGGGAGACGTCCGGATCGAGGCCTCCGCGCCCGACGGCGGACACCGCCGCGTGCTGGTGTCCGGCGCCCTGCAGGGGGCGGCCCTGGCGGGGCTCGGCCTGTCGCCCGAGGGGATGATCTCGGGGCCGGCCGCCTTCAGGGCGGAGCTGGACGCCGGGGCCGGCGGCGTCGGCTCCGGACGCATCGTCGTGGACCTGCAGCAGGCGGCGGTGAGCGCGCCCTTCATCGGCTGGACGAAGACGGCCGGCCGGCCGCTGCGGCTGACCTCGGACTTCGACCGC
>Ga0164243_10013819_pt1 | contig 11316 bp, 7 predicted proteins | sample OricompcompostOP_FD_108781 | JGI IMG/M metagenome (GOLD analysis project Ga0164243, IMG submission 108781) | Organic Plus compost microbial communities from Emeryville, California, USA - Original compost - Organic plus compost (OP) | ecosystem: Engineered > Solid waste > Mixed feedstock >... | reverse complement strand
GGGGTCGGCGGCGTCATCCCCCGGATGACCAGCTCGAGCGCGCGCGCCAGTCCGGCCGCGACGCTCGCCGCCGGAAGCTCCTGGGCTCCGGCGGCGACCATGCGCGTGACCAGATGGACGTCGGCGAGCGCGAAATCGTCTCGCACCAGGCCGGCGGCCTTGGCTCGGGCGAGCGGCTCGACGAGCAGATTCTCGACCCTGGCCCGGAGCCGGTCGATCACCTGCAGATCGCGGCCCTCCGCCTGCAGGGATTCGGCGAGCCCGCTGTGGGCGAGCGCCAGGCTCGCGAGCTCGCGGAGGGCGACGAAGAAGGTGTCGCGCCGCCCCTCGAGCCGCGCGATGAGGAGGGCGAGATCGTCGAGGTGGCTCTCGATCACCGCGATGGTCAGCGAGACCCGGTCGGGGAAGTTTCGGTAAAGGGTGCCGCGGCCGACGTGCGCTCGCTCGGCGATCCTTTCCAGCGGCGCGTGGTAGCCCTCGCGCTCGAAGATCTCCGTCGCCGCCCGCACCAGGCGCTCGCGCCGCTGACGTGCGTCCCGTCTCACCTGTTCGCCCCTTCCCTGGGGCGCCGGCTTCGCGCGAGCGTTCCCCGTGCGGTTGATTACGGGATCGCGAGCATTTCGTACATCGAACGGTCGCGGCGGCGGGCGCCACGCGCCGCGCGGGCGGAGCCGCCCTTTGATCCAACTTTTGATCGTGAACGGGCCTTCGAGCGTTGCCTCAAGTCGACAGGCGCCCGCCGGCCGGCGGAACACGAGGTGGATGTGCGGCTTCCGGAGACAGTCGAACCTGGAGCGCGAAGAATGCGGCGCCGCTGGCGGTCGCTTCTGGACGAGCGTTCGTGGGAGTTCGCGCCCCACGAGCGCCCCACCATGCCGGGCTCTCCCGCCGCGCCGGAGCATCCGCGCCTGCGGCGAGCCGGCTACGGCCTGATCGCGCTGCTCGTCGGCGTCACCGGCGGACTGGGCAACGCCCTGGTGGCCGTCAACACGACCACCCTGCAGGGAGCGCTCGGCCTTTACAGCAACGAGGTCGCCTGGCTGCCCGCCGCCTACGTCATGACGTCGATCTGCATCAACCTGGTGCTGATCAAGTTCCGGCAGGAATTCGGCCTGCGCCGCTTCGTCGCCCTGACGCTGCTCTCCTACGCCCTGATCACCTTCAGCCACCTGTTCGTGCGCGGCTTCGGCAGCGCCATCGCCGTCAGGGCCGCCAGCGGCGTGGCGGGCGCGGGTCTCAGCACCCTCGCGCTCTACTACATGATCCAGGCCTTTCCGGCGCGCTGGCGGATCAGAGGCGTGGTCCTCGGCATCGGCGTTCCCCAGCTCGCCACTCCTATGGCGCGCCTCTTCTCCACCGAACTCCTGGCGGAGAACGAATGGCGCACCCTCTACCTCTTCGAACTGGGGCTTGCGCTGCTGTCGCTCGCCGCCGTCTGGATGCTGCCCCTTCCGCCGAGCGAGCGACGCAAGGCCTTCGAGCCGCTCGACTTTCTCACCTTCCTGCTGCTCGCCTCGGGGATGGCGCTGCTTTGCGCCGTGCTCGCCCAGGGCCGCATCCAGTGGTGGACCGAAGCCCGCTGGATCGGCTGGGCGCTCGCGCTCGCCATTCCGCTCGTCGCCGCAGCGCTCGTCATCGAGCACAACCGCAGCAATCCTCTGCTCAACACCCGATGGCTGGGCAGCGCCGACATCGTCCGGTTCGCCGTCGTCGCCATCCTGGTCAGGATCTGCCTCTCCGAACAGACCTATGCGGCGGTGGGCCTGCTGAACACCCTCGGGCTGAACAACGATCAGCTGCACGACCTGTTCGGCCTCGTCCTGGCGGCGACGGCCGCCGGCTCGATCGCCAGCGCCATAGCCATCGACCCCAATCGCCTGGCGCATCCGATCATGCTCGCGGTCGGGCTGGTGGCGATCGCCGCCTTCGCCGACGCCCACGCCACCAACCTGACCCGCGCCCCGCAGATGTATCTCACCCAGACCGTTCTGGCCTTCTCGGCGACCTTCTTCATGGGCCCGGCCCTGCTCTTCGGCATGAGCCGCGCGCTGCAGCAGGGCCCGGCCTACATCGTCAGCTTTTCGGCCCTGTTCGGCATCACCCAAAGCCTCGGCGGCCTCGCCGGCTCGGCCCTGCTGGGCACCTACCAGACGATCCGCGAGAAGGCCCATTCCCATGAGATCGTGCAGGACATCGTGCTGACCAATCCGATCGTCGCCAACCGGCTGCAGCAGAGCAGCGGGATCTTCGGCCCGCACGTGCTGGACCCGGCCTTGCGCAACGCCCAGGGCGCCGGCCTGCTCAGCCAGCAGATCACGCGCGAGGCCAACATCCTGGCCTATAACGACACCTTCTTCCTCATCGGGGTGCTCGCCAGCCTCACCACCCTTTACCTCGGCTTCCTGCTCGTCCGCGCCGAGTGGCGACGCCGGCGCGCCGAGTCCTTGTCGATCGCGGCGGCGGGAACCCGCTGATGAACGCCGACACTCCGACGCCTCCGACCTCTCCGACCCCGATCACCGAAGAGGGCGCCGCCGAGACCGCCGCGCCGGTCGGCTCCGGCTGGCGTCCGCCGCGGCACGGCTGGGCGGTCACCCTGATCATCATCGCCATCGCCGCGGCGGGAATCCTCGCCGTGCTGGCGGCCTGGCGGCTGCCGCCGTTCGTCAGCGGCGTCGAGCGCACCGACAACGCCTTCGTGCGCGGACAGACGACGGTCATCAGTCCGCAGGTCAGCGGCTACGTCAACTCTGTCCACGTCCAGGACTTCCAGGACGTCAACGCCGGCCAGCCCCTGGTGACGATCGACGAGCGCATCTATCGCCAGCGGGTGGAGCAGGCGCAGGCGAACCTCGACTCCGCCCGGGCCGACCTTGCGAACTCCGACCAGACCCGGCGCTCGCGCGAAGCCCAGCTCCAGGCGCAGGAAGCCGCCGTGGGCAACGCCATGGCTCAGCTCGCGCGCGCCGAGGCCGACATGCGCCGGGTGGACGACCTCGCCAGCGACGGGTCGGTGTCCCAGCGCGAGCGGGACCAGACGCGGGCGGCGCTGCGCCAGGCTGAGACCGGCGTGCGCCAGGCGCAGGCCGCGCGCGAAATCGCCCGTCAGGACGTCCGGGCCGCCGACGTGAGCCGCGCCGGTCTCGAGGCCGCCGTCGAGGCGGCCCGCGCCGCATTGCGTCTCGCGCAGATCGACCTGTCGAACACGGTCATCCGCGCGCCCGAGCGGGGCCAGCTCAGCGACGTGGGCGTCCGGCGCGGCCAGTACGTCACCAGCGGAACGCAGTTGATGTTCCTCGTGCCCCCGCGTTTCTGGGTGATCGCCAACTACAAGGAGGCCCAGACCGCGCGGATGCGGCCGGGTCAGCCGGTCGTCTTCACCGTCGACGCCCTCGCCGGCGCACGCCTGCGCGGGCGCGTCGAGCGCCTGTCGCCCGCCGCGGGGTCCGAGTTCTCGGTGATCCGGCCCGACAATGCGACGGGCAACTTCACCAAGGTGCCGCAGCGCATCTCCGTGCGCATCTCCGTCGATCCGGATCAGCCCCTCGCCGCCCGTCTGCGGCCGGGCATGTCCGTGCAGACGCGGGTCGACGTCTCGAGCGGAGCGACGCCGCGATGATGAAGCTGACGGCGGCGATCGCGGCGGCGGCCCTCGCGCTCGCCGGCTGCGCGGGGCCGCGTCCCGAGATCCCGCGCGCAGCGGCGGTGACGCCGCCTGCAGCCTGGCGGACCCCCTCCGCGCCCGGTCGGCCGATCGACGCGCTATGGTGGCGGCGGCTCGGCGATCCGACCCTGTCGGCGCTCGTGGACGAGGCCCTGGCCCGCAACACGGACTTGGCGATCGCCGCACAAAGGGTCGAGGAGGCGCGCGCGCAGGCGCGCCTCGCGCGCGCTCAGCTCATGCCGAACCTCGAGTTCGCCGCCGGCGGCAGCCGCTCGCGCGACCTGACCGCCGCCGGCGCAGCGGCGACGACCACGGGCGGCGAGCCCGAGCTGACCGTGTCCTATGACGTGGACCTCTTCGGCCGGCTTCGCTCCGCGAGCGCCGCGGCGCGTGCGACGCTGCTGGCGACGGAGGCGGCCCGCGAGACGGTGAGGCTCGCCGTGGCGAGCGAGACGGCCGCCGGCTACGTCACGCTGCGGTCGCTCGACGCTCAGCTGGAGGTCGCCCGCGCGACCCTCGCCTCCCGGGCCAGCGAGCTTCGGATCGCCCGGCGGCAGGCGGAGACCGGCTACACCTCGAACCTGGAGCTCCGCCAGGCGGAGGCTGAGTACCAGGCCGCCGAGCAGCTCGTGCCGCAGACGCAGCTGGCGATCGCTCGGCAAGAGGACGCGCTGAGCCTGCTGACGGGCGCTGCGCCGCGTGCGATTCCGCGCGGCCTTCCGCTCGAGCGGCTGGTGGCGCCGGCGGTTCCCGACGGCCTGCCGGCGGACATCCTGCGCAGGCGCCCTGACCTGTACGAAGCTGAGCAGCACCTCGTGGCCGCCGACCGGCAGCTGGATTCGGCGCGCGCCGCCTTCCTGCCGAGCGTGAGTCTGACCGGTTCGGCCGGCTTGCTGATCTCCAGCGCGCTGAAGGATCCGGTGACGGTCTGGAGCATCGGCGGAAGCGTTCTCGCGCCGATCTTCGACGGCGGGCGTATCGCCGCCGCCGCCGATGTCGCGGCCGCACGCCGCAACCAGGCCGCCTTCGCCTATCGCGCCGCCGCCCTCAACGCCTTCCGTGAGGTCGACGACGCCCTCGCGGCGGTCGCCCGCCTGCGCGAACAGGAAGCGTCCGTTGGCCGCCAGCGTCAGGCCCTGGCCGAGGCCTTTCGGCTGGCGCAGAACCGCTACCGGGCAGGATATTCGCCCTACCTCGAACAGGTGGTGGCGCAGCGCGGCCTGTTGAGCGCCGAACTCGCCCTGGTGCAGATCCGGGAGAACCGCCTGAACGCGGCGGTGTCGCTCTACCAGGCGATGGGCGGCGGCTGGTCCTCCGCTGCGGAGCGGCAATGATCCCGCGCAAGGCGGGCGCTACCGGACAACAACGTTCGCTTATCGCGACGCCGATCTGGCCCAAATCGTCGAGAATTGAGCCCGCGCCTCGCCTTGCCGGCGGACGCGAACACAGCTGCGCAATGTTAATCTGGACGCAGCTGTCCGCATGAACTAGATGCGCGAAACGCGCGGCGCCGCTACGGCGCGCGCGACAGACAACGCGGACGTCACCCTCCCGGACGGCCGCCTCCTGACAACTTCCGCGGCCCGCCGGCTCGGCGGGGCCATGGCCGTCCGGGGTCCGCCTGCGTCGCTGGCCACGCGACAGCTCGAACTGAGACGGTGAGATGATGCTGACGCGCGCCGCCCCGGCCGCCCTCGTGATCGCCCTGCTGGCGCCGGTCGCCGCCGCGGCGCAGACCGCGCCCTACCAGGCGGTGCAGGAACAGAAGCGCTGGACGCTGGATGTCGGCGGCGGGCCTGTCTACGGCTTCAGCGCCAACGGCGGCGGGGCTCGGAAGACCCGCCTCACGCCGTGGGGCAGTTTCAACTACGACAATCGACTGTACGCCAACGGGCTCGACGGCGTCGGCTACAACGTCGTCAGGAGCGACGACCTGCGCGTCGGCGTTCAGGTCCGCCCGCACTACGGCAGCGGCAAGACCGAAGAGGGCGAGCTGAAGCGGCCGGGGTTCGGCGCCGACGCTACGGTCTACGCGTTCAATCGAATACCCGGCAATGTGGTCATCGGCGCCCGCCTGTCGCACGACGTCAGCAACGTCAGCGACGGCTCGCAGCTGTTCGCCTCGGTGGGCCGCCAGACGCTGACGCCGATCGGCCTGCTGCAAACCCTGGCTTATGTGCGCGCCGGGGACAAGGAAGAGGTGCGCGCCTACTACGGGATTTCGCCGTCTCAAGCCGCGGCGAGCGGCCTTCCCGAATATCGCCCGAGCGGCGGCCTGCAGAACACCGGGGCCGCAGCCCTGCTGATGGCGCCGATCGGCGAGCACTACGGCGTGGGCGGGTTCGTCAACTACGAGCGCCTGCTCGGCGATTCCGCCAAGAGCCCGATCGTGACGAGCAGGAACGTGGTGCGGGCCGGCGTGATCGCCGTGCGGCGTTTCAGCTGGAACTAGCGCTCGCGAGTTCGGCGCCCGACTATGCCCCGCCGTGCCCGTGGATCATGCCCAGGAGCATGTCCGCGGCGTGGGCGGAGGCCTCCTCCACGGTCAATCGAGGCCGCGAGAGCGCGCGGTTGGCGAGGCCGAAGAGAACGGCCAGCAGCATGTCCTCCGCTGCGGCGAGCCGCGGGCCATCCAGCGAGTCGTCGACGGTGAGGATCATCTTCCTCAACATCGCCCGGTAGCGGTCGCACAGCTCGCCGATGTGGTCGCCGATTTGGCCGTTGCGGAAGCCCTCGGCGAGGATTTCGAAGGCGAGGCCCTCCTCGCCTTCCTTGAACCCCTCCAGCACGATCTGACGAAAGCCTTCGCGCGCCGTGCACGCGCCGCTCGCGAGGGCCTCCTGGATTTCGCCGACCCGCGCCAGGCGCGCCTCGGTGTCCTCCTCGACGATCGCGGCGATCATCTCGCTCTTGCTCGCGAACAGCCGATAGATCTGGCCGACGCTGACCCCGGCGCGTTCGGAAAGCTCCGCCATCGCGGTCTGATGGAACCCCTTCTGCTGGAACATGCGCCGGGCGGTGGCGATCACCCGTGCTCGCCCTCCGTCGTCGGTTCGCTTCGTCATTTCTTCCTCCCCCAGGCCCCTTTTTGCTTGATCGCTGACCCCACCTTAGCTTATTGCGCCGCACAATGGAATGAACGTTCATTCCTTTTCGAGGTGAGTTCATGGCGTACGCATCTGCCGCGCGAGGCATCGCCGTCGGCCTCGTCGCGACCGGCCTGCTGTGGGGTTGCGGCCCGCGGGCGCCGGCCAAGGCGCCAGCGCCGCCGGAGGTCGGGGTCGTGCAGGTCAAAAGCGAGCCCGTCACCCTGTCGAGCGAACTGCCGGGCCGCGTCACGGCGGCGGAGACCTCGGAGGTGCGCCCGCAGGTCAGCGGCCTCATCGAGCGGCGGCTCTTCGAGGAAGGCTCGATCGTCGAGCAGGGCCAGGTCCTGTATCAGATCCAGGACGCGCCCTACCGCGCCGCGCTCGCCGTCGCCGAGGGCAATCTCGCGACCGCCGAGGCGGCGATCCGCTCCACCCAGCTGCAAGCCGAGCGCTACCAGCGCCTGCTGCAGATCAAGGGCGTGAGCCAGCAGGACGCGGACAACGCCGACGCCGCCGCCCGGCAGGCGCGGGCCACGGCGCAGGCGCGCCGGGCCGAGGTGCAGGCCGCCAAGGTCAATCTCGATTTCACGCGGATCCGCGCGCCGATCAGCGGCCGGATCGGCCGCTCGCTGAGCACGGTCGGCGCCCTGGCCCAGGCCGGCCAGACAACCCCGCTCGCGACCATCCAGCGGATCGACCGGGTGTACGTCGACGTCACCCAGTCGGCGAGCGAGCTCCTGAACCTGCGCGAGGCGGTCCGCCAGGGCGGGGTCAGGCGCGACGGGCCGGCGGCGGCGGCGGTCGAGCTCGTGCTGCCGAACGGCAAGGTCTACCCCGTGCAAGGCCGGCTCGAGTTCTCCGAAGTCTCCGTGGACCCGTCCTCCGGCTCGGTGACGCTGCGCGCCACCTTCCCCAATCCGGACGGCGTGCTGCTGCCGGGGATGTATGTCCGGGCCCGTCTCGTCGAAGGCGTGCGCACCGAGGCGGTGCTCGCGCCCCAGCAGGGCGTGACGCGCAATCCGCGCGGCCAGGCGACGGCGCTGGTGGTCGGGGCCGGCGACAAGGTCGAGCAACGCGTGCTCACCACCGACCGCCCCGTCGGCGACAAGTGGATCGTGACCGGCGGGCTCAAGCCCGGCGACCGGCTGATCGTCGAGGGCCAGCTCGGCGTCAAACCGGGCATGGTCGTCAAAGCCAAGCCGCCGCAGCAGATCACCGCGCTGAACGCCGGCTCGGCGACGAAGGGGAGCTAGGCGCGCATGTCCCGCTTCTTCATCCAGCGGCCGATCTTCGCCTGGGTCATCGCGATCATCGTCATGCTGGCCGGGATCCTGGCCATCCGCAGCATGTCGATCGCCCAGTATCCGGAGATCGCTCCTCCTGCGATCTCCATCTCCACCCTCTATCCCGGCGCCGACGCCCAGACGCTCGAAAACACCACCACCCAGGTGATCGAGCAGCAGATGAAGGGGCTCGACAACCTCCAGTACATCTCCTCGACCAGCGACAGCGCCGGCAACCTGGCGATCACCCTGACCTTCGCCCAAGGGACCAACCCGGACATCGCCCAGGTCCAGGTGCAGAACAAGCTGCAGCAGGCCATGCCCCTGCTGCCGCAGGAGGTCCAGCAGCAGGGCCTGCGGGTGGCCAAGGCGGCCAAGAACTTCCTGATGGTCATCGCCCTCTATTCGGAGGACGGCAGCCATGACCAGACCGACCTCGGCGATCTGATCGCCACGCGGCTGCAGGACCCGCTCAGCCGGATCACCGGCGTCGGCGACACGCAGATCATGGGCTCCCAGTACGCGATGCGCATCTGGGTCGATCCGATCAAGCTCGCCAACCTGTCCCTGACCATGAACGACGTGACCGCGGCGATCCGCGCGCAGAACGCTCAGGTCTCCGCCGGCCAGGTCGGCTCCCTGCCGGCGCCCAAGGGACAGGCCCTGAACGCCACCATCACGGCCCAGACCCGCCTGACGACGCCCGAGCAGTTCCGCAACATCCTGCTGCGCACCAACGCCGACGGCTCGACGGTGACCTTGTCCCAGGTCGCCCGCGTCGAGCTCGGCGCGGAGAACTACAGCTTCCTGGCCCGCTACAACGGCAAGGAGGCGGCCGGCTACTCGATCAAGCTCGCGCCGGGGGCCAACGCGCTCGACACCGTCAAGGCGGTGAAGGCCAAGGTCGCCGAGATCTCCAAACAGTTCCCGGCGGACATCAAGGTCGCCTACCCGCTCGACAACTCCACCTTCGTCAAGCTCTCCGTCGAGCAGGTCGTGCACACCCTGATCGAGGCGGTCGTGCTCGTCTTCTTCGTGATGTTCCTGTTCCTGCAGAACTGGCGCGCCACGCTCATCCCGACGATCGCCGTGCCGGTCGTGCTGCTGGGCTCGTTCGCGGTGCTGCACGTGGCCGGGTTCACGATCAACACGCTCACCCTCTTCGGCATGGTGCTGGCGATCGGCCTGCTGGTGGACGACGCGATCGTGGTCGTCGAGAATGTCGAGCGCCTAATCCAGGACCACGGGCTGAGCCCGAAGCAGGCCGCCATCAAGTCGATGGAGGAGATCTCCGGCGCCCTGATCGGCATCGGCGTCGTGCTGTCGGCGGTGTTCCTGCCGATGGCCTTCTTCGGGGGCTCCACCGGCGTCATCTACCGCCAGTTCTCGATCACCATCGTCTCCTCGATGGTGCTGTCGGTGCTGGTCGCCCTCACCCTCACGCCGGCGCTCTGCGCCACCATCCTGAAGCCGGCGCGCGCCGGCGGCCACGCGCCCAAGGGACGGCTCGGCCGCTTCTTCGCCTGGTTCAACCGCACCTTCGATGCGACGCGCGAGCGCTATGGCGAAGGCGTGCGCCGGGTCGAGCGCCGGTGGGGCCGGACGCTCGCGGTCTACGCCCTGATCATCGTCGGGCTCGGCCTGATCCTCGTCCGCCTGCCCGGCGGCTTCCTGCCGGCGGAGGACCAGGGATCGATGTTCACCCAGGTCAGCCTGCCGGTCGGCAGCACCATCGAGGAGACGCAGCGCACGCTCGACCGGGTGACCGACTACTACCTGAAGGAGGAAGGCGAGAACATCGAGGCCATCTTCAGCGTGGCCGGCTTCGGCTTCGTCGGCCAGGGCCAGAACGTCGGCGTGGCCTTCGTGAAGGCCAAGGACTGGCACGTGCGCAAGGGCGAGGAGCGCCGCCTGCCGGCCATCGTCGAGCGGGCGAACAAGGCCTTCAAGCAGATCCGCGCCGGCCAGGTCATCGCCTTCAGCCCGCCGGCCGTCTCCGAGCTCGGCAACGCCGACGGCTTCGACTTCCAGCTGAAGGACGAGGGGAACCTCGGCCATGACGCGTTCCTGAAGGCGCGCAACCAGCTGCTCGAGGCCGCCTCGGCCGACAAGCGGCTGGCCCTCGTGCGGCCGAACGGGCTGGAGGACGTCCCGCAGGTGAAGCTCGACGTCGATCACCCGCGCGCGGGCGCGCTCGGCCTCTCCCTGGACGACGTCAACACGACGCTCAGCAGCGCCTTCGGCGGGACCTACGTGAACGACTTCGTCGACCGCGGCCGGGTGAAGAAGGTCTTCGTCCAGGCGGACGACGAATTCCGCACCAGTCCGGATTCGATCGGCGGGCTCTACGTCCGGGCCGCGAACGGGACGATGGCGCCGTTCTCGGCCTTCTCCTCCTCCCACTGGACCTTCGGCCCGGCCCGGCTGGAGCGCTACAACGGCGTGCCGTCGTTCCAGCTGATGGGCTCGCCCGCCCCCGGGCACAGCACCGGCGAGGCGATGGCGGCGATGGACGAGCTGGCGGCGAAGCTGCCGGCCGGCGTCGGCTACGAGTGGAGCGGGATCAGCTACGAGGAGCAGCTGTCGAGCGGCCAGGCCCCGGCCCTCTACGCCCTCTCGCTGCTGATCGTCTTCCTTTGTCTGGCCGCGCTCTACGAGAGCTGGTCCATTCCCATCGCCGTGCTGCTGGTCGTGCCGCTCGGCGTCGTCGGCGCCGTGATCGCGGCCTGGCTCGCCCGGCTGAACAACGACATCTACCTGCAGGTCGGGCTGATCACGACCGTTGGCGTCTCGGCGAAGAACGCGATCCTCATCGTCGAATTCGCCGAAGAGAAGATGCGCGAGGGGCTGAGCGCCGGCGAGGCGGCCCTGGAGGCCGCCAAGCTGCGCCTTCGGCCGATCCTGATGACCAGCCTCGCCTTCGTCTTCGGCGTGCTGCCGCTGGCCTTGTCGAACGGCGCCGGCGCCGGCGGGCAGAACGCGATCGGCTGGTCCGTCGTCGGGGGCATGCTCTCGGCGACCGTGCTGGCGATCTTCTTCGTGCCGACCTTCTTCCGGATCGTGAAGCAGCTGTTCCGGCAGGACCGGCCGGAAGACGCCGATCCCGACCTCGTCCATCAGCGCCAGGAGGCTTGAGATGAAGCTGGCTCTGCCGGCGCTGCTGACCGCCAGCCTCGTGGCCGCGTGCAGCACGGCGCCGAAATACGTCCGCCCCGCCATGCCGGCGCCGGCCGTCGTCACCGCCGGATCGGCCGCCGCGCCGCCGGCCCCGGACGCCGGC